>ERZ1034917.177-NODE-177-length-62998-cov-472.383617_pt1 | contig 62998 bp, 81 predicted proteins | sample MGYA00520605_ERZ1034917 | MGnify/ENA primary metagenome ERZ1034917 (study PRJEB33766, sample SAMN09781784) | gut metagenome | biome: gut microbiome | host: Homo sapiens | place: Madagascar | study: EMG produced TPA metagenomics assembly of the PRJNA485056 data... | reverse complement strand
CCGAGCGGCAACGGCGGCAAAGCCTTGAGGCACAAGCGGCCATTGACGCGCCGAAGCTCGAAACCTACGAGCGTTTGGCCGCGAGGGACGGCCTCACGAATATCAGAGACACCGCGAAGCTGCTCGGTATCCCTCAGAAGCGGTTCGTGAACTTCCTGATTGGGAACGGCTACTGCTACCGCGACAAGCACGGGCGAATCCGCCCCTACGCCGGGAAAGGCGACGGCCTTTTCGTCGTCAAAGAATACGCGAACGACGCAACCGGCGCGCATGGCGTTCAGACACTTGTCACATTCGAGGGGCGCGAGTTGTTCGCCCGTAAACTTGCCGCTTAATGGAGGATTTGAAAATGGAAAAGACTGTTGAATATATTAACGCACTTGATGATGCCAGCAACGCCCTGAGTGAGTGTCTGCACACGATGGAGCTTTTTCTTGACGCCGCTGAGCAGGAATCCTAGCTGCTGGATTCCATGAAAGAGTTCGACAACTCCGGTGTCACGGATGTCGTTCAGCAGCGGCTTAGCGCATATCTCCCGGTTCTTCGGCTTGTCACGTCGAGACTGCAAACAGCCAGCGCGAGCGCTGAGGAAGCACTTAAAACCGATCAATAACCAACAGCAATATGCAATGGGCGGGAGACCGAAAATTCGGCTTCCCGCCCATGTTTTTTAAGACAGCGTCGCCACAACGAAATCGTTCACGCTCGTTGCGTTGATCGTCATTTCTTCCGTCTGCCCGATCGGGAGCGAATACCCTGTAATAAGATGGCGTTCAACCGGAGAGCCCGGCTTGTCCGTTCTCCGGATTGTAACAAGTGCGTTTTCCTCGAGGTGGAACATCTGCGTTGAGCGGATCGTGACGCTCTTTTGGAGCACGGTATATCGCTTAAGATACCACCTGGCAAGCTCCTGACACTGCGCATCTGCATAATATCCGGTCGCGCTCATGCGCTTTGTGCGCTTTCCGAGTGTGCCGTAAATATTCGTATCACTTCGAGGGTCGGTATTCGTCGCGCGTCCTTTTGGCTGCGGCGCATTGGTCAAAGACTCGCCCTCGATAATAATATCGTTGTAAACCTCAGTGTTTTTGACCTGATAGGTAGCGCCGAGAAAATGTTTCTCATCCGGCGTAAAATCCCAAAGCACGGGTTTATCCGTGTCAAGGATGTCCTCGTCCGACGCATCGAGCCGAAGCCGCCCGGTTCGGTCGTAGCCGATCCATCCGGCGAGCATTGTGTTCATTTCGAGCACAATGTCGGCATACGAGCCATCTTCGCCGTCGCATCGGTATGTGTACGGTGTATTTGTGACCGGAACCGTCGAGCCATCCGTTAACGTAACGGTCTTCCCGTTGTAATACTCCGTAAAAATCGGCGCAACTGGATCGACCTGATAGCCATTTCCGCGGTCGAGCTGCAAGATCGACTCGATTGCCCGGAAAACATTTTCGTTCAGCGCGACCTCGTATACCGAGTCAAGATTTCCGAAAAGCGTCCCGTCAAGATAAGCCCATTTGTCCACAAGCTCATAAGTCGCTGTCTTTGTCCCCGGCTCGTGAATTTCTTGCGGGTTTGAGACATAAAAGACGCCCTGCGGGAAATAGTATTCCTCTCCGTTCGGAAGGAGCACACCCATCATGAGCCGGATCTGCTGGCCGAACCACACGCTGTTTATGTTAAAATCGTAAGCGCCGTCCAGATTGGACAGCGTCACGCTGACCTTGCGGCGCTGGCCGTTTTGAAGATTGACCGAGAGAGTCCCATCCTGAATAAACGCGCCGCTTCTTTTATTCCCTGCATTGTTGTCGATTGCAAACGCAACGGTGCCGTCCGGCTGCAAGAACTCGAGTTTTGCGAGCTTGACAAAGTCGCCGCCAAGGACGTCAAGATACTGCGCCCACTTCTGGTAGGCGGTGAGGCGGTTGTCAACCGTCGTGATCGTTGCAATGTTGGAGACGGCGCTCGCAGAATCGGTCGAAAGCGTGTTTTTCGCGATAACTCGGTAATACAGGACGCCTGGCGCGTAAGTCGGCGGCCGGTATGTCGCTGCCGTCCCGTGAAAAACGTCCGAAAAATTAACGCCGTCGCTCGATTTTTGCCATTGATATGTGACGGTTCCGCCGTCAAGAACGGTCGCGGTGCCATCGAGCGCATTTGCAAGGCTGCTATACAGATAGGTTGCAGAGACGAGCGGTGCATTAAAAACGGGCGTCTGCGCCGTTGAAACAATGATCTGCGCGACATTAGTTGATGCCTTCCCGTATGTGTACATGCGCGGAAAGAGCGCCTGACTCGGGAACAGCGTCTGGCTTGGATAGAGCGCTCCTTCTTGATGCGTTAACGCTTCTCCACGGTAATACGTGCTGCCGCTCTCGTCCGTCGGCGGGCTGTAGGTGCTTTCTTCGGCGCCGCGGATCGGGAGCCAGCTTATTGCATCGGCCGAACTGAACCACCGATAAAAAAGTTCAAGCCCATTCGGCGCGTAAGCCTCGATCGTAAACGGGATCGGCTGCTGCCCTTTCACATAGCTCGCCGAGCGGAGCTCATTTGTAATTACTGGGTTTATGACCGCCATGTGATGAGCGCCCCTTTCTCGTTAGGTTTGTTAGGCTTGGATATAAGCATAATAGCGACCGCCGTAGGACATAATGGTGTAGGTCTGGCCGTCGAAAACGTGATTTTCAACAAACGTATATCCGTTCTTTGCGTCCGGCTTCTCGTCTTTCTTTGCGCGGACATCGCCGATGTAATCGCCTTTTGTATAAATTGTATAATAATTTGTTCGTTGTTCTACGCCCTGTGTATATATGTCGTAGTCCCATCCGGCAACGCTGTGAATAGTAAGTTGAGAGCCGCCGCCTCCATAAATTGTTCCGCCAGACCCAACCGGTATGGACACGCTTCCCGAAACAGAGTATGTTCCTGTATTCTGGTTAAAACTATACGATGATGCGCCCGAGAGCGTAGAATCTCGTGAATAGTTGGCAACGTGTGTTGCAGCCCCTTCGGTATAATATGTGTAAGATCCCGTGCTTGCAGTGCAGTTGTACTTCTTCCACCTCACGCCGCCGGGCTGCAAAAGGCAAAAACGTCTGCTTTGCCGCATGTCCGTCCCCTCCTTTTTTAGCCGACGTTCCCCTGAACCGACCAGATATTCAGGGCGATCATCTTCAGGCAAATGGAGCTGTACTGCTCTGCGACTCCGTAGGTTGTCGTCGTCGCAAGCAGCGTAACACCGGACGACGCCGCGAGCGTCACCGCGCCGGCCGCGCCGCGGAAAATCTCGATCTCCGTTCCAATCGGAAGCGCAACCGTCGTGCTGGCCGGCACTGTCAACGTGATGGCTTCGGCGGCGTTCTGGCAATAAAGGAAGCACCCGGCATCCGTCAGCGCAAGGCTGCGAGAAGCCGAGACAACAACAATGCCGGCGCTTGCCTGCTCAGCCACGACCTTTTTGCTTGTGTTGAGATCCGCCTTCTTCGGGACAATGACACTGTCGAGATTTTCGACCGTGTCGCAGAGATCCTGAAGCGCAGCCGCATCAAGGTCAGGTGGAGAATTGTTTACCCATGTAGGGGCGATGTAGCTCATTTTCTTTTCCTCCTGTTCAGCTTTTTAGAAGAAGACGCCTCGCGCGTCCGGGTATGTGACGTCGACGTCAACCGGAGTATAAGCCTCGCCTTGCGACGCCGTGTAATTGCCGTTTTTATCGACTGTGAGCGCCTTGATCCGGACGTTATACATCATGTCGGCGTTCGGGTCTCCGCGCTTCTGATCACGCATCTGGCCTCCTCCGGATTCCCAGAACGCGTCTCCCGGAATTGACACGACCGAAGCGGTTGACGCGTCGCCGATTTCCACCCAGTCAATCGCGCCCGTGTATGCCTGACATGCCCACGCGTCGTTAACCGTCATCGTAACAGGCGCGCCCGTTTCGATCTTCCAGAGGTCTCCCTTGCGGTTCTTTAGGAACTTATGCTTCGTGCTCGTAGACAGGGCAAGGATTTCGTCGGCAAGCTCAGTGCTGTCGTAGTAGCCATAGACGCCGTTCAAAAATCCGACATACCCGATAAGCCCTTCCAGTTTTCCGCTCTTGTAGTTGACGGAGCTTCCCTGTCTGGTTGGATACCGGGTAAAGTTCGTGAGGAGGTTCGGCAAATTGTTGTTGCTGATGGATGAAGTCGAAACGTTGTTTGAAAAAGCATATTCCGCCACGACGTGATAGACATCGTCGTTTTCGGCGTCTTGGTCGCACTCGAGAACCACCCAGTCCCAGAACAGCGGCTTGATCGTGTCAGACACGAGTGGCTGTGAGATGTACGTATTCTCACCGAGCGGGAACACATAGTATTTCGCGTCCTTCTGCGACAACGCGCCAAAATCCCGAATGGACGAATCATTTAAGCCAATATCGCAAAGATGGCGGAGCTGCGAGTTTTCGCCGTCCTGCCGGTATATCGCCAAGCCGATAATATTATCCGTATATGTAACAAGGCTTCCGGCGTTCAGGCCATTTTCAAAATTAGCCAGCATATACGTGTTATCGGTTCTGGACGGAGTAAAATCAGCGGAGCCCATGATTTGGCTGATTGTGTCGTCCTCAATCGTTCCGCCCTCGATCCAGAGATAGTCGCAAATCTGCTCTCCGCTGAGCGCAACCGACGTGATGGAAAATTGCGGATATGTGCAGTCTCCGTCATAATTCTGTACGACGCGGGCGTTGGACGATTTCGGCCGAAGTCCCTTTCTCGGATAGAGCCCAACGTGCGGATAGAGGCCGCCGGCCTTCTGCTCCTGCCGGATATAGATGTGTGACGGTGTCAGAACCACCGCAAAGAAATCGCCAGGAAAGAGTGAAATCTTCTGCGAGTAGACGGTCGCGCCGTTGTAGATGAGCGACAGCGCCGTCGTCGTGACGAGCACACTGAGCGTATCATTCATGCCATATATGGCAAATGCAACGCCTCCTGTAGGCGACAGGCCTCCGCGCCACGCGATGCTCCATGGCGCCCGGAATACCATCGGCTGTCCGGTTACGCTGTCCCATGTGACGGAGACATCATCCGACAAAATCAGTTGATTATTGCGGAGTGTATAATTCCCGTTTGCGGTTCCGTTGATATAGTTGATGAGAGGCCACGAGACGAGAACATTGTTCGTCCCGCGCTGACGGCACGCCTGCACATAACCGACGAGAGATTCCGTGTCGTATTGAACCGTAAAACTGATCCAGCCGGAGTCTGCCTGCACGCCGCTGGATGTCTGGACGACGCAGCGCACGGCATACTCCGTGTCGGAGAAAAAGCCGTCGTATTGGCACCTGATGTCCTCGGTTCCGTAGATGTTTCCGGAGTCAAACAGCGGATTCGCGATGTCGTCCGTCTGCGAAATATACCAGCGGAAAAAGTCGAGCGTTTCGTCGTTGGCCTGCGAGTACTTTGCTGTAAACGTAGCGCTTCTATAGAGCAGCGGATTTGCAACATTGTCGATCGTCACAACCGGGGTTGCCCGCGTTTCGAAGAACGACGCCTGCGTCTGCGAGACACTTCCACCGTTCCAGAACTGCGTTATGAGCAGCTTGTAGCCGTTCGCATAGCCGTTTACAATGCCGGCGTTTGATAGTGTCTCCGCTGTGATTTTCCGCGCCTCAAATAGTATCTGCTCGCCGTTGTAATCGGTTCCAAAAGCCGGCGTTTCCAGTTCTACTTTCCCGGTCGAGTACTTTAAGGTCGATTCCGTGTCGTTCTGGTAAATGTCGATCTGGTAAGCCGTCATAGCCGAGCTGCCGTTGATCTGCCACGAGACGGAAAGGCCGTCTGTAACATCAACAGTTCCGGCGCCGACACCCGCAAAGGAGGATGGGACTATATTTGTCGGCTGATAAATCACGGGTTAATTCCCCCTTTCCGTGTGGAGCGACAGCGTGCTGAGCACTTCGCTGAGCGGTCGCTGCATCATATCGCTTCCGATTTTTACGCCGTTTATATACGTCACATTGGAATTATTGCTGTTGACAAGGCTGCTCGTCTGATTCGTATTAAAAATACGCTGCTCAGACGCAGCCCTGCTGACGCCGAACATGACACCAAGCGATTTCGCAAAGTCTGAGAACTGCGCGTTGCTGCTCGGCTTCAGAATCGCCTGCGTGAGCTCTGGACCGAGGACGGCTTCGTCACGGTCTGTCGCTTTGATCCCGCCCATGCCCCGAAGAATGCCGCCTCTGTCATACTTGCTGATAAAACCGGTTTCTTTCGCAAGGTCTGCATTGGATCGGATTCCCCTCTTGGACGGGTCGATCCCCTGCGCCTCCATCTTCTTTGTGCGCTCGGCCGCCCACATATCGAACTCTTCCTGAGTTTTCGAGTTGAGCATGAGCAGCGAGTAATCGGTTTTATCTGTAGAGTAGTTCTGCGAGTTTCCTGTGCCGGAATAGCTCCATCCTGTAGCGCTTCCGGTCGCCATGGCAATGTAATTGCCGAGACTCGCAAGGCACGCGTTGACATTTTCAATCTGCGCCTTCATCTCCGGCGTGCCGTTCTTTGCGATGTCGTCGAGAATTTTTGCAATCTCGCGCGTCGGCTCCTGCACAGAGTCAAGGATTGTCTCCCAGTTGGATTCGATTGCGTCGTAGGCGTCGTTGATTGCCTGCTTGCGGCGCTCAATCTCGTCCAATTTGGCTTCATACTCAAGGTCGGCTTTGGTATCCTCGAGATCCTTTACAGCGCTGTCATAGGTTTCCTGCGCACTCTTGAGCGACGACTCGTCTACGACCCATTCCCAGGTTCCGTTCTGAAGTCTGCGGATCGTTCGCTCGTTCTGCGCTTTTTGCAGGTCGGCCAACGCTTCCTGAACCTTGAGTTCTTTTTCCGCAAGGTCAGTCTTGTCCTTCTGTGCGTCGCGAGCATCCTGAAGCTTCTGCTTTTCGTCGTCGAGGGCATCGAGCTCCTCCTGACGCGCTTTTTTAGCTTTCTCGCGCTCTTTGTTTACGGCCGTCTCGAGTTCATCCCACAAACTGTTCTGAAGCTCAAGTATTTGTTTTTCAAGCGACAGCTGCTCGGATTTGAGTGCATTGATGTCGGCTTGCGATTTACCCGCGGCCTCCATGTAACGCTGTTGATTTTTCAGTGCACTTTCGATTTCGCGGATTTTCGTAATCTGATCCGAAATCGGTGCGTCCTGATCTTCGAGCAGTTGAAGCTCGCTCTTGCGCAGTTCGACAATCTCTTTCAGGCGCTCGAGTTCCTTGTCCTCTTTGTTGGAGGAAGATTTGCTTTTGGACGTTCCAGGGTCCCAGTCGATGCCGTAACTCGTGACAGAGCTAACGGCATCTCCGACCATGCTGTTCCATACGGCCTGTGCTATCTGATCCTGATCTGTAATGCCGTATTGCTGCGCGATCTGCGCAATTTTGTTGTAATTCTGCGCAAACTCGAGCGCGCTACCCGCAATTCCGGCCGCGACTGCGAGTTTCTGCAACTCAGTGATTTTTTGGCTGGCATCAAGCTCGGAATTGTTAAAAATAGATTCCTGTGCAACGAGATTGGCAAGCTCGATCTTTGTCAGCCCGCACTGCTTGGCCTCGGCGTCAAGTCCCTCGATAAATGTATCAAGCGCCGCCGACCCATCATCCGAAGCAAGCGCGAGTTTGAGCTTCGCAGCCGTGATAAGCTGCATCGCAACCGCATCCGAGTTGGCAACGCCGGCCTCTTTCAGGAGACGGGAAACAACGTCTGCGCTTGCACCTGCAAGGTCTTCATCCGTATAAGATAGCTTGATCTTTTCGGTAACAAGAGCTGCGAGTTTGTCCTTCAGTTCGTCCGCGGTCTGACTGGTATCTGCAAGGCCGTCAATATAATCGTCAATGCCGTCGACGTCAGCAAATGCTTCCTTGATCGCTCGGAGCGTTTCGTTGGAGACCGCTCCGTCTTCGTTGAACTCATTGAATGCTGTTTGGGCGTTGGCAATATTGCTTGCTAAATCTTTAACCGAATCGGAAAGAAGCTCTGACGCGCTCGTAAGCGAGCTGATAGAGACTTTTGCGATTTCTGCTTCGCTTGCTACCGCTGCCAATGCATCCGAATATGACATACCATAATCCATGTACACACGGATCTTTTGGCTGTAGTCATTCATGTCGCCGGCGCCGGAGTCAGCCGAGGCTTGCAGTATGTCGAGATTCTTCTGGTCTTTTGTTTTCTGACTCTCTACGCCTGTTTTATAATCAATGCTGGCCTGTTTTGCGGCGTTAAACGCATCCTTCAGTTTTGTGAGCCAGTCGATATATTCCTTTGTCTGCTCGTCCAGCTCCTCGTATGGAGTGTCTTTATATTGGTTGTTTACCTGTTCGAGGGCGTCGATAAGCTCGTTGTACTGTGAAAGTTCCTGTGGAGTCAGGACTTTGTTTGTTTGTAGTTTCTCGTAAAGGGAGTCCGCCAGATCAAGGTCGACATTTTCAAAATGCCGAACAATCACATCGCCGAATCCCTCAAGATACTCTTCGAGTTGCTGCTGGTTCATCTGCGCAAGTGCTTCGTTGCCCTCTCGCAGTTCGTTCAGATATTTCGACCACTCTTCGGCTGTGTATTCGATCGTGTAGGTCTTGCCTTGTGAGTTGGTGAAAGTGTGCGTTACACTGTAGCCTGCATCGACCGGGTTCTCGAGGATGTTTTTTCGCCCTTCGTAATATTGGAGATTCTTCTCAAGCTCAGCATTTTCCGCTTGCAGCGCAAGAATTTCGTCATTGATCTCCGATGTACGATCATACCAAGGCGTCGACTGAAGTTCTTTGAGTTTGCTCCGGTTCTCCTCGAGTTTAACTGTGGTTTCGTCGATCTTGTCATTAACTTTATCAATGGTTTCTGCTGAATCCTTGATTGCGCCTACAACAGCCGCCGTTGTGGCAGCCACCGCCGCAATGGCCGTTATCGCAGCTCCAACTGGCGTCAGCTGGAACTTAACCGCTGCTGCTCTGGCTGCATTGATCGCGGACACAAGCAGCCAAACACCGGCAGTAACTGCCCCGACCGTGACCACCGCTCTGCCTGCGCCCGTGTCGAGGATTGAAATAAACTCCGTCAATCCATCCAATGCGCCTTTGATGACGCTCGTGTCGACAAGGTTCGTGATAAACTCCGTCCACTCGTTCTTCAGGATGTTCGTCTTGCGAGTCCAAGAATCAAGGGCGTTTGCAACTTCCTTGTCGGCGCTTCCGACGGAATTTGCATAGTCGTTAAGCATGGACTGGTACATATCCCAGTTCTCAATGAGCGCGAGGAGCTGCGATGTGCGCAGTTTTCCGCCAATGTCGCTGACCATGGACATGAGCTGCTGCTCGGTCAGCACGCCGTCCTTCATGCTCTGAGCAAGGCCGGCGATTGCCTCCATGGGGTTAATAATGCTTCCGGTTGCTTCGGCAGCCTCATAGGCTTCGGATGCGTAGGTTTTGATGACGTCACGGAGGCCTTCGATTTCCCCGGCCGTCCACGTCGCACCATCTTCGATTTCTGTTTTGGTATCTCCGATGATATTCAAAAACAGGGCGCGAAGAGCGGTTGCCGCTTCGGTTCCGCTTCTCTGCGTAACTGCGGTAACTGTGCCGATGGCGGCAGAAAGCTCGTCAACGCCGACATGCGCCTGCGAGGCGATCGGCGCGACCTTGCCGAGTCCTTCAGCAATTTTTTCGATGGACGTTGCGTATTTATTGTCTATTTCGTTGGCGCCATCAAGGACTTTGGAAAGCTGCTCAATGTTGCCCTGGTATTTATAGGCTGCGTCAACGGACAGAAGAAACTGCTGTGCTATTTCCTCGGTTGTGTCGCCTACAATTTTCGTCTGTGTAGCAAGCTCTGCAAGCTCGGTTGCCTGTTCTCCGTAGCCGGCGCGTGTAAAGGACGAGACCGCGTTCAGATATTCGCTTGCCGTCTCTCCATATGCAGATGCAACTGCGTATGCCTTTTTTTCGATTTGCTCAAGCTCTTCCGCCGTTGCTCCCGTAACTTTTCGAACCGTGACGAGCTCGTCGTCGACGTTCTTCATTTCTTGCAGGGCGGATTTGAGCGCAGACGTGAGTTGGGATACCGCCTGCGACGCAAGATTTTTCAGAACTGTGTTGGCGAGTTTAGCGCTGTTGCTGAGTTTGTCTGTGTTTTCGGAAAATTCCTTTGTCTCCTTTGAGACTTTCGGAACATCCGCCTGCAACTCTTTGAATCGCGTCTGCAAATTTGCAAGCTCAGTCCGGAGCCGCTGCTCTTCGCTGATATACTGCTGCTGCGAGATTTTCCCGCTCTCATATGCCGCGTTCAGTTGCGAAAGCTGTGTACGCGCTGTCGAAACATCGTTGGAAAGCTGCGTAAAAGTTCCTTCCGGGAACAAGGAAACTTTGCTGGAAATGGACGATTGCAGCGCCGCAAAAGACCCCTTTAGTGTCGTAACGCCCTGCGTTGCCTTCTCAAATTGCTGCTGAAGCTTCTGCGCGGCTGCCTCTGCCGCTGTCTTCTGCTCTTTGTAATTTGTCGTGATCCTGCGCGACGTTTCCTCAAGCGAACCGCTCTCCTTGTCGAGTGTCCGCGTGATTTGAACAGTTTTACCAAGGCCTTGATTATATGTCTCGACGCGGCGCGTAATATCGCCGCTTGGCATCATTGTAGTCTGAACCTTCTCAAGGCTGTTCGTTAACTTCTGCGCCTGCGAAGTCGTATTTTGGAGGTTCGAGGCAGCACTGTTGTCGACCTTGATCTCGATTTTTTTATTGCCAAGGTCTGCCAGCTTTTTATCTACAGCGTCAATCGCCTGTTCGGCTTGCGTCTTATCCGCTGTGATTATGAGTTGAATTTTTGCCACAAGGCCGCCTCCTTACCAGTTGTGCACATCTTCAGGATCCTGCACAATTTCAGTCGAATCCAGCTCGATTGTTATCCCACTTTGAGCCATTGCTTCAACAAACGCAGCATACGCGGGAGATCCAGCGCCGGTAATCTCATTTGAGAACGCATTCCAAAACGGGCGGGCATTGGCGTAGTCCCAATCATACCCTTGTCCTGTTTCAATTCGCTCAATGAGCTTGTCACCGTGAACAGGGTGCGGCTTGATTGGAGCGTCCGCTTCTGTCCATTTTTTAGGGTTCTTTCCGATTGTGTCCCGCATTTTGCCGCTGTGTTCGCCGTGCGGGCTGTACTGGAAAACAAAACCGTCGTCCGTAACCGATATTTCGACGTTCGTGTCCATATCAATCAGCGATGGGCCAAACTCCGGATAATCTCTACGTCTTGGGTAGTCCTTCGGCTCATATTTGTCGTATACGTTTGTTTCAATGCTCCGAGCGAGCGCCTGCTTCATCGCTTCTGCCATCGGCATAATCGAAGCGCGAACGCCTGTCTCCACAGCGCCCTGAAACGTGATTAAATCGTTCATGAGTCCGCTGATTCCGGGCTGCATATTCAGGCTTTTCCCGCCCGGCGCGCTCTCTCCGTTATCCAGAACAACATCCTGTAAGGAGCTGCCAAGTCGTTTGAGTTCAATACCAAAATTGACGGTTCCCATCCCTTGTGCAGCCTCCTTTTTTTGTCTGTGTGCCGTCCGGTTAACACGCCAGCAGGCGAGCATTGGCTCGCATGTTCGCGTGCGCCCCGGCGCGATTTTGCACGCGCCGGGGCTTGATTATCACGCTGTTCAGGCAGTGACCGAGACGTCGACCTTTGCGGTCAGCGCCGGTTCTGTGCATGTGATTGTGATCTCGGTGTCTCCGGCAGTCTTGCCCTCGACGACGCCCGCAGTCGAAACAGACGCGGTCGCATCTGCCGCGGACTGATAGGTCAGCGCCGTAAGATCCGGCTGGCTCATCGAGCCGTCCTTCATGACGAACTTGACCGGGATAACCGCGGTCTGTCCCACCTTGAGATCCATCTGGCCGCCGCCGAGAACGATCATGTCCTCGACGCCCTCGGTCGGGTCAATCGGCTCGTAAACCATGTAGACGAGGCTCGGAGTGCCGGAGTCGCAGGCGTTGCCGTTCGGATCGTCGTAGGCCAGCGCCTGACCGGAAAGAGACGAGGTAGCCGCCGTCGTCTGGTTCGTGTTCAGGCCGGCGTCGCCGCCAAACTGGAAGTTAGGCGCAATAACATGCCAATAGCCGACGAGAGAGCCGTACTTCGCGGTCGACTTGTCTGCCGACGCAAAGACAGGCATCTTGATTTCTGCCGTACCAATGTGCGGCGAGAACAGGGACTTGATGTCGAGCACTTCGCTCGTCGGCTTGGAGACGTAGTAGCGAACCGAATAGGTCTGACCGGCCGTCGCAACGAAGTCCTTGACCTTCTTTGTCGTCGGGTCGATCTGATACGGCGTTCCATCGCCGTTGACGTAGCACGCATAGATGTCAGCGCCATACGGAATAGCCGGAGTCGCCGAAACGGTGAGCTCGGTTCCCGTCGCGTTGATGATCTCGCAGGTGTCCGTAATGCCGTTGTAGCCGAGCGTTCCGCCCGTCTGAAGCATGCGGGAGCGGAGATCGACGTCAGCCGCTGTGTATGTGATGTTGAACTTTGCGCTGTCCGGAAGCAGGATAACCGGCACGTTGCCGATTCCGGCAGTGATCTCGCCCATGTTGACAGACGTTTCAATGTTTCCGTCCGTCAGTTTGTTGTCGTAGTACAGAAGCTCTCGGGTATGCGAGAAAAACTTGAACTCGTATACGCCCTTGAGATACTTGTACTTCCGGTTGAAGCTTTCAGCCATAGTGGTTCCTTCCTTTCGTTTTTATAAAATATGCCGCGCCGGCAGTGCGCCCTTATCGGACGTCGCCAGCTTGCGAGTATTTCGAGATGGCTGCGCTCTCTGATACAAACAGGCTTCCCGCGTCTTCTTCGCGGTCGAAGCACCAGCTTGGGTACGGATTGCCGTTTTTCCACGACACCATGCCGGACATTTCGCCCGTTCCGTACACCATGTACTTCTTATCCCTGTCGATTGCGCGGCGGCGCATCTCAAATTCGTAAACGCTCCAATCCAAAAGGTCTTTGACGCGGATATGCGATGCATAAGCGACCGAGGCGAGAAGATCGCCGTACTGGATGTTTAACTGCGGAGCGTTTTGCTGTGCCTTCTCGGCAAGCGCCCGAAGAAGTTCAGGATTTTCCGATTCGTCCGGGATCTGCTCGCCGTTCATGGTAAGCAGCGCTTTTCGGATTTGACTGAAATCATTGGGTTTGAGAATTGCGATTGGGTTTTCTGAGACGGCCGTATATGTAACGTCGATCACAAAGCCAGTCCATGCAGAAAACCCAAGAATTTCTGCATCTTCCCCGATTTTGAATGTTTCCCCCTCGATCTGACATGTCGGCAGTTCTCCGTCTTTCACGGAGACCGGCTCTCCGAATCTGCTTATATCAAGCCGAACCGATTTGTCATTCGAGGCCATTGCTTGTGATTGAACCTCCTGCAAGCCATAAACGGAAATGGTGCGGAGCTTTCGCGGGTCGTCCGGATCCGTCGCAAATCTGACGCATTTTGACGCGTTATCTGCCCCGAGCCGCAACGCCAGACAGAGAACGCGGATAAACTTCACCAGAATGCCGACCGGCTGCCCTTCAAGAAGCCCCTGCATTTCCATTGCAAACAGCGCGCTGATATACGGCATCGCAGCCCAAACAGCAGGAAGCGTTGACTGCCGCAACAGCAGCGCATCCTTGCTTTCAAGCCATGCGCCGTAATCGCGCATTTTGAGTGGGTACAGCGTCAAGCCATTTACTGACCATGGTTTTTCCTCTGCAAGAGCTGTCTGCTCCCTTATATCTGCAAACTGACCGCTCTTCATATTTTTTCTCCTCTCGCGGTAGTTGTTGTTTTTGTGGGACTATTTAAGTTTGAGATTGCTCTGGAGTTTACAGTCCCATGTAGGCGTCCGGCTGTGTCGCGTCCCAGTCTCCGCCTCGCGTCTCATATGCCAGCCGCAAAAGCCGAAACACATTTCCGCGCTGATCGTTTGCTTCACTGGATCCCGTGTCGCCGCTCCACCCCGTCGCATACGCAAAGCTTCCGACGCCCTGCATATTGACGCCGTTGAGCGCTTCTACAATCGCGCATTCCATCGCCCACGTCCGGGATAGCACGTCGGTTTTTGTGTTGGCCTCGTAAGCAAACGAGCTTCCAATCAGAAAATTCACACTGACCTGCGTAGAGAACGAATCCTTCGGGATAACGCGGCCGATGTAAATATTGAGCGTCGACTGCCCGACTAATTGCGCTTCCGCGACACGACTCTGCGTGAATATTCGGTATCCAAGTGCAGTGGGCGGATTGTCCGGCCGCTCCGGATCAAATACAACAGCCCGACGGTCTTGAATAGACGGAAGCGGTGCGTCAAGGGGATTTGGCGTGTCAATCAGCAGGTATTTCATAAGCCGGACGCGAGGATTCCGATTGTCGTCCGCAATCTCTCCGCCCGGATATGGCATGCACATGAGGTAGTCGCGGATCTGCAAAAGCGATGTATCAGCGCCTGCTGCATCGTAGTAGTTGTAGATTTTTTTGTACGGTGCGAAAAAGCTCTGGTTTTCGTCCATGTTGAAATTCACCTGCCGCTCTCTAAAATCGCCGTGCGTTCAAGCCCAATCGCTTCAAGATTCCCCGCGCTGCTTCATGTATGTCTCAAGGTCGTTTTTCGCCTTGTCCAGCTCCCCGAGAAGTGCCTGAAACTGTTCCGGGGTCGTGCTCTGCGTCATGCCGGCCAAAAGGCGGCTCGCCGTATCATTCCGACTCGAAATCTCGGAATAAATTGCTGTGTTGACCATCGCCACAAGCGCCCGGTAGTCAGACAAAATGTCAAAAATCTTGTCCCGGAGCTTGGAATCAGACTTGAGCCGGTCGAGTTGGCCGAAAATATGGCTGGCGCCGTATTTGTCCACGATGTTCATGTCGAGTTCTTCATCCGATCCCTCAACGCCCAGATAGGCACACAGCATTGCGCTCATGAGGCATTGCTGTTTGTGCGCCGTATTTTCTCTGGCTCTGTCCGGGAGCGGCATCGAGAAATCTCCGTCTGTGTAAGTAAGGTGTTCTGTGTCGATGCATCGGGCGGCGATTTTTTCCGCCAGCTCCTGCTTTTGCATCACAGGAATGTAAGAGTTTGCCTTTTCTATGACCTCGGCGGTGAGTGTATATTTGTCCATCTTGTTTATCTCCTTTTTTGTTTATGGATGGATTTTCCGCGTTTCTTCTCTTTCTGATGCAGAGAATTTTCAGCCACTTCGGGCAACAGTATCATTCAGGATCCTGTGCTTGCAGTCTCTGGCACCGTCCGAGTTTTCCCAAAGGCCGGACGCCTTGCAGAAATACTGAAAACCGCAGTAGTCCTTATCTCCCGCGCTCTCGGTCAGAGCTTTGCAGAATATTCCGCTTTTCCCCGGTTTCCGATAGGAAAAAACGCATCGTGCCGTCGCCATCAATAGCCCTCCAATCTGATTTGCGCCGTCGCTGATTCATATCCTTCTGCGCTGGCTCGAACAGTAAGCGGCGCATCGGACGGCGAGAAGCAGGCAATGTCCAGCGATCCCGAGCCGTCAATTCCCGTTGTTGCAGAAAAGCTCTTTGGGTTTGCACCAAAAGCTTCAACCGTTACTCGCTCCGGACTCTTTTTCCCGGACGCGTCAAACGCAGCTGCCTCAACGTGTAATCTCTCGTATTGAACGATGGATTCCGGCAGCGGCGTCAGAAAGCGAACCGCCTTCAGCGAAGAGGCCGCTTCAACGCTGACTTCAACGCGCTCAAAAATCTTCTCGTTCTGCTCAAGCCTGCATGTGATAACAGCGCTGCCGGCCGAAACACCCGTTATGACGCCGGAATTGTCTACGGTTGCTATTTTCGTGTCCGCACTTTCCCACAGATAACCGACCGGGCGCTCCTGCGTGCTCTCAGTCAGCAGCCCGTTCCGAACCGAACGAACCGCAATTTCCGCGCTCTGGCCGACCAGAATTTTCTCCGGCGCGCCGAGGTCGATCTTCCACGAAAACGCGTCGTATCCGGCAACGCTCAGCTCTATGTTGTCGTTTTCCGTCGGCTCTGCCGCCGCAAGGTCGAAATACTGAATCCTGACGCTTTCCTTGTCTCCGGAGAACTCCTGCAAGAAATTCACAAGTCCTCGCACGGAAAACGCCTGATCTGCCAGCATGATTCTTGTGTTGTTGTGAAGCTCCCTCGTCTGCGCGTTGCGCTGCATCGTGGAGTGGTTATAGCCGCTCAGAAGCGTCTGGTAATCCGTGTAGGAAAACGAGCTTGCCAACTCCTGATTCGTCTGCCACGCAAACGGCTCATGCTGAATGTTCCCGTAAAAATCAAGGAAGCTCCACGTTGCGTTGCAGCGTCTGACGATGCAGTTTGCGCCGTTCACGCTGCTTGCAGACGGGTTGACGACGAGATATATCTGTTCAAAATTTCCTTCGTTCAGGATGATTTTTGCGCCAAGGCCGATATACTTGATTGTCTGATCCTTGAAATAGACCAGCTTGTAATCTTCCAGCCCTCTTGCAGTCGGCGTCTGCGAGACAATGTCCATCAGTCTGATGGTGCATGTCTCGAACTGGAACCAGTCGTCCGGATTTATGCTTTGCACTTTCGCCTCGTAGACGTCGCTCGCATAGTCGAACATGCTTTCCACGAACGCAGACGTCTCGTCGCCGAACCACTGATTTTTTCTCGATGCGAACGCTTCCGGAACATTGGATGGATACGGAGCGAGGGAAGAACTCATCAGCCCAGCGTTCTTTAGATTTTTGGTTAAGCTCATTCCCGCGCCTCCTTTCCGGATTGATTCGCTTCACTGGGTTCCTTTTTCTCGATAACCAGTGCGTGCAGCCGGCCTCCCGCCCCATGGCCTGCTTCCCTTCCGGGATGCTTTGCTGCTTTCACCCACTTGTGACCTTTGAAAATCTGTTGAATAGCGTTTTTGCTTTAATCCAACGGGATCTTGTACTGATCGGATCGGCTGACGCTCTGACGGTAGGCAAGCGCCTGTTCAAACCTCCGGAGTTCCCCGTCAAGCTGCCGCTGCAAGAAGTTCATGCGCTCCGTGTTGGCGCGAATTTCATTCGCTTCTGTCCCCTTTGTTCCGAAACTCTTGTCGTTGATCTTCGGCGTTCTCGTGAGCCAGTCCCCGGAGAATCGTCCTTCCCACACGAATTGAATGCAAAGCCCCAGTATTTGAAGCATTTCGTCCGGGAGTTTATTGTCGAATAAGCCGTCCGAATAAAAATCAAATTCCACTGTCTGCCCGGCTTTCAGTCCGGAAGGCAGCGTAACAGCTCCCGTTTCGGCGTTATACTGTGCGTCCGGAATCGGCGTGTAGAACGGGTCGCGGCCTATCACGCCCGAAAGCCCCGCTGAGCAAAGCTCGAAGCCGGTCTTCCCGGTTTCAATCACGGCCGGCGCGTCTTGATCCTCCGGGCTCGTGTACGAAAAGTCGTCATAATTCGCCTCGGAGTAGCGCAGCCATTCCTTCGCCTCCGGCGGCTTATTAAAGCGGGGAACTGCGGTTTTCAGCCAAACGCTCATCTTCCGCAGGAACTTCGCCGGATTCTCCTGCAGCTCTGCCGTAAGCCGCAGGTCATTGATTGCGACCATCCCATAGTTCAAAATGACGTCAGAAAACGGCGTTCCCATGGTGTTCTCCCTCCCTGTGCCGGGCTCTGAAAATGAGCACAAAAAAAGCGGCACGTTTCCCTCTCAAAAGCTCATAGCTTCTGAGCACGGAAACGTGCCGCAAAAGAATCTTTAGTTTTCTCTTTTTAGCTTATCACCGTTATTCGCGCATGTCAAACATTTGTTTCCATACGAGCGAGTGAAAAAACTCCCCGGCCTGCATTTTTCGCTTGGCCGGGGAGTTCAGGTGTCTATGTCATTGTTGCGGCGCTTCCAGCGCATCCTCAGCGGTCTCGTTTGCCGCTGTCAGATGCCGCTCGATCATCCGGAGCGACGGGACGTATGTATCTCGGACGCGATTCATCATCGCCGCCGCGTAGACCATTTTCGCGTTCCCGTCCATCATTGCCGTCTCCGAGTCCTCTCTCTCAATATCCTCAAGGATCAGCGAAAGCACGCTGAGCGCCTCGTCGACGGACGTTTGCAGATCATCGAGTCTGTCCATATACATAGCCATGTTCTTTTTCGTTTCCATTTTCTATATCCTCCCCATTAACCGGCAATACAAAGTGCTGCTTCGCGCCGAAGAATGCCCTCAAAGATTGCGCGGAGCTTCGCGTCTGCGGCAATGATCGCCAGTTTGGAAACCGCGATCACATCGGCATACTTCGCGCCGCCGTTCCGCATCCGGCTCTGCATCCGCTTCTTCCGCATCTCAAGATTGCAGTTCGCCGCTCGCTCTAATTCTTCGTAGAGCTTGTGTCTGTATTGTTGGTGGTTCAGATGATTCACCTCAACAATTCGGTTGATGATCTGGTTCGCCTGCTCCTGCCAGTGATCCTTTGTGAAAACCGGAACAGAAAACGCGCTCACAACATCCGTGATCCGCGCGGACGTTTGTTGCGTCTGCTCTTCGAGCGCCGAGATGCGGCGCTCCTGCTCCACCATAATCTTGGCTTGCGCGAGCAGCTGCTCGGCGGGAGAAAGGGCGATCGCGCTGTAACTTCCGGTTCTTCGGATGGCCGGGATGATCTCGTCTGCGACCTTCGCCTGAAAGGCTTCGGCAGCCGGATTCTTCGCTTTCATTGCAAGGCGATAGAACACATTTTCCGGGATAAAAGTATCTTTCGCAACTTCCTGCGAAAAACCAATATCAGACAAATAAGAGCGAACCGTACTCCACCGAATGTATTCTGTGCCTTTGCTGGAATCTGTAAAGCCGAGCCCTCTAGCAACGGTTTCCAAACGCAAGTACACGGTGCCGTCTAACTCGTAGCAATCAATTCCTTGAATGCACATAACTTTTAGGTTGTCCATAAAAATAGCCTCCTGAAGATTTCCCGCTTGCAAGAGGCTTAAAATGGTTGTATAATGAGATTTACAACCACGAGCATCTTGCTTTTGGGGTTGACTAGGCCGTTCTGTTCGTCTTGGTAGGGGGAGCAGAACGGTCATTTTTTCATGTCCGAAAATAGTTTTTCAATCCCTCGACGCAAAGTCTGCGCCCTCGTTTCTCCGTTGCTTTTGGCGCACGCGTCCAGTTTTCGCAACGTCGCGTCGTCAAGCCTAACGCTGATTTGCGTTCCTTTTGGATTGTCAATTTTCGGTCTTCCCATATGGGACAAACTCGTCACCTCACTTTCTGACTGTCATTATATATTGTGACAGTCAATAAATCAACCCCCAATTTTCAATTTATCAAAAAGCCGCCCTGTCACTTGACAAGGCGGCCGGCGCAGTGATATATTGACGATAGGAAAAGGGCGCTGCCGATAGACGGTTGACCCGAAAGTTAATTACTCATAAAGAAGTAACCGCTTCATTTGGTCGTGAGGGCGGTTACTTCTTTTTTATAGGCCGCTAAAAAAAAGGCCGATAATGCCAACGACTAAAAGTCCCGTCTGTATCAAGTCGGAATATGTAACCATTGGACAGCCCCCCTTTCCGTAGATCAGAGAGCAGAATCAGCCCCCTGTCAGGGAGCCAACCGCCTACCGTTTCTGGCAGCGCCGCGATTATTCTATCAATCGCGATGTTTTTTTGTCAATTTTCAAACTGGCTTTGTGTGCCGCATATTATTTCTGGGCAAAAAGCCGCGCGCTGCGATCTTGCAGCGCGCGGCTCTTGTATTTTGCCTATTTCGCTTTGATATAGGCCGCAGCTCCGTCAAAAGTGATGGTCGGAAGCGTTGCTTGCACGTAGTACAAAATGGGGTCTCCACTACTATTCACGCTCAAGCGCAGATACAAAATGCCAGTCAAATACTCAAAATAAGCGGTTGTGCCATACAGCGTGGAAATATTTGCAATCGGGTTAATCTGCTCAAATCCGACGTCTGTGTCGTTTAGCATCCATATCGTTGTTCTGGACTGCCAATTCGTGTTGTATTGAATGTCGAGGACCATAATGACACCGTTAGCGGCAAGTATTCTTTGGGCATAATTTGTTGAAATTGTGTAATTTTTTGCCGTGCCGCCGAGCGTCTTTGTGTAATAGGCTATCACTTGCGTGTTTGGGGCAGAAACGAACACATATTCGTCTTTAATTTTTGTAACAAGCGAAATATTCGTTGTTGGTGGTGTAAACTCAGTCCACGTGTCCCAGTCCAGCGTGTTTTTGCTCATGTAACTATACGTTGAACTAGTCGAAGCGATAACACAATCACCAGCGTCCATGAATCTCATTCCGCTCGTTCCGGATAACGAAAATGTATGCTTAGATTCAATCTGGTTTGCTTGCTGATCTAGCACGTAGATTGATACGCTATAGCTATTATTTCCTCCGGTTCCGTATGCGAAGAAGTACTTTCCTTGCACCTCATTGTAAAACCACCGATCCGATCCGGAAGAATACGCCGAATCATACATTCCTCCCGTTGAGAGCGAAATCGTTTGCGCCACTGTAAAGCCGCTCGATATGCTGTCCGCTGACATCTTCCACAGTTTCAAGGTCGCTGTATATCCGGAAACATTACACGAAGTCCCATATAGTGAATTGCCGACTTGAACGATTCCGGCATTAACTGTCAAATTGCCATACGGCGCAGGAACTGTTCCAGTAAACCAGCTTTTGAAATCTTCACTGTACACCGCATATGTCGCCGTGCTGCTGTTTCTGGTTAGCACATAGTACTTTCCGATATAGTAAATCTCTGTAAGGTCGGAGGAACTTGTAACATCGCCCGTGGTTTCCCAAGCGTCTTCCCAGTTTTTCTTGTAAGCGATTCTCACATAGCTCCCGGTCGAGTACGGCCACAGATAATATCCATTGAGAAATTTAAGGTTTCCAAAGGAATAACCGTAGTTTGCGCTCAATGGTGTTGTTGACTTCCATGTGGCCGCAAGTGCGGAATCGAGTCGTTCACTAGCGTACTCATTCAATAGCGGGTAAGCGTTGGTGTCAATCGCGCTTCCGTCACACGCCAGCCATTCGTCCCCGAGATCGTCCCTCGTCGTCACTCGAATATCGCCGACTTGGTAGCTTCCGCTACCCCCCCCGATTTCCAATATTAGGGTTTAGAATCATGAGTTTTTCCTCCTTGGTTTAGCCGCCTCTGGCTTCTATTGCAGTTTGAATAGCATCCCATACGAGACGTGATTACTGTAGTAGTTATACGCAGAGAAGTTAAAGTACAGCTTTCCATTATAAAATCCGTAAGCTGCCTGTTTTGTTCCCGACGGAGAATATGCATACGGCCAGTCCGAAAGCGCTGAATACGATGTCCCGCCCGGTTGCTGATAATATCCTCTTTGAGTATATCCGTCCGCAAATGTTAAGTTCTGCCCTTTAATGCTAAACCTGATTACCCAAGTATTCATGGAAAAATAGCTTGACGAGCTACCGTAATAATTATTATACGTGAGCATCAAAAGGAAGTTGCCATCCTCATAATTGAAGTACAGACTGCTCATGGTAGACTGCGCTTCCTTGTGGTCGTAGAGGGTTAAATTACCCCCCCATTTTTCCTGTAAATGGTATTGTAAATCATATTTTTTCTCCTTAACTTAATTATCCAAAAGCACCAGTCGGGCCGAGGAATATATAGCTATGGCCACTTGGAAGGATGACTGGTGTTGCATACTTATATCCATGAATGTTCAAAACATTGGTATATGAATTAGCCATCTTCTTCACTATTGACAATAGCTTCCATTGGGAACTTGATGTCGTTGTCGCATCCCATATTATTTGTGCCTCTTGACATGTATTGCTCAGATAGACCAATACTGTACCCGCCGGAAATTCGGCCCATTCATTTCCAGTCGAAAGGTCTGGAACTTCAACACCTTGACTGTTCAACGCATTTATCCACACGCCAGCTGTTCCATCTGTCGTAACCGCAGACACAAATGCGCTTGGCGCTGTATTCGCAGTTCCAACGACTTTGAATCCAGCACTACTTGTAAATGTCTTTCCGGCCATTACGTCGGACGCTGTGGCGTTTCCATATTTATTCGCATAAATTGGAGTAATAATACGGCCGCCTTGCCTTGCGAGTATATCCCCTCCTATAAAAATCGACGTTGCGACAACCGTGTTACCGCCGTAGGTAGATTGGCTTACTGTTGCCATCTGCGGAATTTGTGGCTTTATATTCTCCCATTCATCTCCGCTCTTGATTTCCGTCACCGTTCCGCTTATCAAATTCCCGTTCGCGTCATACGCGGTTACGCCTTCGGGCATATCATCCTTTGTAACCGTGGACTTAGAGAGGTCTACCCCCCCCCCCCGTATGGTAAATAGTGGAATTGTGTATCATGTCTCGTTCATCCTTTTCTCAATACTCTTTTGCCAAGGTTAAGCTAGTTGCAATATGTTTCACAGGTACTCCGTTCTGCGTTGATTGAATTTCCAGCGTACCCCCGTCCGCTCCCAACTTAACAATTATCGGAAATTGCCCAACAAAGACTGTTTGCGGAAGTTGCGAAGTCGGGATAATCGCAAGTTTGTTCGCTCCAGAAAGCGTCTCGTTCCCGTAGACAATTACAGTATCTGCCCCGTCCACCAACGCAATCCCGTCTAGTTTTGTCTCTGACGTTTCCTGTAGATCGAGAGTTTTTAGGTATTGAAGTTGCGTTTGCGCTGGTTTGATGTTGGCTATGACTGTAACGCGTTTTAACCCGTCATAACCGCTATCTGGTTTAATTACCGTCCTTCCGTTTGTTGTTATTTGGGACGTCTTTGATTGCAGGTTGCCCCCCCCTGATTTGTAAATAATGGAATTTTGAATCATCTCGTTCTCCCTTCTCGATTAGACAACGCTGTTGTCCTTGTGTAGCCAATATGTCGTATTAGCCGATGCATCGTCTTGGTAGGTTCCTCCTGTATTTGCAAATATCTCAGCCAAACATTTCTCTCCAACAGTCTCTGCATCGCCAATGCTTGGGATTCGATAGGGGATTGTGTATTCATCCGATTTTTCAGCGGACACTTTAATGTTGGAGCAGTCTTTGAACATCGCCGTGTAACACTGTTTAGGAAGATTTGTTGCTGCCAGTACTGGAATGGTGGACATATAGCTGCAACCAAAAAACATTCCAAAGTAACAGTTTTCAGACAGAACGGGACTTGTGAGTCTTGGGGAGTTAATAAGCTGTTGTTTAATAAACATACAAGCAAAGCAGGAATTGTCCATTGGCGGATGGCCACCGGATTCGTATGTTTCGTAATCTAATAATGTCTCAACGCTTCCTTCACAAGACATGCGCATTCCTTGTATTGGACTCATAATGTTGAAATGCGAATCACCAAGGTTCTGCTCGCCGGTAATTACCGTGTTGTTCTTCCCACGAAAGAATATCCTGTATTGCCCATTGGACAGGGCTGCTCTTGTGTTTGCTCCATTATACTCTTGCCAAGTAATTGCATCTGTAGAAACTTCCATCGTCCCATTCCATCCCGGATTTGTAAAACCAACAAGAAAAACATTTGGAGCGTAAAACGTCAAATACGAATTTTCTTTCTTCTTCCTATCAATCACATTATAAATCATATTCAATCCACCTTTCATTGGGAGATAGACTTAATCGCCTATCTCCCAATCATCCTTAACTAATTACCGTCTGATAAGTCACATACACACTGATAGCCGCATTAGGCACAGTCTCAGCAGTAAATGTCAGGCTGTTAGCCGCTTGACCAGTGCATTGAATACCAGCATCATTGTATACGGTCATAGACGCAACTGCGGGCATCGGGATAATAAGCTGCTTAGACTCATCAGCAAGAATGCCAGATACTGTGACTGTCTGCGTCTTTGCGGTGGAGTTCCATCCAGCAACGGTGAGGGTAACAAGAGTGGCATGAGGGGCGTATTGGTCGACGTATTTTTTTGATACAATATCCCCATCATTTGTCGGCGTAAAATTAACTTTTCCGGCCAACAGGTAGCCCAGATACACACTAGCCGTCGTGCCATATCCCAAATACAGTTTTTTATTGGCACCATCCACGCCCATAAGAGCTTTGTTGTCGCTAACGCTTCCAATGCCAATATCATGTCCACTTGTCATAATGGCTGTATCACCATATTTACTGGTAATCTGCCCATCACTTAAAAGCGTGATAGCACCTGTCAGGTCTCCACCGCTCAATTGCAGATACCGTGCATCCGCCTCTGCCTGCGTCATTCCTCCGGCAGCCGGAGTTCCGGCCTCCCATGAGCCGGTCGTTTCGTTATATGTCAGAACCTGGCCGTTTGCTTTTGTGGTCGGGTCTGTGATTTTCTCGTCCAGATCAGTCTTGCGGACTGCGTCATCGTCTGCGGTCGGCGCGCCGACGTTCGTGATGCGCTGGCTCCCCATGTCGAGCGCGCCCGTCATCGTTTTCGATCCGTCAAGGCGCAGGAATTTGTTCGCCGCCTCGTTTGCCGTCGCGACGAAACCATCCGGATAGCTCAGCGCTTCCTCTGTCTCGCTCACATTGCGGATGGCGTTTGCAACCTTCGTCAGGTCGATGTCGTTCGTCATATATTCAGCCATAATTAGAAGCTCACCCCATTCGCAGAAGGTACGGTCTGCCATTCGGCATTCCCGTTCGAGTTGACGCGGAGAAATTTCCCTGCGTCAGATTTTGTAGGTGTCGTTATTTCGATGGTTCCAACGTCGGAAGCGGTGAGCGCGTCGATTGCCGCCCATACACCGCCGGACGTGACCGGGTTTCCGCTGTCTTTTGTCGGCGTGGAATCAAACGTGAGTTTGTTCTGCTTCGCGTCCACGTCTTTTTTTCGCGGCACAGACAGGTCATTTGTATACCGTCCAAGGTTCTTCGGCACGACGGTCTCCTCCTCTCGTAGTTAGGCAGAATCCCCCGCCCGCCTGTGGCGGGCGGACGGGGGATCTCGTGAAATCTTCTGGCTATCTCAGCCAAGGACAACGGCGCGGTAAGTTCCGGCCGCGAGCGTGCCGGCAGAAGCCGTGTCATTGATGACGATAGTGATGTCGTGCGAGGTCGGATTGACCGTGACGTCGGCAATGACCATCTCGCCGGAAGCCGCCTCGAAGAGCTGGACGATGATGCCGTCAGCAGAGACGCCGTGCGTGTTGGCCGGGATCGACCATGTGAACGCGCCGCCGGCAGCAGTCAGCGAGCTGTTCGTCGCGGAGTACTTCTTCGCGATGTACGGAACGTCCTGCCACTTCGGAGCCGTGCCGGCGCCGCCGGAAACGAGCATCTGGTCGGCAGTGCCGGCCTCAGTCGGGGCGAAGAACGCTGGGGTCTTCGTCGCGGTGCCGTTCAGCGTGATGGTGTCCTTCGTCGCGCCCTCGTCGATTCCGGCAAGCTTCGTCTGCTCGGTCTTGGAGTACTGCGTGTAGGTCTCGCCGGCGCCGATGTCGTCCTGAGTGAGAACGACAACGCCCTTCTTGCCGTTGACGCTGTTGACGTCAGACGGGTTGCAGAGAACGTAGGTCGTGCCGGACCAGCGGTACTGCTGGTTCAGGTGCGCATCGCCTTCCGGACCGACAATGACGTAAATCTTGTCAGTTTCCGGAGTAAGCGCGTCGCCGCCGGCAGTCTTGGACAGCCAGCCGGCCGCCAGAGCCGTGTCGCCGACAACATATGCATCGACAACGTCGTCAACGTAGCTCGGGAGCTGGGAAGACGGGATGAGGCCCTTGTCATCGAGGGTCGCAATGCCGTTCGCCTTGCCCTTCTCAGAGGCCGGGATCTTCGCGTCGATCTGCGCCTGAGCATCGCTGGTGAGGCCGGTGATGTACTGAGCGCCGACAATCTCGACAGACTCCGCAGCGGTAATATGGCCGGCAGCGTCAACCGTGATCTTGGAAACGTGCGTCGCATCGCCGTAAGCACCGGCCGCAGCGCCGGAGAACTTATGGCCGACCGTGATCGTCTTGGAAGTCTTGTCGCCCTTGACCTGCATCCACTTGTCGCCGGAGGCGATAGCAAACGTGTCGGTCTTGGCAGTGGCCGCGATCTCAACAGCCTCGGCGTTGCCCTCGACCTCGGTCGTGTCATTGGCACTCTGCTTCGCGGTGTTGATGTTCGAGAACGCGAACTGGTTGACCTCGCCGCCCTCCTGCGCGGCCTTAACAGCCGTATCAAGCGCCTTGATAGCCTGCTCGAGCGTCATGCCGGCAGTGACGGTGCCGCCCTCGACCTCGGTATAGCCCGTCAGCGTGAGCGCAACAACGTTCGTGGTGGTGACGTTGCCGGCCTCATCAAGGCCGGTAATAACGGCACCGGCAGTGCTGTCCTGCTTGTACAGGACACCGACCGGCTGCCAGCTGAAACCGGTCTGGCCTGTGCGCTTGGCATACTGGTAGACGACGCCGTCGGCAGAGTTGGTGTAGACCTGCCAGCTCTTCGGATTCGCCGGAGCCGTCGCAAGCGGGTGCAGAATTGCATTCTGCAGCTCATTCATGTTCAGGTTCAGGTTCGTGAGAAATTTGGACATATTGTTTCCTCCTCCGATTGTTTCGGACTTGTATTTGACTCCGGCTGCTGCCGGTTGTCATCTAAAATCTACAGATTTAGTTCAGGTATGCGCTCCCGCTGAAATCTGCCGTAAATGTAATGACAACATTGTTCTTGTCCGGGTAGTTTATTTCCCCGACCACTGCTGTTCCGGCAGAATCGACAACCGTCACAGACGGGTATTTGTTGAGGTTGTGGTTGATCCTCCACACGTTGCTCGCAGTCGCCTGATTGAACACATAAGTTCCGGCTCCGAGCTTGTTGTCGACATATTCCGCGTCAACCGCGCCGATGTTTTCCCGCGCGGTTTTCTTCTGCTCATCACTCAGGATCTGCGGGACAACCAAAACTGCATCTGCAATGCTGATGCCGCCGCTTCCGCTTCCGCTTGTCGCTGTCATCGCTCCGCTGACCGCACCCCATTCGCACTGGAATGCCGTCAGCGTTGTGTCTTCTTCAAACGTGATTTCCCCGATCGGGCCGTTGTAGTCGACAATATAGCGCTCTCCGAACTGGGTTGCGTCCATTTTGGTTTCGTCATTGAATGTCACGGTGAACGGCGACGAGGAAATCATGAATGCCGTAAAAACAAGCGGATAGTCAAAGCCCTCGATCTCCTGCGAAAATTGCGATGCAATATTAGCCCGAACCATTGGCAGAGAGTCTGTGCCGCCGGGGAACGTGGACTCTACAGGAATATTGCAGATTGCGTTTCGCTCCATCCTTCTTCCTCCTTTTTTCAAAAAAGATATGTGAAAAAGTCGGAGCTTGCGTTTCGTCTGTTATTTCCTTGCTCCGCCCTGTTTTCCGGCGCTTGATACCCGGCGCTTATTACCGGGCGTCTGCTGCGTTCATTGCCTCAATAATTCCAATGAAATTTCCGCGCTCACTGCCAAGCCGCTTGCTGAGATTGTTCAGCGCAACCACGCGCTCGCGCGTCACATAAGGCGATCCCTTGTCGTAAGCCTCTGCAAATCTGCGGGCGACCATCTCCCTGTGCCCCGCACACAGGCGCGGGTAAATCGCAAGAATCTCATCGCCGATCTCTGTCATTTTTGCAAACGCGCGCTTGTCGAGAAGCTCACCCTCTTTGTAGTTGCAGTTGAGCGCTTCCCTTTCTTCGTCCGTCAGCCCGTCGATTACAATCAGCCAACGGTTATCAATCAGCCATCTTGTTCTCTCGTCCAGAATACGGCTGAGGTCGTTTTTCGGAATGTAGAAGCTCCCGCTCTTTCCGACGATGCGGCCATACATGCCCTGCTCCCCGAAAAGCTGGACGTTATCGTCCGAAACCTCTGCCTGCCAGAGAAAATGCACCTTGTCCGAATCGGTCGAAACCTGATAAATCTGCGGGCGCCCAAGCTGATTGATCTGCTCCTGAAGCGCGCGCATCTGCGCCATAAGGCTTGCGTTCTGCTCGCGCAGAGCGTCCAGTTCAGCGTCGCTTTGTTTCTTGACGTCTGCTTCAGCCGAAACAGCGTCCGCAGAAAAAACCGCCGTCTCGCCTTTGAGGCTTTCGTCGAGGTCTGTCAGCGGGACGATTCTCTCGTCTTTATCGTCCTTTTTTACGCCGAAAATATCGGAAACTTCGACTTCGTAGGCATCCTTCATTTTCTCTTCGTTAAGGCGGTCAACATTTGCAATGATTTCCTCTACTCTCTTTTGTGCCGCTGCTTCTTCCGCCTTTTTGGCCTCTTTGGCCGCGCGCATTTTGGCCGCGCGGGCAGCCTTTTCCTCGTCAGTCATTGGTTTGCGTGCCATATCGGTTCCCATCCTTTCATTCTTTTCCCGACGTGTTGCATGTGCTCAGATTGTTCAGTTATTACGCCCGGCCACCGGAGCTGCACCGGTGCTTTCCTGTCTCAGGCCGGGATGTAGGGGCGCTCGCAAGCGCCCCTATTGAGCCAGTGACTTTCTTGCTTTAATCAGATCGGCGAGAATGTTGCAACGCGGCTGGCAAAAACTGCCACAATATCAAGCGCGATCGTGAGATTGATGCCAATCTCGAAGTTCGCCGTGCGCGTCGGGTCAATCTCGATAGAGATCGGCGTGTCGCGGTTGTAGCAAACTGTCATGGGCTTGTAGCCGCGGCCGGCCATCATCCAGATGCGGTCGCTCGGAAGCAGCGTCGCGGGAGCGGTGTTCTGCGTACCAGGAACAATCGCGTCACGCAGCGGCATAAGGCGGACGCCAAGGAACTCGCCCAGCAGGCCGGAGCGATTGTACTCGGAGCCGAGGAGCATCGCGAGCGCGGCGTCCATGTTGACATTGCTCGAGCCGGTCGCCTGCGTCGGGAGGACGCGGGACAGCGGAACCATGGAGCCTGTGGCGAAAATATCGCCAATCGTGGTGTTGTTGAGCGTCGCAAGCTTGTTGGCCGCAGTCATCCAGTTCGTGTTGTTGAACGTGTACTGCATGTTGGTCGGAATCAGCTGCGCGTTGGTAGACGCCTTGATGATCGACTCCGTCCACATCGCCATAGTCTTCGAGTACATGCCGGCGGCAATATTCGCAAAGAACGCGCCGAAGTCCATCCCGTTGCCGACAAGCTGCGTCCACTTGGCAACAATCTGCGCCGACTTCGGCTGCGGATTGAGCGTGATGGTGTCAGAATAAAGGCGGTTGCTCGGAACGCTGAGCGTGGCGCCCCAGGACGAATCCTGAAAGACAGGAATATCGTTGGACTGGATGTTTTTGACGTAGGTCTCTCCGAATCCGACCTCGACGGTCTCGGCAAATGCGCCGACAGCCTCGGAATACGTCGCCGGAAGAATCGGCTGGACAACCTCTTCATAAATGCCCTGAAGGACAGCATAGAAGCTCGAGTTGCCGAAGAACCGCTGGCCCTGACGCTTGAACTCGTCGAAGTTTTCCGGAGCGCGGGCGCCGGAGAACTCGCAGCACTTCTTTGCAGCATACAGAAGGTGCTCCTGCTGGAACTGCTCGTTCAGCTGATTGTACTGAGAGTTTGTCATGATGCTCTGATAGCCGGACTTGCTGCCGTTCAGAGCCAGCGCCATTGCGTCTTTGCCGCGGCCTGCGTGCTCGTAGGCGAGCATTCTGCCCTTGGCAACAAAAGCGGCGCGGGACTTGTTGTTGTCCTGAACTTCGTTCGCATTCACGCGAAACGCGCTCTGGGACACGCTGTTGAGGGTAATACGATTAGCCATGTGTGTTTTCCACTCCTTCCTTTGTTGCTGCTCAGGCCACAACGTGCTTGGCGATCACATCGACATAACCAAAGCTCGAGCGCGTGCCCTGTGTGAAGTTCCCCTGTCCATCCAGCTCAAAGTAAATCGAGCCGTTGGCGGCAGGAATCTCGCTTGTGGGGACAAGCATGCCGTCCGCGATGGTCATGTACTTGTTCGTGCCGATGGTTCCCTCGACGTTGCCGATGCCGAAGCGGTATCTGCGGTCGCCGGTGAAGTCAATCTTCGTGAATGTGCCGTCGCGGCCGGCCGGAACAGGAAGGCCAAGCGTGTTGACGCCCACAGCGTACTCAGCGCCGGTCACGGGGTCGACAATCAGATTCCAGTCATACGTGTTGCAGGCGTAGATGACGGTCGAAATCTTGGCGTCAGCCGTTGCCTTTTCCATGTACCACGCGTTCTCATTCTTGAGATTCTGAGCGCTGTAGCCCTCGCAGGGCAGATTCTCTCCGCGCACGCACAGGAAGCCCGCCGAGCAAACATCGTCGGCGCCGTCGGTCTGGAAGCGTCCGGTCACGTTGGCAAGGTCATTGCGCTTATCGTTGGAAACACGGGACTCAAACGCAGTGTTTTTGATATATGCCATTGATTTTCACTCCTTCGTTATTATTCAATTCCCCACGTCGCGAGCAGTCCTTCGACAGTTCCGTCGTCCGGGTTCTGCTGCTTGTGAAGCGCGTTGTACGCAAGCGTCGTTTTCTTCTCCGCGGCAGCCTTTTTGTCAAGCTCCATGACAGCGGCCGCACATTTGGCGAGAACCGCATCGCGGACTTTTTCTCCGCCGATCCACTTGCCCTCACCGTCGAGAGAGTTTGTGTAAACGCCATTCTCAATGTCGGCCTGAATGCTGGAAATCTCCGAATCCTCGATCTTGTCGTCGCGATTTGCGTTGAATGCAGCCAGAGTCTCTTTTGCGATCTTCCCGGCCTCTTTTACGCGGCGGGCACACTCAGCATTGGTCATTGCGGTGATCGTGCTGTTGGCGTTTTCAAGATCCTGCTTTGCCTTGGCGAGCTCGGCGTTGACTGTGACAAGCTCGGAGTTTATCTTTCCGGTGAACTCGTCCATGTCGAACTCAATGCTGCAATCGTCCGTGAGCGTGATGACCGCGTTCGCGCAAATAGCCTCCATCTTTTCCGGGACGACCGTGACGTCGCCGGAATTAAATGTATAGCGGAACATCTTACCTTCCGCATTCATGAGGCAAACGCGAGTGCAGTCTTCAAACTCCGCGCCGCCGAGAACCGTGTAGCCATTAAACCGCTTCTGTGTCTCGGCGATCATCGACTTGTTGAATGCCTTCAATTTGCTTTTCACTCCTTTTGATTTCTTTTCGAGTTGCGGCTCGTTTTGGGGATTGCTGTTTTGCGCCAGATAAGCAGCCGCCTTGAGCTTGGCATTTTTATATTCATCGCTCAGCGCTGCAAGCGCTTTGATATTCGCTCCGGGAATCGCAGGCGCAACGCCATCCCCGAGCACTGTCACACCAAGGCCGTTCCAGGCGGTAAAAACATCAATTTCCCCGTCTTTGTGTTCCTCGGTTATATCCGTTTCTGCCGAAACCTCCATTGTTCCGGCTCTGACGATCTTATTCACGAGCTCCGGTGCATAAAACTCCCAGAGCTTTCCTTTGGCAATCAGCCACTTTTCACCGTTTTCTTCGGTGATTTTGAAGTCGGACTTATCGTCAGAAAGTGCTCCGACAATTCGTTCGGCCGTTCCTCCCATGAAGGAACGTCTCGTTTTCCCTGTCGCGGGATCTCTGACCTCTTCCATGTTGTGTCCGTCTCCGACTCTGTTGCCTACATATGCGCAAAGAATCGGCTGCCCGACAAACGAGAGATAATTTGCTTCTAAATTGCGATAGTCCCATCCGTTCCGGTTAAGCCCCTCCCGCATGACGCGGAGTTCAACGCCAAACTCGTACTCGTTCAGCCTTTGCAGGACTTTCAGCGTGCCGTTCAGTTTGACCTTGCCCGCTTCTTTCGTCTTCAGCTGCATCGGCATTGTCAGATTCTCCCTTCCATCTGGTGCGCAACCCAGTTGTCAAAGCTGGATTCGCTTACGCGCATATCCCACATCGACCATTGCTCGACAATCGCTGTGTAGCTCTGGCTGTTTTTGAGCATCAATTCCTCTACAAGCAGCTGCATCGGGCGCAGCTCAGCGTTGTCCGCTGCCGAATGGAACGCCTCAAGTGCTGCCGAAATCCGCTCCAAAACGTCGATGATGATCTCATACGCCTTGTCCATGTCCTCAATCGGCTCTGTAAGCTCCGGTGTCGCCGGATACATTACTTCCAGATGCCGTTCGTGGAGCATATCGCCGAACTTATCAAACAGTCCCGGCATTTCATGCGCCATTTTGTGAATGGAATCGCTTGTGTGTACCATGCCGGTGTGGATGTAAACCCACTCCTTTACCGTGTCGAGAAAACGTGCCGCATTCTGGTACGCTTCAACAACATCACGAGCGCGGCCTTTGATAACTGCAAATTCCGGGCGATCCCAGTTGAAGAACTCCCTTGCTTTCACGCTTTCACCCTCCTTCCTTTCGTTGAAAAGTCGCAAAAAACCTTACTTGCCCTGATCGAGGTCCTGTTCCTGCCCTTCGGACGTAATTCCCTCGCTGCGCGGCCGACCCGGCTGCGGCGGCAGTCCGGATTCGCCCTGCTTGGCCGAATACGACGACACAAGCGGGATTCTCTTGTCCAGAACGCCGCTTTCCATAATTGCTGCCGATGCGCTTAAATCGTCAAAAATGGAACGACCGCGCAGGGCGTTGTACATCATCGTGTCCGGCAAGATCCCGAGCGTCATGCTTTCTCGCATTTCTTTCCGCATTTGCTCATCTTCTGCCAGCGAGCCGAACATTTTGAACTCAAAGTCATATCTGAGGCCGATTGACCGGATTAGGCTGTTCATCATGCGCTCCGTGCAGTCATAAATCCGCTTAGCGAACTGGCTTTCGATCATGAAACTCACCGTTGCCATGGCCGCACGAGCCTCGCTGTCAGTCGGAAGAATTGCGCTCAATCCGGCCTTTGCAATCGCGAAGCTGTATCCGTCTGCCGCAATGGACGTCGCGTTTGGTGCTTCGGATAGCTGCTGTAGTTTGATGTTTTCAAACGGCGCAGCGTAAATTCCGATTCCGGTCGTGTCCGTTGCCGCAAGCATTTGATAAAACAGGTTCTCGAAAAACTTTCTTCCGGCCGGGGATAGCTTGTAGCTGTCCTCGTTTGTTGCTCCGTTGTCGTCCCTGTATGGAATTTCGCCCGTAACCATAGAGACAAGCGGGTTCTGCGTCAGATTGATCTGAATGTCTTCGTACTGTGCAACGTCTGCCATCGAAAGCATCAGACCGGTAAACGGAGACGCCACAACGCGGTCTACATCGTCAATTTCGAAGCACCAGACGCGTTCCGGAGGCAGCGACACCCAGTAAAACCAGCGTCCGTTTTGCTCGAATACATCCGGATTTCCTGCTGCATTTTCGCGAACCGAGCCGAATACGACCCTCCCGCGCCCTTGCGGTCTTGCCGAATCCACGAAGTCGGAAACATATGGCGCAAACAAGTCTCCATACTGTCTCCAATCCGTTCCGGGCTGCATGAAATACATCATGTCGAAGCTGACCGTGTACTTTGACTTGTTGTTGAAGCCGATAATTTTGCACCAGTCCTGCGGCAGCTGCTGCGCAAACGCGTAGCTGACTGCACTGTGCGTTTTATCGACCGATTTTTGCACGGTGTAGAAGACCTTTCCCTCTCGCCCTGCCTGCCCGGCCGCCATATGCGCCAGTTCTGCCGGCCTGATCTCCTCTGCAAGCTTGTATGCAATCCGCCAGTCGCGCCAGAAGTCGTCTTTTTTCTCGTCTCCATCTTCCAGATACTTCGGCTGAATATACCAGTGATAGGTGAGTAGGTCTTGATACTCTTTTGTGATTTTCCGGAACGGATAAGCCGTCCAGACTAAGGCCTCGGCCACCTCGCGAAGCGGCTTTTCGTTGCCGCCCGCATCCCTGAGCATATCCGCGACCTCAGACCGGTTGTAATCAACCGGATAAGACGAAATATGTTTGACGCGGTTGTTCTGGATCATTGGCATATTGGCATACGCCTTTGAATACGCGCCATAAAGAGAGTCCATCGGAAGATCGGCATACTGCGTCGCTACGCTTCGGAACTGCGAGAAAAATTCAGAATAGCTCTGGCAGGAAATCGCGTTTTTGATGCTTTCTGTTGCCATGCGTTATCCCGCCTCCCTTTTGATTCTCTCTCGTTCTGCTTCGAGTTCTTTTTGGAACGCTGTCAGAAATCTTCCTGCCGTTTCCGCTACTTCCGGTTCATTTTCTTTCAGCCACTCGGCTGTTATCCTGTCTCCGCAGTCAAGGAGCCATTCCAGTTCCGGCCTGTTCAGCCGCTTCATTTCCTCGCCGGAAATCGCCGGCGCGTTTGGTATCCCATCCTGGGTGTAAACCAGAATATATTTTCCGGGTCGAATGTAATGAAAACGCTGTTTTTCTGCCGACTTTCGGGTTTCTGCGTTGTCCGGCATCGCAAACAAGCGATATTTTTGCTGGATCATCGACGGTTTCCTCCTCTGCGGCCTACCATCGTTCTGGGAGCCGGATGATACGCAGCCGCAGTGTCTTCCTCGATTCCTTCTCCATCGAAAACCTTTTTCCACTCAGAGTCGCTTCGCTGACTATTGATAAGCTCTTCGTGCTCAAGGTAATCTGCAACACGCAGCGCATATTTGGTAGCTGACCACTTATCACGCTGAATCCGGTTCGAGATTCGCACCTCTTTAATTCCGTATCCGGCCGCTTTTGTTTTCAGGTTTGAAACCTGACCGCAAAAATCTCGCGTATGCAGATATGGAACGGCGATCTGGCCGTCTATTGAGTCATCTTTGATGCGGTGCAGTGCTTTGTAAGCCTTGACCCCATCGAAGATGTTGTTAATAAGCAAACTGACATTGCCCTGCTCCCATTCACGCTGCGCGTACTGAATCATCTGCGTGTCAGAATCATGCGTTCCGCCAAGGCCGCCGGTCGCGCGAATTGGATAGATGCACGGAATCGCGCCCCGAAGCTCGATTTCCGCCTTGTCGTGGTTGATGCAGCACAGCGGCGGCATTCCATCGCCAAGATCCTTGTGCAGCTCCTCGACAACCGCTGTTCCGTACTGGTTTGCGTCTATTGCGAGGTAAGTTACATGCTCGCTGTCTGCAAGGCAGAACCGGCGCCAGCGATCCTTTAGCCGTTTTGCCTGTGTGAGCGCGTCCTTGGGCGGAGGCTCGTCGATCATGTAGACAAATGACTTCATATATTTGTTTGCCTGATATGCATCCGATTTCTTTTCGAGTTTTAATACGGACGTTGCGCACTTGGCATTTGCCGATCCGTCCACATAGCTGACGTCGTAGCCGATGACGTAAATAACGTCCGGATTTCCGCAGTGCCGGTTCTCCATGCACGTCAGATTCTTGCTTTCCGTCAGCAAACTGTCTCGGATAACCGGGTTTTCACTTGTCCCTGTCCATACGCCGCAGCACTCTCGGAGGAACGCCTCTGCTGTGTTCTGCACGCGAAGATCCTCGTAATACTTGGCGTCGCGGATTCCGGAAAGAACCGCGACCTCCCACGGAACGTCGATGGCGAACGAGTTTTTTCCGTCAACCATTCGGTTGAACGCTTCCTTGCGATATTCGAACGCCTGATTCTGCTGGGTCCCTGCGCTTGTGATATATATCTTCTGGTACAGCGGGAACGTCTTATCCAGCGTCGTACCAACCTTGCGCTTCAGTCGAACCGTCGCGCTGACGGCCTGCGCGAATTTTTCGTGGTCAAACGCCTCGCCGCTTTCGGACTGCGCGCACTCCTCGGCGATAACCGAGTGCTTGTTTGAACCGCGGCGAACCGTGACTGAAAACTCGCTTCCATAGTCCGTATAAATTCGGAAACTGCCCTTGGCCTCGCTTCCGACGTGCCACATTTGCGCCAAAAGCGGATACCGCTCTTTGATTGCGTTGAATGCGTCCGCCGCAAGCTCAGCCGCCTGCTCCATTGTCGGAGCAAAATAACTTCGCTTCGTTCCCGGCCAGAGCGTGCCGGTCAGCATGGAGCCGAGAACAGTTGAGAACGTCTTGGTCAAGCCGCGCGGACCTGTGATAAAGCACGTCTCGTTTCGGACTTCTCCTCGAAGCATGACACGCTGGATCAGCTCCAACTCAAATTGCTTCTGGCCTTGCGTCCCTTCATCCAAGATGTCGAGAAAAATGTCCGGGAACATTCGGAAAAAGCCAATGAGAAGCGCCCACGCGCCCATGTTGTATTCAGAAAAATCAACCGGGCGAAACTCTTCAACGCTCTCCCATTTTTTCGTTTTTTTACTGTAGCGTTTTCCGCCCGGCATTTTTTCTCACCCTCTCGAGCGCCACCTTTTGTGCTCATGCGCCGTCCGGCGCATATGGCTTAGTCTTCTTTCATTGGCGGGATTGCGCCGATTGCTTCCATCGTGTCGCGCTCTTCCTTCGTTGACGCCTCGCGGAGCTGGCCGCCCGCATTGGTCAGCTGCGCCGATTTGGGCAGCTTTGTGAACTCTGGCGCAGAATTGTTGTTGCTCATTGTGTTAATAATTGAGAAAATCATGGCATCTACAACGTCGCAGCTGACGTCGTATTTGCGCATGATTGCCTTTGCAATCAGCGGCATCAGCTTTTCGCTTGCCATCGCGTCTCCGTACTGATCGACCATTCCGAGCTTTTCCAGCCCGACAATAATCGAATCAATCTGCGGTGTTTCGACCGGCTTCCCGTCTCCGGCGCGCATTCCCTCGCGCTCCATAATGACTTTGATGGAGTCGGCATATCTTTTGGCACCGGCGCTGTCTCCGGCGCTGATGCTCTTTTTCCACTCAAGCCGGTTGATTGCGATCTCTTGGAGCGCCATGTCAATACGAGGGCTGATTGCGCCCTTGAACTCCGCCGCCTGCCTGCGGTAACTGTTTTCAAGCTCGTGCAGCTCAGAATCGGAGTATTCTGTGCTCTCTCCGTTTTCGTCGATCTTAGAGCCCCATTTCAGGCGAAGCCCCTTGACGTCTTCCAAAACAGCTGCGCTGCACTCCTGACCACAGCACGGGCAGATGATTGTGTCGTTTGCCATGCTTCCCCTCCAAAAGCGCATAAAAAAGCGGCACGTTTCCCAACTCAAAAGCAATTTGCTCTCGAGCACGGAAACGTGCCGCTTAAAGCGATTCCGCCAATTTATGGCGGTATGTATTTACTTTTCTCTTCTTAGCTTATCACCGTTTTTTTGTATTGTCAAACATTTGTTTATCCTCGTTATTTGGAGCCGGAACCCGATGCAGTGTTACCGGGATTTCGTCTTCCTGTGCGGCGTTGACAAACGTTGGTGCTACCCATTTCAGCACCAGTTTTCGTTCCTCGCTGCCGTCCTTTTTCCCAGTCCAGAAATTGTGCCAGTGCCCACGTCGCATATGCGGCCGCGGAGACGCATGGCCGGCCGATGCGTCACTTTCGTTTGCTTTCGCCCACCTGTCTGTGCTGCTGCGGTATGCTCGCACAGCGTTTCCAATCCGCACGCCAACATCCCATTTCCGGATTTCGGCATACCGATCTTTTACAGAAACCGACCGTCTCGTATGTGTCACTTGCTCGGGATTCGGCGTGATCTCCGCGTTTTGGGCGCACAGATACAGCACAATTTGCAGCGTCTGCTTGTAAAAGCGCGCCGAATCTGATCGGCGTTCTGATTCCTTGTCTAACACCCGCCGCAATTCCCTGTACCCTTCCGGCAGGTTGTCATGTGCCCTCGCACACGTCTCTTCAATGCTTTCTTCCAGTGTCCCTGCATCAATATAAACAGGAACACCCATCGTCTGCCCCTTCTCGGAAAGATACAGCAAGCGCAGCTCTCGTCCGCCCGTGTTGGTATCATACTCAAGATGAACAAACAGCCCGTGGTATACAGTGCCGCGAAGCGCAGTATCCGGTGCAAACTGGATATAAAAGCACGGATACGGAAGATTCAGGAGCGTTTCAGGCTCGAGCTTCAGATCGTCCGCCTGTTCAAAGAGCAATTCCTGCATTCCTTCGTCTATGACAAAAGCTTCTTTGCTGTGCCTCCACGGAGCCAGCGCCGCAACAATCTGTGCATCCTGAATTGAATCGAGGCGATTGTCAATCGTATCAGGTCGGCTGCCCATGGTTACAGACAGTGCCGCCCCGATTGGCGCATAGCACCAATCCGGCCACATTGGAAGCCCTGCCTGCCCCTTCTGTTCATGAAAACGCCCCATTTGTTCCCACGCCTTTGGGTATTTCGCCGACTCCCGCTTCAGAAGCGCCAGCGGCGGATATACGTCCGTGCTTTTGTTTGACTTCTTTGCCATTGTTCCACCACCTGTTTTTTTCTTTCGTCCCTATTCGTACATTCCATCCTTGTGACGTAAGCAGCCAAGCCCCGTTCCATACAGGGCTTGGCTGCCGCTATTTTTAACTTTCGAGTGCTTTTTGTGCTCTATCGCTTGCCGCATTCAGATGCGCCTCGATCACGCGGAGTGCCGGAAGATAGGACTCCTTCATCCGCTGCTGCTGCATCATGTCCGCGATTTCCGGGCTGGCCTGATCCGTTCCGTCGCCCTCGATTGTATCCAGAAGCATTGAAAGCACGCTGAGCGCCTCGTCGACAGATACTTGCAGGTCAAAGCACGCATTCTCATACCGTTTTTCCATCATTAAATCCTCCCTGCGGCAAAAGCGCCGATCTCAATTCTCTGTTTGTTTGCACGCTTCTCGCCGAGGAACTTCTTGACGAAGAATGCGCAGCCCTTTCCCGTGACCTTTGGCGTCTTACTGACGGTAACATGCCCGTCTGCGTGCGTGATGGCTGTCTCTTTGATCTCGAACAGGCCGAGCTCCATCGCGTACTGCGTCGGCATATTGTAGTCCGAGCCGCGCCGTTTGATGAGGTAGCCGTTGTCCCGCATCCACTGGAACAGACGTTGTTGCCCGATGTCTACGCCGTTCTGCTTGAGAATCTTTGCAAGTTCGCCGATGAGGATTGATGTTGATGACGCGCTGACCGCGTCCGCAAATAAGACTTTCGGCGCGTCGGCCTCGACCTTGGCTGCGAGTGCGAGCCGCTGCTCTTCGGCGTCAGCCAGAGCACGGAGCGCCGACGGGTAATCCTGCGGGAGGGCGAGCGAACTAGATTTCAAACTCTTCTCCATAGAATTGAATGCGTTAATGTACTTCACTTTCCACTCTAATGCGCGAGAACCCGTGAATCCCATTGCAAGCAGCGAGAATCCGTCTCTGTTCATAAGATACGCTCGTTGTTGGCGGTTGTACTTGTCCGGGATTTCCGTTTCGATAAACATCTCCCCAAAACTGGGGAGGTGTTCTTTTAATGCGTCAATGTCTCGAAGGACATGATCGTGCCGCTTCTCAAAATGAGCCGCAATATCCCTGCTGTTTGCCATTGGCTTGCCATTTTGTTCGATTGCCAAGGTAATTTCCGTTTTCATAAATTTTTCCTTTCTGGTTGACAGCAAGGAATCCTTCGGTTAAAGTAGATTTACCGCAAGGTTTCCTTGTGGCCTGAATGGAAACAGTCCGTAACTTGTCTAGGGTGGCGGGCTGTTTCTATTTGTCCAATTCCTTTTGCAAAAGCTCAATCCCGGCGATTATTGCATCCGTCCTTGTCGCGTTCATCTTATCAGCACAATTCTGAATCATTTTTGATTCTTCTTCGGAGATACGGATTGTAATTTTCCCGGTTCTTGGCTGTGCACCTTTCGGAGGACGACCAGTTTTCTCCGACAACACTCATCACCTCACTTTTGGTCGTGCTTTAATATTATATTATGCACGACCATATGTCAACCCCTATTTCGAAAAAAAGATGGCGCGGATCGAAAAATCGTCCGCGCCATCTTTTTTTATGCGTTCTTCTCGTCCTTCCGGCTCCCAACGCACGTTCCTTTCACCCAAACGTAGCACTCAAACGCATCGCACCACGCGAACTGGCCTCCTTCATATCTGTCGACATGCAGGTCGTCCGTGTTCAGCCTCGTGCAGTTCGCGCAGCGATGAAGTATCTGTTTTTCATTTTGCATGGAATGCCTCCCATATGTCGTCAAAGCACACCGGCACGGCCTCGCGCAGTTTGTCCAGCAGCATCAAGGCCACCTCCCGCATCTGCGGATGCGCCGCCTTGTCGCAGCGAAGCCTTAAAAAATGCCGCCATTCGCGGATGTTGGCAGTCATCACGAGTTCGGTCATCAGGCTGTTCGGCAGGACGGCGCGGGCTTCTTGCGGGGTGCAGCCGGCATTTAACATATCAAAATATGCTTTTTCTGCTTCCCTGCACGCCACCTCCCAGCTGCCATAAGCGGCGCTATGTCTGTCCAAAAACAACGGCTCAATTACCGTGATCTCGCTGCCGAATTTCTCGCTGCTGTAATTACAATATCTGGTACTGGACTGGCAGTTATGGACAACCACGCCATTTGCCACAAAGTTATGGTTTGGAGCTTCCATTGATATGTCATACACAGCTTCCACGCCAACCGGTTCAATGCTTAATATTTTATCCCGGAATACGCCAATTGTACCCGGCTTATGCCACAGGTTGTGACATTTGGGGCACAATACTTTCACGTTTTCAGGCACATTGTTTCTCGGGTTCTTATCAATGTGGTGGATTTCCAGATTCTCTTTCGTCCCACAGTTTTCGCATCGTTCTTTTGTGAATATACGATTTGCTTCTTGATATGCCCCGCTAACCGTCAGCGAGGAGCGATCTTTCTTGTACTGGCTGTTTTTGCTTCCAATCTTGGACTCTCTAAGTTTTTGCTTGACTTCTTCAGAAAACATTCCTTTGTATCCGTGACCAGGTCGGCGATTTGGGCGGGCAGACCAAGGCTTTTTAATTCCATATTTCTTAAACGCCTTATACAACGTCGCCTCGCAGCAACCAATCGTCTCTGCAGTTTCTTTTCGCGTGTGGTTTTCCTCAATATAATACCATCTAATCCAGTCTGGATTTTCCAGTAATTCAAACCCATTGGCCAAGACCTCCGCGCCTACCGACAACTCGAGTAGTGGAGTATACCCGCCAGGGGTTGCAATCCGATGATCTCCTGTACACTTTAGCATTCTGCCACTCTCTGTCCTCAACATAAACACAGGCTTTTCGCCCATGAAATGGATAGCTGTAATCTTGTTCTCAACAATTATTCTTGTTTCGGAATCCATGCTTCTCGCTTGGATGAGTTGCAAGCGCCCCTTTCTCTTTTTGTCGGTCTGCCAATCGAACAGTTCTTTGACGGTCCAACTTTTCTGTCCCATGCCCCGGATTACAGTGTCCCCTGTTACACAGTAACTCGCCATCCGGTGCCGCACGATCTCGTGCGACACGCCTCGGTCGCATGTAAATTTGGCCGTGATTGACGCGTGCTCCAACACGGCCTCGTGTCCTCGCTTGATGATCCCGGTGATAAATTTTTCCGCCGTCCCATCCGCGATTTTGTCCTCCGACTTGTAGCAGACGCGCCCGCATCGCTCCAAGTGCTGTAAAATCCCGTCCGTCGGCGTCATGATCTCAACGTTTGGCGTTACGATTCTCATTTAATTTGACCTCTCAATTTGTATTTTTCTTCGCTCAGCAACAGTGGTCTAAAACAGATAACAAGGAGCCGCCCGCAGGCAAATCGCCATGCCGTGGGCGGCTCCTTTTCCGGCCGGCCGGGGAAGTCAGCGGCCGTGGCAGCGCCAGCTGGAATCGAACCAACGATATGGGAGTCAAAGTCCCATGCCTTACCATTTGGCGATGGCGCTATGTGGTGGATCTTCTCGGGCTCGAACCGAGGGCCGGGCGGTTATGAGCCGCCTGCTCTGACCAACTGAGCTAAAGATCCCTATGGAGCTGATGACAGGATTCGAACCTGCGACCCGCTGCTTACAAGGCAGCTGCTCTGCCAACTGAGCTACACCAGCATTTGGGCCCGACTTAACGGATCGGACGTGATTGGCTCAAGCGCCCGATTGGCGCCGGCGCTCGGGACTTGCACCCGGAATCTCCATGCGGCAAACATGGTGTTCTGCTCTTTGAACTACGTCGGCATATTGCCCGTCTTTCCGGGCTGTCATGTGTTTTCCGGCTTTGCGCCTGCCTTCAACAAGACTTTAGGCTCAATCTTGCGGAACCCTCGTTGACTTGCTTTTTCTGCGACGAGCGTCGCAGTTGCCGGACATTTCAAGCAACGATGAACGAACCATACCGGATGGCGGCGGGCGTAGGATTCGAACCCACGAGAGCTTTCGCCCACAAACGCTTTCAAGGCGCCGTCCTTATGACCGCTTGGATAGCCCGCCGGATCGCCACACTGTCGCAGTGGCCGCGGCCTTGTTTCGCGTTTTGGAGACCTATCAAAACAAGAACAAAAAGAACCAGGTCTTTGGAGCGCGCGAGGAGAATCGAACTCCCGCCATCAGATTGGAAGTCTGAGGTTCTGCCCCTGAACTACGCGCGCATAAAAATCAGCGCTGCGGTGCTGCCCCGCTTTTGCCCTTCGGCGAATTTCCGCCGTGCTCGGTCTGGCCTCCCCGTTTCGGGGCGCCTGCGCTGTTGTTGTTTGGCTTATTCCGTCTCGGTTCTCTCGTCTGTCGAGCGTTCTGAACCGCTTTTGATGCTAAAGCGTTCTTTCTTCAGGCGGGCCGCTATCGCCCGATCCGTTTCAAACCGCTTATAGCAAGCGTCAATCGCCGCCTGCTGCTCCGGCGTCGGCTTCGGCGGTTTTGGTGCGCTTCGCGTCTTCGGATGCTCCGTGTGTTCCTCAACCCACGAAATGCCCGTTCCCGGAATCGAATAGGTTTTGCGAACCGTTCCGCGTGCCGTGTGTGTGACACGGAATCCCGGCCAGCCCCAGCTCCATCCAACGCCAGAATTGCTGAAATTAAGCCGGATTCCTCCGATTTTAACGCTTTTTCTGAATCTCAGGCCCATTGCATTTAACTCCCTTCAAACTCATATCTCATATTTAGATTTTAAGATTCTTGTCAAACGAATCTCGGATCTGCCTGCCAGTCCACATGTCTTCCCTCGTCTGTCGGCGGGTATAATATGCGGCCTGTCCCTTCGCACCAAGCTACGTATGTTTGCAGTTTCATTCTGTTTTTATGTGCAAGATCGGCAATCTGCGCGTCTGTCATTCCAGAAAAAACGCCCGATTTTCGTTTCTTTGGCCTTGTGTCTTCCCTTTTTGCCGGCCTGTAAGCTCTTCTTGCAGCCTGATATTCTCGCTGCTTCTTTTTTTTCTCGATTTGCAGGCATTCATCGCACCATATCCGGTAGCGAGCGCCGTTTGTGTTCGGCATTTCCTTCCCGCAGCCTCTGCAAATGAAGAACTCGGCCACATTATCCCTTTGGCATCCGCAGGAAACACGCTTTGCTGTCAGTCTGTAGGAAGGCAGAACAACCTCTTTCCCGCAATCACATACACATCGCCACATGTGGTAATCTTTGCTCTTTCCGGCGTACTCAAGAACTCGAACATGATCGATTTTCTGGTTCGTATAATCTTTTTTGTCCAAGTCCTAATTCTCCTTTGCCGATTTCTTCCGCGGGAGGCGCTTGACGCAGATCACGCAGCCGCACTTGTCGCATGTTATTTCCGCCGGAGCTGTGCAGCGGACTGTCCTACCGCGGTGACGGATCATAAGGCGGTTTCCCTCCGCCTCTCCGATCTTTCTCCCGCAGCGTCCGCACAGGATGTCGCAGCTTTCCCACGACACGCGCGTTGCCGTTTTTTGAGTCTCCACTACGAATCCTCCTTAAATACGACTACGATCCGCAATTCCGTCACGCGACTTGGCGTCTGTCGTCAGCCGCTTCAGATTGCCCGGTTGTGTCCAGACGCTCAAAGTGGTATTTCATGAGCCATCGCACGTCTCCTGCCCACCTTGCCGAGCCCGGACAATAAATTCCGGCAATTTGGTCAATCGTCTTTCCGGAATAGATTTTGCCGGAAATCAGCTCTCCAAAGTATGAAATTCCGTCTTCTTTGGTGGCAAACTTCATCCAGCGCCCACCGGAACCCATAAATCCGAAGAAATTGTTCGTGTTTGCGCACGCTTTCCCAAGTCCGCTTTCAAGGTTCGCCACTGATAATGCGAACAGGCCGTTGACTCCGTATTCTTCCTCAATCTCCGCAAACGCGGCTCCGCATCCATCAAGGCCAGACCCTTCTAGCAACGTGTTGAACTGCTCTTCTGTAAGCTCCGACACGATAAACGCGTCATATGTAAGATTGGGATTTGCCGCTTTTTTTGTTTCTGTCTGTCTCACAATCGTCCCTCCGGCCTGAGAAACGCTGACCATCGCAACGAGCGCGAGACTGATGATTCGTTCGATCAAAACACTTTCCTCCGTTTTTTCTCTTTTTTAGCCCGGCTGCGCAGCGGAAGGTGGAACGCTGCCGGTCTCTGTATTATATCAGGTCAGATGTCCGATACTCCGTACTCTGGCCGGATCCTGCGTGCATACTCTGCCATCAGTAGAGATTCTGCCATGCCGTCGCTCGGCTTCGTGCACTTCGGTGTCCGAAGCAGATTGACGTCCGGAAACAACCGTTTGCACACCTCGATAGAATTGTTCTTATCTCCGGTGATTGAAAACGCACGCTTCCATTTTTGCGGGCGTACAAGCTCAAACGGGATCTGAAACGCCGTCAGAACACCGAGGATAAAGCCGAAGCTCTGGCCGAACGAGAACATGCTCGTAACGCCCTGTCCGGGCATTGCGCCAACGTGTTCAACAACTGCAAAGCAGTTTCGCTCGCTGATCTCGTCCATCTTCCTGGCAAACGCTTCATCGTCCCATTCGTGCGCTTCAGCGCCCGCCCCGATAATGGAGTACGCGCCTTTTTTTCCGGGATCAATCCCAATATAAACCACGGTTTTTGCACCCCTTCAAGCAATCAGTTCTCAGTCTTTACATGGTTTATTATTGCACGTTTTCAGCGAAACAGGAACATATGTTTCGTTCGTCCGCCGTCAGTACGGAAAAACCTCCACTGCCACCACATCTCCGCTTGCCCCCGGACTTCGCTCAACTTCGCAGTATCTTCTTGACAGCACAGCCTCTACGCTCGCGCCGGAGCAGCTCCTCACAACGCCGATTGGCCTCCCTTCCAGAAGCAGCGGAGCTCCGCTGGATTCACTGGCTGAATCATCGTGTTTTTCTAGCCCGAGAAGCTCGTCGAGGCTTTTAAGCCCAATGGCATTCATGATCCGCAGAAGCGTATCAAGCCGTGGTGTTTTGTCCGACCCCCACATTTGATATATTGTCATTTCCGAGATTTCCGCTCTTTCCGCAACGACTCGAATCGGCATTTTGCTTCGCTTGATCGCCGACCGAATCGCTTCACCATAGCGATTCATGAGTCGTCACCTCGCAGTCGCTTGTCCTTCTCGCTCCATTCCATGATTAGATTCAGGATTGAAAGCGGCACTCCACCATGGTGTAAGAGCAGACCGAACACATCATGAATGCACGTGTCGGCGGCTGAGAATCTCGCGTCCATTTTCAGGAGTTTTCCGTTCAGCCGCTTGATTTCCTCTGCCGGCTCCGGAAAGAGCTGTTTCCCGACGCCTGTAATCGTAACGCCGCAGACTTCGTTGTTCTTCATTTTCCGCTGAATAAGAACGCCTTTCTCGACGTCCTCGCAGTAGGCCGGCTCGTCATCGTCCGCCCAGCGAATGTAGAGCACGTCGAATTGTGCGTCATAATTGACTTTCATATTTTCATTTCCTCCGCGTTGAGCCAGTCGCAGTACTTCTGGCAGTCTTCCTTTTCTACGAAAACGCTTCTCCATTGGTTGATTGCAGAGCAGTCGAAATCCCCCTGAATTATGTTTTCGGCGGAGATCTTATCGTCAACCCAACAGGCACGGCACCAGCATCCGTTGTGGTCTTTTCCACCTGCTTTGCATGGCTTACAATAACGCTCCTCGACGCTTTTCTCAAACGCTACCTTGTCTATGTACTCGGCCATTGCCAGCCTCCTCCCCATTAAACCAGTTCCGCAGTTCGTGAGCGCACGAAACACACAGTTCATAGTCGTTGGCGTTTATGTCGATCTTAACTCGCCGCATATTGGCATAAGTGACGGAGTTAAACGGGTTAATCTCCGCTCCGCAGCGGTCACATACTCTCTTTGTTGCCATTGTCAACCCTCCTGTTCCACGCTTCAGCGGCTTGTTCTTCCGTGTCGTAAATATACACACCACCCAAAATCCCGCCATCGCACTCATAGCTTGCAATCGGACATTCCGGGTTTTCCTCGTGAGCGTGGCAAAGCATAAAGCCCAGCCCACTATAGGGATGTTCTCTATATGCCTCATCATGCAGATTCCCTTCGTCATCACACAGAACAAGGCTAACTTTACCACCGCAGAACGGGCAGCGTTTCAATTCAGTCATCCTTCATCGCCTCCACATAGCACCAGCTCTGGGGCGGGCGGCGAAGCAGCAAAGCCCCATTGTTGCAGATACCGTTGTTGTTGCTGTACATGGCGCAGGCCTCACAGTATAGGTCATTAGGACAAGACCGCCGGAACTCCGTCAACTCCCGCGGCTGGTCATAAATGCGCAGGTCGACAATATGCCAGCCGTAAAGCGGTGTTCCGTGCCCATAATCCCATAGTGCCCCATTTTCAAGACAAGTCCGCAATACATAATCATCGTCAATGTCATAGATGCCATACGGTTCGTTTACCGGGGCAAGTCTATCTATGCGGTCGCAGGTAAATTCCCCAATAACCTTGCCGTTAGCCTTGCGAATTTTCCCATCTGCACCGTGCAGTTCAAGAATGTTGTGCGGGTCCTTCGTGTCAGGCATCGTACAGTAGATGTACGCCTTGAACGGCGTATCCAGCTTTGGCCGCGTTTTGCGCACCTCAATGGTCTTTTCGCCACTGGCAATTTTCTCGCACCACTTCGGGCGGATGCTCAGCATAACAGCCTTACTCATCTTTCATCTCCTCCAATGCCGATTCGGCCTCCTCGCGGGTGAGGAATACGGTTTTGCCGACATCACGCGCATCTATGACCCCGCAACGTGATGTGTTAAGCATAGTCCTCCCATTAAGCGTGCTTATATCTGTTACAGTAAAACTGTAAACTTGCTCGGATGGATAATTGCAAAATGTCCAAAGCCCATCGCCTCTCTTGCACGGAATCACCACCAGCCGACCGTCCTTGTCGGCCTCGGCCAGCTCGCTCAGACGTTCAGCCTCAACGCCAAACTCCGAGACTAGTCGTGACTTTGCCATCAGTTTCGCCACTACAACGGCGTCGTTGACTTCTTCCGGCTCAAGCCCTGTGTCCTCGTATTGTTTCAGCCGCTCCCACACCTGTTTCTGCGTGCAGCTACCGCCATGCGGGCACAGCAGGTGGTAGCATTGTGCAATATCGCAAAAATTTCCCTCAAATGTCAACCGATCCATCACTCCACCTCCTGCATCCAGAACTCACGGCGACAATCTCGGCAACTTTTTGTTCGGTCGCCGCAGCGATCTCCATCCTTTCCATACTTTTTCGAGAGGCTGCATGGAGAAATCCCTAATACTCCATCGTTATCCAGCTCCGCGTCCGGCCACTGCTTCAAAAACTCGCTCTGCCGTGTCTTGCGCGGGTGTGCAGCAGACCATGCCTCTACGGCCTCGACCAGCGACTCGTAGTCGCAGTCCGGCTTGTAAATATCGCACTCATCGCCGTAGGCATGGCAGTTTTTGCACCCATGCCCGCACATCCGCGCGCGCTCCTCCAAAAACTTAACCGCGTCCATTTTTGCCCTCCTCCTGTGCCTCCGGTAGCTCCATCCAGTGCGTCACGTCGTCCACGATCCCGACGCATCTGTACTCATCCCAGTTTTTGATCGTCTCGTACCACCCCGGCACCACGAAGTACTCGTCCTGCTCCTCGTCATACTCGCACGCCTCGTAGTCCCAGATGATGGTCGAACCCTCGCGCGTCGCCCCCGGAGCGATGTAGATTGCGATGCAAAGATAATCCACACCGCCACGCGTGCGGCAGAGCGCCAGCACTTCTTTCTCCGGCTCCGGCAGCCGATCCGCCGTGGAAATCCATTTGTCCATTTTTATTTTCCTCCATTGGGGCGGGCGAGCGGCCAGTACATCGTGCCCGCCCTGTGTAAATTTTTTGGGTACCATACGCACCACTGAACATCCATAAGCGGACTCCCTTTCTCTCCCTCCGAGCGTTCCTTGAAAAAGAAGTCTGGCCGCCACGTCAGCGGTAGTATCAGCGTTGGCGTGCAATCTTCAAAGAGCTGCCGCCGCTTTCCGGCGTTCCAAAATTGGGCTTTAAGCAAAAACGCGAACGGCTTCCCGATCCGCCATGCCCTTCGGATAAAGTCTTCCGCCTCAGAAAACGGCGGGTTTGTGATGATCCAGTCGTACTTAACGCCGGTTTCTGTGAGATCGGATTTGAGAAAATCCGTTCCGGTTGTGATGTCAGACTCATAGACTGTGTAGCCCCATTCACGCATGGCCGCTGCCATGTCTCCCTCTCCGGCCGCTGGCTCCCAGATGTGCGTGCATCTTAACAGCCGGAGGTATTTAAGTAGCGCTGTCGTCACATCCGGTGGCGTAGGGTAAAAATCCGACTTCCGGCGTCCCGCGGCGCTGTTGCCGCCGATGATTCCGGGCGCAATGCGCTTATCCATCGGCCTCCACCTTCCCCGCCGCGCGCTGCGCCTCCATCAGCTGTGCAAACCGCACCGCGATTTTGTGCCCGTTGTCCGCCACCCAGTCTATCGAGCAGTACGGAACGCCTTTACAATCCTCATGATTGTCATGGCAATTTACATCGCAGTCGTGGAGGTTATAGAGTGCTCGCAGGATCGTTTCATCGTCCGGCGCGTCAACATTTTGAAGCTTCTCGTCAAGCAAGGTGTTAAAGCTTCCGTTCAGTGTCGCTATACCCTCCGCTTGCATCTCGATCAGATTCGCCGCCTCTTCCGCCATCCTGCACCCGATCTTGCCGCAGCTGTTGTACTCCGGGCACGCCCTGCACCCGCTTTTTCTGCTGCGGGCAAAAGCCCGCAGCGTGGTTGTGATCTCGTCAAGTGTCATTTTTATCCTCCCTTATGTCTCCGCCCCACTGCTCCGCCATGGCTCTGGCGATACCGGGGAAGGTTTTGCTCCGGCCTTTTGCGCTGTGTTTTAATCCGTCGAGTTTAGTTCTCGTCGTCCGCCCGTGCCCCGTATCCACCCAACGCGCTTTAGGCGTTACTACCTGTGTCGGCTCCAACAGCAGCAGATTTTTAAGCCATAAACATGTCCGTTTGGTGTAGGGATGCCCAAACATGTAAGGTTGAATAATCTGGCTGTACTCCGGCAACTCGCATATGTGCATGGGGGCTGGATTTTCAACGCAAATCATTGGTATATCAGCCCGTAAAATCATCTCGAAAAACTTGGCTGCCTCACGCATATGGTAATATCGCTCTGCATTGATCCATTTTTGCCCGGATGGATCAATACGGATCAGGCGCATACTCCCAGCGGATGTCAGATAAGTACACGGCGGGTGCGCGATCAGCAAGTCCCATTTGCCGACGCCATGCGTCTGCCCGTCCATTGTGGTCACTTGCCCCCCCCTCGATGGCTTTCAGCGCATCACCGAGGATGTGCCACTCAGGGTGCCCGCCGCTCGGCTCCTGTATGTCGCAGCTGTACGCCTCGTGCCCCAGCTCTCTAAACGCCTTGCAGACCTCCTGCGATTCCTCGCAGGCTATCAGCACTCTCATACGTCGTCCTCCCCCATCAGCTCGTCCATCTCCATCTGGCCGGGGAGCACGCCGTCCTCCATCCACCAGTGGAAAACGTCCCTCCCCGTCATCCAGTCCGTCGGCAGCCCACGCTGGCGGCGCTCCCGAAGCATCCGGTCAAAAGCGTTTATGTATAGCTTTTGGTATTTTGGGTACCTCGCAAACTCAGCGTATCTCCGCTTCCCCGCTATCGGGCAGCCGATGCACCCGACGCGCTTGAATCCGCAACCGTATAGTGGATTCGTCGGTATTTTTTTAGACTCGATGTAGTCCCACACGTCCGTGTCCGACCAGTCAATGATCGGGTTACACACACTTTTCCGTTTTTGCATGCAACGTTCAAAAAGCTGTCGCCGGTCGTCGTTGTCGTTGCCAAGAATTATCCGACTGTCCTTGCTTTTACTCAGCGTCTCGTAGATGCCGCGATTCTTCCGTTTCACGCTCTCCGCCCATCGGACGCCCGTCGTAATCATGCGGCCAGCCCCCCCCTGCTCCTTAAGCACATTGCAGCAATACCGGGCGAGCCGTGTCGGCGGTATGAGCGTTTGCGGGATCAGCGCCCACATAGACGTTGGCTTGCCCTTGTAGGTAGGATAATTGATCGTGCATTTGATGCCGAGCCCTTCGAGCCGCTTAAACTCCTCCCGGACAAATCGCACCGTCTCCGGCGCGTCGGCGGTCGTGTGGTTGTGCTGCACCTCAAACTTGATCCCCGCGCGCTGCGCCAGCGCGACGCACACGGAGCTGTCCTTGCCTCCGGAGGTCGTGACGATCAGCGGCGCGTGGTAAAACTGCTCGCTCATCTGCGCGGCCGCGCAGAGCCGCTCGATCGCGGTTTGCTCTTTATCCATCGCTGATCTCCGTTGTCAACTCGCAGCCGATCGCGCCGTAACCACAAAGATCAGCCCAAGAATCCGCCTTGCTGACTTTCGCCGTCGCCTCTCGCGCGACCTTAAAAAGAACCATCATGGCAGCCACGTCCTGCGGCAGCAGTTCCACGTCCTCAAGGCAGATCGTCACGATTCCCTTCCGCTCCGTCGGCTGCGCGACTTTGCGGATCTGCTCGCGGAGGTAAACCTCCCAGAGCCGGGCGATAACAGAAAAGTTGTTTTCCGGCTCTCCGTACTGGTTGTTTCTATCCGTGCATATGTACGTCTTCGCTGCATCCAGGCATTCTGCACGCGTCATTACTCCACCTCCAATGCCCTGATGCAGTCCCGCGCCGTCTCGAGCGCGTCCAGAGCATCCTCAACCACGTCGCGGGCGAATCTGTATTTCCGCTCAAGGCAGTCCAACAGGTATCCCGCAGGACTCCCTTCATCGACTTCATAAGCCTCCGCCGTTCTCCCATGAGATCCGTCGTTATACTTCTCAATCGCGATCTCAAGTTCCTCCTGCGTCATATCCTTCGGCGCAGGATGGTGGTTTTTGATTTCCCCGCTCTCGTCGCGGTAAAAAATAATCTGCATAATTCGTTCCTCCTACTCAATCTGCGTGTGCTTCGTATCCTTCTTGCAGCGCACGCAGTACATGTCCTTTACATGCCCTGCATTTGATGTCCCGCGCCATTTGGTCGCAGGCTGCCGGAATCCGCATTCCTGGCATTCAAATATCCGGATCGCCGGCCTGATTCTTTTTTTCTGCCGCACGCCCATAGGCTTAACCGCCCCCGTCTCCAATCCGAAGCCGGTTTTCGGCATATGCCTGGTACAGCGTGCGCCCGTTATCGTCCACCATATACGGAAGAAATATCTCATCAATTCGGACCATCTCTGACTCAAGAATCGCCATTTGAGCCTCAACCCAGTCCTTGAGGATTCTCCACGCGACACGTTCCGCCTGCTCGCGGTCGCAACGGACTCGTTGCTTCGTGAGCACAAAGAGCACTGCATCTGCATTTGCAGGGAGCCGCACACCTCGGATTCCAAGCGGTGTTTCGATCAAAAACGACAGCGCTGCGATGTTGCCGTCATCGTCATAGTCCTGAACGATCTTTTTCGCGCCGTGTTTGACGAGATTCTTTTGAATCTCTGCAATGGTCTTGAACACATCGACGGTCGTCGTGTAGTTAAGTAACGGCATCGCGCAGTCTCGCCTCCCAACGCTTCATTTTTGCATCTACGGTGTTCTGAATATTTTTCCACGACTTAAAGAGCACCGTCGTGCAAACAATGACGTCTGCAAACTCTTCGTTGAGACGTTCGCGCGCCTCACTTTCCGGAACCGGAGTCGGGTTTGTTCTGTCCAGTGCCCGCCGAAGCTTTAACGCCGCCTGCGCCAGCTCCGACGCTTCCTCTGCGAGTTGGCACAACACCTCGCACTCTCCAATCGCTGCTTTTATGTCCACTCTGATATGCCCCTTTCGTGATATGTTTCGACGGCATTCCGTACATTCGGCATTTGCTCATGCTGTCGTTGTCCCTCCCAAAGCGTTTTTGACATCGAGCCGCCCAAGGTATTCAGCCATGGCGCGGTATCTGCCGTAGTGCATCCCGTTCTCGCGTGCAAGACCTTCGATCTGAGCCATCGACATCCCGCTGAATAATCCGGAAGCATCGCTCTTTTTCGTGCCTCGCGCGCTAATCTCCTTCTCCCGCTTCGATTTCTCGGCATATTTTTGAGCCGACAGGCGCGTTCTTTCCCTACGGCATGCATCGCAGTAGGTTCTGTTCTTCGCTCCGGCTGTGTTGATAATTTCAGTTCCGCACCCCGCGCAGACAAACGAAATCGGGACATTCACACCGGGTGTTCCGCGCCCCTGCTCGATCCTGATCGGGCGGCAGCCACAGTTCTTTTCGCCGTAGCTTCTGAGATACGCGGCGCTGCGTGGGACAATGTTGCCGCACAGTCTGCACCTACATTCCCAGAGCTGCTTTCCGTTTTCGTCGAGTCCGGCCTTTCTGAGCACTTCAAGGTTGTCAAATGTTCCGCCCTCCAAGTCGATTTCAAAATCGGCCTCATCGCTTCTCGACTCGCTTCCATAGAAAAACTCGTCCGGAGTTACAGCGGCCGCGTTCATGATTGCAACGACCAGTTCTAGTGGGAACGGCGCTTTTCTGCTTTTCCACCGGCTAAATTCGTCAGGCCTCAAGTTCATCGCGCTAAGACGTTCCTCTGGCGTGTGTCCTAAATTCCCGGCCATCATGACCGTTTTGACAAGCCCCGCGCTGACGCATTCTGCATCTACACTCTGAAAATCACTGGCCGGACTTAGCCCGAACATTTCGTTCGGTGTCGTCTCAGTCAGGTTGCAGATTTTGGCAAACACATCTGTCCTCGGGTATTTCTTTCCTTCGACCCAGTAGTACAGTGAGGCAACCGACACGCCAAGCAGCCTTGCAAGCGCCCGCTTTGAAAACTCTGAGTTATTCACAACGTCTGTCAGTGTCTGCTTCAGCTTTTCTAGTTCAGCCACTTGCCGTCGCCTCGATTCCGTAGGCTCGTTCGAGCTTGTACTGCTGTAGCCGCTTTCTCGTTTCCGCAAGATCGGCGGGCTTCGGTTCCTGCGTGATCTCCGCCAGCCGCTGCTGTTCTTCCATCTGGAACTTCGGGAGCATTGCCCGGACGTCGGCCGGGAGGCGGTTAAATTCATTCCGCCGCGCCGAAACCGCTCGGTAACTTCTCTGGAAGTTGCTCGACACAACCGACTGGACTGTTTCTGAATCCATCTGCGACCACTCTCGAAGCTGATTTGGGGAACCAACGAGCCGTTGGACGTCGGCCGGCAGCCGGTCAAATTCCTCGCGGGAGTTGTATGCGCTGTTGCGGAGGGCTTTTGCGACAAGCTGCCACGCATCCTGCTCGGTTAATCCACTCTCATCTCCACGCAGGAGTCGGACTTTTTCCTTGATCTTCCCGATAACCGGCGGATACCCGTCTTTGTCGCTCGAAATATGCGCGTCAACAGCGTTTGACACAAGTTCGAACGGATCATCCTTGAACATCTTTGCCCAAAGTGCGATTGCTGCCTCCGCATCAGCGCGAGTGATGTTTTTGTAATAAGCCGGGTAGGCCACTTTCAAGACGGACATGACAAGCAGCGTCTCATCGTAGGTCATTGACCGTTTCTCCTTTCGTTCAACATCTCCAAGAAAATGTTCGATGTTTCCGCACCCGATGACTGCTGCCACGAGTTCTTGGTACGATCCTCGTAATAGCCGTCAAGGATCTTTGCCATGCTTGAATCTTTGATGATCCAGTCAAACGACGCTCGCCAATTCTTTTTGTTATTGCCAAGCAAGAATTGGTTACTCGCGACTATCTCGAACGCTCGCTTAAAATCTTCCAGTTTGTACCCGCTTGAGAATCTGGCTTTGATTGCCTTCCTGCGGGCGTCCGAAAGCCTTGTGCATCTTTCAAGCGACGAGCACGTGGTGTTGTACAAAGTTTGAACTTCCTTGTAAGGGATTGATTCAGCCCGCTCAACCTGATTTTCGTTCTTAATTTTCTCGGCCTCTTCACAAATATCTTCGGAGGAAGAGACGATAGTCTCTTCTGTAGAAGATATATCTCTTGCTCTATCTCTATCTCTAACTCTTACTCTATCTCTTTCTCTCCGTGACGCTTCCGTGACGTCAGCGTTACACTCGCGTGACGATGTAACGATGTCTGTACACTTTTCTGGGATTTGTCCATTTTCCGCGCTCTGAATTTGATACATTTCGTTCTCTTTTTTGCGCATTCTGTACTCCCTGGCCCGTTTAGCGGAAGCACCTTCGCTTCCGGTGTTAAGCGCGACATATGGAACAAAGTACTCGATGTTGTCCGATGTCTCGAGAAGGCCGCACGACAGCAGGTAATTAACCGTAACTGCTACGTTTTCCGGGTCTTCCACCAAGTCCAGAGCGAGCTCCTCGGTAAAACTGTTTTCAAGTCCGGTATACTCCAATATTCCGCCAGTTTTTAATGACAGAAGCTGCATTTTCAGGTAGATAATCGTGTATGTGTCGCCGCCAGCGATTTTTCTTAGCTTTTTAATGCGCTTGCTGTCAAAAAAATCATCTTTAAGCTTCAGCCAAAAATACCGCTTTTCTTCCGCCATGTGCGCGCCTCGCGTCAGAACGGGAAGTCCGCATCCGGATCGTCAGCAAGCTCTTCAAAGCCGCCTTCATCTCCGTCGCTCTTGGTCTTGTAGCCGTCGTCTCCGTAGCTTCTGGCGTAATGGCTGACAATGATGTCGACGTCCATGTCGATGAATGGCGTTCCATCTTTTTTGAGAGTTGTGCTCTCAATGATCTTGCCAATACAGGCGACGTAGTCTCCTTTTTTAATTTTCTTCGCCTCTCCGGCGCAGCCTCTCCATGCCTTGCAGTCAAGGTAGTGCGTGTCCTCGTTCTTGCCGTTGTCCCACGCGATAGAAAAACGCGTCTGAGAAATGCGCTTATCTCCGACGCGGCGAAACTCCGCGTCTCTGGTGGCGTTGCCCCAAACAAAGTAATATCCGTTCCCAATCTTAGACTGACTCATAGTTATTCCTTTCTTCTGTTCTTCTTCCGTCAGAATCCGACGTCCGGCTGTTCATCTACTTCCCATTCAGCAGGCGGCGTAACCTCTGCCGGAATATCAATCGCTGTGTTCTGACACAACCATGCCCAGACATTCAGCGGCGGCATGATCGACATGAAGCCGACGTTCAGATACTGATATGTGATAATCTTCCCTTTGTCCTTTTTTCTTGTGCTTTCAAACTGACGTTCGCGGTATATCCCGCAGACTATGATTTTCGTTCCGCGCCGCAGATACTTGGCATAGTTAGCAAGGCTTCCATTGCAATAGCACGTGATGTTTGCAGACCCGAAATAGTTTTCTGGGTTGTAGTCATACAGAAGCCGGAACGTGACCCAGCTTCTGTCCTCTGCGTAGTGCACTTGGGGATCCGACATAAGGCTCCCCCAGAAGATGTCTCCTTTCGGCGAGTGCAGATACGGCATGGCTACATCTCCAAATCCGCGCCGTTAAAATCCGCGTCGGCAATTTCTTCGTCGGTCGGTGTGTGCAGGATTGCTGTTCCTGTACCTAGGTCGGAAACAGTAACCGTCGGAACGCTCGCCGTTGCAATTACGCCAAGGCGCTGCGCCGCAAGCTTCATTTGCCCAATTGAGTCTTGCAGCATCGTGTTGATTTGCTTCTCGGAAGCAACAAATCCCTGCCGCATAGCCTCCTCGATTCCACGCAGGTGTTCGATCTGGTTTCTTTCTGCCTCCATAATTCGTGCAATGCTGTCCGCCTCGCACTCTTTAATCACCCGCTTCGTTTCTTCAATATCGAACTGCGTCCGGTTCAGTTTTTTCGCGCTCTGTTCGAGTCTTCGGGATGCCGCGATCGGTTCCTCGAGGAGAATCATCTCGGCGCGCATATTGATAAAATGGTTGCCGTTTTCGAGCGTTTTCTCATAGACCGAGCCATACGCAAACACCGTCTGCTTGCGCTCGAATTTTTCAATGATGTACGCCCTGGAATACCAGCCTTCAAGCGTAACAAAAGTCGTGCATCCTTCAATATCAGTCTCTGCCGCAATATTGGCGGAGCAGTATGGTGCGCCGTTCCGGAACGAAGTCTCACCGACCGACCGAACGCGGCCGGTGAGAATCCCGAACTTCGTAGGAACGCCTTTGATGTACGATGTCCCGAGATATGTCAGCATATCAGTTCATCCCTTTGATCTCGCCCGTCTCCGGATCCACATCAACAGCAGGAGCTTCGGTTGCCGGCTCAACAACGCCGTCGACTGCTCCGTCTGCGCTGCCATTATCAAAGTCGTCATCGTCCTCGACATATGCCAGCGGCTCGTCGGCCATATTCTCGGAGAGCGTGTTGTGAATCGTCTCGTCCTGCGCAACGCCGCGGACAAAGTCACTTGCAAGCGGCGCGTATTTGAGCGCTTTCTTGAGGACTGTCTTGAGCGCCATTGCCTCAAAGTCCGTCTGCCACGGTCCGCGGCTGAACGATTTGCTGTACTTCCGCCCATGGGCGCGGGCGTCCTCCACGCTCATGACCTCAAATCCGAAGCCGCCGGACTTTGTTTTGAACACCGCGTAGAACCACGTCGGAGCGCCGCGGTCTTTCTTGGCCGGAATGTGTTTGAGTTTCGGATCAAGGCCGAGCTCGTATTCGAACGTGTCGTTCTCGTAGACCGTGTGCGCCTGAATGGTAGAAACCTCGCCGGATCTGTACGCAAGGTCAAGGACACCCTTGTAACCGAGTTGGAATGTCGCCTCCATCACTCCGTGATTGTTGTACGGGATGATGTATGCCTGCCCGAGCGCCGTGTTGGGCTCAAGACCGAGCTGCGCCGCCGTCATCATGGCGCCGACAAAGCTCTGCGGCGTGCACTGCTGTAATTTTTTGTTGCTCGAAAGTGCAGTTGTCATCATGCGGGTAAAGCGCTCAGGCGTCAGAACACTCGGAAGCGCTTTCGCGATTTCTCCGCTCATATTCGAGACCCAGTCTTTCAGGCTTTTCGGGGACGCCTTTTTGTTCTCCATCGAGGTGTTTGCGGCTGCGTTTTGGATGATTCCGTTTTTGTTGTCTGCCATGTTCTTTTTTTCTCCTTTAACTCAAATAAATCAAAGCGGTTTGAAGCTCTTTAGTGCGTTCACGCGGAACACGCGCGATTTCGTTTCTTTGTAGTATTCATCAAGGTCAAGTTCCGGGTGGTCATTGGCAAACGCCTTCGCATCAAAGGTCTTGCGCGTCTGGTTCTTCCAGCTGACCTTGTAGCGCTCAGCCATACCGATTTCGGACTCGCCGAGATCCAACTGAAGCGTCTGTTTGATCTCGTCCTGTTTTTTCTGAAGCTCTTTGATCTGCGCGGAGATTTCGAAATACTGGTCGATCATCGCATCGCGGCCAAACAGGTCGATTTCTTCTCCATTGCTGTCCGGGTACATGTCCGAGATGCTGTCAGCCGTTGCGCTCGTTCCATCGGGCGGCGGGGCAACCTCTGCCTTCACGTAAGTCTCCCAGAAGCTTTTTTCCGCCTCCATGAGCGCCGCGATCTCCTGCTCGTCCCGCTCAATCGTGAAGATCAGGAAGTCCTGCCCGAGGACAAGGACGGCCAGATAGACACGCTCAGCTCCAGTAACGGCCATATAGTGCATGCACTGCACATAGTATTGAGTCGGATATTCTCCGCTGCGGTATTTTTTGAGCGTCAGCGAGTTTGCCGTCTTAGCCTCAAGGAGGGCGTTCTCTCCGACGATTGCGCGGTCAACATCGGCAAACGAGTACGGATAATCCGGATTTTTCAGCATTGCATTGACCCGGCGTACTTTTTTGCCTGTTGCCTCGCAGAACCGCTGCGCGACATATTCCTCAAGGTCTCGACCCTGACGGAGACGCTCGTTATCCGGCTGATCCTCCGCCCGTCCGGTCTTTTCCATCCAAAGCGTAAATGCCGACTTCCATGTTGACAGGCCAAGAATCGAAGCTGCGTCCGATCCGCCAATCCCGGCCTTGCGGGCAGCAAGCCATTCGTCTCTGCTCATTTCTGCGGTTGATGTTTTTTGTAAAAACGATAACATTAGGTTTCTCCTTTCAGTGAATCTCTGAGTTCATCCTCAGAAACCAAAACATAAACGCTCATCATGCGGCCGGCCTTTCCCTCTCGGGACTTAACTTCTTTCAATATCCCGACAGAGGCGAGCTCTGAGGTTCTCGGCCGGACGGCGTTGACAGACTGCGTGTGGATGATCCCGCGCTCGTTGAGCTTGTCCAGTATCTCATCATTTGTCAGCCCATCCGGATATTCGCGCAGAACCTGAATGATCTGCTGGTGTCGCGTCGGGCGCTCCTCCGAAATCTGGTAGAATGCTTGCAGCCGGTTCCATTGCGGGATGATCCTCATTTGATTCCCTCCTGCTTCTGCTCTCGCATGACTTTTCCGTTCATGTAGCACTTATATCCGGCTCTCCGGATTGAATCGCGCGTTCGGCGGTCGTAGATGCACGCCTCATCGTTTGTGCTCATGACCGTCCTGCCGTCCTTGCGGACCTCAAAGAGCGGGGCGGAAGATTTCGGCGCAGTCACTCGACATCAACCTCCCAACGGTCCGGCTCGAACAGGAACGGGCTTCCGGTCATTTCTTCGATGAAGTAGCGCTCTACCGGCTGCTCGAATCTTTTGCTGATGATCTCATAGAGGTCACGCTGGATGTCGCGGCGGCATTCCGGACAAATCGGGATGCGGTTTGTCCAGTGCTCAGTCGGGTAGCGCTTTTTGCAGACCTTGCAGACTTCCGTTGCGCTGAGCTCGTCGCTTCCGCATTCAGGGCAAACGCAGCGTGATTCGTACAGGCCTCCGCCAAGATCGAAATCTCTCCGGATCGGGGCGTCATACGTCTGTTTGCAGTTCTCGCACCAGATCATATGACCCACACTTTCCAGAGCGCGGCAAACATCAGAATGATTCCTGCTGTGGCAACTGCGCCGAGGACGGCAATGATCCGCTCGCAGTAGACTACCCTTTTGCGCTCCGCTCTATATCTCCGGCGCGCTTCTATTGAGCAATCCCGTTCAACCGTAACCACCGCGCACGGAATGCGGACGGTTTTTTCTTCCATCATCAAACCTCTCTTTCCTCATAACCGAACGCATCCAGAAACGGGCGTTTCGGTATCTTTACGCGATTTCCGATGCAGACGACCGGAAATCCTAAGAGCTCCGGCCGCTGGCGAGCTGTGATGCGTATTGTCTGCGGATCAGACCCGCATACACCGGACACTTGACCCGGCGTGAAGAAGTCGCGCGCACTTTGCGCGAGTTCTTCTAATGAGAGTTTTACAGCCAAAGCACTCGGCCTCCGTTCCTAGAAAGATGCGTTAACAGTGTCCGGCGTTGCGTACAGGCCGTGCTTTCGGATTGCCGGGATGATCTCGTCTGCAACCTTCGCCTGAAAGGCTTCTGCGGCCGGCCTTTTAGCCTTCATTGCAAAGCGGTAACTGCTAAATCGTTCATGTTCTCCATCTTTTCGTTCCGGTCATTCCGTTTTCGGAATGCCGCCTGCAAAAAAAATATCACACATCTCATCGCGGGACGAAATGCCGAGAATTTTGCAGATTGAGACAATCTCTTCCGCGGTAAACTCCCTTTTACCGTTCACCTTGGCGCTGAGTGTAGTCAGCCCCATGTTGATAGCGATGGCCAGTTCTCTCAGGCAAAGCCCGGCTGAAACGATTTTCCCTTTCAGCAGGTTTGTGTTGACCACGTTGTGTTCACCTCCGTTCCTTCTGTATTCCGTTTTCGGAATGATGCTAGATTAGCACCTCATTTGTTTTTTGTCAACCCGTTTTCGGAATGTTTTTAGTTTTTTATCGCAAGCAGTATTGCAAAAACGGAATGGCAATGTTATATTGTGTTTGCCAGCCGAATTTGAGTTGTATAAATGAGTTAAAAAATGAGTTAGGAGGTTTCTGACATGAAAATCGTTTCTGATCGGTTGCAGAATTTGATGGAGAACAGCGACTGGAGCTATTCGCAGCTTTCCAAACAGACAGGCATTCCATCCACTACCCTACATCGGTATATCACCGGAGAATCCAAAAAAATCCCCGCCTCTGCCATCGAGATTCTTGCAGTCGCGTTCAACTCGAACATTGCCTATATTTTAGGATTCACGGACGACAGCCGCGCAGCGCCAGCGTTCGAAGGAAGCAAAAATGCCTCCGTCGGGCTCGACGGAGACATTCTTGCAAAGATTATAGACGATCCTCAGAAGCTGGAAGTCGCTCTTTGGATCGCCGAGCTGGATGAAGCATCTCTTACAAAGGTGGCGAGCATCCTTGCTCTGATGCTCGACAAAGAAATTCCTTCATCTGCTCAGGAGTGAGCTCAGAGAGCGAGCTGATCAGCCAGAAGACAAGCTTCTCTCTCTTCGCCTGTTCATTCCCGTATGTAGCGTCGCTGCGTAAGGGCAATCCTTCCCGCACAACACCAACGCCGTTCCCAAGTACTCTCTTCAAGTGATTGCCCTCCTTTTCTCCATGCAGACATTTTAGAACATTTGTTTGCTTTTTGCCATTCGCAACATGCCCTATATTTCAAACATTTTTTCTACAAAGAATCTCATGCCGTCAAGGTGAAATGTACGGATTATTGGACATCTTTTATGCTATACGGCAAAAAAATATGTTCGAAATCAGCAGCGGCACGCCTTGAATCACTGGAATCATTATAGCACAAGTATTTACATAGTAGAATATACCATTTCAGTTAAATACTGTACAAACATATCTTTCTGTTTTTGTTGTTCTTGCTGCTTTTTGGCATTCTGAGGGCAACTGTCCACATCACAAGCACTCGCAGCAAAAAAGGAGGCTTGCCTTTGAATTGTAATAAGTGCAAAAAGGAGATCCCGGACGGAAGCGCATTTTGCAACTTTTGCGGCGCGAAGCAGGCCGCACCCAAAAGAGGCGTAAAAAGACGCGGAAATGGTCAGGGCAGCGTCTTTCAGAGAGATAACAAAACATGGATTGCCGTCCGCACCGTCGGCTTCTTTGTAGACGAAAGCGGAAAAATGCACCGTAAGACCGTCTCTAAGTCCGGGTTCAAGCGGAAAGTCGATGCACTGAATTACTTGGCTGAGCTTAATAATTCCGCTGTCGCAAACAGCGTCGCGCAGGCCATTCTCAATACAGCCGGGATCTCAAAAACAACGAATGTGCCGCCGGCTTCACCCTTCGGCTCTGCTTCCGAGCCGAAGGAGCAGGCCATAACATTTTCGGAGCTCTACGAGAAATGGATCGAGACGCATCGTGCAGGAAAAGATACTATAAACTGCTATAAATCAGCGTTCAAGTATTTTGAACCTCTGTTTGAAACCCCGATCACGCAGATTGAGATCGACGATCTTCAGGATTGCATTGACGCTTGCCCGCGCGGCCGCCAGACAAAGCGAAACATGAAAACAACATGCGGCCTGATTTTCAAGTACGGGATCCCGCGAAGCTACTTCCAGAACAACATAAATCTAGCGGAGTATCTTACAATATCCGGAGATAGCGGCTCTGGCGGATCCGGCATTCCTGTCTCTGACCTTCCAAAGATCAGGGAGCAGATTTACAAGACGAAATATGCCGACTATATCTATTGCCAGTGTTATCTCGGCTTCCGCCCTTCGGAATTTCTTGCGCTGCGTCTTTCTGATTATGACTCTTCAAAGAAAGCGTTCTGCGGCGGCGCAAAAACAGCTGCGGGCAAGGACAGAATTGTAACCATATCCCCGAAGATTCAGCCGTTTATCGACGCGCTCATTGAGCGGCGGACTTCTCCGGATGATTACATCTTCGGGCGGGACGATGGCTCTGCTCTTCCCCTTCCGGATTATCGGGACGCAATGTATATGGTCCTTGACGCAGCTGGGATTGATAACCCTGTGACAAAAACCGTGACAGGAGATCGGCACAAATACACGCCGCATTCTTGCCGGCACACGTTCGCAACGCTTCTGAAGGGAATCAATGCCGCCGATAAGGACAAAATGTCTCTCATCGGTCACGCCTCTCCGGAGATGCTGCGCTATTATCAGGACGTCGATCTTTCTGATCGTCGGGCAATTACGGACGCTCTCTGAAAATGCGAAAGTCCCTCGGCACCATACGCAGCGCCGAGGGACTTTCTTTGCGAACGAAAACTTAGGAGATAGGTGATGACTACAGAAAGAAGATGTTTGCCATGCCCACGCTTAATGTAGCGCAGCCCAGCGTTTTCCGTCAAGTGTTTTTACGCGGTTTTTAGAATCAATTTTCCAGCGCGTTTGTGACCGCCTCATGCCCGGCGTGAAGCCGAGCCGCGACAAGCCGGATGACCGGAAGAAACATATCAATCTGCTCTCTGAGCGCACTCACAGCGTCCGCAGCGCTGTTCATGCTGCTGTAGATGTGCATGGCCTCCACATTCTCTTCGGCGGCGCTGAGAAGCAAATCCAGAGTGCACACACACTCGTCCATTGTTTGCTGCGCGTCCATCAGATCGCTCAGAAGATTTGTCGTGTTGTTCATGATTTGGCTACCTCCGCACCTTTGAATTTGCGGGCAAGGTATTCCCTGCCCTCGAATGTAACAAGTGTCTGCGCGCCATGCGCGCCGGTTTTCTGATTTACATATTCCCGAAGAACGAACAGACCGTTTCCCTTTCCCGCATACGGCCGGAGTTTCTTCTGCTTGTCATGATAGCAGAGCCCAGCCGCTTCCAGAGCTGCAACAAATCTTCTCTCAGGAATGCCGAGCAGTTTCGCCGTGTCGCGGATATTCGTGAGACCATCGCGGGCGGCGAGGCGCTCGTAGGTTTCGAGTTTCGGCGCGTCAATGGCCGCTTGTGCCTCAAGGCTTTGCCGCCGTTGCCGCTCGG
>ERZ1034917.174-NODE-174-length-63372-cov-10.107617_pt1 | contig 63372 bp, 46 predicted proteins | sample MGYA00520605_ERZ1034917 | MGnify/ENA primary metagenome ERZ1034917 (study PRJEB33766, sample SAMN09781784) | gut metagenome | biome: gut microbiome | host: Homo sapiens | place: Madagascar | study: EMG produced TPA metagenomics assembly of the PRJNA485056 data... | reverse complement strand
GAAAGGAAAAGAAAAATGAAGAAAATGATTCTTATGTTGACTGCACTTTGCATGGCGGCAGGTGCAGCGGAAACCGCGACAGACAACCCAACCAAAGCACAGGCTCCGCAGGGCGGGATTCTGCTCAAGAGCATCAACTTTGAAAGTCCGTCCGGCTTCTCCAAATGGCCGGCGGACTCCCAGGTTGAACTGGATACAGAGGATTTCAAGGAAGGCAAATCATCCATTGTATTCACACCGGACAACCATTATGTCGCCTATTTCTATCAGAAACTCACACCGGGACACGAGTATGTAATCACATGCTGGGCAAAAATGGATACGGAACCGATCAAAAGGTGCGGAATCGGGGTGAATTTCGCAAAACAGGGCGGCGCCAACAGCAGCGCAGGCAATGTCAATTTCCCGTTTGCCGAACTCATTCCGGCAGATAATGAGTGGCATTTCTGCAAAGTGACCTTCAAGGCTCCGGAAAATGCAGTGCGCGGTCAGGTCATGCTGTCCCTTCTCCGCACGAACGCCACTGTTTTCATTGATGACTTCAAACTGTATGACATGAGCGCAAAATCCGTCGCACAGGGCACAACCGTCACAAAGGGAACTCCGCTCAAAGCTATGAAATTCAACTCGAACAAGGGGATTTACAGCGATCCGAAAGGCAAAATCACACTCGGAAAACCGGAAGAAAATGATGGACGGGCATGTCTGGTCTTTATCCCGAACAACGACAAGGACTGTCTGGCATATACAGCATATTTCTATCAGCGTCTCTTCCCCGGCGATTATGTTGCTGAATTCGACTATCAGACACCGTCCGACCCGATCGCCCGCGCGGCATTGATTATTCAGTTCAGCGGTCCCGGGAAAAAACTCGGAGAAGTCGGAACCATTACAAAAAAAGTTTCCGACTTCGGCGCCTGCGACGGCAGCTGGCAGCATGCAGTGATCCCGTTCAAAGTTCCGCAGGGAGTCAATAACGCCAGAATCATGTTTGCCTTCTATCGCATCAACGTTCCGATCCGTATTGCGGACTTCAAAATCTTCAAAACTGCTTCCGCAGAGTGACCGCAGGAGAAACTTCCATGAAAACACTGAAAACAGTTGCAGCGGCAATTCTTATGGTTTCCTTTTTCTCCGCCTTGTCCGCATCCGTGCCGGAAGCAAAAAAGGAGTTCGGAAGTGCGGTGACAACAATGCCGCCGCTGACGACAAAACGGGCATATCTGCCGCGCCGCCAGTCCGGTTACGCTTTCGTCAGCAACATCGAACAGATCGCCTATATTTCGGCGGAACAGTCCTCGATGATTCACTTCATGCCGGTCAATCCGTCACACAAGCCGAAGCTTTTCATTGCGCTGCCGCCGGAGGTCAGGCTTCAGGGCGCATTCCGCGATCTCGCGGTCGAAAAAGCGGGAACGTTCTCCCATGACGGGAAAGAGCTGGACCGCTACCGCATCAATGCCGGTCCCCGCGCGTCGAAATATACCTTTTTCTGGCGTCTTGCCAAATCCCTCCCCGAAGGTACGGAGCTGCAAGGGTTCTACTGGGGAGAGTGGTCCAAGGGAAAACAGGCGCCCCGGCCGCTGAAAATCAAGGTGGTCTCCATCCCGGCTGTAAAACAGTTCCGGCAGATCCCGGTCTACCTCTCCATGCCGAATGACTTTTACGCGGAATATCCCGATACGGAGGGACTGCGCAGAAGCGGATTCAACTATCTCGACATGTGGACCTATCTGACGCCGGATGAATCCGACTGGGGCATTTCGCTTCTGGACTCCACTCTGGCAAAGACCTCGAAAGCGGGTGTCGGTGAAATCGCATGGATCCGGGAATGGTGGTGGCACAACGGACAGAAGGAAGCCGACGGCATGGCAACGCTGATCGACGGCAAGAAAGTCAGCAACATGCTCTGCCTCTCCTATCGGGGCAAGTGGTATCAGGCGCTGATCGATCAGGGAAAATACCTGATCGACCGAGGGCTTTATTTTCACAGCACGGACCCGGAAATGTACGGGGAAGGCAGTAAAATCTGTTTCTGCGAATCCTGCAAAAAGCGTTTCGGGGACTACCTGAAAAAGAAGGCGGCAGACGTCGCATATGAAGACCCTGCCGTATTCGAGAAAAACCCGGAGCAGTATGCGGAACTGCACCGTCTCTGGAATGCGTTCAAATGCTGGAGCTACACGGAATTCTTTGCGGAATACCGCCGCGCAATGGAACAGTACATGAAGGAAAAAGGAATCAGGGAGCCTTTCCGGTTCATGATCTACTCCTCCTATCACCGTTCCTTCCCCGGTTTCTGGCAGTATGAGGATTACCGGAAGAGCCACTCCTACCTCATGACGCTGGAAGATCCGCAGACCTTTGTCGGAGTGTTTGATTTCGTGGCGCCCATGGTTTACATGGATGTCTATGCGAACTATGAAGACTATGACATGCTCCTGCCGTGGAGGGACACCGCAGTGCTCCGGCGGATCACCGGAGACAAAGTTCCGATCTCGCCGATTCTCTGCGCCGGCTATCCGTTCATCTATGCTTTCGGGTCGGACCTGAACGCGGAAATGCTGAAATACAATATGCTTGAAGTGATCGGCGGAGGCGGAAAGGGCTTCGGGTTCTGGGGAGAATGCCCCTTCGACGCCGCGGATATGAAAGCCGTTGCGGAAGTGGTCGGGATGCTGGCGCCGTATGAAAAGATCATTCTGGAGGGAAAAGCGGAAGGCAAGGTCACGGTCTGTTCCGGAAATGCCGTCGCAAAACGCGTGACGAGTCCGGCGGGATCGCTTCTGCTGGTCTCGGAATACTCCCGCCGCCCGCTGAAAGTGGAACTGGAATGTCCCGTGACGGAACGTTCACGGGTCATCGACCTGTCAACCGGCAGGCAGATTGCGGAAATTACGGAAACGCAACCGCGTTTCACGCTGAATCTGGGAAAAGACCGCGCGGTCATGCTTTATATCGGACGATGAATCCCGCGGCATCCGGGCAAAATAAAGAACAGGAATACAGGATATCAAATGAATTCGAGAGAGAAAATCAGAGCCGTCAGTTGGTGGCTCACATGGAAAGACCTGCAATGGCCCGATGACGATGTCGCAGACGCCATCGAACGGCGCGCCGATGCCGCCGCCGAAGCGGGAGTGAACTGCGCCGTCATTTTCGGAGCGCATTTCCGCTGGGACTATCTGCCGCTGTGGGACAACCTTCACGATCTGCTCGGGACGATCCGCGGCGCGCTTCACCGGCGCGGCATCCGGCTGTTCGATCATCATTCGGCAGTTCTGACACACCGTTACTCCGGTATCGAGGAGGCGCGCGCAATGCGCACCTTCAACAAACATCACATCCCGTTTGCCCCCAGCCGTGAAGTCGCTTCGACCTGGACTTTCCACGGCGAGCATCTGAACGACTGGCGCATGATCGACATCACGACAGGAAAACCGGTCTTCCTGAAAGCCTATACGGCGGAGGAGTTCTGCATCAACAATCCGGGATTCCGGCGGGCTTACTGCGAATACGTGAAAATGCTGGTGTCCGCTTCAGGCATCGACGGCCTGATGTGCGACGACGGCTTTTTCTACTCCGGCTGGACCAGTTGCGGCTGTCAATGGTGCCGGAAAAAGTTCCGGGAGGAATACGGGCATGAACTTCCGCCCGTGGAGGACCTGACCTTCTGGGGCAACTATTCCAGCGAAGCGTTCAAGGACTGGATCGAAATGCGTTTCGCCTCGACAAGAGAATTTCTGGAGGCGGTCCGCAGCGTTCTCGGCGACGGATATCCGCTGATGGCATGTTGTTCCAGCAGCGCCAACTACGAAATGGCGAAGTTCGCCCTGACCTATCAGGAATTCTGCAAGCCATGCAATTACATCATGCTGGAAATGACCGGCAACACTCCCGAACTCGACGGATGCTGGAACAGGCATTTCCCCGAACAGGCGCTGCACCTGGGGCTGGCGGCGGAATACGGATATCCGTGTCTGGGGCTGGGATACGGCTACACGGAAACGACTGCGGACTTCATCTGGGCGTTCAATCAGTTCCTCGGCAGTTCGACATGGTTCAGCACATTGAAAGGGCGGCTCGGACTGCCGGATTCCGTGACATCGCTTCTCAAAGATGATCCGGAACTGGTGGGACATGCCTACAACTGGGAGAAAGATCACACGGAACTCCTCGACGGCGAAACCGATACGGAAACGGCTGTCTTCTTCTCCCGCTGGACACGCGACTACTACGGCATGACGCAGGAAGATTACGGCAGGGATTACGACCGGTGCTGTATCGACCTGCTGGACCACAATATCACATTCGACGTCGTTTCACGCATTCCTGAAAAAGGGAAGTACCGGGTGCTGGTCATCTGCTCCGCAATCTGCCTGGACGATTCGGAATACGCCGCTTTGAGCCGGTTCCTGGCGGACGGCGGCTGTGTCATAGCCGGCGGTCCGGTCGGCTGTCGCGACAAACGCGCCCTCCCCCGCCCGGAGCCCTGGCTCTCCCGATACGGCATAACATGCGACGTGAAAGAACCGGAACGTCCCGCATCGTTCCCGCCGTCAGCCGGAATGCGTCCTGAGATGCCTGTCTGCACCGGCAGCTTCCGGGGAAACAGGGTCAGTCATAAGGAATGGATCAGGACGGAAGACGGTTCCGGCAGTCTGCTCTGGACTCCGGGGCGCATGCAGAGCGATTCGCAGGAAATGAATCTGCCCGCAGTAATCAGGCGCATGACTGTATCCGCCATTGATTTTCCGGGCACCTCCTGCCGGGGCTGGAGATTCCGCCGCTTCCGCGGCAGAAACGGACAGTTGATTCTCCATGCTCTCGCCTCCGCCTTTGAAGTCGAAACCATGAAGGAGCTGGAAAGACAGCGTAAGAATCCGCGCGGGAATCACCTGATTTCCGGTATCCGCCGCAAAGACAGTTCTTCGGAAATCACTCTGAAAATCAATGTCCCCTGCCGTTCGGCAAAACTGTATGCCCCGATGGCAGGGTTCGAAAAGGAGATCGCAATCGGCAAGGACGGAGAAGTACATCTGCATCTTCCCGAACATGTTTTTTATTTCATTCTGGAATTCCCGTCCTGCGAATCTTGAAACAGGCTTGTCTCCTCCCGGAACCCATACTGTCAGTTTCTCGGAAACACCCCCTCTCAGAAAGTGCGGCACAGGCTTTTAGAGAGGGGGTTTCGCATGTTTTTTCCTCTTTTTTCATAAAAATATATATTTTTTCGGAAACAGGGTATTGACATTACCTTTCTAGTAAGCTATAATATAAAGCAGAGGCAAAAGAGGATGAATGTCATCAGATGAGCAGCAAGGGTAAAAGTATTGAACTGGCGCAGGGATTCCGCGAGAAGATCCGCTCCGGGGAATGGGCGGCAGGAACGAAGTTCGAGCCGATCCAGAAACTTGCCGCGGACTGCGGCACATCCGTCGCCACAATCAGCAAGGTCTTCGAAATACTGGAAAACGAAGGTCTGATCGAACGCCTGAACGGACTGGGAGTTTATGTCAGGGAACAGGTGAAATACCGCTTTGCCGTCATCTTCGATTCGCGTGCCGAGCTGGGCGCTTTCGCACATAAGGCAATCTTCATGAAATATTTCATTGAGAAATGCAGGAGCGGCAATATGAGTTATACGGTGTTTGAAAACGTGGATACTCCGTCCGACTGCCTCCGGGTGCAGAAGCAGATGAAAACGAATATTTTTGATATTGCCGTCATTGCCAGCAGATGCTTTGCGGAACACTGTGAAAAGTATCTGAAAGACATTCCCGTCTTCCCAATCGGGCTGTATCCCTACAAATGGCTGAAATGCACCACGAGTTTCACGAATGACTGGATTCAGGATGCCGCGCACCGGCTCCGTCAATACGGTTGCAGCCGGATTGCGCTTCTCAATCACACGGGAGACACCGCGAGCTGGGAAGCTCCGGAGGTGACGACATTTGAAGGACGATACAGAGAACTGACGGCTGAGGCTCCCGGAATCTTTCAGGAAACACTGTATAAAGAGTCCGACACCTCTCCGCGCGGCGGCTACAACATGGCGAGGGAACTGCTTCGCGAGAATGCGGACTGCGGCAAGCTGGGAATCATCAGTGTGGACTCGATCTTCACAAACGGAATCATTTCGGCAATCTTCCAAAGCCGGAATTCGCTCTGGAAAGACGTTTTCCTGGTATCACATGCGAATAAAGGTTCATTGCTGTCTGATTTTCCGGTTCCGATTCTGACCTATGAAGCCGATATCGAACAGCAATGCGGCAGAATCTTCCAACTTGCCGCACAATATTTCACCACGGGAAAACGACCGGCGGGCATATCCATGCTTCCCGTTGCATATCATGATCCCATCCAACAAAAACAGTTATGAAGGAGGTTTGCAGAAATGAAGTTTCGGCATAGTCTTGTTGCATGCGGCATTTTCTTCCTTGCGGTGCTGTCCTGCCACGGTTCCAGTTTCATTTTCCAGAACGGAAAAACAGATTACCGGATTTACGTTGCGCCGGATGCCACGCCGGCGGAAAAGAACGCGGCGGCGGAATTTCAGAAATACTGGAAACTGGCGACGGGAACCGGGATTGCCGTCAGCGGCAAATATACCGGAAACCGGCAGATTCTCATCGGTCTTTCGCAGGAAGCACAGAAGCTGCTTCCCGGAATCGACCTGAAATCACTGAACAATGATGAGATCATCATTGCGCCCGCGAAAGATATGCTGATCCTGTGCGGCGAACGTCCCCGCGGCACTCTGTATGCAGTCTACGAGTTCATGAAAAAATACATGGGAATCCGGTTCTGGACGGCAAAAGAAGAATCGGTGCCGAAATCCGAAACGATTGCCATGCCGGAAAAAATCTTCCGGTATGCGCCTCCCGTCAAGGTCCGCCTCCCTTATTTCCGCTCCCTTCTCGAAAATCCTGACTTTGCAGCGAAAATGCACTGCTTCGGACCCAATTACACAAGCTCTCCGGAATGGGGAGGAAACCATGTCAACCTGATCGGTCCCTGGCATACCTTCGACCGTTTTCTTCCGGCTTCGCAATATTTAAAATCCAACCCGGAATACTTCAGTCTGCGCGACGGAAAGCGCACAGGCGGTCAGTTTCAGGGACAGCTCTGCTTGAGCAATCCGGAACTCCGGCAGAAATTTCTGGAGATTGTCCGGGAGGAACTCAGGAAAAATCCGGACGCGAAGGTCATTTCCGTTTCCCAGAACGACAACGACAACTACTGTCAATGCCTGGAATGTAAAAAAATCGACAAGGCGGGAAAGTCTCCTTCCGCCTCCGTGATCTCTTTCGTCAACTTCATTGCGGAACATGTGGAGAAAGAGTTTCCCGGCGTTGAAGTGCAGACCTTTGCCTATCAGTATTCCCGCACTCCGCCAGTGGGAATCGTGCCGAGGAAAAACGTCAGCATTCTGCTGTGCGCCATTGAGGCGGACTTCTCCAAACCGCTTCAAACGACGGGCAACCCGGACAACGCCGCTTTCCTGAAAGACCTGAAGGCATGGCAGAAAACCGGGGCAAAGCTCGCCATGTGGTATTATGTCTCCAACTTCAACAACTTCCTGCTGCCGCATCCGAATCTGGAATCATTGAAGAAAGACGTGGGATTCCTGGGAAAACTCTCTCCTTCCATGCTGCTCCTGGAATGCGACGCCGCCAACATCAATCCGATCGGTGATCTCCTGCCGCTCAAGGTATGGATCGGTGCACACCTTTTATGGAATCCCTCGCTTGATCCGGAAAAGCTCGAAGACGAATTCCTGAACGGATATTACGGCAAGGCGGCGCCTTATGTAAAGAAATATCTTGATGTCCGGCGCGCGGATGCGCTCAGGAATCCTGAAACCGTCGGCTGTTTCGAGTATACCGCAAAATGGGTTACGCCGGAACTGCTGTTCCAATGTCTTCAGATACTGGGCGAGGCGCAGAAAGCAGTCGCCGGCACTCCGGTTCCGGCGGAACGGATTTCAATCCTGTCGAAGCCGTTCGAGTATCTGCTGATCTCCGATTATGCCCGCTGGCAGAAAGAGAAAGATTGTCCCCCGTATGCGGAAGCGGTAAAGATTGCAAGAGACTATCTTGATTTCCTTGCCCGCTGCCAGGTGACGCATATCGCATCCACCAACGAAATCGGCGCCACCCGCCGGCAGTTTGAACGGTTCATCAACTATCCGCCGGAAAAGATGAAACCGCATCCGTTCCTTGCCGGGTTCAAGAACAGAAAAAAGCTCATATTTGAAGAAGATGCCTTCATCATTCATGGAGATACCCATGCCGAGGTCGTGCGGGATGAAAAGGCAAGAAACGGCTGGGCGATCATGCTGAAACACATCGGTCCGTCATGGGCGGTACAGCTTCCCATACGCCCGGAATTCAACCTCGGAAAATCTTATGAAGTATACGCCGCCTGCCGTCTGGACAAGAAGGCAAAGCATGGTTCGTTTCAGTTCGGAGGCTACGATCTGATCAGACGGGAACTTTACATCAATGTCCATCCGGATGCCGACACTCTCGCCGCCGACCGGTATCTCTACATTCCTCTCGGAACACATCGGTTCCGGGGAAAGAGCTATCTGTTCCTGGATTCCAAAGTGAACCCGGAAATCCAGCGCAGTTATGTCGATCATCTGCTGTTTGTGGAGAAATGAGCTCTGCCTGCAAAGGCATGAATTCAAATACATAAAATAAAATTTCAAAACGTAGGAAAGGGTGACAGTCATGAAAAAAGAATTCAGCTCAAATGGGACGCCGCAATGTGGGAAGCGCCTGATATGGCGCAGAATGCAGATTTTCACATTAATAGAATTGCTTGTCGTTATAGCGATCATCGCCATCCTTGCCGGAATGCTGCTTCCGGCACTGAACAAGGCAAAAAGCAAGGCCAGAGCCGTCAGTTGCCTGAATAATATAAGGCAGGTTGGACAGACCTTCCTGCTGTATGCCTCCGATTCACAGGATTTCATTCTTGCCAATATCGCCAACAACCGCTCTTATTACGGAATCAATCAGGTCAACCCGTATTTTACCAACCTGGCAAAGAATGGAAAGATTGATGTCTTGCGCTGTCCGGCACAGCCGGTGAAAGACATAAACGACTACCCCAACGAATGCTATGGGATGGCATGGGACACCCCCAATGTTCCGGCGGGTGTTGCCACATACGATTGGGACAACGCGATTACATACATCAAACTCAGCCGCGCCAAAAACAGCTCCGCATGGGGTTTTCTGTTTGACAGTTACGATTTCGGCACACAGACGCAACGCCCCTACATCGAACCGCAGTATGAACGCTTTTCCTCTTACAGCAGGCGCCATGCCGGTTTCTGCAACAGTTTCTTCATGGACGGTCATGCGGCGGCGTTGAACAAGCAGGGACTGGTTGATCTTTCCAAAGCCGCCGCATGGCCCGATTCGGTCATTTACTCCTACGACGAAAAGAACAGACCGGAGAAACTCCGCTGATGAACACGATTTCTTTGGATATCCGCAGTTTCGGCGCGGACACTCAGCATTCCGACAATGCCCCGTTCATTCAGAAAGCGGTTGATTCGGCGGCGGAATCCGGCGGCGGGCGCGTAACCATTCCTGACGGCACGTTCCGTTCCGGGATGATCGAACTGCGCAGTCATGTGGAACTGCATCTCAGTCATGGCGCCTGCCTGAAAAGTGTTCTGGAAGCAATACCGGACCCCTTGTCAAAGGCGATCGAGCCGACGACCAACAACCGCCGCTGGCTGATCGGCGGAGTCGGCGTCAAGGGCGCCGCCATTACCGGAGACGGTATCATCGACGGCAGCGGAAGCGATTTCTGGGAGATAGACCCGGAGAAAGAATATCCGCTGTTCGGACAGAGATACTGGCCGAAGTTCCACCGTCCCAAAGGCTTGATCCATTTCCGCAACTCGGAGCATATCGCCCTGAAAGATTTCACCTTGAAGAACGCCCCCTGCTATGCCGTCTGGCTCCTGGGGTGCAATGAATGTTCCCTCACCCACCTGAAAATCACGGCGCCTCTGGAAAGTCCCAATACCGACGGAATTGACCTGGACTGCTGTTCCTCCGTCACCGTTTCCGGCTGTGACATCAGCACCGGCGATGACGCAATCGCGATCAAGAGCGATATCGACGAACTCGGTTATCACAAAATATGTGAAAAGATCACGGTGTCCAACTGCCGGCTGCGCACAAGTTCCTGCGGCATCCGTGTGGGATACGAAGGCGACGGAGAACTGAGGGACTGCGTTTTTCAGGACAACGTCATCTATCAGTCCATGATCGGAATCTCCATCATGTCCGTGCTCGACCCGGAAAACCCGCGCGGCACTCTGATCAGACATGGGGCCTGGATTCACGACATCACGTTTTCCGATATGGCGATTGACGCGGAACAGACCTTCAATCTGCAACACCTGAAAGTGGGTGGAGACGTTCTTTCCGGGAAAATCAGCCGGATTCATTTTGCGAATCTGGACGCGACGGCACACCGGGGAAGCTACATAGGCGGACTGCGTGACCGGAAGATCGAAGATCTGGATTTCCGTCATATCAATATGACGCTGTCCGGTCACATGGGCAGTGATTTCTGCGACCGTATCCCCGAACCTTATCCGGTCTGGAATGATCTCGCCTATTCGGGAATTCCGTGGGGATTTTACTTCCGGCATGTGGAAAATCTCACGATGAAAGACTCCGTCATCCGCTGCGAACAGGCAAGCGGACACTGGCAGGATTGTTTTTTCCGGAGCGACAATGTTTCCGGTCAATCGTTTTCCAATGTCTCCTACAACAGAGAGGTCAGTGAATATGTCCATTGAAAAATCATCCAGAATCTGGGCGCGCGATCTGGAAAATGCTCCGGATTTGTATTTATGTTTCCGCAAAAAGTTCCATCTGGGCAGAATGACGGCTCCGGCAAAAGCGCAGATTGCCGCGGAAACGGATTTCGCCCTGTATGTGAACGAAAGCCGTGTTCCCGTCACGCAGTTTCCTGACTTTGAATGGGAAAAGACTTTTTCGGAGTTGGATCTGTCGCCGCATCTTCATGAGGGTGAGAATACCATAGCGGTCCTTGTCTGGCGCCTCGGCATGGGCAACGCGACACACCGTCTCTGCCCCGGCGGACTCCTCTTTGCATTAAGTGCCGGCGGGAGTGTCATCCGCTCAGACGGGAGCTGGAAAGTCCGCAAGTCCGCAGGCTACCGCAGCGGGAACTGCCGCTTCTCAAGCATTCCGGTCGGATACCGTTTTGAATTCGATGCGAAAGTGCGGGAAGACTGGACGGCAGCAGATTATGACGATTCCGGCTGGGAATATGCGGCGGAACTGCCCCGGCCGGCGGCTGACGGCAGTTGGAACAGAATGAAGCGGCGGCCGCTCCCTCCTTTGCAGGAAATTCCGCCGGGGGAAGTTTCAGTCATCTGGCAGGGCGAAGTGCTTTTGCCTGTCGGCAATGCTCCGGCAGGCAGTTCCGGGGAGCCCTTTTTGCGTTATATTCTCCCTGAAAACGCATTCTCCGGCTGGAAAAAAGGCTGGAACGGCGTCAGCGACGAAAACTCCGGCTCGCCTTATCCCCTGCCCTTGTCTCCCGGAGGAAAGAGTATCCGGCTGAATCCCCCGCAGCAGGGAATCGGCGGCATTTCCGTCATATTGGACCTGGGTCGCGAAACCACCGGATTCCCGGAAATCGAAGTGGAATGCGAAGGAGAGCAGGACGCCGTCACTCTTGAAATTCATCATGGCGAACATCTGGATGACGGCAGAGTGCGGTCAAAGATATTGTGCGCCGATTTTTCCGATACCATTCACTGCGGACACGGGAGATTCCGATTCAGCCACACCCTGCGGCGTATCGGGGCAAGATACCTTCAGCTTTTCTTTACCGGAAAGATCACGCAGTGCATCCGGCTGATTTATGCAGGAGTCCGGGAGACCCTTCCGGTTCTGCCGGAAGTCTCCTCGTTTGCCGCCCCGGACACGTTATATGAAGAGTTCAGGGAGTCCGCCATACGCACCCTGAGAAACTGTATGCACGATCATTACGAAGACTGCCCGTGGCGTGAACAGTCCCTTTATGCCTATGACTCCCGCAACCAGATGCTTTACGGCTATTACCTCTGGGGCAACTATGATTTTGCGGAAGCGTCTCTGGATCTGCTGGGAGAAAACTATTTTGCCGATACGGGCTACCTCGCCCTGTGCGCGCCGTCACAGGACAAGATAACGATACCCGTCTATACCTTTACATGGATCAGCGCGGTCTACGAATTCGTCCTGCACAGCGGACGCATCGGATACATCGGGAAACAACTTCCCCGAATCAATGCGATTCTGGACGGGGCGCTGAAACGGAAGGCGCCGGGGTATGATGAGTTATACTCTCCCGGAAAAGCGGAAGATTTCTGGGCGCCGGACGCCCCGGACGGAACAATCTGGAATTTCTATGAATGGACCGGAGACCTTTCCGGCAGCAGCATTTTCCCGCAGGCGCTTTACCAGATCTACCTGTCGGAGGCTCTGATCTGCGGCAGCAGGCTCAATCATTATACAGGCAACGAAAAACAGGCGGAACGTTACAGGACAGCCGCTCATGCCCTGCAGAAAGCTATCGACAGAATCTTCTGGCTGGAAGAATACGGCTGTTACGGTCAGTTCACCCCGGAAGCCGCTCCCCGCCAGAAACCTTATGAACACGTGCAGACCGCCATGCTTCAGGCGGATATGATCCCGGAAACGCGGAAGCAACAGGTTTTGCAGAACATCCTCCGGAATAAAACCCGTACATGCACCTACAGTTCCATGATGTATTTCATACGGGGACTGATGAATACGGATGAACAGGGGCGGCGCTTTATCGTTTCCCGGATCAGAGATGTTTTTCTTCCCATGCTGAAATCCGGCTTCGACAACCTCTGGGAACTGCCGGAACCCAGGGCGTTGTACGGTTACAGCCTGTGTCACGGCTGGTCGGCGGTTCCCGCTTATTTTACAAACAGTATCGTGCTTGGCGTAACGCCTCTGAGCCCCGGCTTCAAAACGTTCAGAGTCTCCCCGTTCGCCGGAAATCTGGCCAGTGCTTCCGGCAGTGTCCCGATGCCTTACGGCAGCATCCATGTCAAATGGCAAATCGCAGAAAACGGGAAGATGCACGTGGACGTCGATGCACCACGGGAAACGGACCCCCGGATTGAGCTGTTCCCCGAATATAACCGAGGATGAAGGAATATGAAAGAAAAAGAAATGCCTTTCCCGCTTGGGAAAATCGATGATTTCCGGGTTTACCTGCCCCCGGAAGACCTTGACGAGAAAACCGCCATGCTTCAGGTCCGGCAGTTCAACGATGCCAACCGGAGCTTTGCGGAAAAATTCAATTGTTCCGGAGAAACACCCCGCATCTCCGCCAGTTTCGTCTATGCCCATCCTGCGGACTACCGGGGCAAGCCAATGCTTCATGCCGACGTTTCCGCCTGGCGGACAGAACTCCAGCGGCTCAAAGACATGCACATTGACAGCGTTATCTTCCAGGCCGCCCTGTGGCGTGAACTCAATGAATGCTTCTACCGTTCCAAGTCCTATTCATTCATGAAACAATATCCCGTGGCCGAAACTCTGCTGGAAGCGGCGGAACAGGAAAAAATCAGGGTCTATCTCGGCGGATACGGCTCCGTCGCAGGCTGGACGGAACATTTTTCCGAAGAGGAGCTCAAAGAGGAAATCGCCGAACACCGCCGCTGCTTTCAGGAACTGAAAGATTTTCCGTCCGTCGCCGGATTCTATTTTCCCTGTGAAACCTCCTATGCTGACCGGCGCCTTCCCGAAAAGGAACACCGTATGCATATTCTCTACCGGAACTTCTCCGACATGGTCAAGAGCTGCAATCCGAATCTGAAGATCATTATTTCTCCGGCAACCATGCACCGCCCGGAGCGCAATCCCGAATTCATCGAATTCTGGAATGCGATCCTGGAAGATACGCAAATCGACATTCTGATGCCGCAGGACTGCATCGGCAACTGCTGTTCCCACCTCGAAGAAATTCCGGCTCAATGGCAGGCATGGAGGAAGATTGCGGATGAAAACAAGATGAAACTCTGGTCGCATACGGAGCTTTTCGAGCGCAGAAGCTTCTATGAACCCGTCAATCTCTATCCCGCTTCTCCCCGCCGTGTTGCGGCTCAGCTCGCCCTGACTGCCCCGTATGCGGAGCGTCACTGCTGCTGGGAGGCGCTCCATTTCGCCTCCGCCGATGCCGGCGGTGAAGGCGTCATCCTGCAAAAATATCTGCAAAGCGGAAAAATCACATGATCTCCGCCGTTCTTCTGCTGTCGGCAGTCAGCGCCTCCTTCATTGGGATCGGGATCGCCTATAAACGCGTTCCCGGTACAATGAAAGGCGAAGATGTCATGTTCTGGTACAGTCTTTTTTCCCTGGTTCTTCTCCTTCCCGCGGAATTTTATTCGGGGTCGGTATCAGCCATCCCGATTCCCTGGATCATCTGCCTGCTGCTCATTGGAAATTTCAATATTTTCGGAATGCTTCTTCTGCAAACGGCAATGAAACGCGGCAATTCCGGTATCGCATGGGCGCTGACGCAATCCGCGCTGATCGGACCTTTTCTTTTCGGAATGGTCTTTTTCGGAGAAAAACATTCCCTGTTCGGAATTACCGGTCTCTGCCTGGTTCTTCTGGGAATGATCTGCCAGATAAAAGACGAGAGAAAAACTCCCGGCGCAGCACCCGGCCGCATGCACAGCCTGCTTCTCGCTTTCTGCGCTTTTCTCTGCTGCGCGGTCACACAGACAGCCTTGACCATCTCCAGCTATTCCGCCATCCCGATGAGCGGAACCGGCAAAACGTTCCTGCTTATGCTCGGCGCTGTTGCCGGACTTCTGATTTTCAAACTCTCCCGGCGCAACACCTCTTTCGCACTCTCCGGAAAAATGGCTGTGACCGCCCTGCTGCTGAGTTTTCTCTCTCTCGCCTCCACGCTCCTCCTGTTTCTGGCGCTGGATAAACTGGCTGCATTTTCGCTGGCGGGGCTGGCATATCCCGTCAGCCTCGGAAGCAGCATCGCCGGATTCGCCCTCTACAGCGCATGTGTGGAAAAAGAGAAACTCTCATACAGGCAGGCCGCCGGTATCATTTCCATCATCGCGGGAATTTTCCTGCTCGGCTTTTAACATAGGACGGTCAACCGGGATAGACGTAACCGGCTGCCTCCATTTCACGTTTGAACGCGGCAAGCTTTTCCCGGGAATATTCCAATGCGGGATAAACCGCGCAGCCGACATCATAGCCGCTCAGACGCAAAGATTCCTTGATTGCGCGGATAATATTGCCGTCCGCCCAGCGTATAAGAACGCTGATGATCCTGTTCAGGCGCCGTTGCGTCTCTCCGGCATGTTTCAAGTCCCCTTCCTGAAATGCCGTGAAAAGTTCGACAAACAGTTCCGGCATCAGGTTGTAGGTTGCGCCGATCCCGCCGTCCGCGCCCGTCATGAGACCGCAAAGGAGAGATTCGTCCGGTCCGTTGATGACGTTGACGTCACCTCCGTTCAGTTGTTTGAGTTCCCACATCTTGTAATAATTGCCGCGGGTATCTTTCGCCCCGACGATATTCTCCACCTTCAACAGTTCCTCCACCATCCGGTTGATGTCGACTCCGCTGCCCGTATGATTGGCATAAACCAGAATGGGCAGGCTGGTATTCGAAGCCATATCCTGATAAAATCCCGTCATCTCCTCCATCGTATATCCGAAATAGATCGACGGAAGCACCGAGGATATGCCGTCTGCTCCGGCATCCGTGGCATGACGGGTCAGCTCCAGAGTCTCACGTCCGTGAATTGATCCGGTATGGACAATAACCTTGCCGCGTCCTGCGTTGGCGCTGATCACGGCTTCCACCATGATTTTTCTCTGTTCCGGATTCAGAAGCACCCCTTCCCCGGTTCCGCCCAAAACATAGAAGCCATCGACTCCCGCTTTGAGCTGATCGTCAACCAGCCTGTTGACAGCGGCAATTCTGATTTTTCCGTTTTTCTCCAGCGGAGTGACGAGTGCAGGCATAATCCCTGTAAATTTGATTTTCGACATCTTCCTATCTCCTTTCCATGATGTTTCACGCTTTCCAAAGACAATAACCGCCGGCAGGCAGAGTCAGGCTCCTGCCCCGCAACACCCCCCGCCCGGCAAGGATGCGCCCGGCGGCAGACGGCATCTCCGCCGAATCTTCCGCACAGCCGGCCTCCCGGAAAATCAGCCGGTATCCGGCATCCGATGCAAACCCGGTCAGACTCCTGCCGTCCGGGCAATTCAGAACAGGGCGGACCATACCGGAAAACAGCTCCGGGCGGATCGTTTTCTGAAGTGCGGTCATTTTCCGCAATACCGCTTTGCTCTCCTTTGACAGACGGGACGGCGCCGTCCAGATCAGCATATTGGCAAACAATGCCACGGCGCACCAGTATTCAAAATCATACTCGCGCGGATCGTGCCGGAACACCATCCCCTCCGGAATGTCATCAGGGGCGGGGATCTCTATCTGCAAAGACTGCGTGCGGACATAACGGCTCAAAAGCCAGAGGTTGCGCAACGTTTTCTCCGGGTGATAACCGATGACGCCCTCTGTTGTGACATAACGGTTCTCAAGAAAAATATTGCCGTATTCCAGAAACAGGAAATACCCCGGACGCTGGCCGTTGGTCGTATCGAGATTGAAGTACACGCCGCCTCCGGTTTCACTCCTCACTTTGCGGAGCAGTGACTCAAGACGCTCCTCCGCAATCGCGCTCTGCATCCGCACGCCGTCAACTTTCACCGTGACGAAGCCGTAACGCCGGTGGTAATCAATCAGCATATCGGCAAAAGCCTCCCAGTCGCGATATGCTCCGGTGAATGAAGGCGCACACCAGAGACCGGGTTTCACGCTGCCGGACCAGTTCCGCAACTCCTCGAACCCATCGGGAAAATGCTTCGGCGAGACAGTCCAGAAATCACAGCCGACAGCCCGGTTGTTATCCGTCAGTTCACTGAGCCCGTTCCCGTTCTGCCATGAGTCATCAATCTGATAAACCTCCGCGCCGATTTCTTCTGCGGCGCAAATCTCCTCCCGGAGGAAATTCGCGGAAACCAGTTCCGGAAAACTGCCGCACCCCCACGGGTTCACCAATACCGCCGCTTCTTCGCTCCGCATGGGAAAACGGCTTGCCAGATACCGGTGCAGAATCCGCTCCGGTTCCACGCCGGAGGGACAGAACAGCATGGTATGGCGATATCCGGTCACAGCCCGCCCCGGAACAAGGTCTTCCGGCGCAATTCCCCAGCAGCAGGAATAGAACTCGCCGTCTTCCAGACGGAAGTCATACGTTTCAAAATCCCGGCGTTCGGCACTTGGCGGAGCCTCCTGAAGACAGAGCAGTGTTTCCCCGGAAGGCGCGGAAAAATAGATCAGGTTGCCGGAACAGCGTCTGTCCATATGGCGAAGCGGATGCTCCTCCACCGGTTCATTGTGATAATCCGTCCTGCCACGGAACTCCACGCTGCGCACGGGCAGCACCCCGGCAGCCAGCCGCAGAGAATCCGCACAACTTTCCTGAAACGGGACAGGGAAACGGGAGGAAGGAGCGGACAGCTTCCGCCTGTGCGACCAATAACAGCCGGGTATGACCTGACTGATCAGGCTGTTGCGCACGGAGCAGGCGGGAAGTTCCGGGTAAATGCAGAACGTCCGGGTAAACTCCGCCTGCTGAACTTTCTCTTCGAAACGGATCGTCAGTTCGAGATGCGGCGCGTCAAACTGCGGATTTTCCCGGTAAACCGCCTCCACATTCCCTTTCAGGCGATACTCCGTTTTTCCGCGTCCGGGCATATTGATGCCGAAAAAGGAGCAGTCGCATCCTTTTTTGTCTTCCGCCGCCCACTCCATCCCGCCGCTTTTCAGCGAAACGGTGCGGGGAAAACCGCCGGACAGATCAATCGTCCTTGTATAGAAACGGTTTCCGAAACTCAGCAGGGCATCCTCCCTGCATACAAAAGCATTTCCGGCACTCCAATGTTTCATCACCGTCTTCACTCCGCCTCCTGTTCCCTGCCCGATCCCTGTTTCTGTGTCAGGACCGGCTCTCCGAGTGTAGCCAGAGTCAATCCCTGATATTTTGCTTTCGGCTGTTTCGGGCAGAACCAGAGTATGATGAATGCTGCGAGCAGTGAAACCGGCAGGAAAAAGGCAAAGCTGCGCGCCCGCGGGGCATCCGTAATCATTGTCTGACTGAAGAAATACCAGAGCAGCATGCCTTCGGCAAAGCCCAGAACAAGAAGCCCGCTCAAAGCGGACAGCTTTCCCGTCCAGCGTGCCCGCATGGAACGGCTCAGATACGGCACAAGCAGCAATAATCCGACAGCCAGCGGAATTCCCGCATAAAGAAAATCCAGTTTCCCCGCCCAGCCGAAACCGAGGGAAGGATCTCTCCTCCATGCCTGTTCCGCAGAACGGGACAAAGCATACCAGAAATTCATCGCAACCCCCTCCCCGAAAGCGAAACAGGTATATGCCCAGATCAGTTTTGCATTGGCACGGCTTGACAGCACCGCAAACAGAAAAGCCGGAAGGATCGCCGCTCCCAGCAGACCAAAGATCGTTCCCACCTCCGAAACCGACTGCGTCAGCCATTTGCCGGAAAGTTCCAGCGCAATGCCGAAGACAATCGCAAACACGCCGATTCCCAAGGTTGCAAGTTTGGATACCCTCACTTCCTGATCCGCCGGCAGTTCCCTGTTGATGAATTTTTCATGGATCTCTTTCAGCCAGACCGTTGCCATCGAATTCATTCCGGCGCTGAGCGTACTCATGATGGCAGCCAGCATCCCCGCCATGAACAGTCCCGGCAGAGGCGACGGCAGATGAGTCGAGACAAAGCGGAAGAACGCCGCGTCGCCGCTGTTTGCCCCGAGCGCCGGATCAGGATTCTGGTGATAATAGGTGTAAACCGCCATTCCCACAAACCAGAGCAGCAGGGTGAAGAACAGAGCGGTAAACGTCGCCACGCACTGCGCCTTCAGCCCCTCTTTCCAGTTCCGTGTGCTGAGAAGACGCTGAATCGTGATCTGATCGCTGCAGCTTGAGGTCAACGGCGCAATCACCGCATTCCAGAGCAACAGCCAGAACAGCAGACGGACATACGGCGAAAGACTGTAAAAATCAGCCTGGCTGAACTGCGGGATGCCGTGTCCCTCCTGAAATGCGGTCCGGACTGCGGCAAATGCGCCGCCATCGATCTGCCGGCATAGAATGACGATCACAACGGCAAAGCTGCCGAACAGAACGAAAAATTGAAGCACATCCGTCCAGACCACGGCTTTGGTTCCCCCCTTGACCGTATAGAGAATGCCGATTCCCCCGACCAGCAGGATTGAAATCCATGCGGGCCAGGAATAGGTGGTTTCGAAAATTTTCGCCGTCGTATAAAGCACCATTGCCAGATACATCGTACGGGTGTAAAATGCGGAAATCGCCACTATCGCCCGCACCGTCCGGTCGTAGCGGTATTCCAGATATTCATAAGGCGTAAAACTGCCGAGCCTGAAATAAAAACGCACGAACATCAGGTAGCAGGGAATATGCAGGAACATGCCGACAGTCCCGGAAAGGATAAAGAGCGTCAACCCGTTGTTGAAGATTTCCCCCGGCACCATGACCAGGGAAATGGAGCTGAGTAGAGACATCATACATGCCAGCCCGACAGCCAGAAACGGCATCCGGCGCCCGCCGAGCAGATAGTTTTCAGAAGTCTTTTCTCCCCGCGCGCAATAAACCCCGATACCGATCACGGCAATGAAATACAACGCGATAATCAGATAGTCAATCCAGGTCTGCTGCATGGTCTGTTCTTCCTTCCATCCTATTCCTTACTCTGTCTGTGAAACGTGCGGCGCCTCCATACGGAAACCAGCCCTTTTTGAATTGATTCATCATACACCCTTCAGATTCAATACAGTTTTACCGTCACTTCATGCAACTCGCAGATGCCTTCGACCGCGATACTGCCGTCTCCGAGCGACACGCCGGCTTTCTTCCGGGGAACGGCAAGCCCGCAGTCACGCAGAACGGGGATCGTTGAACCGTTGAGATAGACTTCTCCGACCCCCAGTTCCGGGTCAATCAGAATCTTCGCCCGGATCATTCCGTCTGCATCCGGCACCAGCTTCTGCGACCGGTTGTCTGTGAAACGGACATGATCGCGTCCGAAACGGTATCCCCACAGCAGAGATTTTCCGTCCGCCGCATCCACGACAGCCGCCACCTGCAACTGCGCCTTTCCGCATCCCGCATCGACGGCTCTGAAAGAAACATCAATCTCCGCCAGATTCTCCGGTGTTTTCTCAAAGAGGTATTGAATGACGGGACCGGTTTTGCGATTGTCCAGACGGATTCTGTCCGGCAAGAAATGCAGATTGTCCTTATTGAAAGAAAGCAGGTTCCACTTTTTACGGTTCTGCGGCGTCAGCGTTGCACAGGGAGCGGCGTCAGCGGAACGTCTCTCCCGGAGCGCCGTCTGCCCGGAAACGCCATATAATGTCGCGGTCGCTCCATAAAGCTCGCACATTCCCTCGATCGCAACACTTCCGTCTCCGAATGAGACGCACTGCTCCCGCCCGGCAGTGATAAAAGCGCGGTTGCGCAGAACCGGTTTCTCAGAGCCGTTGACATAAAGATCCGCTACGCCTTTCCGCGGGTCGACAAGCATTCTGCACCGGACAACCCCGTCGGCGGAAGGCGTGAACTTGCAGATTCCCTCATCCAGGAAACGGACATAATCACGCCCGAACCGATATCCCCAAAGCTGTGACTTTCCGTCAGGAGCATTCAATATGACCATGCCCCCCAACTGCGCCTTCGGGCATGTCAGGTCAACCGCCCGATAGGAAAAGCAGAGCTCAAGCATCTTTCCGGCATCCGGCAGCGGATGCGAAATAACCGGCCCGATCTTGCGGTTGTCCAGCCTGAACGCATGTTTCAGACGGACCAGATTCGTGGAATTGACGGAAAGCATTTTCCAGCCGTCCGCATTGCCCGGCGCCAGAATAATGCGCGATGTGTTTTCCCCGTCCGGCGTCCGCAACGGCTCTGTAAGCGCCACGGGAATATCCTCCGCTTCGGGGTTGTGAACCACCAGCAGAGCGCCGTCGAAAAGACGTCCCGCCATCCGGTTATTCCGCAGAGTGAAGTTGCGGAAAAGCGCCGCTCCCGTACCTTCGGGGGAAAGAGAGCCGAGGATCAGGCTGTTGCCGCTGAGCCACGCAGGTTTTTCACCGGCACGCCCGACGACAATTCCCGCATCTCTGTCATGCGGTGTTTTCAGCGGCGCTTTCATGGCTTCCGCATCATCCACAAAAACAGCAACCGTTCCTTTCTCGATGATTACGCGGTAATTGTGAAACGCTCCGTCCGCGTCAAAAGCAAAAGATTGTCCCGCATTGCGAAGCCGGATGCCGTCCGTCAGAAACTGGAGCACCTCCGCATGTTTTCCGTCCGCAAGCCGGAGGACTGCGGCGTCCGGCGCACTGCTTTCCAGAATTTTCGCCTCAAAACAAATCTCAATGCGTCCATCCGGAGTGGCATTCAGCGGACGTGCAAGATTGGTGATCTCACGATCTGATACATCACACAGCCGGTAAGCGCCCTCCACGATCGCTTCGGATTTTCCCGGCACGAATCCTTCCGCGCCATAAAGTCTGCGCCACGTTCCCTGATTGACGCCATACACCAGAAGTTCACTGCCGGTGAAAAGCGTCTCCGCCGCCGGCACTGCGGAGCTCCTGATCTTCACCCGGTTGCGGCCGGCTCTCAGAGCATGTTCCGGCACATGGAACACGGCAAGCGTATCCAAGGCTTCTCCCGCGCCCAGGGAAACGCCGTTGAATTCCGCCTCAACCTGCTCCGGCGCAATACCGCGGACATCAAGCAGCAGCCGCAGCGAGGCGCCGGAATTTTCACGCCCGGTAAAAAGTTCAAGCTCCACGCCGTCGCGATTCAGAATCTCCGGGGCAACCGGAGTCAGCGAAGGCATTTTCTGGAAACGCTCCCACCCGCGCCCATGCCGTTCGGCGGGAGTATAACTGTGACTGAAGTAGTAGAACTTATTCAATCCGGCAAGAAGATTCCGGTCATGAATCTCGCCAAGATATTTTGAACTGCCGAGGTGCGGAAAATATTCATTGAAAGAGTAGACGCCATGCACTCCCCCTTCATAAGCGGCGGCAGCCTGTCCGCGAAAATTGAGGACGGAACGGTTCCGCAGAAGAACCGGATGCTGTCCGGACATCTGGGCTTCGGTCTGAACCATGTAAAATTTCACGTTCGGATATTTCCGGGCAAGTCTGCCGAGATAATCCGGCTGATTAAGCCGAATCTCGCTGCCTCCCGCAACAAGATCCACCAGCGATTCCGCGCACCAGCGTTCCAGGTCGATCCCCTGCGCCCGGCAGGCCTCCACCGAATCCAGCACCCGGACAAGAATCAGTATCGGACGGTTGCGCCCGGCACCCGCCCGGTCGGCGGCGCGGCGGATATTGCGCATCATCTGTGTCAGCGCATCCAGTTCCTCCTGCGAAGGCTCGCGCCCTTCCGCCGCAGAACGGAAGAAAGTCCAGTGACGGCAGAAATCAAGATCGATCCCGTCGATCTCATACTTGCCAAGTACCTCCTCAATCAATTTCTCCACCATCTCCCGGACTTCGCGTCTGCCATAATCGATACCGCTCCAGAAGCCGTAAGGCGGGCGTTTTCCGGCAGTGCCGAAAAGATAGTCCGGATGCTTTCTTTTGAATGGAGGAAAGAGATCTTCGCACCCTTGAAACGCATCATGGCAGTCATTCATGCGCATCGACCAGAAACTCTCCATCCCGTTGGCGTGTGCGAACCTGATTGACTCGGACAAGGCGTCCGTCCCCAGTTTCCGGAATGCGCGGATTCTCTCACCGGCACGCGGATGTTCAGCAATGCGGCTGCCGATGGAATCGGAAAAAAACGCCGTTGCAGTTGCGCAATAAGAGATGACATCGACCTTTTTATCAAGCAGTCCGGTATGGCGGAGTTTCAGGAAATTCTCTATGAGCGGCTCCTTCAAAGGCATGAAGAACATTTCACAGCCGTCGTTATTGAAAATCACGCGGCGCGGGCGCGACAGCAGTTTTGCCCTGCGCGCTTCCGCGGCGGATTCATCGCCCGCCGAGGGAAAAGATACGGCAATACAACACACGGCAAGTACGCATTTCCGGAATGATGCGCCTCGCAATCTGCGGATCAGGTGCGAAACAGACATGATAATACCTTTCCGGAACGGGGGACAACATCCCACGCTCCAATTTTCTTTTATATTGAATAGAATATACCGTCACATGGAAAGTATGGCAGTGCCTCTGACATACTTTGTAACGGTATTGCTGCTTTCTCTCTTGACCTCGGCAGGCGACATGGGAGCAACATGCCCGTCGCTCCATCCCACGTTGGCTTTGCCGTTATGGTCAAAAACAGCCAGGTTTCCGCTGTTCCCGCCGTATGACTGGCAGGCAGACCATTCGGACGACGGAGATCTTGCCGCCTCATTCGTTGCCGGGTTGAATGTGTCAGCCAGAATCATCTTTGCCGCTTTCATCGGTTTAAAATTCATAAAGGAAGCGGGAAAGCCATAACTGTCTGAAAAATTCAGCAGTTCCCCTGTCTTGAAATAGGTGTCCTTCCAGTCGTTCGCAATTGTCCTCGGCATACCGTAAGCCGCCTCATTATTCGGTTGCCACTTCCTGCTTTTAAGCATCGGGCAAAGTGTCATGTCAGAATTTCTGATGTAATCGCCTCCGGTAAAAAGCCTGGCGCTCTTGTTGGTCAGATAATGCACCCACCCTCTGTTGGCAAAACGGATCAGGAAATATTCCTTATAATCGTCCGCATAACTCCGGATCGCAAGCAGACACTGTTTCTGGTTGTTTACACAGGCGATTGCCTTTGCCTTCTCACGCGCCACATTCAAAGCAGGCAGAAGCAGTCCCGCCAGAATCGCGATGATCGAAATTACAATGAGAAGCTCTATCAAGGTGAAAATCTGTATCTTCACCCTGCGAAACAAGAACATCGAACTGGGAATTCTGAAGGAAGAAGGAACGGGAAAGCATTGGAACAATTGAACAGTCGAATGAAGAAAGGAAAAATGAGGCAGGGATTGACTGCATCCTCTCCAGGCGACCGTTCCCCGCCGCGAACGATGAGCAGTATGCGTGTCGTGTCCAAGGTCTCCGTCAGACAGAAGAAAATCATACCCCGTTTTGCAACGGGAGAAAAAGGAGCCGCTCCGTCCGCTGCCCGGACACGGCTTGAAAGAAACATCTCCTTTGCAAATCTTACCTGTTTCGCCGCTGCCCTGTCTTCCGGCAGATGGGAAATGAGATTTTCCGCGTTTTTTCATTGCCTGCAATTCAATTGAAGTGAGTTTTACCCTGCTCATTGAAAAACCTCCCTGCTTTCTGGTTCCAGTCAGAACCGGTTTTATATTTTCCATCATGATCTCTCCGAACAATCATATTCAAACCTCCTGCCTCCGCGCCGTCACAGTTTCATGCGCCGTGCAAAATGTTCCACAAGAGCCGAAACGCCTCTGACGCAGACATGCTCCTCCATCATTTTTCTCGCCTTGAGCACATCCCGCCGGCGGATAGACTCAAACAGAGCCACGTGACCGCGTATCTCCGCCTGCGAACCCGGTTCACCATGCGGTTGCAGACTCTCCGCCAGCTGAGTCAGGGCGGGACAGAGAAAAGGCTTGGCACGGAATACGGACATCTTTTTCTTCAAAAAACAGAAAAGCGCCGGAGACATCGCTTTCTCGCACAACGCCAGATGAAAACGGTCATCCGCCTCAAGCATAAACGATTCTCTGTCCAGGCGGTCGGCATCCTCCGCCAGAGGCAGGAGCATACTGATCGCTTCATCCGGCGCATTGGCGCAAACCAGCTCAATCGCACGTTCCTCCACAGCAAGACGCAACTGCATTGAATCCCATGCCTCCGCAGGCGTCAGAAGCGCCACATGAGTGCCGCAGCGATTCTTGGCAGCAATCAGACCGTCCGCCTCAAGCTGCTTGAATGCAATCGCCACCGGCTGTGTACTGACCCCCAGACGGTGTGCGATGGAACGCTGGGAGATTGCTTCCCCCGGCTGAAGTTCCTTGTAAAGAATCAAATGGATGATCTGCTGCAACACTGTTGCCGAAAGATCCGCATCCTCTTTGCCGGACATGTAAAACTCCTGTTTTTCTACACTTCTAACTGCAATTGCAGTTGCGATTTCAATATATATTATAACCAAAACCAGGAGATTGTCAAGGGGGCAATTGCGAAAAAAAATGATATTTTCGTTGTGTGTGCCGTCAGAAATCCATTCAACAAAACATTCCGGGCAGACTGACGGAAATATCAGTTCAGCCTGATGACGGAGACATATTGCGTTCTATCCGACATTTTCTGTAAAAATTTTCTTATCCCCCCTTGTCAAAACTTAAAAGGTCCTTATAATTATTAACAGAAACATACGGCAATATCTATAAAATCATCAATTTATCCGGGAGAAAATGTATGAAGCAGACACAAAACAGGAAGATGCAGAACAGAAGGAAATTCATGTTAATTAGATTTCCGGCAACAAAAATGTCTCAAATGCCCAGTCAATCGTCTGCCAGAAGGAATTATTTCACTCTTATAGAACTTTTAGTCGTAATTTCCATTATTGCCATTCTTGCCGGAATGCTGCTTCCTGCTTTGGGAGCGGCGCGGGAAAAAGCGAGGCGAGTGTCATGTATCAGCAATCTGAAACAGATCGGGCTGGCGGCGAAAATGTATTCCGGAGATTACAGCGAACAATTTCCAGCCGTATGCAGAGGTTCAGGCGCCAACGCGACTTTCCTGCATAATGGACCTCCGATGTCACTTCATGTATCCCAGAATTACCTGACGGACTTCAAGGTTTATATTTGCCCGTCTTCCACAACACAGACCGCTTCCATGACCGATGCGGCAGGCACCTCGCAGTCAACGTTGGAAACCTGGGGCTATGGAACGAATGCGTTCAGCGCAAATGTCAACAAAACATTCACATCCTCCGCCAAAGGCAGTAACTTTTCCTATGGGCTGATCGGCAGAATGAATGAAAATGACAACCCGGACAGCGGGCTTTCCTTCGACACGGGATTCGATTGTGTTGCAAAAAAGTCCAACCATGAAAAATATGGTAATGTCCTCTATGTTGACGGAGGTGTAAGAGGACGTGTCGGCAGTGACTGGAGCATACAGATTGCATATTATGGAACACCGCAGAATGGAAATATCTCAATGTCCGGCGGTGAAAATTTCAATACGACGACACCGAGAATTCCGACGCAGAAAGACGGAAGCGTTTCATGCGACGCCTCAGGCGGCAACAATTAAAGGAACCGGAAAACATATTGCCCGATGCTTTCCTTGTAAAGCATCGGGATTTCGCCGCTTTACAAGGAATTGCACCCGGAGTCTCATACCACAGACATGACCTTATTTCGTATGGCGGTAAAATACCATATGGTCAGCGCAGTTTGTTTCCGGCGCCGTATCTGACTTTGGCGGCGTTGTAAATCTTCAATGCTTCCGGCAGATTCTCCTGCATCGCTTTGATGCGATCGGAACCGGGCGGATGCGTTGAAGTGAACGCCTCCAGAAAACCGCCGGAGCTGCCGCCGAATTTTTTCCAGAAGGCAATGGCATAATTCGGATCGTAACCGGCTTTCGCCATCAGCATCATGCCGATCTTGTCCGCTTCGCTCTCATGCAGGCGGCTGTAGGGAAGAATTCCCGCAAGATTCGTCGTGATGCCGTAGGCGCTGACCGCAAGATCCTTATACGCGCTGTCCGACATCAAGACGGACACGACTGCGGCTCCGGCATTCTGAATATATCCCTGCGACATACGCTCTCCGCCGTGGCGGGCGATCGCATGGCTGACCTCATGCCCGATCACAACCGCCATTTCAGCGTCGTTGTCCATATAAGGGAGAATACCCGTGTAGAGTGCGACCTTCCCGCCGGGCAGGCAGAACGCATTCGCCTGCTCCGATTCGATCACTTTGAACTCCCACTGGAAATCCTTCTGCGCGGACGCCTCCGCAATCCGCGGACCTACGCGATTCAACGCATTGACCGCAGTCTGGTTCGTGGAAAGCTTTTCCGTCTTCAGGATCTCTTTCCATGCCTCGGCGCCCTGTTCATTTTCATAGGAGACCGAGGTCAGCATGAACTGTGACCGGTTGGAATACGGAACCGACTGGCACGCTGTGCATACGATCAGCAGACATGCCGCAGCCAGAAAAGCCGGAATCGTATGAAACCTCATGATTCTCAGACCTTGATTTCTTCCGTTCCCGTCTCTTTCACCTCTTTGGAGAGCGAGGCGATCAGCGGGCGGACCGTTCCGGCAAGATAATCCTCGACCTGCTGCGGAGCGCGCCCGATAAAGAGTTTCGGGTCAAGAATATCTTTGAACATCGGAGCGACTTTCGCAAACAGCGGATCATTCGCCAGCCGTTCGATCAGGTCGTTCGGCTTTCCTTCCGCCTTGACGACCTTGCCAGCCTCCATCGAATGAGAACGGATCGCCTCGTGGAGATCCTGCCGGTCTCCTCCCGCCCGGACGGCTTCCATCAGGATGTTTTCCGTCGCCATGAACGGAAGCTCCGCCATGATGTGCGAATGGATCACCTTCGGCCAGACCTGAATGCCGTTGCAGATATTCGCGGCAAGCGAAAGAATCACATCCGCCGTCAGGAACGCTTCGCCGAGCACGATTCTGCGGTTGGCGGAGTCGTCCAGCGTACGTTCGAACCACTGCGTGGAATGCGTCATGGCGGCATTGACAGGAAGGCTCATCAGGTAGCGGGAAAGCGAGCAGACCCGTTCCGAACGCATCGGGTTGCGTTTATATGCCATTGCACTGGAACCGACCTGCGACTTTTCAAACGGTTCTTCGATCTCCTTGAGATTCGCAAGCAGACGGATATCGCCCGCCATTTTATAAGCGCTCTGGGCAATGCCGGAGAGCACGGAAAGAACATAGAAGTCCACCTTGCGCGTGTAGGTCTGCCCACTCAGCGCAATGGAGGAGGAGAAGCCCATTTTCCCGGAAACGAGCTGGTCAAGCCGGCGCACTTTTTCCTGGTCGCCGTGAAACAGCTCCATGAAACTCGCCTGCGTCCCCGTCGTGCCTTTGACGCCGCGGAACGGGATCTTTTCAATCTCCTCGCGGACACGCGTCGCGTCCATCACAAAGTCCTGAAGATAAAGCGAAAAACGTTTGCCGAGAGTCGTAAGCTGCGCCGGCTGGTAATGGGTGAAGCCGAGAGTCGGCATGTCCTTGTATTTTTCCGCGACATCGGCAAGGATCGCAATGACTTTCAGAAGCTTGCCGAGAATGATCTTCAATCCGTCACGCATCTGGATGAGTTCGGTATTGTCAGTCACGAAACAGCTCGTCGCGCCGAGGTGAATGATCGGGCGGGCATCGGGGCAGAGAGCGCCGAACACATGAATATGGCTCATTACGTCATGGCGAAGTTCGGCTTCCTTCTTCGCCGCCGCTTCGAAGTCGATGTCGTCAAGATGCGCGCGCATCTGTTCAAGCTGCTGATCGGTGATCGGGAGCCCGAGCTCCTTTTCGGATTCCGCAAGCGCAAGCCACAGCCTGCGCCATGTGGAATGTTTGCGCTGCGGCGACCAGTTGTAACTCATTTCCCTGCTGGCATAACGCCCCGTCAGCGGATTCTGATACGAAGTGAATTCATCCTGCATAAAATATCTCCCAGTCTTTATTGTTTTATCAAAATGAAAATATACATGAAAAAAGGATAAGTTGCAAACCGGGTCCGGAAAGAAAAAACGGAGAAAGACAGTCAGGCGTCCTTCTCCGTTTCTGCTCCGGCAGTCCGGAATCAGCGGATATTCATCTGGACACAGCGCCAGAGAGAACCGTTCGGGTCGATCTTCTTGCGCTGTTTCGTCGCCATTTCAATCGGCACATGCGTGAAAACATCGCTCCAGTGCCCGATCAGCAGGTCGGTCTTGCCCGCCATCGCCGCATGGACCGCGTTCTGGGCGAGAAGAAGGCAGAACACCGCATCCGTTCCGTTCGCGGGAATGCCGCGGATCAGATAGGTCGGATCGAAATACTTGATATTGATCTCGAAATTCTGCTTCTTGAAATATTCCTTCATCTTCTCACGGATGAAGACACCGATGTTGTTGTTCAGCAGGTTTCCGGATTTGTCTACCTGCCGCTCGCCCTTCATAAGCTCCTGACCGGCGCCCTCGGCAACGATGATCACGGCATGATGACGGCGTTTCAGGCGGTCGTGCAGGATCGGGAAGAAGGAATCCGGTTCCCCTTCCAGAGTAAACTTGACTTCGGGAACAAGACAGTAGTTGATATGCGGATTGGCAAGCGAGGAATACGCCGCGATGAATCCGCTGTCGCGTCCCATCACATGAATCAGCCCGACTCCGTTCGGAGCGCCTTTGGCTTCGTTGTGCGCCACGGTAATCATCGGATTCGTGGCATAGACGGCGGTCTCGAAACCGAATGTCTTGTCGATATAGCAGATGTCGTTGTCGATCGTTTTGGGAATGCCGATGACGCAGATGTTCAGGTCACGCTTCAAAGCCGCCATCGCAAGGTCATGCGCTGCACGGAGCGTGCCGTCGCCGCCGATGCAGAACAGCATGTTGATATCCATCCGCATCAGTGTTTCCAGCATCAGATCCGTATCCTGCTGCCCGCGGGAGGAACCGAGAATCGTCCCGCCCTGCTCGTGAATGCCGTCCACAGTCAATTCATCAAGGATGACCGGACGATAACCGAGATCGGGATTCAGTCCGGCATACCCGTAAGGTATTCCATATACGACAGGCACGCCATAAACCTGTTTCAAGGTCTCGGTCAATCCTTTGATCACGTTATTCAGCCCGGGACAGATGCCTCCGGCGGTCAGGATCGCCGCCTTGCACCAGGAGGGATCAAAAAAGATTTTTTCGCGCGGCCCGGCTTTCTGGAAGGCATAAATCTTGTTGTTCTCCTCAATTCCTTTTCGGACACCGACGATATCGTGTTCATAAAGAATCTGGGACTCATCGGTCACAAACGGAGAGGTCTTATCTAACGGCGAAGATATCTTGCATTCACCTACGGTCTTAATCGGAAATGTTTCAACATCAATCATATTCACACCTTTCTGCAGTTAAATCAAAAGGGAAGCTTAATGTAGCATGGAATCAGGGAAAGGGCAAGCGGAAAAACAGGAAAAAAGAGATGGTTTTGATAATATTCCCAAATACAATGTCTCAATCATTAGCGATGGAACCGCCGACAGAGAGAAAGAACATGAGGGCTCCGCGGCAGGTGCGCCGCATCTGCCGCGATCCAACTGCGTAAGTTGGGCGTGCATAGCACGAAATCCCCCGCCGGAGCGGTCCAATCCGCTCAATGGCGAGAACTTGATCTATCAAGTTCGAGAGCTCCGGCGGAATCCCCTGCGGTCATGCGCTGTCCCGTCGGCTCTCGGAACTTCGTTCCTCGTCCGTTAGCGGTGGAACCGCCGACGGGGGAAAGAACATGAGGGCTGCGCGCCCTCATACTCCGCGGCAGGTGAGAATCACCTGCACCTCGGCAAACCGAGTTTGCCGTCTTTATAAGAATAGTATGGTGCAGGTGCGTTGCATCTGCCGCAGTCCAGCCGCGCAGGCTGGTCGCCGCAGGCGAAATCCCCCGCCGGAGCGGTCCAACCCGCTCAATGGCGAGAACTTGATTCATCAAGTTCGAGAGCTACGGCGGAATCCCCTGCGGTCATGCGCTGCCCCGTCGGCTCTCGGAACTTTGTTCCTCGTCCGTTAGCGGTGGAACCGCCGACGGGGAAAAGAACATGAGGGCTTCGCGCCCTCATACTCCGCGGCAGGTGAAAATCACCTGCACCCCGGCAAACTGGTTTGCCGTTTTCAAATCTTTCATTGGCATATCAAAATTATGGATATCTGAAAAAATTAATTTTTTTTCTATCTGTCACTTGCATTTTTCTATTTTTGTAGTAATTTTAATTTTGTAATCATTACAGATTATAAAATAACAAAGGCGCAAACGCCGGAAATAACAAACAACAAAAGGGTGGTAAAATGAAATCATTTGTGTGCTCCGTGTGCGGGTATGTCTACGTCGGTGAAGAAGCTCCGGAATTCTGTCCGCAGTGCAAAGCTCCGAAAGCCAAATTCGTGGAAAAGAAGGAAGGAGAAGCTCTGGTCTGGGCAGACGAACACAGAATCGGTTCCGTGGAGGGAATTGATCCTGAAGTCGTCGAAGGACTCCGCGCCAACTTCAACGGAGAATGCACCGAAGTCGGAATGTATCTCGCAATGAGCCGTCAGGCGGACCGCGAAGGATATCCGGAAGTTGCCGAAGCCTACAAACGCATCGCATTCGAAGAAGCGGAACATGCCGCTAAATTCGCGGAACTTCTCGGTGAAGTCGTGGTTCCCTGTACCAAGACCAACCTCAAGGTCCGCGTCGAAGCAGAACATGGCGCGACAGCCGGCAAACTCGAACTCGCGAAGAAAGCGAAAGCCCTCGGATACGATGCCATTCATGACACCGTTCATGAAATGTGCAAAGACGAAGCCCGCCACGGCTCCGCTTTCAACGGACTCCTGAACCGTTATTTCTCCAAATAACGTTCTCTGCTCCGAAGCTGCCGGTTCGCCCGGCAGCTTTTTACTCCCGAAAGGATGTGGACTATGCAGACAGCCTTGCAAATCAAACCGGCGGAACGCCTCCGTGAACTCGGCATCCGCCCTTCGCCACAGCGGCTGGCGGTCTATTCCTATCTGCTCTCGCATCCGGTTCACCCGACGGCGGATACAATCTATCAGGCAATCATCGCTTCTCAGCCGTCATTGTCACGGACAACGATTTACAACACTCTGAAACTTCTGGTCAGGGAAAAAGCCGTATCCACGGTCATTATCGAAGACGGCGAACTGCGTTTCGACGCTGATCTCCGTCCCCACGCTCACTTCAAATGCCGGATCTGCGGCAGCGTCTATGATCTGTTCGACCTGCCGGAACAGAAAATACCTGTCCTGCCCTCCCCTGCGTTCAAGGTCGAGGAAATTCATATCTGTTACCGCGGAACCTGCGGGTGCCGGTAATCATTCTCCATCGGTCAAAGCAAGGAAAATTTCTTCCAGAGTCATCGCCTCCCCCTCATTCCCCAAGGAACGGTTCACGGAGACATCCGCCACGGCATAAGTTTCTCCGGCAATCTTTTTCCGGCAGATTTCCCCTGTCGCCTCCGCTGTTTTCACTCCGGGCAGACGAATCCGTCGAAAACGCGATTTCAGAGAGTCGGTATCCTGCGAATAGAGGAGCTTCCCGTTCCGCAGAATACCGACATGGTCGCAGACGCCTTCGACTTCGGAGATCAGATGCGAACTCAGGAGAATCGTATGCTCATACTCCTGAATGGATTCGATGAGCTGTGTCATGAAATCCGAGCGGCTGACGGTATCCAGTCCGAGCGCCGGATCGTCGAGAATCACGAGCTCCGGTCTCCGCGCCATCACCGTAATCAGAGCGGTCTTCGCATACATGCCGCGGGAAAACGAGCCGATTTTCTTGTCTGCGGGAAGCCGGAACCGATGCAGAAGCTCCGTTGCCCGCCGATCGCTCCAGTCCGGGAAGAAATGCTTCAGGAATGCGAAAAGTTCCGGCGGAGTAAGGAAGTCGAAAAGCCGCTCCGTTTCCGCAACGTAGCCGAGCCGCAAGCGCAAAGCGACCGCCTCTTTCACGGGGTCCAGCCCCAGAACGGAAATCTTTCCGGAGTCCGCGAAAAGCTGTCCGGTCATGAGTCTGATCGAAGTGCTTTTCCCGGCGCCGTTGTTTCCCAGCAGGGCATAGACCGCTCCTTTCGGCACCGCAAGGTCAAAGCCGTCCAATATACAGCGTTTTCCATAACGCTTGGCGACACCGTTCATTTCAATCGCATATCCGCTCATTGCCATCCCTCCGAAGTTGATGAAGAATAACCGGTTATTTTATCCGTGATACGACCATTTTCTATTTTCAGATGTTCAGGAAGTTCCGGCGGCGGACCCTTTTTCAGAAAAGCAATCTGCATCCGCAGCTCCGCCACCCCGAAAACTTTGAGATAATAGTAAGTGTAAACATAAGGATTCAACTCCTTTCTTATCCATGCCTTTTTTCCATATCCCACGGTCACGAATCTTATAATCCCCTTGACATAACGGGACAACTCCTCTGGGGTAATGCACTGTGCCGCCCCCCGGATTTCCCGATTGGTTCTGGCAATACGCCAATAATAAAAGATATGGCGGAAACGCGCTTCCGCACAGCGCCGCAGCAGACTGCCGTCACCGGAAATATCCTTCGGAATCTCGAAGATTCCGGTGTTTGACGGCAGTCGCACATCAGGAAGATAGGGAGGTTTCAGGGAAAGTTCTTCCAATTGTTTCAGCAGAACCTGCATGACGGAAGCCGCTTCAGGTTCATCTCCAGCGTAAATCACATCCAGTTCGCGCCGCAGAAAATACAACTTGGTAAAGAGCAGCTCAAAATACTGCGGATGGATATATTCAAAAAGAAGCTCCGAACATTTCAGTATTTCTTTCGCATCGTTCCAGCGTTTTTGTTCCAGAAACGCTTTCAGCGCCATTGGAAAGCAGTCGTAATCCGAAATTGTGAAGTATGGCACTGACCACGGGATATAGTCATAGTATCCCAGTCGCAAAGGCAGATCATATGTCGTCACGGCAAGTTTTGCCGTATCGGTCTCATTTTGGAGCCGGCGGCAAAACAGCAGCACCTTTTCAGGATCGACGACATAGCGTGTCACGCCTCCCGGGACATGTTCCTGTTTCCACATGGGAGTCGTCCGGTAAAACTCGGGATACGTAATCCGGAACGGTTTTTCACTGCTCCTGAACCCCGGTTGGCGGCTCCAATAGTCATGCAGCAAACAGTCCGCACCGGAAACGGCTGTATATCCCAGGACAGCCGCCAGAAAAAGAGTTGCCGGCAGAAGAACGGTGAACCATACAGTCCGTTTCATTCCCTTTCTGCCATGGATTACCTCTTTATTCCAGAGAGACGCACCGGCAAGAGCAAATGCCAAAGCAAACGCCAGGGCAATCAACGGTATGGTAATATAATACTCCAAGGTCGGCAGCGGCGCATCTTCTCCTGTAAGCAGTTGCAGAATCAATGATATTTCCACGGAATGGAATAACAATACCGCAAACAAAGCAGTCAGGAACTGGATCAGAGGATAACACGCCAGATACAATGGAAACAATATCAACAGTCCGACCACGGAGCCGCCGCCGTCCCGACGGAGCAAACCGCCCCAGAACATGACCGCATGAGCAAGCAGAAGCAGGGATATCCCGAGAATCAGATTCCGCAGAATAAACTCCTGCGTCAGAAACAGGGTTGAGGCGAAAGTGAGGCACAGCAGCAGAGAGCCGGAATAATAGTTCCAGTAAATTTTCCGGCTCCCGACCGGCAGAGTCAGAAAAAACGGCAACTGTTTTTTCGCAATCATCAAAGGCATTCCCGAAGCGAAAAACAACGGCGACAGAAATGCCAGTCCGACCGGAAACCACTGGAGAACTTCCGGCAAATTCTCTCTCAACAGGAACAACGTCCCCTGTCCTCCCAGCATCAGGGCAAATGCCCCGAGCCAGAGCCATCTGTTCCGTTTCCACTCCAGACGCCAGATCGTCAGAAAATCACTCATTTCATACCCTTTCCCTGTTTAGTTATTTTCGGCAGTTCCAAAACAAAATAGCTGAGAGAACCACCCGCACAAGAAATATTTATGAACTTCCAGCGGATTTCGATTTTTTCACCCTGCGGCTGCACGACAAGCAAGGAAGACTCTTTCCGCACAGTCGGCAGAGTTCCATGTTCCAGATATTCGATTTTGATCCGCAACGCTTCCACGGCAGTCAGTTTCATAAAAAGGAAAAAATAGGGATGAGGCATAAGATCATATTTTCGGGCAAGTCTCGCCACATCCTCAAGACTCCGGGGTTTCACAGTCGGCGGCAGCCGTTCCAACTCCTGATTCCTCCTGTAGTCCCGGAAACGCGAGCTGAAATAGGAAGAAGCGAAATCCTGAAAAAAACCTCTTTCGGAAAACATTTCACGAAAAGAAAAATTATCACAGCACCGCATGACATGGATAAACTCCGGATATTCCATCTGTTCACATCGTGCTAGCAGGTCTTTCATCATCCGCAAGCCCTCGCGCCCGATATCAGGCTTCATCAACACCTTGAAACACTCATAATAAACCCGGTCCTGCGATTGCAATACAGAGGCGCTATGCGGTTCCGGATACCGGGAAAGAATCATCATCGCCCGATACACTTCCTCCGCTTCCCGCCATTTCCCCGCTTTACACAAGGACTCAAAATAAACGCCGAAGCAGGAACGCAAACCTCCCAGATAACGGCAGACGACCGGATATTCCCCTTTAAGCGTGCCCGGGTATCCGACGCAGGAAAAGGTATGGAAAGAGGTTCCGTCGCCTTTCGCCGCTACGGTATGACAGATCTCAGCCAATACGGTGTCCGGCACAGTCTGTGAGACCTTCTCCGGCAGAAGCGGAGTGAAATCCAGAAAATAGGCAGGATATTTTTGTTCGGAAGGACGCAAATCAAGCGCACGCTGTTTTATCAGTGCTTTATAATAACGATTCAAGTGAATATCATAAGCTATGACTCCGCCATAAGCGGCAATCCCCAGGAAGACAGGAAGCAGAACGACGGTCACGGCAAAACGGACCAGTTCACGTATCGCGGGACGCTGATAGACAATGAAACGGGTCCAGAGGCGCCATCCCTCCAGAAAAAATGTCAGTGCCCCCAAAGGCAGGATATAAAAGAATGGCGGAAGTATATTTGCTTCAAACCAGAATAAGACAATGAACTTGATAATCAGAGAAAAAGGTATCCAGAGAAAAAACAGTGCAATGAAAAGCAGAAAACCGAACAATATTCCCAGCCGGTCACGACATGCGATATTACCGAAAAAGCAAAGCGCATGAATGGATATGACAACGATCAGATACAGGAAAAATAAAGCAGCCCGCGGTCCTGCCGTCGGAAATCTACCATCCCCGCACCAGCAGCAAAGCACGGCAAGGAGAGACAGAAACAGGCTGCCCAGACAGGTGATCCAATAAAAACGGTTCGCAGAACAGGGCAAGGTCAGGAGAAACGGCAAAGTCCGGCTGCGCAAATGGCAAAGCAGGGAATCCACAAATAAAACAGGAGAAAGACAACCGATAATCAGCAAAAAGAGTTTGACAACGGCAGAAATATTCCCGGAAACTGTCTCATGGAAAATACGACCTCCCAGCATCAGGGCAAATGCCCCGAGCCAGAGCCATCTGTTCCGTTTCCACTCCAGACGCCAGATCGTCAGAAAATCACTCCACATCTTTCCTCTCCTCCCCATTCAATTTTTGTTTCAAAACAGCTTCCACGCGGGAACGCGGAATCTGCAATGCGTCGGTTTCGCGCAGCAGGGAATCCAGCAGTTTCGAAAGATGCGCCTCACGTTCCGCATGATCTGTCTCCGACGGAACCGGAGCAATGTAATTTCCTCCCCCCGGACGACTCTCCAGAAAGCCTTCCTCCTGCAAATAACGATATGCCTTGGCAACGGTATTCGGGTTGACCCGCAGAGCAAGCGCAAGTTCACGTACAGGCGGAATCCGGTCTCCCGTCCGGTAACGTCCGGAAAGACGCTCCGCACGGATGCCCGCCGCGATCTGAAGGTAGACCGGAACTCCGCTTGCCATATCCAGATAAAACATGATAGTATAAGAGTTAAGAATTGAGAGTTAAGAGTTAAGAGTGTTGTTTCTTTTTTAAATTGTACTATGATGATAGTACAGTCAAGTTGTAAAATCAAGATTTTTCCATTTTTCTTTCATGGTCATCAAAAGTAAGTTCACTCCGGGACAAAAGAATATGGAGAATCGTATCAACAAGATCAAAGGCAAAGCGGGAACTGATTTTTCTCTCTTTTTCATTAACACATGGCGATTTCTACCAGACTTAACTGTCACAGGAAAGTTTTTAACGGGAAGTTTTCACCGGAATGTTGCTTTTATCTTATTTTATGCTAAAGTGTCCGGTAAAATGCAAATAATGTCTGGAGAAACCATAAAATGCACAAACCATTGATTCTGGGCGGAGTGGAGTTCAAAAGCAGACTTTTCCTCGGCACAGGCAAATTCTCATCCGCGGCGGCGCTGAAAGCCGCAATCGAAGCCTCCGGAACGGAACTCGTAACCGTAGCCATGCGCCGCGTCGATCTCAATAAGCAGGAACGGGACGACATCCTCGGCGCAATCGACCGCTCCAAAGTGAAGATCATGCTCAATACCAGCGGAGCCAGAACCGCAGAGGACGCAGTTAAAATCGCACGTTTCGGCAAGGATTTCTTCCAGTGGATCAAACTGGAAATCCATCCGGACCCGATTCATCTGCTGCCCGACCCCATTGAAACGCTCAAAGCGGCGGAAATCCTCGTCAAAGAAGGATTCATTGTCCTGCCCTACATCAATGCGGACCCGGTGCTCGCAAAGCGTCTGGAGGATGTCGGAGTTCATGCGGTCATGCCGCTCGGCGCACAGATCGGAAGCGGACAGGGCATCCGGACGGAAGCCATGCTTGAAATCATCATTGAAGACTCCAATGTTCCGGTCGTCATCGACGCGGGGCTCGGACTGCCGTCTCATGCGGCGCAGGCGATTGAAATGGGTGCGGACGCGGTATTGGTCAACACGGCAGTCGCTGCCGCCGGCGATCCGGTGAAAATGGCAAGGGCATTCGCCATGGCTGTGGAATCCGCCGAACTCGGCATTCAGGCACAGCCTGCACCAATGTCGAGAAACGCATCGGCAAGTTCTCCGTCCGATATTTTTTCATCTCCGATCTGAATTCAACAATAAAAAGCAGGAAGGAAACTGGATATGAGAATTTTCAGGGTATTCGCACCGTTCGGCAATGCAATCGATTTGACGATAAGAAAACTTTTCAAACCGTTCAATCTTGCTTTCTACCTGAAACTGGCATTCATTGCGTGGCTGGCGAATCTGGGACAGTGTTCCGGCGGATTCAACTTTCCCATCGACGGAAACGATCTGAAAACGTTCCTCAACTCATTCCGGCAGGAACAGCCCTCATTCCAAAATGACCCCGTCCTGAAAACGGCGGACGGCAATGCCACCTATGAAAAGGTAACATTTGAAGATAAAAAAGAGACGGAACGCATTTCCGTCAAAGTTGAAGAAGGAAAAACGGAAGTCACGACACCCGCGCAGAACGAAAATCCGCCGCTGTCCGTGAACATATCCTCCACAAAAGACGGAAAACTCCGGTTTGCCGGAAAAGAGGACAAGCTGACGTCAACTTTCTGGACTCTGCTTTTCATCGTCGGAATCCCAGTCTTCCTGTTTATCCTGGCTCTCTGCATTGCAGTCCTCTGGGTCATTTCCCGCGGACGGATGATGTTCATCAGCGCACTGGCGGATGATACGCAGCGGCTTTCTCTCAGGGAAAAATGGCGCGAAAGCCGCATCACCGGAAATTCCCTTTTCAAATACAATATCACAGTCGTGGTTCTGTCGCTTCTTTTCGTCCTGATCTTCTGTCCGGCACTCTATTTTCTCCTGCACCCCGTAACCAAAACATGGATTGCGGCGCCAAGCGCACCGATTGCTCCGGCGCCCGCCATCATCGCCCTGCTGCTGACTTTCTGCATCGCAATCCCGTTCGGTTTCGTTCTGGGGGCGTTCCATGAATTCGGGACGCTTCTCATGTTCCGCAGGCAGATCACGGCATGGCCGGCTTTCAAGCAGGTATTCGCACTGGTTGCCGCCAATATCTGGCCGGTTCTGAAATATTATATTTTCATGATTTTCGCCTCACTCGTAATTGGTCTCTGCCTGATTTTGCTTTTCATCGTCACATGCTGCCTCTGCTGTCTGTGGATCGCGGTTCTCTGGCTGCCTTATCTGTGGGCTGTCGTATTCCTGCCGCTCCTGGCTCTCCGGCAGTATTTTGCCATGGAATTCGCAAAACAGTTCGGAGACGACTATAACGTATATCAGAAAGACGAACCGCGGGAAACGGTTCCTGAAACGGCTCCGGAAAACGTTACGGCGATCCCGATGGAAGACTGACCGGAAAACCCGGATACGAAAAAGCCCGGCATCTGACCGGGCTTTTTCATTTTCATGATTCAGGAGATTTTCTCTGAAAGTCTCCCTCAGAAATCAGCTTCCGAAAGAAGAACCGAACCCATCCGCGTTGCCGGATTTTTTCACAGCCTTTTTCTGATACCGGGACGTCGCAATCAGCTTTTCCAGACGTGCCGCATATTCGGCGGAATCAATCGGCAGGTTCACGGGTTCTTCCTTCCAGCCGGAAAGCAGCATTGCGTTGCCGAGTTCCAATGCATTGATTCCCTCCTCCATCGGGGCAAGAAGCGGAGTGCCGTGCAGGATCGCATTGGCGACGTTCTCGACGATGTCCTTATGCGGCGCGGGACTGGGCGAAGCAACGGGAATCTCGCACTGCCAGATATCCGGAACGCCGAATTTTTTATCTGTCGTTTTGTTGAATTCGGTTGTTTCGACTTCATTGCGCTTGAATTCAAGTTTGCCGCCCTCATATACCAGGCGCCCGCGCTCCGCCATGATTTCCAGACGGTTCGTGCCGGGGATTTCGCCGGTGCAGGCGATGAAGTTTCCGGTTTTTCCGTCTGCATACTCCAGATAGGCATTGACTTCGTCTTCGACCTCGATATCGTGATATTTTCCGAACTTCGCAGTCGCGCGGACCTTGCACGGCATGCCGAAGAACCACTGCATCAGGTCAAGCTGATGGGGACACTGGTTCAGGAGAACGCCGCCGCCCTCTCCGCGCCAGCTCGCACGCCAGTCGCCGGAATCATAATAGCACTGAGACCGGAACCAGTCGGTGATGATCCAGTTCACGCGCATGATCTTTCCGAGCTCGCCGGAATCAATCATCTGCTTGATCTTCTTATGCGCGGGAATCGTTCGCTGATTGAACATTGCGGACTTTTTGAGCTCCGGATACTTCTTCGCCTCCGCGATCATGCGCTCCGCCTCCGCCTTGTGGACGGCAATCGGTTTTTCCACGATGACATGCTTGCCCTGCCGCATTGCAAGAATCGCAAGATCGGGATGTGAGTAGTGCGGAACGGAAATCATGACGGCGTCGATCTCCGCCTCCTTCAGAAACTTTTCGGGGTCCGTGAACAATTGCAGTCTGGAACGGATTCCCTCGTCGATGCGGTTGAATGCTTCGGGATCAATATCACAGACAGCCGTCAGTTCGCAGTTTTTCAGGTTGTTGATATTGACGACATGTGCGCTGCCCATGTTGCCGATGCCGATAATGCCGAATTTCACTTTTTCCATGGAAAAAGACTCCTGTTTTCTTCGTTTAAGGTTGAACATGTCATTCCTTACAATACAGCCGCCCCCCGGAAAAGCAAAACAGAGCGCAAGCTTTTTCAGGCAAAAAGTTATATGCTTCCCCCATATCAAAATAAAACGGAATCTCTTTTACTGCGGAACAGAGCAGTTTTACAGGGATCAAACTTATCCTCTTGTATTATCTCAAACAATCCTCCGGAAACTCCATCCGCATTTTCATGAACACCGGATCACGGCGCCGGAAGAAAGACACATCTTCAGACTCATGATCCGTAACGGAATCTCTGAACTCTGCAACTGGAACTGTCCGCACTGCTTCACGAATGCCTTCCGCAGAACCTGCGGCTGCCCTCCGGGAAAAATGATTGCGGATTCCGGCAGTCAGCCGTCTATCCAATCACCTTGCCGGGATTCAGGATATTCTCCGGGTCAAACGCCTGCTTGATGTTTTTCATCAGCGCAATCACCTCCGGTGCAAGCGATTCCGCCAGATACGGCTTCTTCGCAAAACCGATTCCGTGTTCGCCGGAGACCTGGCCGCCGAGCTCATGCGCACGGTCATACAGCTCCTTGAACACCGCGCCGAGTGTCTTCTTCCACGCCTTTTCATCCAGCTCATCGCGCAGGATGTAGATATGCAGATTACCGTCACCGGCGTGCCCGAAAGAACGGATACGGACACCGTGTTTCTTCTGAAGCGACGAAGCAAACGCAATGAACTCCGCCACATGCAGACGCGGAACAACGACATCGCATTCATCCATTTCCGTGGTGGACGCCTTGATCGCCTCCAGAAAAGCGCCGCGCGCCGCCCAGAGGGATTCATTGCGCTCATCGGTGTCGGACATGAACACATCCAGAGCTCCGAGCTCCAGACAGCGCGTCGCAACCGCATGGTATGCAAGTTCGATCTCCGTCGAGCTCATTCCGTCAAACGTCAGCAACAGATACGCATCCGCGCTGTTGTCCGGGAATTTCCGGTTGAGGAACTCCTCCGCGGCAAGAATCACTTCGCGTTCCATGAATTCAACCGCAGTCGGAACGGAACTCGCCTTGATGACCTCCGGCACCGCCGAAATCGCCGAATTCAGATCGGGAAACGGCACCAGAAGGCTGATCTTATGTTTCGGCAATGGAATCAGCCGCAGAATAATTTTCGTGATCACCCCCAGCGTTCCCTCGGAGCCGACAAACAGATCCTTGAGATCATAGCCGGAACTGTTCTTCACGATCTTGCCCCCGACTTCGATCACCTTGCCGTCGGGCAGAACGACTTCAAGCCCGCGCACATAATCGCGCGTGATTCCGTATTTCACGGCACGCATTCCGCCTGCATTCGTATTTACATTGCCGCCGATCGTCGCAGTCTTTTCGCCGGGGTCCGGCGGGTAAAACAGATTGTGCGGTTCCACGAATTTGGCAATCTCCATCAGAAGCACGCCCGGTTCAAGAGTCAGTGTCATATTGACTTCATCCAGTTCAAGGAAATGATTCATCGCGCAGAAGTCCAGCATGATTCCGCCGTGGAGTGCCACGGATGCGCCGACAAGCCCCGTCCCCTGTCCGCGCGGAGTCACGGGAATCTTGTGTTCATGCGCATATTTCATGATTTCGGAAACTTCCCGCGTCGAAAGCACCTTGACAAGCGCTTCGGGCTCCCTTTTGATTCCGCCGAGCTCGTCATGCCAGTAATCCTCGCTGATTGCCCCCTGTGCCGTCACGCGCTCCGGCGAACAGACCGAACGGAGAAAGTCCATATCCTTCTGATCCATTTTCCTGTAATCCGCACTCATTTCAAGTTTCCTTTCTCCGCTTTGATCCGTGCAGCGAGCTTCGGTACAATTTCATAGACATCCCCTACGATTCCGACATGCGCGATATTGAAAATCGGCGCGTCCGGATCCGTATTGATCGCGACGATCAGTTCACTTCCGTTCATTCCCGCCGCGAACTGAACCGCGCCGGAAACCGCACAGGTAATGATGAGTTTCGGCTTGACCGTGCGCCCGCTGAGCCCGATCTGGCGCTTTGCGTCAATCCATCCCGCCTCGACCATCGCACGAGTCGAACCGAGCTGCCCGCCGAGCAGTCCCGCCAGCTCCTCCAGCATCGCAATATCCTCCGGTTTCCTGAGTCCGCGCCCGGCAACGACGATCACATCGGCATCCTCAATTCCGCGCTCGCTCTGTTTGCGGCGCATCTCCAGAAATTCTATCCCCGACGCAAGGCGCGCCGCATCCAGTTTTCCGGCAATGAATTTCGCATGAGGCGCAGTTTTTTCCGGCATGGCAAAAATCCTGCAACGGACCGTGGCAAACTGCGGACGGTGCTTCGGGGTCCGGATATGCGCCATGATGTTGCCGCCGTATGCAGGGCGGATCTGGTCAAGATCGGTATTTTCCCGGATATCCAGCACGGTGCAGTCCGCGGTCAGACCGGAACGGAAACGCGCAGCGGCACGGGGCGCAAGGGAGCGTCCGACCGAAGTTCCGCCGACCAGCACCACGGACGGTTTCACGTAATTGATGAAATCCTCAAGCGCGGCACAGTAAGGTTCGATCCTGAAATGCGCAAGTTCCTCCTGATCGTAAAGATAAATTTCGTCCACTCCGTAACCGGCGAGTTCCGCCGCGCATTTGCTGAGGTTGTGCCCGATCAGCAGACAGAAAACTTTCTGCCCGACTTTCCCGGCGAGTTCGCGCGCCTTGCCGATCAGCTCCAGCGTCACCGGGTGTACGTTGCTCCCGACCATTTCCGCGACCACAGCCACGCCCTGCCACTCCGATTTGTCCACCCCTTTTTCGGACTCGTCTTCGACATATTCAAAAATTCCGTCACTCTTTTTACAGCAGATTCTGCACATGCGGCAGCCGGCATTGATGGAAAGCTCGCCATTGGCATATTCAATCGCGCCGAACGGACAGAGCGCCTGAAGCTTCTTCACATCCGTCACCCTGCCCTCATGCAGCACCACATCCGAAAGATTCAGGTCCCCCGTTCCGAACGGAAACAGCGTATTGAGTTTCTTCTCGTCCGTGATCTTTTCCTGATGAATTACGATCTTCGCCATCTTCTCACCTCAATTCGCTAAGGAAACGCTTCTCGTTCAAAAACCCGTAAAGTTTCCCGCTCAGCTCATCGGAAGAGCCTGTCCAGACCTCTTTTTCCGTTTTGACTTCCGGCGGGAAAATCTTCTGAACCTGCGTCGGGGAGCCGTTCAAACCGTAATGGTTCTCATCCCTGTCGGGAAGATCGTCCAGCGTAAGACAGGTGATCTTTTGATCCGCCGTCGCAAGCTTGCGGCGGAAGGACGGCAGGCGCGGCTCGAAGATGCCTTTCTCCACAGTCAGCAGGCAGGGAAGCGACATTCTGACATCCACCACATGCAGAGGGATTTCCGCCTCGACATCCAGCTTTTTCCCTTCCACCAGCTCCATGAGCTTCGTCACATTCGCCAGATGCGGTATTCCGAGGAACTCCGCCAGCTCGGCGCCGACCTGCGCAGTATCGCCGTCCGTGGTCTGCTTGCCGCACAGGATCAGGTCATAGGAGCCGATTTTACGGATTCCCTGCGAAATCGTATAGGAAGTCGCCAGCACGTCCGCACCGCCGAACCTGCGGTCGGAAAGCAGGACAGCATCATCCACACCCATCATAAAAGCTTCCCGCAGAACCTTTTCCGCCTGCGGCGGACCCATCGTCAATGCCGTCACCCTGCCGCCGTATTTCTCTTTCAGGCGCATTGCGCTCTCGATTGCGAACAGATCGAACGGATTCATCTTCGACGCAACGCCGTCGCGCTTCAGAACTCCCGTCTTTTCGTCGATCTCCACCTGCGCCGTCCCCGGCACCTGCTTGATGCAGACAATAATATTCATATATCTCCCTTTGATGATATGGTTTCACATCTGTTCCGCAATCACAGAAACACCATCCGGAATGACAGCGACTTTCGCCGTTTCTCCACAAAGCCCGAATGCCAGGGCGAGAGCCTCGCCAATCGAGGATGACGTATGCAGATGCATTTCCCGCAACATCTTATGATCACAGTCCGTCGTCACCATTATGACGGTATGTTTCGCAAGAATACGCGCAAGAATCTGATACTCCCATTGATCGGGTTCCGTCCTGTCGCGCGGAATCTCCGCAACATCTTTCAGAATCCGTTCCGGCGACGAGGATGCAAGATGCCGGTAGAACGACTCGCCGCCGTGGCCGTCCGAACAGCTTGCGCAGAGAATGATGACTCCGCCCTCCCGGCAGACCGCCTCCCCCGCGGTCATTCCCTTGACCGCCTGATATACATTCTGGTCCAGCGGATAACCGCCGTTGCCCGTAACCACAATATCCGCCTCCGGCACCCGGATGCGCGCATACCGTTCCAGATACGCAGTCCCCGCCCGGTGCGCGGCGCCGGAATCTCCGGCAAATGCGGCAATCACCTTTTTCTTTGCATCAATCACCACATTCACGATAAACGCAAGCTTCGCCGCCTCCGCCGCATACAGCATGTCCCGGTGAATCGGATTGCCGTCCAGAATGCCGGCCCGCGCCTTCGGGTGCATAATGAACTCGGCGCAGTGATTCGCCAGAACCGTCCGGCGGGAAGCGACTCCGGGAAGCACGCTTTTGCGGCCGCCGGAAAAGCCGGCAAAGAAATGAGGTTCGATAAAACCTTCGGCAACCAGCAGGTCCGTTTCCGCCGCCAGCCTGCTGACGACCAGGTCTCCGCCGGACGGCAGTTTTCCCAGATGCACCAGTTGAGAATCGTCTCCGGAGTCATGCACCGCAATTTTCTCACGTTTCACAATCTCCGCGCCGAACTTTTCAATCAGCTCCGCCTCCGTCGTCGGACGGTGGAAACCGGTCGCAATCAGAATCGTAATATCAATGCGGGGATTCCCCCGGCGCAGCCGTTCCAGAATCTGCGGCATGATGATCCGGCTCGGAACGGGGCGCGTGTGATCGCTGCTGATGACAACGGCATTTTCCGCTTTGGAAGCCAATTCCTCAAGCGGCGGGGAACCAATGGGAGCATCCAGTGCGCGCCTCACTTCGGCGGCTTCGTCAACGGATGCCGGCGGCAGGGACGAATGAAAACACCCGAGAAAATTTTTCTCATCGACCCATGCCGCAAGTACAGTCTTTCCGTAAGGTATTTCGATGTCCGGCATATTGCAACTCCCTCTTGTAAGCGTTATGACGACCCGCATTACACTACCCCCGCGGAGTGATTTTTCAACAGACGGAAAAGAAAAAATCGCATTTTTCTCATTAATTCTCAAAATATTATCATCATATTTCTCATTTTATCATCAATTTTTTCTCAAAAAACTTTCATTCCCCCATTGACAAAGCATTTTTCCATTGTATAATAAACAACAGAACAACAGAAAAGACCACGAAAGGAATCTTTCATGAGCAGTGATATTGAATTCATCGGACTCGGCTACTGCAGCAATGATTATCTCTGCCGCGTCTCTGAAATTCCGCTTGACCACAAGGTCGAGGCGCTCGAACATCTCACTCAGGGCGGAGGCCCCGCCGCAACCGCGACAGTCGCCGCCGCAAGGCTCGGCATGAAAACCGCGTTCGTCGGCGTGGCGGGCGATGACGAATCCGGGCAGACGATCGTGAAAGACCTCAACGCGGAAAACGTATCCACCGAAGCATTCCGGATCCGCAAAGGCTGCACGACCTCCACGGCATACTGCTGGATCGACAACTCCGGCAAACGCAGTATCGTATGGTATCGCGGCAACGGTGCGGACCTGACCGACAGCGAGGTTCCGGAATCTCTTATTTCCAGGGCGAAAATCCTGCATCTCGACGGACACCAGACCAAAGCCGCGCTGACCGCCGCAAAAATGGCGCAGAAACACGGCGTAACCGTCAATATCGACGCCGGAACTCTGCGTCCGGGCGTGGAGGAGATTCTGAAGCATACCGATCTTCTCATCACGTCCGAGTTTTTCGCCAGACAGCTTACCGGAATCGAAGGATACGAAAAACAATTGATGGAACTCGTGAAAATCGGCGCGAAGGTCACGGGAATCACAATGGGCTGCCGCGGCTCCATGTGCTATGACCGGGAAACCGGAAAGATCATCACCTGCCCGATTTTCGACGACTGCCCGGTGATCGACACCACCGGCGCCGGCGACGTCTTCCATGCGGCATTCGGAGTCAAATACGTCACCTGCAGGGACTTGTATGAATGTATGCGCTTCGCGTCGGCGGTATCCGGCATCAAATGCGGCAAGCTCGGCGGACGCGCCGGGATTCCGACCCTCGCCGAAGTCGAAGCATTCCTGAAAAAACATTAATTTATTCTGCAATCAAACCACGGAGGTTCTCAAATGGAAAAACTGCTCGTCAAGCTCGGCAAGGAATTGAAAAGCGGATACAATCCGGTATTCAAGAATCACACACTCGGAATGAAGCTCACCTCATTCGGCATCCTCGCGCTCAGAAAAGGAGAAACCTATACGGCGGACACCGGCGACAATGAAGTTGCGCTGGTCATCCTCGGCGGCAAATGCTCCGTCAAGGGCAAGGACTTTGATTTTGCGGAAGTCGGCGGACGCAAAGACGTGTTCTCCGGCAAACCTTACACGGTCTATCTTCCGTGGCATACGGAATATACGGTCACGGCGCTGACGGATTACATGGATCTCGCGGTCAATGAATCCCCCGCCACCCGCCGGACTGCGAAACCGACCGTCATCACTCCGGAGGAGACAAAAGAGATCACGATCGGGCGCGACAATTTCACGCGCAAAGCCACAATCATGCTGGATGAGAAATTCGACTCCGAGCATTTCTACATCGGCGAAGGCATGGTTCCCTCCGGCAACTGGTCCGGCTACCCGCCCCACCGTCACGACATCGACAATCCGCCGGAAGAGATCGACATGGAGGAGACCTATTTCTACCGTTTCAATCCGCAGCAGGGCTTCGGAATCCAGAAGGTCTACACCGCCGACAAACGCATCGACGAAATTTACACGATCGAAGAAAACGACACGGTCGCCATCGCGGAAGGCTACCACCCGCTCGCAGCGGCTCCGGGTTATGACATGTATTATCTCTGGACCATGACCGGCGCCAACAACCGCGGCCTGATCTCCAGCAAAGATCCGAAACACGCCTGGGTAAAGTGATGGCTGGCAAGGACATACTGCTTGGCATAGACTTCGGCTCCGGCGGCTGCAAAGTCACCGCGATCGACACGGACGGCTTTCTTCAGGGGGAAGCCTCCGTGGAATACCGGACGCACTACCCGCATCCCGGATTCTCCGAACAGGAGCCGTCCGACTGGTACCGCGCCATGTGCGGCGCACTGGCGGCAGTCAGAGAGCAAGGCGTTGATTTCAAACGAATTGCGTCCATCGCCTTTGACGGTTCGACTCACAACGCGGTTCTGATGAACGGCGAAATGAAACCGCTCCGCAAAACGATCATGTGGACGGACCAGCGCAGTGTCGAGGAGTGCGCATGGCTGAAGCAACATCATGCGGCTCAAATCTTTGCGACCGCATGGCAGATGCCGACTCCGACCTGGACGCTTCCGCAGCTCATGTGGATCAACAGGCATGAACCGGAGGTCATCAGGGCAACGGAACATATCCTGTTCGTCAAGGACTATGTGCGTTATCTTGTAACAGGCGTTTCCGCAACGGATTACATCGAGGCGCAGGGAACTCTCTTTTATGACATGCAGAATCAGGAATGGTCACAGGAACTCGTTGCCTTGACAGGACTTAAGGCGTCCGCTCTGCCGAAGCTGGTCAAACCGGCGGACAGAGTCGGAAGCGTCACGGAATCCGCGGCGCGCGACACGGGAATTCCTGCCGGAACTCCTGTAATCTGCGGCAGTTCCGACTCCGCAATCGAAGACTACGGCGCAGGAGCCGTCGAACCCGGCGACTGCATCGTGAAACTCGCCACGGCGGGAAATGTCAATGTCATGACGGACAGGGCAATTCCGCATGAACGCACCCTCACCTATTCGCACATCATTGAGGGAATGTATTACACGGTCTCCGCAACCAATGCGGCGGCGGTCTGCCAGAGATGGTTCCGCGACAATTTCTGCGACACGGAAAAACGTCTCGCGGCGGAACTCAACCAGAAAGCATTCAACCTGATGGACAAACTGGCGGAGTCCTCCCCCGCCGGCTCCAACGGCGTATTCTTCCACCCGTATCTGCAGGGCGAACGCTCGCCCTACTGGGATCCGGATCTGCGCGGCAGTTTCACCGGAATCGGCATGGGAAGCACCAGGGCGGACTTTGCAAGGGCGCTTCTGGAAGGAGTGGGCTACTCTCTGCTGGACTGTTACGGGCTGATCGAAGAAATGAAGCTTCCCGTGAAGCGCCTGTTCCTCATCGGAGGCGGCGGGCGCAGCAGGATCTGGAGCGAAATCGTCTGCAACATCTTCAATCTTCCGCTCACGGTTCCCTCGCCCGGCGACGCCTCGTTCGGCGCGGCGCTTCTCGCGGGAACCGGCGTCGGAATCTACAAGGACAGCCGTTCCGCAGTCAGGCACTGCCTCAAGATCGACCGCGAACTCACGCCCGATCCCGAAACGGCGGCAAAATACAGGGAGCTGTTCAAAACCTACAAAGCCATTCATGACGCGATGGCTCCGGTTTACAGTTCAATCCGGAGATAGCCGCACGCTTTCTCCGGAGGGGGGTAAGGGGGGATTGCATCCTATGGAAAACAATTTTTTCACATTCAACCAATAAAAAGGAGACACAACAAAATGTTGCCGTCAACCAGCAATTACATGTTCGAGATGATCCGCAGCGAACTTGCGGACGCTGTCGGAGCCGCCTACGTCGATGTCCGCGAAGCAGACAGATTCGCCCATTCCGTCGATTACTACTGGATTCCGGAGATGTGGCACGACCGCAATATGCCCAATCCGCAGGCGGATTTCATTGTCCATCCCGGCACAGCCGAAGAAGTATCCAAGGTCATGAAAATCGCCAACACCTACAAAATCCCCGTCGTTCCCTGGGGCGGCGGCTCCGGTTCGCAGGGCGGCGCACTCCCGATCCTCGGCGGCATCCACCTGGACACCAAGAGACTCAACAAAGTCTGGAAGATCGACACCACGGCATTGACCGTGACAGCCGGAACCGGTATCATCATGCGCCATCTTGAGTGGGAAGTCAACAAGGCGGGCTACTCCACCATGCACCTCCCCGCCTCCATCGCCTGCGCAACAGTCGGCGGATTCCTCGCACACCGGGGAACGGGCGTGCTCTCCACGAAATGGGGAAAAATCGAAGACATGGTCATGTCTCTGGAAGTCGTCCTCCCGACCGGCGAAATCATCAATACGCTCCCGATTCCGCGCCATGCGTCCGGACCCGACCTCACGATGATGTTCCTCGGCAGCGAAGGAACGCTCGGCGTGATTACGAAAGTCACGATGAAGATTCACCCCCAGCCGGAAGCGCGCAAGTTCCGCGCGTATCTTTTCAAGACCTTCGACGACGCCATGGACGCCGGAGCTTCTCTCATGAGAAGCCGTCTCCGCCCCTGCGCAATCCGCCTCTACGATGAGGAGGAGACCCGTCATCACGTCAAGCGCGTGTTCGGACTCGACGACATCAGCGGCTCCTACCTCGTGTTCGGCTTTGACGGCTATGAAAAGATCGTCGATCTCGAAATGGAGGAGGCGATGAAGATCATGAAGCAATACAACGTCAAGGATCTCGGCAGTAAGGGCGGCGATATGTGGTGGGAGAACAAATACAAGTTCTTCTATCCGCCCTACATGTTCCACATGCCGCAGGCGTTCGGAACCCTCGATACAGTCGCAACATTCAGCGACATCAAGAATGTCTACCGTGCGATGAAGAAAGTCGTCAACGAAAACTTCCCGGAGGCGCGTTTCATCGGACACTTCTCCCACTGGTATGAGTGGGGCTGCATGCTCTACGCCCGCTTCATTTTTGAACAGGCGCCCGCCGATCCGAGAGAAGCCGCCGATCTCTACAACAGAGTCTGGGACCTCGCGATCCGCGCCGCCATCGCCAACGGCGGAGTGATCAACGAACATCACGGAGTCGGACTCAAGCTCGGCCGTCTCATGAAGGAACTCTACGGTCCCGCGAAGCCGCTTGTCCTCGACAAGCTCAAAAAGGAGCTCGACCCGAACAACATCATGAACCCCGGAAAAATGGGCTTCGGCTTCTGAGTCAACAACATTTAAGTTCAAGGAGAATATTCCATGTATATCAAAGAATTTGAAGATGCAATGAAGGCGTGCCGCTTCTGCTTCATGTGCCGCCACCTTTCCGCAGTCGGCAACGTCACGTTCAGCGAATCCGACACCCCGCGCGGACGCGCCCTGATGCTTGACAAAGTCACGATGAATCCCGATTTCCTCAGGAGCGAGGCGGTCGTCAGCACCATGTACAAGTCCGACCTCAGCGCCTGCTGCCGCTTCCACTGCGTCAACCATTACGATGAAAACGGACTCGTCCTTGCGGCGCGCCGCGACATCGTCGAAGCCGGAGCCGCGCCGGAAAAGGTCAAAGCGCTTGCAAAAGAACTGGCAAAGGGCGCGGTATTCAAGGTCGCCGGAAAAAAGGCGGACACTCTCTACTTCACGGACAAATACACCGTGGAACAGCCGGAGATCTCCGCCGCATTCAAAAAGATTGCGGATGCGGCAAAGGTTCCGTTCATGACGATCTCCGGGGGATGCCTCGGAAAAGCGTTGAAGACTCTCGGTTTCGAGGCGGAAGCAAAGAAAGCGGCGGCGGCATTCGCCAAAGCCGTCACGGCGTCCGGCGCAAAAGTTCTGGTCGTGAGCAACCCCGCCGCCTACGATGCAGTGAAAAATGACTTCCCGGCGCTCGGCGTCAAACTCAAATGCAAAGTCATGCACACTGCCGAATTCATCGCGGAAAAACTCGGTAAGCTGAAACTCAGGAAACCGGCGAAAAAAACAGCCGGAGTCTACTACCTTGAAAGCGACTTCCTCAAGAACTACAACGGCAATGTCGCGGCTCCGCGCGAAGTCCTCGAAAAATGCGGATTCACGCTCAAGCCTTTCGGCACGAACAACGAGGAATCCTACTCTGCGGGAGAAGGCGCCTGCGTCCTGCGGGAACTTGATCCGTGTCTCGTGAAGCTTCTCGCGGAAAAGGTCGCCTCCCGCTGTGACGACGCGAAGAACGACCAGTTGATCACGGCATCGCCTTACACCAGACATGCACTCGCAACAGAGGCGAAACTGAATGTGAAGACGATTGAAGAAGCGGTCGCCGCACTGCTCTGAAAACGCAATTGAACGCAGGGACAGCCGACAGGCAATCAGAAGATCCGGCTGTCCCGTGCTCAGGAAAGATTGAAATCATGGCACTTTATACATTCAACGAATTGCTCCGGCCGGCGCGGCAACAGGGTGTGGCGGTCGCGGCGATCAATATCGCGAATTATGAAACGGCGGTCGCGGTCTACGAGGCTTCGGAACTAGTGAAACGTCCCGTCATCATTCAAATGTATTCCCGCATGTTCGGCAACGGCAAGGCGGAAATGCTGATTCCCCTGCTCCGCAAACTCGCGGAAAAATCCAGTCAGCCGGTCGCGGTCCACCTCGACCACGGCGCAAGCCTGGAGCAGGTGAAAGACGCGATCAGATGGGGCTGCACCTCCGTCATGTTCGACGGCTCCAATCTGCCGATGGAGGAGAATATCAGAATCACGGCGGAAGTCGTGAAACTGGCAAAACGGGCGGGCGTCTCCACCGAAGCGGAAATCGGGCACGTCGCAATGGGCGACGAAGGGCACCTGACCGATCCCGGCGAGGCGAAACATTTTGTCGAAGCAACCGGAGTGGACGCCCTCGCGGTCGCAATCGGAACGGCGCACGGCTATTACAAGGTCGCCCCGAAGCTCGACATTGAGCGCTGCGCGGCGATTGCCGAGGCTCTGCCGGAGACGCCGCTCGTTCTCCACGGCGGCAGCGGCACACCGATGGAAGACGTGAAGGAAGTCATCAAACGCGGCATCGCCAAGATCAATATCGCCACGGAATTCCAGGACACCTTCCTCAAAGCGACGGAAGCTGAACTCAAAAAGCTTGAAGGCAAGTTCATGCCGATCGACCGTTTCATGGACCCCGTCCGAGAAAAATGCGTTGCGCACGCGGCAACGCTCATGAAAGAATTCGCTTTCATGAAGTGAAGAAAGAATTTCGTCTGCGGCATCCGGCATTCAGACGCCGTTCGCCGCAGACACCCCTCCTGCCGTCAACTATTCCAGAGTCTTTGCCCCCTTACGGCACATGAGCATATTATTGAAAAATGCCTTGACCGTGCTCTGGTGCGCACTGCCGAAAACCATCCATTGCCCGTCGTCCTCCAGTCCGATGGATCCGGTCGTCAGGATAAAACATCCTTTTCCATAAGGCATTTCAAGAATGTAAGGAGCCTTCGAACCGTCTTTCTTCCGCATGGTCGCAAGCATCCGCCATTTGCTGCCGGCAGGAATTTCATAACCGGAATACGGGGTGCAGTAGGTTTTCAGTTCCTTTTCCAGATTGTCCGGCTTATGGAGCCAGTCGCCGGGCTGCATGGACTGGGTGTAACGAAGCTTCCATGAATATTCCTGTCTGCCGGTCCATTTCAACCTGAACGCCGGACTGCCGAAAATCTTCTCGAATGCAATCTTGCCGCTTACACTCAGAACTGCAATCCCGCCGCCTTTGACATAAGGCATCAGTTTCTCACGGAAAAAGGAAACAGGCAAATCGTTCCCGTTCATACGGACTGCAACGATGTCATGATCCGCAAGGTTCGCGACATTCAGCTTTTCCTCCCCGACGGTCATCGCCGGCTGCCACGCGGCATCCATCAGCGCGCCGCGCACCTTGCTCATGTTCCCTTTCGGAACCTTCCTGTCGGGAACGCAGACCAGAATTTTCTTTTCCACAGCGGGTATTTTGTTGAAATAGAGAACATAAGGAACATCCGAACCGAATTTTTCCACTTCCCTCCCGTCTTTGAACAGCGTAATGCGAAACCGGCGGCAGTCGGAATTCTTCAACGCAGCGGAAAGCTCCGCACTTCCCCTGCCGTCCGTCAGGGTAATTCTCTTTTCCAATATGCTTCCGTCAGGTGCGGTCAACCCGGCAACCGCCTGATCCGCGTGAGGCGCATTCAACGCAAGGGACACTCCTTTCTCCGACCAGCGGACATGAAACGCTGCATCTTTTCCGATATCTGCCTTCACCGCTTTTTTCTGCGGGACATTGAGCACGTTTTCCGCGTTCTGCCAATAGAATTTAACCCATCCGGCAAACTGCTTCTTTTCGAAATCCAATTCCTTTTTCTCGCGTCCGCGTTCACCGGGATCGGGATTCTTCGCGATCTTTTCCGACGCGGCGCGGAATAATTCAAAGGCCCTTGCAATCCGTTCCGGCGTGATGAATTCAGCGGAAGCCGTGATCGGCGAACTGAAGTAACCGGAAAAATGCTGCTTCTGAGAACTCCACGCCCGGTCCATCATCGTATGATACGCATACATTTCATCCGCGGCGGACGGGTAGACGTAATTGCAGAAATCCCGTATCAGCGCATTCACATCCGCATCAGGGTCCCACATCAGGCGGGAATAAAGATAAAACGCCAGCCGCATGTCAATGCGGGCGTGTCCCCATTTCGACGCATAGGTTCCCGGAATTTCGGGAATGACCGCCTGCACATTATTCTTCCTGAAGAAACGCGCCTGATCGGACAGCCAGTGATAGACCGGAATCATCATCGACGGGCTGAGAATATCGAACTCATAGCCGTAGACGCCTGTGGGAATCCCCGATCTGAGCCACGCGCTCCAGACCTCCAGGGCATACTTGTTGGGAGCGCATTGATGGCTGATGTCATGCACAAAACAACGGGCATAGGGCGCAAACTCGATGAACGCATAGCCGTCCATATCGCATTTGGGGTAATCAAGGTATCCCTGATAGGCAATCGAGGTAAAGCGCAGATGCGGATATTTCGCGTGCAGACGGTCCGTCAGGCGGCGCAGGAAGCGGAACCAGTTCGTGGAGACGTCCGTCTTCCGGCACTTCGCACACCGGCAGTAGTTCTGGTTGTCCTCCGGATAAAAGCCGAACAAGGCATATTCCGGATATTTATCCAGTTGTTTCACGAACTTTTCAAACATCACATCCTCGACCTCGCTGTTGTTCCAGCAGATCTGGTCCATCGTCCGCTTGCCCATCACTTCGGCAAACCATTCAGGATGCTCCTGAAACGCCTTTTTATCATTCAGCACGATATTGTGACCGGAACCGTGAATGTAAATCCCCTTCGACATGCGCGCGGGAAGAGCCGCTTTGCCCCCCTGCGTGCCGTCGCGGATGATATTGCCGAAATTGCGCGCGAGCCATGTTTCAAGATGCGGATTCGTTCCGTTCAGGAAATGGTAGCCACGGTAGAAAATGGCGGGATCGCGGTTGACCGCCAGCTCCGGCAGTTCAAACTGTCTGCGGTAAATCATGAATTCACCGTTCGCCTCAGACGAGGGCCAGAACCAGCGCACCCCCATCGTGTCCTGCAGAAACGTATAAACCGCGTAAAGCGCGCCGCGCGGTTCCCTGCCCGCAAGGTAGAGATTCCCGCCCAGCGTATAGACCGCCAGTTTCTGCTCGCTGCCGGAGCCCAGCCCGAGTTGATCTTCATGCAGTTTCACGGCCGGCATGGACTGCGGCGTTCCGATGACGATTGCATCGGAGTCGGGCACTGCCCCGCCTCTGGCGATATCAAAATAACAGCGGGAAATACGCCGCAGATATGTGCTCAGTTCTTCGGCGGCATACAATTCCGTCGGCGACGCCTTTTCCGGGATGTAAATCTTCCACGAGGTTTTTCCGTTTTCAAACAGAGGGGCGGCATTCAGTATCACACAAGCTGCCAGAAACAACAGAGTCAACAGTTTTTTCATTGCATATCCTTTCCATCATACATTAATTCAGAACACGAAACGGCGTTATTTCCCGTCCAGATCCATATCCCACGGAAGAAACCTGCCCTGCCAGTTTTTCCCGCCGTAGGTTTTCCGGATCGAAACCTCCTGCACACTGCCGTCTGCGAAAACCGTATTGCCGCTTCCGTCTTTTCTGGAAGGCATCTCGACTCCATGGCGCGCTACGACGCTCCACGGCTCCGCGACATAGTAGCCGGACAGAACTCCCACATCTTTTTTATAAGAACCGCATTCCGTGCCGATGATCATTTCAGAAGGCTTCTTCACGGCGTCAAGCGTTACTTTCCTCAAGGTAAACGCCCGATTGTAACCGTATGAAGAACTCATGGAAAGACGCGCCGTCTTAATCCACTCATTCGGTTCCACGCGAAGATGCGCCGGGCACCACCAGACGTCATCCGTCGCTCTCGGATCGGTCTTCACGAAAAAACGGTCTCCGGGCAGCTTTTCCTTCTGGACATAGGGATAAATCGCGTCAAAATAAGTAATGCCGAGCCCGTTGGAATTATACGGAGGAAACATTCCCCCGTGATCGCCTGCATACTGCATGAAACCTTTGCCGATCCGCATCATATTATCGAAGCACAGATTCACTTCCGAAGCCGCGCGAATTTTTCCGAATGCCGGAACCAGCAACGCCGCGATCAGGCAGACACATCCTATTTCCAGAACCAGTTCCGTCAATGTGAATTTCTTCATTTCTTCTCCTCTTATTTACCATTAAGATCCATATCCAACGGCAGATCCCTGCTGTGCCAGACTTTATTTGGCTTGTAAGTATTGATTCGAATCGGGCGTACCCCGCCGTCTACAAATCCGGCAGTCATGTTCCCCGTCTGACGATTTGGCATATTGTTGGCATGTCTCGCCACTCCATTACCCATTTCACCGGAAATGTAAAAGTAGCCGCTTCTGGGTTTACTGGATTGGGAGCAGGTTTCTCCTATCATCAACATTTCCGAGGGTCTCTTAATTTGTGATATTTTTACCCCTTCCCGATTGCCATTCGCCGAATCTGGAACAAATGTCTTACTGTAGCCATAGGAAATAAACATTGCATACCGAGTCGTTCTTGCATAGCTGGATTCTGTTCCTGCCACTCCTGTATTCAAATGAACCGGGCACCACCAGACATTATTCCGTGCAATTGGGTCTGTAACAGTAAAGAAATTATCTCCCCTTCCGATTTTGCCCTGAACATACATGTAAAGATTGGCGGGATACAACCAGATATTCACACGATTGCTATTATACGGCAGCATCCAGTCCTGATAGTCTCCGGCATACATGATGAAACCTTTCGATATCTGTGAAGCATTGTTCTGGCACATCGTGGCATATGCCGCCTGTCGCGCCTTGTTCAATGCCGGCAGAAGCATCGCCGCCAGAATCGCGATGATCGCAACAACGATCAAGAGTTCGATCAATGTGAAACTCTTCCTTCTTCTTTTTTTACTCATGAGAACCTCCTTTTTTTATTTTTCTGATCATACGTTCAAAATAATCATCCGTAAACAGATAGGCGACCGTCTCACTGCGTCTGGACGGCGGACACTCCGAACTCAAAATCTCCGTTTTCAGCGACCAGTTGCTGAGTCCGTAACTGCCCATTTTCATTCTGACGACATCCACGGTGTACTGCTTGACCCGCGACGTCCAGTGAGGCAGGAAAACCGCCTGCGGATTCAGCAGGTATGCCATATTCACAACCGCATCCCCGATATGGGAATACATTTCGGAAAGCAGCTGGGCGACAAACAGATTTCCGCCTTCAATCGCCCTGACCACCGCTTCCGGCGGGATATACTCATCATTCTGCCATGTCCGTTCGATGTCGATCTTGCCGCCGTTCCTGATCACCTGAATGATTTTTTTGCCGATCAGCCCGAACAAAGCCCTGTCCACAAGCAACCCGTTGCGCCCGTCGGGACCGATCTCCTGATGATCGGCAATCTTCATGTAACCGAGCTCTCCGCAGGCATACTGCCAGCCGCGGTAGAGTCTGTTGTGAAAATACATCCCGCACCCCAGCCCCTCATCCACAGTAACGAAATTTTCCATTTCCGCCGCCGCACCGTAAAGCTTCTCCATGAGGGGACAGACATGCGACTCGTTGATCATATAAAGTTCCAGCCCGAAATTTTCCTGAAAGAAACGCCGCAGATTCTCCCGTCTGAAATTGAATGCCTGGGAAAAAATCACTTCGCCGCTTTCGCAGTCTATGATCCCCGGAAGCGCCAGCCCGATGCCGAGAACTTTTCCGGGAGCGGCCTTGTTGATCAGGTAGGCGCATTTCTGTTTGATCTCCTCCAGAAAACGTTCCGGGAGCGGAGAACCTTCATTGCGCAGGGAAACTTTCTCGACGACATTTCTTGCGGCGTCCTGAAGAACAATGGCAGGATCTTCCAGCGTCAGCGTTGCGCCAAGCGTATAAAAGAGTTCCGGACGGAGAGTCAACCCGATGGAGCGCCGCCCGGAGCCGGAAATTCCGCTCCGGTTCTGTCCGTTTTCGCGCAGATATCCCTCATCCAGCATGAATTTGACGCTGTCGGTCATATTGTTCTTGTTCAGGTCCAGCCTGTCGCAGAGTCGGCTCCGCGATATTCCCGGCTCGCGGAAAACCGCATGCAGAATCTGAAGTACTTTCAGATCCTTCCGGGATAAAGCCCCCATTTTCAAGAACTGCTCTTTCGTCATCGCTCCACCTGCAATATTCCTGTTTCTGCTATTATTATAACAAAAACAGATCAAGCGTCAAGAGCTTATTGCAAAAATAGAGAAAAATATACTTTTTTTATATCTTTTTATTCCCAAAACAGGAAGAATTGCAAGATTGCGAGAGTGCGAGATGGCGAGATGGCGAGGTGGCGAGATGGCGAGGTGGCGAGATGGCGAGATGGCGAGATGGCGAGATGGCGAGATAGCAAGATAGCAAGATGGCGAGATGGCGAGATGGCGAGGTGGCGAGGTGGCGAGGTGCAGGCAAGATGAGTTTCGTACAGATGCCTTATTCCCATTGCTGACCACTAATCACTGACCACTGACCACTAATCACTGACCACTAATCACTAATCACTGACCACTAACCACTAATCACTGACCACTAATCACTAATCACTGACCACTAATCACTGACCACTAATCACCGACCACTAATCACTAATCACTAATCACTGACCACTAATCACTGACCACTGACCACTGTCCACGATATGGTTCGCGGGGAAGCGGAATCACGAATTTCTTTCCGGCGAGAGTTACCGTCAGCTCATTCAGCTTCCGGTCCATCCGCGCATCGGCGGCTGTAATCTTCAAAGAATCTTTTTCTTTCTGAATCAGAAGTCCGCACGGAGCCGAAACAGACAACATTCCCCACGGGGTTTCGAGTTCAGTTCCGGCATCGTAGAAAATCGCGCCGATACTCAAACCGTCGGGTGACCGGACCGCCTGCAATGCGGGCGTATTACTCAGAACCGCCGGAAACTTCTCCGGAATCACACCTTCCGCTGAAACCAGATACACATAGGAGGCATTTTCCGCATTGGCTCCGTGGTCGATCCAGAACTGAAAGACCGGAACAGTACCTTCCACTTTCCTGTTTCCCCTGTGCATCTTCTCCCATGCCGCCGGACGCACTGTATTCAGGTTCATTCCCTTTCCGGAAAGGATACCGTAGGCAAAACCATTGTTGCGGAACCAACGCCCATCCCTGTCCAACTGCGTAAAATCGGATTTGCGCACGCACTGTTCGATCGTAGTGATCAGACTGCCTCCGTTCGCGGGTTCCGCATCCGTGATTCCACAGCCGAGCATCATGAAAAGATGCCCGAACTTGAAATAAGACTTATGAGCCGACACGCCGCCCAGAAGCGGATTGCTGCCGTAGCGCTGTTTCCGTTTCCATTCCGAATACTTCCACGTCGCATTGTACTTCTCGAAGATGAATCCGGCGGCAAAATCCTTTTTGCCGTCAGTCACGCCGACGGCAAAATCCGCCCTGCTGCAATATCCGCCCCAGTTCGCCTCCGGCTCCAGCGTTTCGACTTTCCGCGAGGTAACTCCGGGAAAGAAATTCGGCTCCATCACTCCGGCAAGCTCATAGAACTCATTTCCCCGGCGGGCAAAGAATGTGGCGCCGTCATTGGAAAACATATTGAACCCGTAAGAACCGCTCTCCAGTCCGTCGCAGCGGTAGGACGCCATATTCAGGTACATGTAATAATCATCATTTTTGCAGATCATGTCGTCATTATTGTAGAAATAACGGATTCCCGAATAGATCCCCGGCGCATATTGCTTCATACTGATATGCAAGCTCAGCGCCTCGCGGTGAAACTCCCTGAGCTCCTTGCGCTCGGCATCCGTGAAACTGTCCGCAAAATGCTTCAGCAGAAAATCCGCGACAAAGGCAGTGCGGATTCTGACCGGCTTTCCATAAGTCATCAGAAAATTGTCGCGGCTGACCAGCGGGGCAAGATACCCTTTGTAATAATACCAGTTCGAACCGCGGATGAAGTTCATGCAGTTTTTCGCAGTCTCTCTGGAAAGCGGTTTGCCCCACGGCGTCCCTTTCAGCTCTTTCAGAATGGTCAGTGCGCCGGTCGCGCCGTCGATGGGATACCCCCAGACAAGCGCCTGCCGCCCATGCCCCCACCCAGCCCCGTCCGCAGTAAATCCCTCATCCCAGAAAGACTGTCCGGCGGTGGTCTGCGACGTGATTCCGAGAGCTCCTCCCGCAACCTCCGCAACAACATCCATCATTTCAGACGAATTCATGACCAGTGCGCTTTCCAGAAGCGGACGGTATCCCAGAGCATTGCCGCCGACATAGAACGTGCTGTTGCGGAAACGCTCCGGCGAAATGATATTTTGATCCGTCGCATCGTTCCGCATCGGCTGGCTCCATGCCTGAAACGCCAGTTTTTTCAACATCGCATTCGCCTTGAGCGTATCGGAGTCTCTGCATGTCCCGTTTTCCGCCTCCTTCATATCGCTGAAGTTTGCGAAATAAAGATTGACGGCAGCGGTCGGGATAAAGAAGCAGGAAGCGTGCCAGCGTCCCGAATGCGTGCTGATCCGGTTCACTTCGATATCGCCGTAACGCTCAATCGCCCTGTAAAGAGCGCGTTTGACCTCCGTTCTGCGATCCGCAGGAATTTCATCTTTGCGCAAAGCTTCGGAGATAGCCCAGAGCCGCTGAAACGCTTTCGAGGTCATGGCGACAATCCGGCTCTGCGGTTCCGTGTAGGAGAACTCTTTCCGTGTCAACTCCTTCGCCCGGATTTCCCTCTCAAACTCTTTCATATCTTTGAAAGAGCCGTCCGGCTCCAGCAGTTCCAGACACTTCTTCCAGTCCTGTTTTGCAAGCCAGTGCCCGCGCATCAAAGTTCCTGCTTTAGCCTCGCGCATCCGGTTCAGAGCGGCGGATTTCCCCTCCTCTGCGGCAAAAAGCGCCGCGCAGAGGAAAAATACACTCGACAATAAGATACCGTGTTTCAGCATGGAGTCTCCTCCGTTTCCGTGTTCAGTGGATACTGATCTTTGCGTTACTGCTCAGGATACCTTCGTAAAAACCGCCGCGATAATTGATCTGGGCGTCATGATAAGCCGTTGAATTGATGAAGTAGGCAGGCTGCATGCTCTGACGGTAAATCTTTTTGCCGATGATATCGCCCCTGGTATTGGCGCCCGCGTGACCGTCAAAGAACACTGCGTTTGCCGTATTGTTGTGACGCAAAGCGGTGCTGTATGCAGTGGAAGCCCAATGACCGGTATTCACATCGGCTCCGCCGGAACGGTTCGGGTCCGTATTGTCAATGGCATACATCGTGGAAGAAATCTTGTCCACAAGACGCAGCGGCAGGGCGACGAATTGCCTGTTGTCCGGCAGGTTGATCACAAAACGGGAGGCGGGCTTGTTCCAGCCGTCACCCCAGACCCCATATGTATTGGCGGAATTATATTTGTCCGGAGCGGGAATATTGGTCGTCGCAGGACAATGGAACACTTTCCAGTTCCGTATATACCCCAATGCAACGTCTTTATTGTTCGCGGAATCAACAGGCGTTCCCAGAAGTCCCGCCCAGCCGGGCATGTATTTATTGGCACTGCCGCTGTCGCCGTAGGAGAGCGGGGCATAGTCGGCAAAATCCGTGGCATAGAGCAGCATTCCCGTGCCGGCCTGCTTCAGATTGCTGACACACTGAATCCCTTTCGCCCGGTCGCGCACCTTGTTCAGGGCGGGCAGAAGCATACTCGCCAGTATCGCGATGATCGCTATCACGACGAGGAGCTCTATCAAGGTGAAATCCCATCTTTTCTCTCTCACTGCGCAATCCCATCCCCGAAGCCTCTTCTCTGTCTGAATCCGTCTGCTTTCCATCTTTTCTTCCTCCCTATTGTTTTTATTGATTAAAAATCTTTCTCAGAACAGATAATGACAATTATTCACAACAAGTTGCGCATCAAGAAGTTCCTTCGGAACCGGAGCGTTTCCGCGCAACGCCTTGACGATATAGTCAACCGAACGCCCCACCATCTCAGCAAACGGCATGCGGATATATGAAATCGGAATCCTCATGCTTTCCGCAATCCTTTCCACATTGTCGAAACATACAACACTGACATCTTTTCCGACGGTAATGTTCAACTGTTTCAGAATCACAGAGAGCAGAGACAGCAGACTGCTGCATGAAACAAACAGAACCTGCGGCTGTTCCTTTTCGATTCTGCGGCAGGCAAGATTCAGGTCCGCATACAATTCCTCCGTCCGGAACAACAGTTCCTCCGGAACATGCCCGGCATGCTCGCGGTATGCGGCCCGCCAGCCCTGTGAACGGGTGTAGTCCGCGAAATATTTGCCGGCAAGATAATCCGCTCCGCCGATCATGGCAACCCGCTCCGCGCCGTTTTTCAACAATCTGGATACCAGTCTTCGAGACGTGTTCTCATAATCCACGGCAAAGTATGCGAACTGAGGATGCACCGGCATCCGGTTGATGAAGACCACAGGACACTTTCTCCGGTAATCACTCTCCATCTGTTTGAGCTCGTTGACCGTTACCGTCGTAAAAATGGCGCCGTCGATGCCCTCCCCCAGAATCAGCTCACTGTTTTTTCTGACGATGAAATCAATGTTGGAACGTTCTCCGGCGCGCATCAATTCTTCATAAAGCAGAGTCTGATATGTCTGATCGGATACCGTGGATAAAGAAATCCCGATTCTGAGTTTTTCGCTCTTTTCCTTCTCCGAGGAAGAAAGGACGATGCATCCGACGCCAGGCTGTTTGACGACATATTTCTCCCGTTCCAGCAGAGCCAGCGCACTGCGGACCGTGGTTCTGCTGAGATGATAGGTCTCCATGAATGCACGCTCGGAAGGCAGTTTGTTGCCCGGCGGAATTTCTCCGTTCCGAATATGCTGCCTCAGTTCTTCATAAAGAATAATGTATTCAGATTTCTTATCCATTACCGTTCCTTTAAGATACCAGTATTAGCTACTGGTATCTATTATAATCAAAAAAAGAGAAAAAACAAGGGGAGAATCAGAAAAAAATACGTTTTTTCTATTGTGCAGTAAAACTTTCTTCAAAGACGACAAGCAGATGCGGCACACCTGCACCATACTATTTTTATAAAGACGGCAAACTTGTTTGCCGGGGTGCAGGTGACTCTCACCTGCCGCGGAGTATGAGGGCGCGCAGCCCTCATGTTCTTTCCCC
>ERZ1034917.173-NODE-173-length-63436-cov-16.850697_pt1 | contig 63436 bp, 64 predicted proteins | sample MGYA00520605_ERZ1034917 | MGnify/ENA primary metagenome ERZ1034917 (study PRJEB33766, sample SAMN09781784) | gut metagenome | biome: gut microbiome | host: Homo sapiens | place: Madagascar | study: EMG produced TPA metagenomics assembly of the PRJNA485056 data... | reverse complement strand
CTTAAACTCTATCCAAACCTCGAAGCTGTTAGTTTTCGAGGTTAATTTTTTGTAAAAAAATCCAAATTTAAATTCAAGAGATTTGATTGCCAACAAATTAATCTTTTAAGATATTGACACCAAAAACAAAATATAGTATTATTAAATGTAGGCGCCAAATAAATTGAAATTATAAGGAGAAACTTAATTGAATATAAAAAAATTAATGTCACTCTTGATATCAGGAGTTTTAATTATTAACTACGGGAGCTGTAGTAACTTATTGGCAGCACCGCCCCACACAACGACTACTCAATCAAGGTTTTATTCAGAATACTATAACAAAGTATTAGGTCGTACTATCGATATACAAAATAGTGATAGAAAGAAAAAAGAGGTTAAGGCTAGTGAATTTTTAGAATATTTAAAAAACATGAAATACTATCGTGATTACCAGCTTGACTCCGATCGTGCAATTAATATTATAAATGCTTTATTTTGGGAAGGCGATTCAGACGTTGATATGATTGCTGATACTTTAGATAAACTTCAATATGAAAACATTGCACTAAAGGACTTTTATTTAGATATATCAGAACCACGATTTGTAAAATTGTTGTCTAATGTGCTAAGAGTCTCTGAAAATCAAGGTTTGAACATTGTATCATATAAATATCGTGATGAAAATAATAGATCACTGAACTACACTCAAAAAATATTAGAAAAAGGATATGAATGCATACAAGAATTATGCAAAAATAACTGTGTTAAATTTAAGGAACTTCCTACAGATCTAAAATTGTGTGCTTTGAATATCATCTCATATCATCCCGATACTTACGGAAAAGAATTTAAAAAAGTAACTTCTCAATCAGCAATTGCAGAAGCTATAGAAGGTATATACGGAATAGATGCGTATATTGGAAAGAAAACTAAGGCAAAATTTTACTATTGGAAGATTTTCGATAAACTACCCTATCAAACAATATATGAAAAAAATACTTTTATTACTTGGCTATGTGACAGCATTGTTAACTACTACAACCAAAATGATGCGAAATTCATGGAATTAGTACGAGATTTGATAGATTGCTTTGAGGGAAAATACGATGAAATGGTGAAGTGTTGTTGGTATGACTCCTCGCGTTCAGAAACAATTTCTCATATCTTGTCAAAAACAATGCTCAGCGAAGCCGGTAGAGCGGGATTGCAAGGCGTTCAACTTCCTATTGCAGAATCGTTACTCAAAGTAGGATTTAATAATGATTACCAAAAAGCATTAGCAACTCGTGCCGGCGCAAACGCTGTGCTTATAATGTCTACTCTTCATAATGAGAAAAAAACTCGAATAAATGCAATTTTTGAAATATTAAAATCATATGCTCCTAACGGCACACTATATCAGCAATGCCGGGAAGCTTGTAGTAAGAGGCAACATGATTTGGTATATTATTTACTCTTAAACGGTGGTGTAAATCTCACCACACAGGATCACAAAGATATACTAACTCTTCTTATGGAATATAGCAAAAGAAGCAGCATGTTTGGATATCGCGAAAAATTCGTTCTGCTTTTAGAAAGTGTTAAATGTAACGGATTTACATTTGAGGAGAGATTATCATGGTTTACACGTGCAAATGATATGCTACCTACTGTGGGCAGATCGGATAAAAATAAAGGCTTGTTATATTCAAGCGGTAAACATTTGTTCGATGATTTGAGAAGTCATACATCTAAGTCCTCTGAACAACAAAATGATTTAATAAAAAAATTAAAAATACTTAAACCTAAAAATTAATACATAAGCAAAAACCACGCCTTTAGCGTGGTTATCTAAATCTCTAGAGAACCCCTCAGTTAAATTCTGAGGGGAATATTTTATACTCCATTTAAAATTTCATCCTTTTCTCTCATCCAAGAAACTTTTAAGTTCTTCCATGAATGCCTTTACATCTGTAAATTGTCTGTAAACAGAGGCAAATCTTATGTAAGCCACTTCATCTCGCTTTTTCAATTCTTCCATACAGATATCTCCTATGAGAGAGGATGGCACTTCTTTATCTAGTGAACTTTGAACTATTAATTCTATCTTTTGCACTATTTTATCTATCTCAGCCATTCCGATAGGTCTCTTCTCGCACGCTTTTAAAATACCTTCTAGTATTTTCTTTCTATCAAATCGTTCACGAGTGTTTCCGCGTTTAACTACCATAACGGGTAACTGCTCCACTATTTCATACGTAGTAAACCTTTTCCCGCAACTTTCACATTCTCTTCTCCTTCTCATACGCGACCTATCTTCATTACACCTCGACTCCAACACTTTTGTGTCTATAAAGCCACAATAAGGACATTTCAAAAATACCAACTCCAATATATATTAACTGCCACTCACCGATAATTTTAACTCACCATCACCTGTAAGTTTAACGTCTCCGAGGTCAAAACCATTGTTTTTGATTATTAAGAGAGAAAGTTTATCTTCCACTTCTCTTCTTATTTCGTTGCGTAAATCTCTTGCTCCGCTTTTTCCTCCAACGCAGTGTTTAACGATAAGTTTTATAGAATCCTCATCATACGTGAAATTAATACCGTGCTCTTTAAGAGATTTTACATACTCATCGAGTATTAATTTGCATATCTCTTCCATATCCTTAATCTCAAGATTATTAAACACTATCACTTCATCAAGCCTACTGATAAACTCAGGTTTCAAAAATTCGCGAAGTGCTTTCATAGTTTTGGATTTTGAGTACGTGTTGTTTTCCGTGCCGAATCCTAAAGCTCCTCCTTTACGATCACTTCCTGCATTTGAAGTCATAACTATCACGGTATTTTCAAAATTTACTTTTCGTCCATGAGAGTCTGTAATTCTTCCTTCATCTAAAATTTGCAAAAGTATGTTCAAAACATCAGGATGAGCTTTTTCTATTTCATCAAAAAGTACCACGGAGTACGGATTTTGCCTTACCTTCTCAGTAAGCTGGCCTGCATCATCGTATCCAACATATCCCGGAGGAGAACCCACTAGTTTAGAAGCAGAATGCTTTTCCATATACTCCGACATATCTAAACGTATCAATGCATCAGGAGAATCAAATAACTGATTAGTCAACACTTTAACAAGTTCAGTTTTTCCTACTCCTGTTGGTCCTGCAAAGATAAATGAAACCGGTCTACGTCTAGGACCTATTTGAAGTCTGTTACGTCTTATAGCTGAACAAATCTTACTCACAGCTTCGTCTTGACCTATAATTTTGGATTTTAAATTATCCTCTAAAAATTCCAGTTTACTAAATTCTTGTTCTTCTATTTTAGAAGATGGTATTCCAGTCCACAGCTCTATTACCTTAGCAACATCATCATGGGTTATAGCCCTTCCCAAAGCTGTAGTGCTTATGGCATCAAGGTTTTTGTTTGCTTGTGCAAGTTCGCAACGCACCTCTGCTAAACTTTCATAATCCACTTCCTCACTTGATGAAAGCTTTTCTTCCTGTTTTTTGAGATTATCAATTTTGGAAGAGATTTTGTCATAATTTGCAAGGTCTTTGTTGTTTAATGCTGCACAAGTACAGGCTTCATCCATAATGTCAATTGCTTTGTCAGGCAGGAATCTATCGGTTACGTATCTTTCAGATAGTACTACTATACTCCTTATAATATCATCCGAAATACTTACCCTATGATGAGCCTCGTAGTAATCTTTTATCCCCTTAAGTATTTCTATTGTTTTAGGAATGTTCGGCTCTTCGATTTTTATTGTTTGGAATCTGCGTTCCAAAGCAGAATCTTTTTCAATATACTTTCTGTATTCCGTGAAAGTAGTTGCACCGATAACTTGTATTTCTCCTCTTGAGAGTGCTGGTTTTAAAATGTTTGCTGCACTCATCGAACCTTCCGAGTCGCCCGCACCAACAAGATTATGAACCTCATCTATAAACAAAATTATATTTCCATCTTTCTTAACCTCTTCAACGAGCCCTCTTATTCGACCCTCGAACTGACCTCTAAACTGAGTTCCTGCTACGAGAGCAGTTAAGTCCAATAGATGGATTTCTTTATTTTTTAGCATATAAGGCACTTTGCCTTCATTGATAAGAATCGCCAAACCTTCTGCAATTGCGGTCTTGCCGACTCCTGGCTCCCCTATTAAACAAGGATTGTTTTTAGTTCTTCTACAAAGTATTTGAATTGCCCTGTTGATTTCTTTATCCCTACCGATTACTCGGTCTAGTTCGTTACGAGCAGCTTTTGCAGTTAAATTATTGCAGTACAAATCTAAATTTTTTCTTTTTCCTTTTTTATTTAAATTCGTTTTATCTGCACCTGATTTGCCTGAGTCATTTGAATTTTCTTCTTTGTCTTTATCGGGAAACAAGATATTAGAAAATAAACTTTTTATCATCGGAACCGTTGAGGAACTACCAGAACTTAAATCCTCATCAATACTGGGCATCTCATCAGGATTAAAATTAAACATATCCGAAACTTCGCTCTGTATTTCGGCGATGTCTTTATCGGTAATATCAATACTCTCGATAAGCTCCTTAAATGAACCTTTACTCAATTCCTTTGCGCATTTTACGCAGAGTCCTTGGGTTTCTGAACTATTTTTTCCGCACGATACAAAAATTATCGCATCTCTCTTTTTACACCTTGAACATAGCATAATAACTCTCCTTAAATTTTTTAAATTTTAGTATTTTTTCTCATGTCAAACATAAATAACTTGAAATATCTCCATAGAGCATACATCATACATACACACGTTATCGACATCAATGTGATGTTTAAAATCTCACAGTCTATATTCCATACTGCTTTTATACAAATTATACTTGTTATAGAAACATAAAAAACTACTGTTGAAAGCTTCCCATACCATTTAGACGGCGACGGATTTTTTCCATTGCCAAGCAAAAACGCTCCAGCTGCTAGCATCACCACTTCTTTTACTACAAGAACTACCATGAATGGCAATACATTTCTGAATTTTAAACTCACACACACCATAACAGTCATTAGTGTGAGCTTATCAGCAGTAGGATCCAGCATTTCTCCCAGTTTAGTCACTTGACCTAACTTTCGAGCTAGATATCCATCTACTAAATCAGTTAGTCCTGAAATAATTAAAACTAAACCTGCTTTTATATATTCTTCTTTCCCAACGAAAATTACGAAAGGAAATAGTATTAATATCCTCAGTAGTGAAAGTGTGTTTGGAACATTCAAATTGTCTTTTAAGCTAGTCAACATCTTTTGCTTTATGCCTCCATTTCATCTCGGCTTATTTAACTTTGCTATGTTCTTCTAAACAACAAATATAGTGGATTATTCTCATATACATATCTAAAACATTTAGTGGTATTTACTGTATTTTTGAAATCTTCAGGAGTTATGTAGGGTGCGGTAAAGGGAATAAATATTTTCAAAACACACGCCGATACTAAAATCACAACGTACCCTTTTAAAGTTCCAAATAACCCACCAATTATTCTATCTGTATAGTTTAGTAACCTTATCCTGAACAAAGACAAAATACCATTTACCAATATTTTCCCCAAAACCAACAATAATATGAACATGAATACTGAAATCAAAGAATTTAAAATGTCACTAATTATTGGGTTAAATAGCTCGGCTATTTCACTGGGCAAAATCTCCTTGCTCACACTATTTATAATATGATTAAGCTCCGGCAGTGTTATCCCAAAGCAAGGCAGTGAATCTACTAAAAAATCCGGAAATTTACTCAGTAACATGTTTGCATTCAAATTTTTAAACCTTAAGAAGGATTTGGTTTCACCTATGAGAAACGGCGATATGAACCGAGAATATATCAAACTTGAAATAAACTTGGAAACATAAACCGAAAAGAACCAAGAAATAACTGAATTGACTAAAAATAAAAATGATCTCATTGTTCCACGACGAAACCCGTGCCAAAATGATATTATTAAAATTATTACTATACTCAAATCAATTAAAATGGGAATCAACTAATTACCTCCATAAAGATGAAAGCTTTTTACTTCCAACATTGTAAGTATACCACAAATATATTTCTTAAACAACTGCTTTAGATATACATTTCGGATACTTGACTTTTACTATTTTAAATAACATTTAATTTTTTTATAATAGTTTTACATCTAAAAAAGTTCCGCTTGACCGTATCGTGTTCGACATAACCTGCCACAATAAGCAGGTGGGTGTCATTACCATACACTCACGCTCCCTTCATTTAACATAAACAAATTCATGTTAAGAGGTCTGCAATCCTATACAGTATCAGACTCCCGATTAAGTCCTGTAGGGTTATATGAACACAGTCCGCGAATCAAGCAGAATGTTTTTGAAATTTATTTAGATATTCCCCAGTCTTCTCTCGAATTCCTCAGAAAGTTCATCGAGTAAAACATCGTCATCCACTTCGACAAGCTGTTCTTCGCCGTCTTCATCGATTATTTCAAAAATAAAATAAGTTTCACTTTCATCTAAGTTTTCATCCGGAAGTTTAAAATTAGGCATCAAAGCATAAAATCTTCCCTTGGAATTCTCAATGAAATCCAAAACCTCAAATTCCCTTTCTATTCCCTCATCATCGATTAAAGTTACAATGTCGGCTGAAAAATTATCTTCCACTGTTGAAGTCCTCCCAATAAATTTGTTTACAGTTATAATTCTAATCAAATTATACGAAATAGTCAATTATAATATTTATGTTATTTAAAATGAAATCGAAAAATTCTAGGGCCTTTTGAGGTCTAATTCTGGAATTTCATCCAAATTATTGTTCGCACAGCACATCAAAGCTATTTACATCAATCGTTTTTAATGCATTGTAACCTAATTATATCTTATGCTCCCTAGATTTAAAAAATTTCTTGAATTACATCAGTTTTCAAACAAACTTTTTATTCTGTCAAAAAACGATTTGCGTTTTTGATAATTTTTGTCACTTAGTGAGTTCTCAAATTCTTTTAAAGCCTTCTGTTGAGAAGAGTTCAAATTTTTAGGCACTTCAATATGAACTTTTACAAACTGATCCCCTACTCCACGACCGTGAAGCTTTGGAATACCTTTGCCTTTAAGTTTGAAAACGTCTCCGTTTTGAGTTCCCGCGTGAACATGGCATTCTACTTTTCCATCAATTGTCGGCACAACTATATCCGCTCCAAGAGCTGCTTGAGAAAAAGTTATTGGAATCTCACACCAGATATCGTAGTCCTCTCGCTCAAACACAGGATGAGTTGAAACATTTACATATATATGTAAATCTCCTGATGCTGCACCACGCTTGCCTGCATTACCTTTACCGCTAACGTTCAATATTTGTCTGTTTGATATTCCGGCTGGGATATTAACCTCAATTTCTTTTCTAGTACGCACTCTGCCTTTGCCACCGCATTGGTTGCAAGGTGATTCGATTATCTCGCCTTCTCCGGCGCATTTCTCACAGGTTCTTGTAGTTTGCATTATGCCAAACGGCGTCCTTTGCCCAACAACTACCTGGCCCTTACCCCCACACGCTGCACACGTTTTTGCATGAGTTCCTGCTTTAGCACCACTTCCTCCGCATTGCGTACATTTTTCAATGCATTCATAAACAATTTTCTTACTGCAACCTTTAGCCGCTTCCAAAAATGAAATATTTACAGCAACTTCTATATCTGAGCCTCGAGCATATCTTTCTTGACGCCCTCTACTGCCTCCAAAGCCACCAAAAAAACTACCAAATATATCTCCAAGATCTATATCAGCACCGAAGGGGTTATCGGAATAATAACCATATCCACCACCAGAACCCTGGCCGTAATTTGCATCAGTTCCTGCATGACCAAATTGGTCATATCTGCTACGCTTTGATTTGTCAGAAAGCACATCATAGGCTTCGTTGACCTCTTTAAAATTTTGCTCTGCAGATTTATCATTGGGGTTTAAATCTGGATGATATTTTTTAGCTAATTTTCTATAAGCTTTTTTTATTTCATCTTCTGTGGAATTTTTATTTACCCCCAGAACTTCATAGTAATCTCGTTTGTCTGCCAAATTCACCATCACCTTCTAAAACTTTAAACTCGTAGCCCCTTCATCGCTGCTAGAAGGCAACAAAGGGGCTTGTGACCTTAATTATACACTTTATTTTTTGTCTGGGTCTACTTCTTTGTAGTCAGCATTGTATACGTTTTCGGAATTTCCAGCGTTTTGATTATCTCCTGCTGAGGCTTGCTCTGCCCCTTGTGCCTGAGCAGATTGCTGATAAAGCTTAGTGGAAACATCATACATTTGTTTCTGGAGTTCTTCCATTTCTTTTTTGATGTTTTCTAAGTTACCAGACTTAATAGTTTCTCTGAGGGAAGAAACTTTAGAATTTAAAGAATCTTTATCGGCAGCATCGATTTTGCCTTCGTTGTCTTTTAGCAATTTTTCAACTGCATAACACATATTCTCAGCTTCATTTTTGCTGTCAACTTCCTCACGGCGTTTCTTATCTTCCTCGGCAAATTTTTCAGCGTCCTTAACTGCTCTTTCAATGTCTTCCTTAGACATATTTCCACCGGAAGTGATAGTGATGTGTTGCTCTTTGTTAGTTCCTTTGTCTTTAGCAGAAACATTTACTATACCGTTAGCATCTATATCGAAAGTAACTTCGATTTGAGGAATTCCTCTTGGAGCCGGAGCAATACCATCAAGTCTGAAAAGACCAAGTTGTTTATTATCTCTTGCGAATTCACGTTCACCCTGCAAAACGTTAATTTCTACTTGAGTCTGACCGTCAGCAGCGGTTGAGAATACCTGACTCTTCTTAGTTGGGATAGTTGTGTTCCTTTCAATAATCTTAGTCATTACGCCGCCCATCGTTTCAATTCCGAGTGAAAGCGGAGTAACATCCAGGAGTAATAAACCTTTAACGTCTCCTCCGAGAACTCCTCCTTGAATAGCAGCACCAATTGCAACACATTCATCAGGGTTGATACCTTTAAAAGGTTCTTTGCCAATTAGATTTTTGACCGCTTCTTGAACTGCAGGAATTCGGGAAGATCCTCCTACCATCAATACTTTATCTATTTGAGAAATTTCCAATCCTGAATCTTTAAGTGCTTGACGAACAGGTGCCATCGTGTTTTCAACCAAATCAGATGTCAATTCGTTGAATTTGGCACGAGTAAGTGTCAAATCAAGGTGCTTAGGACCAGTTGCATCAGCGGTTATGAAAGGTAAATTTATTGAAGAAGAAGTCATACCAGAAAGCTCTATTTTGGATTTCTCAGCTGCTTCTTTTAGTCTTTGCATTGCCATTTTATCAGACTTAAGATCTACACCGGTTTCAGCCTTGAAGGAAGAAACTAACCAGTTTACAATCCTTTCATCAAAGTCATCTCCGCCTAGGTGGTTATTTCCTGCGGTTGCTAAAACTTCTTGAACACCATCTCCCATTTCGATAATTGAAACGTCGAAAGTACCTCCACCCAAGTCGTATACTAAAACTTTTTGGTCATTTTCTTTGTCGATACCATAAGAAAGGGCCGCAGCTGTAGGTTCGTTAATTATTCTTTTAACGTCCAATCCTGCAATTTTACCCGCATCTTTTGTTGCCTGACGTTGTGCATCAGTGAAATATGCTGGAACAGTTATAACTGCTTCTGAAACAGTAGTTCCCAAATAACTTTCCGCATCGGCTTTGAGTTTTTGAAGCGTCATAGCTGAAATTTCCTGAGGAGTGTAAGATTTGCCATCAATTGAAACTTTGTGGTTTGTTCCCATTTCTCTTTTGATTGAACTGATTGTTCTATCAGGGTTCGTGATAGCCTGACGTTTAGCAACTTGGCCAACCATTCTTTCACCATTTTTAGAAAAAGCCACGACTGATGGAGTAGTTCTAGCGCCTTCTGCATTAGGTATTACTACTGGTTCGCCACCTTCGATTACTGCCACACATGAATTAGTAGTTCCAAGATCTATTCCTATAATTTTTCCCATAATATTTTCCTCCTAAAATTTAGTTTATATATTAATTTTAATTTGTAACCTCAACCATAGCATGACGGATAATCCTAGTTTTGGATTTATATCCTTTTTGAAACACTTTGGTTATGAAATTAGATTTATCAGATTGTTGCTGAGCATAAGCAATTGCATTGTGAAGATTTGGGTCAAACTGATCGCCTACTTCTCCAAAAGGCTCAACTCTTAAATCTTTTAGTGCTTTATTGAACTGAGATTTCAAAAGCGAAATGCCTTTTGCATATTCTTCAGATTGATTAGAAGCTAAACTCTCAGCTGCATCTAAGCTGTCCATAAGGGGTAAAATCCCAAGTATTGCCGAAGACAAAGCATCCGAATAAATAGCCTCTTTTTCCTTTTCACTTCTTTTGCGAAAATTCTCATATTCTGCAGCCACTCTAAGTAGCTGATCTTTACATTCCTTGAGTTCCTTTTTAATTTTTTCAGATTCCAGATTTTCAGTTATCACTTCTTCGGTTTTTTCTTTTTTTTCAGTTTGTTCCAAATCGATATTTTTTTCATCTAAGTTTTGTTTTTTGTCTGCCACTTACTCACCTTCTCCTATCTGCCTTGAAATTATTCACCTTTGAGAATTCTTTCGAGAAACTTACCTATAAGTTCTGAAACATATCTTAAATACTCCGAAACCAGATTGTAGTTCATTCGCGTGGGTCCAACAATTCCCAGAACACCAAACTTATTTGCAATTCTGTACTTCGAGGAAACAACTGTAATGTCTTGAAGTTCTTCATACGAATTTTCTTCCCCGATAATGTAGTTAATACCGTATCCACCCACATTGAGCAAACTCAACATCTTGTCGTCATTTTCAAAAAACCTAAATAGATCTATGACCGTCTGTTTTGTTATATCCGGAAACAAAAGAATATTTTCCTTACCGCTTATTTTCACTTTTACTTCACGTGCCTCTTTGACCGTTTCAATCAAGACGTCAATCACGGGAAGTAACATTTTTGAAAATTCCCTACTACCTGAAACTAAAATACCTACGTTTTCAGGATTGATATCAGTTAGCGGTCTACCACTAAATTCCTCCCTTATTATTTTCTCGAACATCTTTAAGATTTCCTCATTTAAGGTGTAGTCGCAACGAAATAACTTATTCTTCACCATACCACTTGTAGTAATCAGTACTAACATAGCACCTTGCTGACTTATCTGAACGAACTTAACATCTCTTACCCTTGCAAATTGATTTAGAGGAGTTGTTATTACAGAAGTAAAACCAGTTGCAACTGCAAGAATCTCTGCAGCACATTCCAATAAGCTCTCCGGGTTTACAGATGCTCTGCCAAGTTCTCCGTTAATCAAGCTTCTTTCTTCGCTTGAAAGTGGTAATTCTTTCATTAGTTTGTTAACATAAACTCTGTACCCCTTATCTGACGGCACGCGTCCTGCAGAGATATGAGGTTGTGTTAAATAACCAATGCTGACCAAATCTGCCATCTCATTACGAATGGTCGCCGAAGAAAACGATAAATCAAAATCTTCGCAAATAGTCTTAGAACCCACAGGCTCACCTGTTGAAATATATTTTTCTATTACAGCAAACAAAATTTTGAACTTTCTATCAAGTGGGTTCAAAAAATTCACCTCTGGTTCTGACTATTTAGCACTCGACACCTCTGAGTGCTAATTTAACTTTACCACTACTTTTCAAAGTTGTCAATACCTAAATTTAAAAAATTTTAAAAAAATAATCGGAGGATTTTCACATGATAATATTATCCATTGATTTAGGCGATAGAAGAACAGGTCTTGCAATGTGCGACAAGGCCGAAAGCTTGGCATATCCGTTAGAGGTAATCGACGAAGTGGATCGTCAAAAATTAGCTGAAAAAATCAAACAGAAAGTTATAGAGAAAAACTGTGAACTAATAGTATTAGGACTCCCTAAAAACATGGATGGCACTTTAGGTTCTAGTGCCAAAAAGTCAATTGAATTTAAAAATCTTTTAGAAACCATGGTTACTGTACCTATTGTATTTTGGGATGAGCGCAGAACCACTGTTAGTGCTAGTTTTTACCTCAACAAAACTAATATCCGTGGCAAAAAAAGAAAAAGCATAATAGACACACTCAGTGCATCCATTATACTTGAAAACTTCCTGAACTACAGAAAAAATAGCTCTAATTAATTATCTCCATAGTAAGCTTTGAGATAAATATTTTTTATTTCGTCAATTATAGGATATCTCGGATTAGTCCCTGTACATTGGTCTTCATGTGCCAGCACGGCTAATTTACTCACCTTACTCAGAAATTCTTCTTCGGAAATACCTAAATCTTTAAGAGTTCTTGGAATACCAAGGGAATCATTAAGGGAAACTATAGCATTTATAAATTTATCAACGCTGTTCTTGGTATCTTTTCCAGCACACCCTATAACCCTTGCAAGACTAGCATATTTTTCATCTGCGTTAAAATGCTCGTATTTTGGGAAAGCAGCAAATTTACTTGGTAGTGATGAATTATACTCGATAACGTAAGGTAACAAAATTGCATTTGCTCTTCCATGCGAAATTTTAAACTCTCCGCCTAATTTATGAGCCATAGAATGGTTTAATCCCAAAAAGGAATTTGTAAACGCCATTCCTGCTATACAAGCTGCATTATGCATTTTTTCACGAGCTTCAGTATCATTTCCGCCATTTTCAAATGCTCTTTTTATGTATTTGAATACCATTTCAACTGCTTTGATACAAAGTCCATCAGTGAAATCATTTGCCATTGTTGAAACATATGCTTCAATTGCGTGTGTTAAAACGTCCATACCTGTATCAGCGGTGGCTGTTTTAGGAAGTGAATCCACAAATTGAGGGTCAATTATTGCCACGTGAGGCGTTAAAGAGTAGTCTGCCAATGGATATTTTATTTCTTTACCTGAAGACCTATCAGTTATAACGGCAAAAGATGTAACTTCTGAGCCAGTTCCAGAAGTAGTAGGAATAGCAACAAATTTTATTTTTCTATGAGCAGTTGGAAACTTAAATGCTCTTTTTTGAATATCTGCAAACTTTAAACGCAGTTTTTCAAAATCAAGATTGTCATTCCCCATAAACAACCACATGCATTTAGCCGCATCAATAACCGATCCTCCACCAAATGCGATTATGCAATCGGGGTTGAATTTTTTCATTCTGTTAAGACCGCTATATACAGTTTCAACATCTGGGTCAGGCGAAACGTCTGAAAAAACTTCTATCAAACATCTTTCATTTCTTTGGTTTAAGCATTCCATGACCTTGTTTAGTTTACCTAAGTTTACCATGTTGGAGTCTGTTACTATAAACACTCGCTCAAAGCTTTCTGCATTTTTTAGATAACTAATTGAATTTCTTTCAAAGTATATTTCTTCAGGAACTTTAAACCATTGCATATTATTCCTTCTTTTCAAGACTTTTTTAATGTTTACAAGCTGTTCACAGGAAATATTAAGAGAGGTCGAATTTTTTCCGTAAGAGCCACAGCCAAGGGTTAAAGAGGGAGTATTATCGTTATAAATCCCTCCAATTGCTCCCTGAGAGGACGGAGAATTTACGATTATCCTACCTGCATTCATTTTAATTCCAAATTCTCTAATCACATCATCGTCTTGGCTGTGAATTGCTGCAGTATGACCTTCACCCCAAAAATTTAAAATCCTAGAGCAGTAATCAAATGCCTGAGCTTTGGTTTTAGATATGTAGTATCCAAGAATAGGAGAAAGTTTTTCTGCAGATAGCGGAAATTCCTTCCCTACTCCTTCTAATTTTGCAACCAAAATTTTAGTTTCCTCAGGAACATCCATACCAATTTCCATCGATATTTCTTTAGCTGTTTTACCCACAATTTGCGGATTCAATTTGCCGTCTTTAAATGCAAATTCAGATAATTTAGACTTTTCCTCTTCATTTAAAAATACGCACCCATTTGAGGTCATTACTTTTTCAAATTCTACAGCTATTTTTTCATCCACAATTACAGACTGTTCCGAAGCACAAATCATTCCGTTATCGAAAGTTTTAGAAACAATAATGTCGTTGCACGCACGGACTAAGTTACAACTTTTTTCAACATAGCATGGAACGTTCCCTGGGCCTACTCCCAATGCTGGTTTACCTGTGGAATACGCAGCTTTAACCATTCCTGCTCCACCAGTTGCTAAAATAGCACTTACTTTCTCGTGATTAATTAGGGCAGTGGTCGCTTCGATAGACGGATTTTCTATCCACTGTATGCAGCCTTCGGGTGCTCCGGCTTTAATAGCTGCGTCTCTGAGTATCCGTGCAGTTTCAGAACAACATTTAACCGCTCCTGGATGAAATCCAAAAATTATAGGATTTCTGGTTTTGGCGCAAATTATTGCCTTAAAAATAGTAGTAGAAGTTGGATTAGTAACCGGAGTTATTCCGGCCACAATTCCTAAAGGTTCGGCAATTTCAACACAGTTAGGGTCATCTTGATTTATTATTCCAACTGTTTTTTTGTTTTTTACGTAATTCCAGACTTCTTCAGCAGCAAACATATTTTTTATAATCTTATCCTCTAAAACACCGCGATTGGTTTCTCTGGCAGCCATGAGTGCTAAATCGAAGCGATGTTCGATAGCTGCAAGCGTCATTTCTTTGACTATGTTATCTATACTTTCTTGGTCCATATTTTTATAGGTATCCAAAGCTTTCTCGGCTTTTTGGGCCAAATCATCAATTGCGCCAGTCAATTGTTTTTCATTCATAAAATACCTCATTTACATATTCTTATTTAAAATTTATGAATTAATACGACTTATATTCTTCTTATCTAACAACAAAATTCAAAAGCTTATCTTGAACATATATTACCTTCAAAATTTCTTTTCCTTCAATGCACTTAGAAAAATTCTCAACTCCATAAGCGAGCTCCATTGCTGATTCCTTAGATATTCCTCTGTTGCAAGCAACTCTTCCTCGAATCTTTCCGCATACTTGCAAAACGATTTCAATTTCATCATCCACACATTTGGATTCATCGTATGACGGCCAATTAGAATTAGAAGCTAAACCCGTACCTAACTGACATCTCGAAAAAACTTCTTCTGTAACATGAGGTGCAAAAGGAGAAAGAAGCAGCGTAAAGGTTGTAAGTTGCTTTTTAGTAACATAACCTTGGTCATATATTGCATTTATTAAAGTCATGAGGCTAGCTATTGCGGTGTTGAATTTAAGATGCTCAATATCGTAATTTATTTTTTTGATGGTCTTATGAAACAAAGATTCCAATTTTTTATTTTCTTGACTATCATCTTTTATCATGTTTTGCAATTCCCAATAACGCTCTATAAACCTACGGCTTCCGCGTATACCCTTAGTACTCCAAGGAGCAGCTTGTTCAAAATCCCCTATGAACATTTCATAGATTCGCATAGTATCCGCACCGTACTGATTCACAATCTCATCTGGGTTAACAACATTTCCCTTGGATTTGCTCATTTTCTCTCCATTTTCACCCAGAATCAGTCCGTGGCTAGTACGCTTTGAGTAAGGTTCCGGGAAAGGTACCACTCCTATATCATACAAAAATTTATACCAAAATCTGCTGTACAATAAATGGAGCGTAGTATGTTCCATACCACCGTTATACCAATCCACGGGCATCCAGTAATTTATGGCTTCTTTTGAAGCAAGACAGCTGCTATTGTGAGGGTCGGTGTATCTTAAAAAATACCAAGAAGAGCCTGCCCATTGAGGCATAGTATCTGTTTCACGCATAGCTACTTTACCGCATTTGGGACAAACTGTTTTTCTCCACTCTTCGGCGTGAACCAATGGAGATTCACCATCGTCGGAAAGCTCAAATTTTTCAAGTTTAGGCAATTCTAGAGGCAACTGAGTTTCATCAATAGGAACGTATCCACAATCCGAGCAATGAACGATAGGTATTGGCTCACCCCAATATCTTTGACGCGAAAACACCCAATCTCTAAGCTTAAAGTTCACTTTTTTCTCGCCTTTTTTATGTTCGGAAATCCAATCAATAATTTTACTTTTAGCTTCCTCTACACTAAGGTCATTTAAAAATTCTGAATTTTGAAGAATTTCTTTTCCATCGCATTCTTTGATTACTTCCCTAATTGGCAAATTATATTTTTCAGCAAACTCTCTATCTCTTTTATCATGTGCCGGGACAGCCATAATTGCTCCGGTTGCATAGCTCATTAAAACATAATCTGAAACAAAGATAGGGATTTTTTTGTTAGTTACCGGATTAATTGCAAAAATATTTTCAAGAATCACGCCAGTCTTGTTTTTAGAAAGTTCAGTGCGTTGAAGGTCTGATTTACGCTTAGCTTCCTCGGAATACTTTTTAATTTCCTCTGCATTAGCAACTTTACTCAGCCACTTGTTTACCAAAGGATGTTCTGGGGAAACCACAAGATACGTTACACCAAAAATGGTATCCGGACGCGTAGTAAAAATTTCGATGACGTCACCCATGGTAGTTTCAAATTTTATTTGTGCTCCCACAGACCTGCCTATCCAGTTGATTTGCTGAGACTTTACTTTTTCCGGATAATCCACAAGTTTAAGGTCATCTATTAAACGCTGAGCATATTTTGTAATTCGAAGCATCCACTGAGATTTTATCTTCCGCACCACTTCGCTCGAACATCTTTCGCATTTTCCGTCAATTACTTCTTCGTTCGCTAAAACACATTTACACGAAGTGCACCAATTAACGGCCGCTTCACTTTTATATGCTAGTCCGTGCTTGAATAACTGTAAAAATATCCACTGAGTCCATTTATAGTATGAAGGGTCGGTCGTATTTATTTCTCTGCTCCAATCAAAAGAAATCCCCAAAGACTTCAGTTGAGATTTGAATCTTGCAATATTTTTCTCTGTTACCAAAGCCGGATGGATTTTATTTTTCATGGCAAAGTTTTCAGTAGGAAGTCCGAAAGCGTCCCAACCCATAGGATACAGGACGTTAAACCCTTCCATACGTTTTTTGCGTGCTACTATATCTAAAGCAGTATAGCTTCTAGGGTGGCCAACATGTAGCCCCTGCCCCGAGGGATACGGAAACTCAACCAGTGCATAAAATTTTTCTTTGCTAAAATCGTTAGAGGCTTCAAATGCTTTATTTTCATCCCAGATATTTTGCCATTTTTTCTCTATTTCCAAATGATTATATTCGTCTTTAGTTTTCATGAATCCAATTCCTCCGCAATTATATGTTTTGAGTTTCGACTAAGTCATTATAGGCTTCAAAAGTATCCCTTATGATAGCCTTTTGACGTCTAATGGAATCTTTCAAAGCTTTAGAAATCTTATCTAAAATCACTATATTCAGATCAATCTGCGCCGCACGCCTAAAGTATTCTATCCCTTCAAATCTTCTTTCAATAGAGATACAGTCCGCGTTATATATTATTTTCTCGAGAAGACTCATGTTTTTTCTAGCGGTTGTGTGATATCTTATAGCATTCAAAACATCTTCGTCTGAAACTTTCAAATACTTTTTAGCATATATGCTCCCAACTAAACCATGAAAAACTTTATAAGTTTTCTTTGAAAATTCAGCCGGATAATAATTAGCCTCTTCAAGAATTTTAAGTTGATCTTCGTAAGGAAGTTCCTTAGCAATATCGTGAAGTACGCCAGCAACGTATGCTTTTTTTTCATCAACATGATAAATCTTGGCTAACTTCTTAGCCATACATCCTACGTTCATGCAGTGGTTATATCTTTTTTCCGAAACTTTACTTTTTAAATCTTTGCAAATTAAAATTAAGTCATTCATATTTTCTACTCCTCTCCTTTTTCAACCATCGCCTCTGCAAACTGATTAGGGTCAAATTTACGCAAACTCTCTATATCTTCCCCAATTCCTATAAATTTAACTGGTAAATCCAGCTCGTTTTTGATAGCTAAAACAACTCCGCCTTTTGCGGTACCGTCTAACTTGGTAAGTACAATACCTGTTAAATTGAGAATTTTTTTAAATTCAAATGCTTGATTTAAACCATTTTGACCCGTGGAAGCATCTAGCACCAATAAAATTTCTTTATCGCTGTCTGGAAGCTCACGGTCTATTATTCTGTTTATTTTCTCAAGCTCACGCATTAAATTTTCTTTATTGTGAAGGCGTCCTGCAGTATCACATATGATAACGTCTGCATTATGTGCTTTTGCCGAAGATATCGCATCAAAAACCACAGCTGCCGGATCCGCACCCTCGGACTGTTTTATTATACCACACTGTGCTCTTTCGGCCCATATTTCAAGTTGTTCGGTTGCTGCAGCTCGGAAAGTATCTGCGGCGGCAATTAAAACTTTTTTTCCTTGATTTCTAAGCATAGATGCCAGTTTACCGATAGTTGTGGTCTTTCCAACACCATTTACCCCTACTACCAATATTATCGAAGGAACGGTATCTATTTTGAGCTCACTTTCCCCCGAAAGCAGTTCTTTAGTGACTACAACCAACAGCTCTTTTATTTTCTGAGGATCTTTCTCCCCAGTTTTTTTAACTTCCTCTCTAAGCCTTTGGCAGATAACCTCTGAGGTTTTTGCTCCCACATCAGCGGTTATGAGTATTTCTTGCAATTCCTCAAAAAATTCTTCATCAATTTTGGTAAATGAATTTATAATACCGCTAATTTTTTGAGAGATATTATCTCGGGTTTTCTTTAGACCTTGTTTTATCTTTTCGAAAAAATTCATATTCCGTTCTCCCAACTAACGTTTTTTAAAATATCCCATCAACGCTAACGTAGACCTAGCAGCGTGCTGTTCAGCTTCTTTTTTACTGCGGCCTGTACCCTTTCCCACGGAGTTACTGTTAATTCTAACCTCTACCGTAAAACGCTTATCATGGTCCGGACCGGTTTCTTCAAGCAATACATATTTAATGCTTTCACCCGGATTTTTCTGCACGATTTCCTGAAGGTCTGTTTTGTAGTCTTGCATTTTTTGTATTTTAGGATTTTTTATTGCAGGGACTATAAACCCAAGCACAAAATCACTTACTGCTTCTATACCAGAATCTAAATATATTGCCGCACAGATAGATTCAAAAATATCTGCTAAAATTGAAGGTCTGTTTTGACCTTGGCAATGTCTTTCACCACGGCTAAGCTTAACATATTTTTTTAGTCCTAATTGCTTAGAAAATTCATAAAGTTGTTTTTCACACACTAACAATGCACGAAGTTTTGTAAGCTCTCCTTCGGGCAAATTTGGAAACGTTTTAAAGATATAATTTGAGGTAATCAACCCAAGAACTGAATCTCCCAGGAATTCTAATCTTTCATAGCTTTGAAATCTCCCACAAGACTCATTTGCAAAAGAAGAATGAGTAAGTGCTACGTTAAGTAGCTTCTTATCTTTGAAAGTATATCCAATTTTCTTTTCAAGTTCACTTATCACGTTTAAATCCTCCTTTATTCCTCATCTGGTTCTTTGTTTTCTGCTTTTAGAGCATCACTTATTAATTTTATAACGTTCCTTTTTGCATATTCGCCTGCTAATCTAATAGCATTTTTAAAAGTTTTTGCGTCTGAATTACCATGAGCTTTAAACACCGGTTTGGAAGTTCCCATAAGAGGTGCACCGCCATATTCGGTGTAATCCATTTGTTTTTTAAGCTCAGATAAATCAGATTTTATCGCCATAGCGGCAAGTTTGTTTTTAAAATTTTTAGTTAAAATACTTTTGAATTTTCCAAATATTTCTGTTGCCATACCCTCGTAGAGTTTAAGTATGACATTACCCGTAAACCCATCGGTCACTACTACATCCGCAGCACCGGAAGGAATATCTCTAGCCTCAATGTTTCCTATAAAATTAATACCGCTTTTCTCAAGAAGTTCATATGCATTGAAATGAAGTTCTCCTCCTTTGCAGCGTTCAACTCCGATATTAACAAGCCCTACTTTGGGATTCTTAACTACCATAACATTTTTCATGTATATGTATCCCATTACTCCAAATTGCCTGAGCATTTCAGGTCTGCACTCTACGTTAGCTCCACTATCGATTAGCATGAAAAAGCCATTTTCAGTAGGGATTACCGGAGCAAAAGCACAGCGTTTTATACCCCTAATTCTTTTAACTATCAAAGTTCCTCCAACGGTAAGTGCTCCACTGTTTCCGCAAGAAACAAAAGCGTCTCCTTCACCTGCAGCTAACATCTGAAGCCCTTTGGCCATTGAAGAATTATTTTTAGATTTCATAATTTCAGTAGGAGCATCCTCCATGGTTATAACTTCGTCTGCATTTTCTATTTGAATACCATCAAGAGAAATTTTATTCTCAGAACTTTCCTCTTCTATTTGAGCTTTGTTACCTACTAAAAGTATTTGATATCCGAGTTCGTCCACAGCCATCCTAGAAGCTTTTATCACTTCAATTATTCCTTTGTCACCGCCGTGGCAGTCCACTATTATTTTCATATTTTTGCTCCTTTCAAAACATTCTAAAGATTAATACTTTTTATATACTCTACAGATCTTTTAGCAAACTCCTCATATCTCAATTTTTTATCTTTAATATGATTTTCCAAAGGAAGAATTATACCAAAATTTGCACCCATAGGTTGAAAGTCCACTCTACATTCATCACTTATATATTTAGAAAGCGCACCCATGATAGTTTTTTCTGAAAAACAAACACTTTCCTCCGAGTTGGCCTTTCTAGCAGCATTTATACCGGCTATCATACCCGAAGAAGCAGACTCGATATAGCCTTCAACCCCAGTGATTTGACCGGCAAAAAATAAATTTGGATTATTCCTCATACTGTAGTCAGGGTTCAGAAGTTTTGGAGAGTTTATAAACATATTTCTATGCATCACTCCATATCTTACTATATCTAAATTTTTAAGTGCCGGAATCTGCGAAAAAACACGTTGTTGTTCTTTGAATTTCAAATTGGTTTGAAATCCCACCATGTTATACAGGTTGCCCTCCAAAGTTTCTTTCCTAAGTTGAACCACTGCATAAGGTCGTCTATCGGTTTTAGGGTCGATAAGACCAACGGGTTTCATCGGGCCAAATCTCAGCGTATCTACACCGCGGCGAGCCATAACCTCCACCGGCATACATCCTTCATAAACTCTTAAATCTTGAGTATCTACGTCGTGTAGGGGAGCACGCTCCGCATTTATAAGTTGGTTGTAAAAGTTTTCATATTCTTCTTTGCTCAAGGGGCAATTTAGATAGTCGTTTCCATCACCTTTACCATATCTGGAGGCGAAAAAAGCATGGTTCATATCTATGCTCTCAAACGTCACGATTGGAGCAGCCGCATCAAAAAAACTAAGCAATCCACCTGTTTGTTCTTTGATTGTTTTCGCCAAACTATCCGAAGTAAGTGGTCCGCTTGCAATTATAGTTATACGGTCTCTAGGAATTTCTGAAATTTCCTGCGAAATAACATTTATCAGCTTATGGTTTTTAACTTTTTGTGTAACTAATTCTGAAAATTTTTCTCTATCCACTGCTAAAGCTCCACCCGCGGGCACTTCGGATTGTTTAGCACAAGATATTATCAAAGAATTAAGTAGCTCCATTTCATGCTTAAGAAGACCTGCAGCACTGTCAATTCGACGAGCTTTAAAAGAGTTAGAACAAACAAGCTCACATAGCTTTTCACTTTTGTGGGCAGGCGTAAATTTTTTGGGTTTCATCTCATACAAATTAACTTTAACTCCACGATTAGCTATCTGCCAGGCAGCCTCACACCCCGCAAAGCCCCCTCCAATAACGTTTATAGTTTTAATTTTCTTCACCTACTTTTTCATAACCGCATCCTTCAGAAGCGCAGTAAATTTTTGCCTTCTTTCCATTTTTCTTATACAAAATCCCAGAACACCTTGGACATTTTTCGTTCAAAGGCTCATCCCAAGAAACAAAATCGCACTTCGGATAGTTATTGCACCCATAAAAAACTCTTTTTCGTTTTGTCGTCTTGCGGATAACCTCTCCTCCACATTTCGGGCACTTAACCCCTATTTCATCAACAAACTTTAAAATATTTTTGCACTCAGGATATCCCGAACAACCTATAAACTTGCCATATCTACCCCTTTTTACAAGCATAGGTTTTCCGCATAAATCACAAGTTTTATCTATCTGATCCTCCTTCAGAGAAATTTTTACCCCTTCCATATCTTTTTTTGCTTTCTCAAGCATTTTTAATAGGTCGGCATAAAAACTCTCCAAAGTGGACGTCCACTGAGTTTCTCCTTTGGCAATCTCATCAAGATTGTTCTCCATTTGAGCAGTAAACTTCAAGTTCACTATCTTAGCAAACCGCTCGGTCATTAATTTGTTAACAACCTCTCCCAGTTCAGTTGGCTTTAAAGATTTACCATCCTTCACAACATATTCTCTAAGAGTGATAGTGGAAATGATAGAAGCATAAGTTGACGGTCTACCAATACCCTCCTCCTCAAGCGCCTTGATGAGAGAAGCTTCCGTATATCTGGCGGGCGGTTCAGTGAAATGCTGATTAGGTTTCAAAGATTTAAGTTTGAGAGGTAATTTTTCAGAAAGCTCCGGTAAGATTTTAGCTTTTTCTTGTTCGCAATCGTTACCTTCAACATATAGAACCATGAACCCATCAAATTCAATTGTATAGGCAGAGGCTTTAAAAATATATTTTTGAGTTTTATCCTCCGATATTTCCTTGGAAGCCAGGACGTCTACTTGGGTAGTATTTTGAATGCAGTTTGCCATTTGGCTAGCAATAAACCGCTCCCAAACGAGTTTATAAATTTTATACTGGTCCGTGCTAAGACTACTTTTTATCTCTTCAGGGTTTAAATTAGGTATGGTAGGCCTGATAGCTTCATGACCATCTTGTGCATTTGCTTTGATTTTAAATTTTCTAACAGTCTCAGGTAAATACTTTTTGCCCCAACGTCCTGAAATATAGTCTCGAGCACCTTGCACTGCGTCTTCTGAAACTCTTAAAGAGTCCGTTCTCATATAGGTGATAAGACCTGTAGGCCCATTGCCATCAATTTCAATACCCTCATAAAGCTCCTGAGCAGCGCGCATTGTTCTTTTAGCAGTAAAATTTAATTTTCTGGAGGCTTCCTGTTGGAGAGTAGAAGTTATAAATGGTGGTGCTGGGGATTTTCTTCGTTTTCCCTTTTTTAGTTTATAGACTTCATATTTTGAGTCTTCTAAATTTCCAAGTATGTCTTTGGCTTGAGCTTCGTTTTTAATATCTATTTTATTTTTTTCATCACCATAAAACAAAGCTTTAAAGTATCTCCTAGAGCCTTTGGGAATAAACTCAGCGTCAATTGTCCAGTACTCTTCAGGTACAAATTTTCTGATAGCATTTTCTCTGTCTACTATCATTCTCACGGCTACAGACTGCACTCTACCTGCCGAAAGCCCCTTATAAATTTTTTGAGAAAGAAATGGACTGACTTTGTATCCAACAAGTCTATCCAGTACACGCCGGGCTTGTTGGGCGTTAACCAAATTTATATCCACCCGACGAGGTGAGTTTATTCCTGCAAACACCCCAGATTTGGTTATTTCGTTAAAAGTCACCCTGTTTTTTTCTTCTAAATCGAGTCCTAAAAGATATGCAAGATGCCAAGAAATTGCCTCACCTTCTCTATCAGGGTCGGTTGCAAGTATTACTTTATCTGCTTTTTTAGCTTTTTCTTTGAGCTCCTTGACGGTTTCTTCTTTTCCCTTTATCACTTGATATTTAGGTTCAAAATTATTTTTAACATCAACACTAAGCCTTTTAGGCGGTAAATCTCGGATATGTCCCATAGAAGAGGTAATTTCATATCCTTTGCCCAAATATTTTTTAATGGTTTTAGCCTTTGCAGGAGATTCAACGATTACTAAATTACTCATAAATAATCCATCCAAACAAAAAATATTTTATAAAACTGCTCTTTCAAAATTACGTCCAGGACTTTCAACTATCAATCCATTCCATGTAAGTTCTCCAAGTGAAGCAATTACTTTATTAATTGGCAACCCGGACTTTTTGAATATAACATCCACGTGCATCTTTCCTTCAGCAAGAACCTCATAAACTACCTTAGCACTTTCAGAAATTTTATCAAGCTTATCATCTACTTCTTCTTTAATTTCCTCCGAAACCTCTATTTGGGCCGGGAGTTGGTTTGGAACCGGTTTTGATATTATTCTTTTAGAAAGTGGCTTTACTTTCAAATTAAAATCATATTCTTTAAGTAGCTCTTCAACATCAGCCACAACTTGTGCTCCATCGTTTATAAGTTTGACTATCCCCGAACTTAAAGGATTGTTGATATCCATTGGGGCAACTAAAACATCTCTGTTTTGCTCACTCGCCAACCTAGCGGTTATAAGGGACCCACTCCCTGCCGCAGCTTCTACAACAATTGTACCACGAGAAATACCGGAAATTATCCTATTTCGTATGGGAAAATTGTGTTTATACGCGGGATAAAGCGGAGGGTATTCAGAAACTAAAGCCCCCGAATCGCAAATGTCTTCGCGCAGAAGCTTGTTTGCAACAAGGTATTCATAGTCAAATCCACAACCTAACACACCAATTGTTTTGCCACCAGCTTTAAGAGCTCCTCGGTGAGCAGCTGAATCAATTCCCAAAGCCGCTCCACTGACCACTACACCTCCATTTTTAGCGATTCTGTAGGCTATATCACTCGCTATTTCCACTCCGTAATCCGTGGCGTCTCGAGTTCCTACAACAGCTAAGATAATTGGCGATGTTAAACAAGAAATATCTCCTTTAATGTATATGACCGCAGGCGGATTGGCTATCTGCCAAAGTAAGTAGGGATAATTAGCATCCGCTAAAGTGATAACTTGATATCTCTGTTTTTTGCAGAATTCTAAAATTTAATAGACTTCGTCAAGAGAAGTTTTCTTTAAAAACTTAATTTCCTTGTTAGTGAAGCGTCCGCAAAGTCGATCCGTATTCTATATCTCTGTAAAAATCGGATATCTTTTACTTTTTCCCTCTTCCCATCATCTCCCAAGATATTATTCCGGTCGCTACCGCAACATTCAAAGATTCGCAATGTTTTAGCATGGGTATTGTGATTTTTATATCACTTATATCTATAACATTTTGACTAATTCCATTTCCTTCATTTCCCATTATCACTAATACTTTTTCTATCTCGCTTAAAATAGTAACGGGTTTGGCTTCACTATCCGGAACAGAGGCACAAATCGTAAATCCTTGCTTTTTAAGTAGCTCCAAGAAATTTGGTATGTCATCTAAAATTACTGTATTTAAGTTAAAAATAGCCCCCATACTTCCCCTTAGAACTTTTGGGTTATATAAGTCACAACTGTTACTGCTTAAAATTACCAATTCTACTCCAAAGGCATTTAAACTTCTAAATATACTTCCCAAGTTAGAGGGATTTTGAACATTTTCCAGCAAAACAATCTTAGAGCATGATTTTATTTTATCTATATTTACCTTTTTGTCAATCACTTTAGATATACACATTATGCCTTGAGGAGTCTGCGTGTCGCTAAGAGAGTTCATAAGCTTTTCCGTAACAATATAACTTTCAGCACCGTTTTGAGTAACTATACCTTCAATTAAATCTGAGTATTTTTCATAGCATTTGGAAGTGTAAAAAATTTTAGTTATCTCTGCATTATTTTTTAAAGCTTCTTCACAAAGTCTAATTCCTTCTACTAAAAAAAGACCTTCTTTTTGTCTGGCTTTAGAAGATGATATCAATTTACGAATAAGCTTTATGTTTTGATTTTCTTTACTGGATATCTCCATCCTCAAGATTTCCCTCCATAATAAAAATTTACGCTTAGGTAATATTCCCAAGCGTAATAAATTTGAACCGTTATTTATTTACTTGATTGATAAGTTTTGAAAAACCATCAGGATCCGAAATAGCTATCTCAGAAAGCATTTTTCTATTGAGCTCAATACCTGCTTGTTTGAGTTTGTTCATGAAACTGGAGTAATTCATTCCTCTCATTCTGCAAGCAGCTGAGATACGAGTAATCCATAATTTTCTGAAATCACGTTTTCTCTGTTTTCTACCTATGTAGGCATAATTCCCTGATTTCATTACGGCTTGTTTAGCCATTTTAAAATGTTTACTTTTTGCGCCCCAATATCCTTTAGCAAGTTTTAAAACTTTCTTTCTTCTACTTCTAGTCGTTACCGCACACTTTATACGTGCCATTGTATTTACCTCCGTTTATAATATTAGATTTAAATTTTAGTACCGATTATATCTCAACCACAAAATTAAGCGTGTGGCATCAAATTCTTGATTTGGAAAACATTCGATTTATTAACTACAGCAATGCTCCTCAAAACTCTTTTTCTTTTTCTTGTTTTCTTATTGAGGATATGGCTTTTGTTTGCATGGCCTCTTAAAATTTTACCTGAAGCCGTAAATTTAAAACGTTTTTTTGCTCCGCTGTGAGTCTTTAGTTTGTACATACTTTCTGGGAGAACGTCTAATAGCGCTCTTTACCCATGTCACTACCTTTCCTTAAAATTTTTAAGCTCGAACTACTCATCCTAAAGAGAGTTACCCAAGTTCTTCTATATTGAAAAACATTCCCAGGCTATGGCTTTTTTATGAGGAAAAACCTTTCCGCTGTTCCCGCGGTACTACAACTTTACGAGTTGTTTTTGCAAACCTATACTCCAAACTTAAACTATTTAGCTTTGGGCTTTGAAGTTAAAAACATTAGCATACATTTTCCTTCTAATTTAGCGGGATATTCAACATTAGCAAATTCATTACAAGCCTCTGAAAAATTGTTCATCAACTTGAGTCCTATCTCAGGATGCCCCATCTCTCTGCCCTTAAACCTGATAGACACCTTTACCTTATTCCCCCCAAGGATAAACCTTTTGGCATGCGAAACCTTAGTTTCAAAATCGTGACTATCAATGTTAACAGAGAGCCTTACCTCTTTAACTTCTACATGGCGTTGATTTTTCTTGGATTCCTTGCTCTTTTTGGCCATCTCGAATTTGTACTTCCCATAGTTCATCACCTTACACACAGGCGGAACAGCCTTTCCTGCTACCTTTACAAGGTCCAAATCTTCAGAAGCTGCTATCTCAAGTGCCCTAGATATGGGAACTATCCCAAGCTGGTCACCATTTGAGCCTATAAGACGTACTTCCTTGTCCTTAATATCACCGTTAATCTGAATTTCTTTGTTGCTAATACTTAAGCACCTCCACAAAATCTATTCGAACTACTCACCTTAAAGAGAGCTACCCAAGTTCTTCTATGGTGAAGAACATTCCCAGGCTATGGCTTTTTTATGAGGAAAAACCTTTCCGCTGTTCCCGCGGTACTACAACCTTACGAGTTGTTTTTGCAAACCTCCGGCATACTGCTCAAACACAAAATCAATTAGATAAAAAATTAGGCTGTGTGGCATACTGCTCACACAACACTTAATCCCATGTTTTTAACACGGTATAAATCATTGACCTAACGCATCTAAAACGCTACGCAGGTGAGAACAGAAATGCTCCTCTTTACTTACAGACTATTCTAAACTAAACACAAATTAAAGTCAATAGGGATAACTAAAATATAGGATATTTTTCACGTATTTCATTATAAAAGTCTGTTTTTTGAGCATAGTCCCACCAATATTTACCTCCGTATACATCTTTGCTTTTCCAAGGCTTAGATATGCAATGAAGTATAACAGGGTTTAAATACGCACTTTCTAGCTCCTCGGAAGTATAACCTTTGTTATATCTATAAACTTTTGATTGGGATTTTGCTTCCTCTAAACTCCAGTAGTTATATATTCCATATTTTGCGGGCAAAATATCAACTTTATTATATGCTACTGAATTTATAGTTGTTTGGTCATGTTGGATTAATTTATCATTGTTTTCACTTATGAACTTTTCAAACTTTTTAACCATGTTTTCTTTTCTGAGCTCTTCAAGATTCAAAAGCATAACACCACTACAAATAACATGGTCATTATCTGGAACAAAGTTGTCCACGGCATTAACATTATCATCTAAAAAGCCTCTATAGCAAAGTCCGCTCATATCGATGTCATACATTTCTTTCAAATCTGAAAAAACTATTGTGTCTCCGTCAAGCCAAATTATTTTATCCAACTGTGGTAATAAGTCCGAAAGGGCTAATCTGTAGTATGCAGGAGTTGTTATGTGACCTTTATCGTTAGCTCCTTTATACGCGTTTTTCATATCAATTAACTCAATTTTACAGCTTTTATACTTCTCTTCCAGGCTCTTTATTTTATTCTTGTTTTCCTGCTTAAATTCACCCGGATGCATGATATAAAAACTGTATCCTCTGTCGGAGTCTGCGTTTTCGAGCGCAGAAGTTATTGAAACTATAGTTGGATAAACGTATCCATCATCGAGTGCCATGGCTATTGGTATAGTTTTGCCGTTTTGTGCTCCCGAAACAATCTTAGGCTTTGCAAGACGCATCCCCAAAAAGCAACCAATCCCAATTAGTACAACTATAAAAAATAAACTTTTAATTATCCATCCCTTTTTCTGAAAATCCAAAACTATACAACCCTTTCTTTGATCTCTTTATAAAAATCTGTCTTTCTTGCATATAACCACCAGACATCTCTGAAGGGAACATCAGGATACTTCCAAGGCTTATATACACAGTGTAAAACTCCTATATTATCATAGCCATCCGCCATTTCTTCTTTTGTATATCTTTCTTTTAGTTTAAATGCATCAACGTACTCTCCTACGTTATTTGAATCTAAGTATGGTGAATCATAACGATTAAACATACCAAATTTAGGCGGCAGTTTTCCAATTTTTTCTGAACAAGTGAAGTTTATAACATCTTGATCGTGATGGTCTATTTTATCCGGATGATCAGCTATAAATTTATCGAATTTTTCAGTCATGTTGTCCTTTCTGAGGAGCTCTAAATTTATTAGCATAACACCCGCGCAGATATAATGATCTAATTTATCCGCATACGCATCCCAAAATCCGCGATAATAAAGCCCTTTCATATCCAAATTGTACATCTCACCTAAGTCGCAAAAAGTTAAAGTATCTCCATCAAGCCAAATAGTCTTATCTATGTGGGGTAACAAATCCGAAAGTGACAACCTATAATATGTAGGAGTTGTTATGTGGCCTTTATCATAGGCATTTTTGTATTTGTCTTGCATATTTATCAAGTTAACACTGCAGTTAACATATTTTCCCTCTAACGACTTTAGCTTCTGCTTGTTTTCATCTTTAAATTCACCCGGGTGCATTACATAAAAATCAAGCTTTCTGTTAGGAGATGCATTTTCAAGCATAGAAGTCATTGAAACTATAGTTGGATAAACATAACCATCATCTAGAGCCATGGCAACAGGAATAGGTTTTTCGGTGGATATCCCCTCAACGTTGTTATTAAAAAACTTAAACCCAAAAAAACAAGCAACTGCTCCTAAAAATATCACACCAATTGCACTTCTGAGAATCCATCCACTACCTTTCATTTTCAAATTCGAACAATCCTTTCTTTTGCTGATTGGTACTATTGTGATTTGATAGTATTTCCTATATTTACGATATATTTTCAAAATATAAATACCACAATTAACAGTGATTAATGATATCAAATACGAAATGTGATGTCAATTGCGCTAGGTATAAGCACCTACCGAAAATCGCTCCAGCTTAACTATTTAAATTTTAAGCAAAATACAAACACCCCATCGAAATATCGACAGGGGGAAAAATACTTAAATCATATAAAATTTTTAAAAAGTGGCGGAGAGAGGGGGATTCGAACCCCCGAAGCCGCTTTAACGACTTACACGATTTCCAATCGTGCTCCTTAAGCCAACTCGGACACCTCTCCAGAGAATAGCTTGATTATATACCTTTTCAAAATAAAAATCAATACTATTCACAAAAAATTAATATAACTCATTTTTTTACACAAAAAATGTCATTTTTACTCGGAACAAAACCGCTTAAATACCTCTAAATCTTTTCGAAGGATACTGTACAAGCATACATCAACTACTCTATCCTTTGCCATTTTAGCTTCTCTTAAAATTCCTTCAAACCTCATACCGCACTTCTGCATAACGTTTCCTGAAGCTGTATTCATAACAATATGGTATGCTTCTATTCTGTTAGCTCCTAACTCTATAAACAGGTATTCTATCACTGCTTTTAAAGCCTCAGTTGTAATTCCTTTGTTCCACCACTTTTCGCCTATGCAATAGCCAACCTCAAAACTTTTCAAGGGTCTACTAATAAGACGGGCATAAATACTTCCTATAGGACAACTAGTATCTTTGAGCTGAATGCACCAATCTAACACTTCTGGATTTTCATACTGCTTGATCAAATCAGCTAAGTACGATTTTGTTTCCTCGATAGATGCGTGGGAATTCCAAGTTAAATATTTAGTCACAGCTTCAGAAGAGGCCCAATTTTTAAACATATCTTCTGCATCGTCTATAACAAATTTTCTAAGTATCAATCTAGAACTTTCAAGCCTGGGAGTACCCTTAAATTCCACTAAAATCACCTCCAAAACATAGTAACTTATCAAGCCTTCATTGTCAATTTCAAAAACACAATAAATTGAACAGCTTACTATTATGTATTGAGGTGATTATATTGACTCACATATTGTTGATTTTAATTTTAAGCGCTTTAATAATTTTGGGTATTATTGAACTTGCAGAACTACTTATTAAGTGGAGCCATATTCCTATATCGAATTTTAGCAAGGAAAAAACATTCATCATACCGCTCAGCGGTCATCATGAAAATATAGAGTACATAGTAAGGAGTATTATATTTACTTATACCACTCAACTATCAAGCTGTAAATTTCGAATTATTTGCGTTGACTTAGGCTTAGATAATGAAACTAAAACAATTTGCAATATTTTATCACGAGATTTCGATTGCCTTGATGTTGTTAGCTCTAAATCAAAAAACCTCCATTAGGGCTTATAATCTGACCAGTCAAATAATTAGCATCATCTGAAGCTAAAAACCCCACAGTTTTAGCAACTTCTTCTGCTGACCCAATTCTACCCAAAGGGATATCCTCTATTAAATCAGCTGTTTCTGAAGCGCTTAAAAATTCATTCATTTTAGTTTTTATTACTCCCGGCGCAACACAATTTACGTTTATATTTGAAGGTCCTAACTCTTTAGCAAGAGATTTTGTGAATCCTATAATTGCAGCTTTGGAAGAAGAGTAATGCACTTCACACGAAGCACCTGTTATGCCCCAAACAGAAGAAATATTTATTATTTTGCCTTCGTGGCGCTTGAGCATATCTTTGACGGCAACCTTAGAACAGTTAAACATACCGTCTACGTTAATGGCAAACATTTTTCTCCAGTCTTGAAATGTAATATCTGTAAAAAGCTTTTGCTCTGAAATTCCCGCATTATTTACTAAAATATCAACCTTCCCAAATTGCTGTACTGCCGAATTTATTAGGTCACTTGCCTGCAAGGGGTCGGAAACATCAGCTTTTATAGCTATAGCCGATGTCCCCTTCGATTTAATTTCTTCTAGTAGCTCAAGAGCAGACTCTTTAGATTGATTATAATTAATAACAACGTTCATATCAGTTTTTGAAAATTCTCTAACTATAGCTTTTCCAATCCCCGAAGAACTACCAGTCACAACTGCAGTACGTTTCATCCTATTTTTTCACCATACATTTTATTATCTCTCCAACATACATTTTATGATAATCTTCTTGAGGATAATTACCAACAATAAAGTCCTCTAGGAAACAGTCAGGATCGATAAACTGAGAATATAATTTTTTGCAGAATAACACAATTTTTGCCTCTTTGAAATAAGGAATATTCATTTCAAATTCAGGTGTTAAACCACACTCTTTTATCTTATCAATTTCACGTCCTGAATTTCTTCCACAAAACATAAGAGATTTTTTAAATTTTTCTTCAAAGAAAGATAAAGTGTAGTACTGATTTTTTTCAAGAAATTCAAAAGTATACCGCTGAGGCCTTACAAAACAGAACGTAACATTTTTATTCCACATTATTCCCATACCACCCCAGCTAGCAGTCATGGTATTGAATTTGTTTTCCGTTCCTGAGGTTATGAGCATCCAATCTTTACCTATAAGCTCAAAAGGATTCATATCTTTCAGGTCGTTAATTTGGATTTCTTCAAAATTCATTTAACTCCATCCTTTCAATCAAATATAGCTTTTGTCTTTAAATAAGATATATGAAAATAAATAACAACCAAGTATTAAAAGCGAAAAATTGTACTTTGACTTTATTAGAATTATAAACCCCAAAACTATAATAGGCAACAAAAAAGTGAATGAAATAGTTTTTAATATTTTTTCCGTTAAACACAGCTGTAGATGCCTGGAGAGTAAAATGAATAATATCCTTCCACCATCAAGTTGGCTTATCGGCAAAAGGTTTAAAATTCCTACGATAAAATTTTGGATTGCAAAAACTTTGACAGCATTCTTGCTGCTTAAATAATAAATCCCCATCAGTAGCATACCTACTGCAAAATTTACTACTGAACCGCTTAAAAGTATAAGCAACTCATTTTTGTCGAACGATATGTTTTTATCGTTATCATCTAAGATATCTATATTAACGAGTCCAAAATCAATCTCTTTAACCACATTCCCACTACTCGACATTACCAAAATATGTCCCAACTCATGCAATAACGCGCTTAATATTCCCAGCACCGCTACATATGAATTATCTTTAACTAGTACGAAGGTTATCATTGCCAAGAAATAGAAATTAAGTTTTATCTTAAAACTAAACTTTTTGAGTGAATTTAATATGTTCCACACGCCTTTTTGTGATTATCAAATTAAGTCTATTCCACCTTAGATAAATCTTTGTCAATTTGCTCTGCTGCTCTTTTCCCGGCTTGCATTGCTAATATAACTGTTGCAGCTCCTGTCACGGCATCTCCTCCGGCGTAGACATATTTTCTGGAAGTTTGAGTAGTAAATTCATCAGCAATTATCCGTCCATTTGGTTTGGTATCTAAGCTTTCTTCACTCTCAACTAAAACTCTATTCGCTTCGTTCCCTATTGAAATTATAGCAGCATCTGCTTCGAGCTCGAATGTCTCGCCTTCAATAGGAACTAATTTAGGTTTACCGCAAGGATCTTCTATTGACTTCATTTTTACATATCTAAGAGATTTTAACTTTCCGTTTTCTCCAATAAATTCTACGGGTGCCGCGGAAAAAATGAAATCTATCCCTTCTTCTTTTGCGTGAAGAATTTCATCCTTACGTGCCGGCATTTCAGCTTCTGTGCGACGATAAACAACCGTTACTCTTTGTGTTCCAAGCCTAAGCGCACATCTTGCCACGTCCATTGCTACGTTTCCCCCACCAATAACAATTAAATTTTTAGATTTATTAATAGGAGTATCATACTCTTCCCTATGAGCATTCATTAAGTTGATACGAGTTAAAAATTCATTTGCTGAGTAAATTCCGCAAAGCCCTTCACCAGGTATATTCATAAATTTAGGAAGTCCTGCGCCCGTAGCAATGTAAACTGCTTTGTATCCTTTTTCAAATAGATTATCTAGAGAAAACGTCTTACCGATAACAACATTCGTAAAGATTCTAACGCCCATTGATTTCAAATTCTCTATTTCGGATTCCAATATTTTTCGAGGAAGCCTAAAAGCTGGTATTCCATAGGCCAAAACTCCTCCCGGAACATGGAGTGCTTCAAATATATCAGCTTGATATCCTAAATGGGAAAGTCTTGCAGCGCACGTCAAACCCGAAGGCCCAGAACCCACAATCGCAATTTTCCCCTTAGATTTATTTTTGCACTCAGGTTTTGAAAAATTCAATTGTTTATCTGCAACGTACCTTTCAAGCTTGCCAATAGCAACGGGTTCTCCGCTTTTGCCCCTTATACACCTCGCTTCACACTGAGTTTCTTGAGGACAAACTCTACCACAAATCGAAGGTAGAAAATTGTCTTTATGGATAGTTTCATAAGCCTCAGCGATACGCCCTTGCGATACGCAATTTATAAACCCGGGAATATCTATCCCCACGGGGCATCCTTGAACACATGGTGGTTTTTTGCATCCCAAACATCTTAAAGACTCTTTCAATGCACTTTGGTCATCAAAGGTTTGCTCCACCTCCTCGAATGTAGTTTTTCTTTTTTCAAGTTCTAATGTTTTAGATGATTCTTTTAATTTGCTCTTATTTATCATATTCTAAACACCCTTAAATAAATTACAGTATTTTTCTCTAGATTTAGTTTCTTCTTCAATAAAGTTGCGATTTCTTGTACTTGCCTCCTCAAAATCCACCTTATGACCATCAAAATCCGGGCCATCAATGCAAGCAAACTTGATTTTACCATCCACCTTCAAGCGGCATCCCCCACACATTCCCGTTCCGTCAATCATAATCGAATTCATACTTACAATGGTTTTTACTTTGCACTTTTGCGTGACCTTACAAACTGCATTCATCATCGGGATAGGCCCAATAGCAATGACCATATCACATGAAGGATTTTTGCTTAGTTCTTCGGAAAGTGCATCCGTAACGAACCCTCGGTCACCATTAGAGCCATCATCAGTAACAATCCTGGCCGAAGCATCAATTTGTTTCATAGGACCGTCAAGGATAATTAAATCTTTGTTTCTAAACCCTAAAATAACCCGCGCACGACCATTTTTGTTTTTGATTTCTTTAGCAATAGGATATGCCACGGCGGTTCCAACACCTCCAGCTACAACTATTGCTTTTGTACCCTCTTCAATGTGTGAGGGTTTGCCTAAAGGCCCTACTAAATCTAGTATCTGTTCTCCTTCGCATTTTTTATCCAACTTGAGAGTGCTGGTACCTACTTTTTGATAAATTATTTCAATAGAACCTTTTTCAGGATTACAATCAAAAACAGTGAGCGGTATTCTTTCACCTTTTTCATCTACCCGAAGGATGATAAACTGACCAGCCTTTACACTTCGGGAAATTTCAGGAGCAGATAGTTCCATTTTTGAAACCGTGGGATTTAAAGCTTCTTTTTTTAGTATTTTAAACATAATTAAACCCTTCTAATTAAAATATATATGAACAAAATAACACACTATCTCTTAAAGGTAAGTAAAACTGGTATATTTGAATATTTTTAAATAAACTCAGCTTTCATGGCACTATATTATTACTGAATAATATCACTATTTCTTTAATTACGCAACTAAATGTATTATAATTCTAACCCTGTAGACCTCTTAAATTTTATAGAGTTTGAAGGAGAAATTATGAATAATTACGTTTTGAGTTGCTGTTCTACTGTTGACCTTTCCAAGCAGGACCTTCAAGAAAGAAACATTAGCTACATACCTTTTCATTTTTTCATGAATGAAAAACATTTTTACGACGACCTCGGTGAAACTATTACCCCTAATGAATTTTATCAAAAGCTCAAAGAGGGCGTTGATGTTAAAACATCTCAAGTGAATAGTGAAGAATTTATAGAATATTTTACACCCTTTTTGAAAGATGGAAAAGATATTTTGCATATCTGTCTTTCTTCAGGAATTTCAGGAGTTTACGGTTCTGCTCTGATAGCACAAAAAGAACTTCAACAACAATTCCCTGAAAGAAAAATATACATTGTGGATTCCTTAGGGGGCTCGGCTGGATACGGGCTTATAATGGATAAACTAGCCAAGCTGAAAAACTATGAAAATTACTCTATTGATCTTCTCCGCGACTGGATAGAACAAAACAAATTAAAACTTCACCACTGGTTTACTTCAACAGATTTATCGCTTTACGTTAAAGGTGGTAGAATTTCTAAAGCTTCCGGTTTTGTTGGGGGACTGCTTAAGATATGTCCGGTTTTAAATGTTAGCAAAGAAGGCAAACTCACACCCATACTTAAAGTACGCTCAAAACCTAAAGCCCTTTTAGAGATGCTAAATAAAATGGTTGAGAACGCCCAAGACGGTCTAGACTATTCTGAAAACTGTTTTATTTCTCACTCGGCGTGTTATGAAGACGCTAGAACTTTAGCAGATTTAATAGAACAAAAATTCCCTAAAATGAGTGAAAAAGTAAAAATAACAGATATAGGTCCCACTATCGGAAGTCATTGCGGCCCCGGCACAATAGCACTTTTCTTCTGGGGAAAAAGCAGATAGAAACACAAAAGCTTACCAATTTTATTTGGTAAGCCAATTTTTTTATTTACTTAAATTATATTCCAAATTATACACAATTGCTCAACTACTGATTGCATATATATCACAAGATCATAAATTCTCCAAAAAGAATCCAGAGGGTGTTCGCAAAAATTATAGGTGTTTTCTATTTCATTTTCATCGAAGAATGACATCATTCCATTGTAATACAGAAACTTCCAGGGTTCCTCTTTACTGTGGTTTGAAAGATAATATGTAAATAGCCCTTTTGATTTTATCAAATATCGATAACTTACACCTATATAGAAACAAGCTTCCATCAACAAATGCTCATGTTTTTCATCTAAACTACCTTCAATCACATGATTATAAAGACATCCAAGTGCAGAGATAGTTTTTTCTAAGCATTTTTTCGTAGCCGCAATGTCCGATTCTATTTTACCAGAACTCATACTTGTTCGTTTTTTAGAATTAACAAGTCCTTCGGTAAAGATGCAGTTCATCAGTAAAGCAATTCTCTTATTTCTATTAAACCTTTCAAACGAAGGACTCATCTCCTCAATTAGCTTTGCTACGCACTCATCTTTGGCAAATACACAAGGAGAAATTCCTCCAATGAGTATACTGAACGAGAGCAAAGTAACTGCTATTTTTTTAAACTTTTCCTTAAACATCCGCAAAATTTTTTCAATACAACACTCTTCCTTTATTTTTAGTTCATATGCTCAGGTGCTTCAACATTCATAAGACAAAGTATATTTTTTATCATATTTCCCACGCAACTGCAAAGCTCGAGCCTTGCACGAGTTAGCTCCTGATCTTCAGATACTATCTTACACGAAGAATACCATTTATGAAAGAGATTCGCAAGAGTTATTGCATATCTAGTAATTTTACTCGAATCATAACTTTTAGATGATTTAATTATCTCCCTAGGATACAAAGCCATAAAGTATATTAATTTTTTCTCCGAGTCCTCAACTAACAAACTCAAATCAGATGGACTGTTTGATTTATTATCTGCAAATTTTTTAAGAACACTGTTAATTCGTGCATGAGCGTACTGGACATAATATACCGGATTCTGAGAGTTCTTAGCAACTGCTAAATCTAAGTCAAAGTCCATACCGCTACCGGACTCCTGACTGTTGAAAATGAATCTTGCGGCGTCTGCTCCCACTTCTTCTATCAAATCTCTAAGCTGAACCGCTTTACCACTGCGTTTACTCATTTTCACTACTTCACCATTTTTAACTAAACGCACTAGCTGAACTAATATAACGTGAAGTCGTTCTTTGTTGATACCGAGTGCTTCCATGGCACATTTCATTCGCTCAACATGACCATGATGGTCCGCACCCCAAATATCTATGCAGGTATCGAATCCACGTGTAATAAATTTATTGTAATGGTAGGCAATGTCGGCTGCAAAGTAAGTCGGAACACCATTGTTTCTGACCAATACCTCATCTTTTTCTGAACCAAACTCAGTAGCTTTATACCAGAGTGCATCTTCCTTTTTATACGTAAGGTTTTTTTGGTTCAATATGTTAATAATTTTATCCACTTCGCCATCTTGGTAAAGGTCACTTTCGTAAAACCAGTTATCATAAATGATTTTATATTTTTCTAAATCAGATTTCATTCTGTTTATATTTTTAGGGAGCGCAAAATCAACTAACGCTTTTTTTCTGGTCTCTTCGTCTTTATCGATATACTTATCTTTATGGATGTCAAAAAATTCTTGGGCTAATTCAGTAATGTCGTCCCCGTGATATGCGTTCTCTGGCATGGTAGCCGCAGACTCTCCTAAGCATATTTGCCTATATCTCACGTCCAATGACATACCAAATTTTTCAATTTGATTTCCCGCGTTATTTACATAAAACTCTTTATAAACATCATATCCGGAGGTTTTAAGAATTTCTACCAAACAGTCTCCTAAGGCTCCGAGTCTGGCATTACCCATGTGCATAGGTCCGGTTGGGTTGGCAGATATAAATTCAACCATTATTTTCTTACCTTTGCCCAAATCATTTTTACCATAACCTGACTTAAGCTCTAAAATTTGTTTCACAACATCAGAAAAGAACTTTTGAGAAAAAGAAAAATTTATAAACCCAGGACCTGCAACTTCAACTTTTTCTGCATATGTTCCCTCTAGATTTAAATTTGATACTATCATTTGAGCTATTTTGAAAGGTGGCAATTTAAATATCCTCGCACACATCAAAGCTGCATTTGAATACAAATCTCCATGTCCGGCATCAGTTGGAGGCTCAACCTCAAAATTAGGTAATTCCTTACAATCTATGCCTTGTTTACCAATGAGTTCTTTTAAACTGCACGATATCGCATCTTTTATTTTTAAGACTGCCTCTTCAAAAATATACATATATCATTCCTCATTTTATATTATTTTTTCTACTTCTATGGTAATATCAATCACACTCAAAAGATTGGCGTTTAAGCTTATTGAATATTTTACGTTTAACATTCCGCCGTCTTTATCGAGTTTATTATTAATGCTGTGAGTGTAAACAGACATAGTCAAAAGACCATACTCTGTGTAGTAAGGGCTATAATGCCTAACACCATTCTCAAGTATTATCTTCGTTTGATGTTTAGTGTTTTTGGTGAGAGTAACTAAGTTATTATTTTCAACCTTTATGATGCAAAAATTGTAACTGTCAGGATGCCCCTCATTACATTCCTTATAAACAATATACTTTTTGTTATTTCGCTGAATGTAGCTTCCTCTATAGTCAATTTCTATGTTTTCCTTATTATCCACTGCATTTTGGATAGTTCTTATTTTTATTATATAGTTATCTCTAATTTTAATCCCTCCCTAAATTATTGAAACTCTTTCAATACTAAACTTTTCTTGTTTTCCCAAAAACAGCTGGGCATTTTTCAAAAAACTTTTTTCATCTCCGCTAACGCAGATTCTCAATCTAGGTTCTCCCACACGAGAACCACTTTCAAGTTGTTTTTGTTTGAGAGTAACCTGCAAAGATTTTGCAAGCTGTTCCCCGGAATTTATCAGATTAAGCTCATTACCAAAAATTTCTCTGATTACAGGCTCAACTATGGGATAGTGCGTGCAACCTAGAATAATCGTATCTACGTCTTGTTCTAGGAGCGGAGTTATGCATTCCTGGAGCGTGGACACTAAATTTTTATCTTGAACTGAAATATTGCCGTTTTCTATGAGAGGTGCAAGCTGGGGGCAAGCTCTTTGCCAACAATGAATATTGCTATCAATCTTATTTAAGCATTTGATATAGGAGTTGCTTTCAATAGTTGCTCTAGTTGCTAAAACACCTATCCTTCGATTAGACGTTTTCTGAGCCGCCTCTAAACATGAAGGCTCTATAACCCCTAAAACTTCTTCTCCAGATTTTGCTAAACTTAAGTAAGAACTGATAGTTCCACAGGCCGCTAGCATAATTTTTGTGTTGCAAGATTTTAGAAATTTTATATTCTGCTTGGCATACTCTATAATGGTTGATTTTGGTTTATCTCCATAGGGCATCCTGAGAGTATCCGCAAAAAAAACAATATCTTCATGAGGCAGCAACTCCCTTATTGCCTTCACCGCTGTTAAACCACCCATCCCCGAATCAAAAACTCCAACCGCTTGATTACTCTTCATAAAAACCTCCCTTGCAGCTGTATAATTTGAGAAAGTTATACTCTACATTATCTAAACTTTTAAGAATTCTATGGAATATTTCCACTAACATAGTTTAATTATAAATATCATACCTAGAATAAAATTATACAGACTTTCCATCAAAACTAGCATAATAAATTTAAATTGCCAACTTTGATTATATCATCAATTACAAAAAAAGTAAGTGTATATTTTATAAATGCATTTTAAACAATTATGATATGAAATTTTTCCACTTTTGTGATAATATATAAGTACTCATTTTCAATAGCAAAATCAAGGAGGATTTATTATGTCTAAAACTAAATCGTCAAACACAAAAAAAAATATACTAGTTATAGGAACCGGAGGGACAATAGCCGGGCTGGGTCATGAAGGAACTACTTCCGGATATCAATCAGCTCAAGTTGATATACAGGACTTAATCCAAGAAATAGATGGCATAAAATCTATAGCGAATGTTAAGTCTAAAGACCTATTCAGCGTTGATAGCTGCGATATAACCATTGATAATCTCAAAGAATTGGTGGAATATATAAACGCAGAATCAAAAAAAGACACTGTCGATGGATTTGTTATAACTCATGGAACAGATACCATGGAAGAGTCCGCTTATCTCTTAAACCTTACTTTAAAAACTGATAAACCCGTAGTTTTAACAGGTTCCATGCGTCCTGGAAGCGCTCTGAGCGCAGATGGTCCACTTAATTTATGTCAAGCAGTAGCATTGGCGGCCAACGAGGATGCTAAAGGGAAAGGTGTACTCGTAACATTGTGCGATGGAATATACGGAGCTAGAGATGTTAGTAAAATTAACACTTTCCGCACGGATGCATTTAGCCAGCGAGATTTAGGTTGTTTGGGATACATGCAAGACCAAAAGGCTTTCTTTTATAGCTCATCTCTAAAAAAACACACTACTGAAAGTGTGTTTGAGATATCTACTAATTCTAAAATTCCCACAGTTGAAATCGTTTACTTCTATTTGGGTGCTAACCCCAAAATCCTTGAATTTGCCGCCAGCCACGCGGATGGTTTGGTAGTTGCAGGTGCAGGTTGCGGAGGCACCAGCAATGAGTGGGAAGAAAAAATTCAAAAACTCGTGAACGATGGATATCCTATAGTGAGAACTTCCAGAATAGGAAACGGATTGGTTACTTTTGAGGAAGATAAAATTTGCACTAAGGGAATTTACTCAAATAACTTAAACGCTCAAAAATCTCGAATATTACTCTCCTTAGCACTTATGCAAACAAATGATATTTATGAAATTCAGAAAATTTTCAATATATACTAACTAAACAAATTTGTCCACCCACAACGGATGGACATTAATTTTTACTTCATCTTTGATTTATCGCCTGCAGATATTGCTAAAACTTCAACGTAGTTATCTTTTGAAGAAGCCTCTAAGTCAACATCAACATTATTTTCAGAAGCTAATCTGATTTGAAGTTGTTCGTTTTTGTTTTTCGACTCTTCCAATTTCTTCAAGCTCTCTGATTTGCAGTATGTGTATTCAGCTATCTTTGCTTGAGAGAACAAAATTCCTCCAATTCCTACTCCAACAGTCAAAAAAACCGAAAAACACATCGACCAAACTTTTAACTTTTGAACATACCTAGACTTATTTCGCGACCCCACACTGGGTAATTCAACTACTTGTGCTAATTTTTTAGCACTACTGCTCTCAAACATACCAAAATCGTATGCTTCATTACTATAACTTTGCACCCTTTAGCTTACCCCCGCTTTTTAAACTTCTAAATTTTTTTGCATATCCTCAATTTTGCACTTCTGCTCCTGGAATTTAACTCTATTTCTGATTCCGAAGGAGATATTGGTTTTCGGGAAATAATTTCAACTTCTGGTTTTTTGCCACAAACACAAATCGGAAAATCCGATGGACATTTGCAAGGTCTATACCACTCATTCATTTTTTGCTTGACTATTCTATCTTCAAGTGAATGGAATGTTATGACTATAAGCTTGCCTCCAACCGCTAAGAGCTTCAAAGCTTGATCCATACCTTTAGTTAAAGAATCCAGCTCTCTATTAACGTAAATTCTAATAGCTTGAAAAGTTTTTCTGGCCGGATGTCCATGAGCTCTTTTAACTGCATTCGGAACAGAGTCTTTTATAATCTCAGCAAGTTCTAAAGTAGTTTTGATAGGGTTTCTATCACGTTTTTCACATATGTTTCTGGCTATGCGAGCAGCAAAACGTTCTTCACCGTATGTACTTATAATTTCCTTGAGTTTGGAATAATCCATGAAGTTTACAACGTCATAAGCCGACTCGCCTTCTTTGCTCATTCTCATATCTAGCTGAGCATCGAATTTATATGAAAATCCTCTTTCGGCAGTGTCCAATTGATAAGAGGAAACACCTAAGTCCAGTACTATTCCATCAACCTGCTTTATACCCAAATTATGTACAATATCACACATCTCAGAGAAATTCCCATTCACGAGCTCCACATTATCAAATCCCGCAAGACGCTCTCTACAAACTTCTATCGCATCAGGGTCTCTGTCAATGCAGATTAACTTCCCTTCAGGATTTCTTTTAACAATTTCCTTTGAAAGGCCACCGCCTCCTGCTGTTCCATCAACATAAATTCCATCACTCTTCACGTCTAATAACGATAGAGTCTCGGAAATCAAAACAGTCTTGTGATTGAATTCCAACTATTACCTTCCCTTTTTGAAAAATTTTCAGAAAACCACTATATTTTCAATTATACTCCATCTATTTATAGCAATTCAACCTAAATTACACAAAAATCGCAACTTTCGTTAACATGAATAAAAATTCGCCCAAGGTAACTAATAACTATTTATTTACAACATAAAAATTCGCCTAAAATTCCTTGAGTAAGGCCTGCAGCGTTGGCTTCGTCGGTGTCGATATGCATAGCTAAAGAGTAATTCTGATTTACTCTGATAACAACATCCTCAAAAATTAAACTCCTGTATTCACTGTTAATTCTAATTTTCCCTATCTGTCCATCCTTAACGCCCAAAATTTTTGCTTCTTCTACATTCATATGAACATGCCTATGCGCCACGATAACCCCTTCTTCAATATCAACAACTCCGTTTGGCCCAATAATCTTGCATCCACTGCTTCCACTCAAATCTCCAGATTCCCTCACAACCGGTTTAATTCCAAGTTTAATGCAATCAGTTATCGATAGTTCAACTTGTGTTTTTGCTCTGCAAGGCGCTAAGACTATCACTCCACTAATTTTTCCCTTAGACCCTTCAATTTCCACTCTTTCTTCGCATGCAAACTGTCCGGGCTGAGATAATTCTTTTTTATGAGAAAGAACATACCCTTTTCCGAAAAGCACTTCCATATCACTATTTGATAAATGTACGTGTCTAGCTGAGACCTCAACTTTGATTTTCAATTTTGTTCCTCCTAAAATAAAAAATTAATTATAGGGTTGATGAAAAAGCTTCTCGTGAACTAGTTTATAAAAATTGAAATGAGATAAATCAATAAACTTAGCCTTGAGCCTTGATTTATTCACTCTCAATTTACCAACATGTGCACTCGAGAAACAAAAGTTTCCATCCGCATATATACCTACCTTTGAATTTTCCCTCGGCAAATACTGAATTTCAATTTCACTATCTGAACTTAAAATAAAACTTCTGGAATTTAGTGAATGCGGGCATATAGGGGTTACTGTCAAGCATTCCACTTCAGGGTTTACGATAGGCCCCCCGGCTGAAAAAGAATATGCTGTTGAGCCGCTAGGAGTTGCAAGTATAATACCATCAGAATAGTGCTTACATACCATCCGTGAATTTTGAAATATTTTATAGTTAGAAATATGAGAGTCAGGTTCGCGAGTTATAACAACGTCATTTAGTGCTAACTTTTTGTAGTTATCTTCTCCTTGCAATTCTAAAAACATTCTAGAATAGACTCTAAAATTACCATCTACGACTCTTTTAATTTCATTAATTTGTTGATTACCTATTGAAGCTAAAAAACCCAAATGGCCGCTGTTAATTCCTAAAATAGGTTTATCGTACATAGCAGAAATTTTGGATGTTTCAATAAGAGTTCCGTCACCGCCCAAAGTAACCACAATATCACTATTTTTCACCACTTCTTCAGGGCAAGAGTAGACTTTAACCTCTTTAAAAATAACTTCAGAACCAACCTCTTCGGATACCAAAATCTCCACACTAAAAGATGATATAGCTTCAAACAGTAAATTTAAATTTTGAATTGCAATTTTATTTTCTTTATTAAATATAATACCTAATTTCAAATGAACTCATTCCTGTTTAACTTAAGCTAAATATGAATTTCAAAGCTTTTCATGAGATTCTTCCACAACACTTTTAGCGTTTATATCTTCATTCATCACCGGATGCTCAGATTTTTCAACATAAACTAAGTATTCGATATTCCCCTTTGGTCCTTTGATTGGAGAATAATCAAGATTTAAAACTGAAAATCCGTTTTGAATGCAAAATTCGCATATTTTGTTTATAACTTCTATGTGGACCGATTTTTCTCTAACAACTCCATTTTTTCCAACTTTGTTTCTTCCTGCTTCAAACTGAGGCTTTATCAAACAAACTCCGCGTCCGTTGGGGGAAATAATTTCTCTTATTACGGGTAAAACGATAGTTAAGGAGATAAATGAAACATCAACGCTAAAAAAATTAACCTCATGAGTTATAATTGATTTATCAATATATCTTACGTTAGTTCGCTCAAGATTTACAACTTTAGGACTGTTTCTCAAATTCCAATCAAGTTGTCCATATCCAACATCAATACAATAAACCATTGAAGCACCATTTTGAAGCATACAATCCGTGAACCCTCCCGTAGAAGCACCCACATCCATGCAGGTCAATCCTTCGAGGGATATCCCATATCTATTTATCGCCTTTTCAAGCTTAAATCCGCCTCGGCTAACATATTTAGCTTTGTTACTTTTAACCTCTATTTTTACATCTGTTTCATAGCAAGTGCCCGGCTTATCAGACTTTTGATCGTTAACATAAACCGTACCTTCCATTATCATAATTTTGGCCTTTTCCCGACTATCTGCCAACCCTTTATGGACTAATAATACATCAAGACGTTCTTTCATAAGCAATCAATACTAAACCTACATTTAGTATGTCTTCTCCTTTTAATACTACACAAAATAAACTAGTTATATAAATTCATGGCCGTGTCTATTTTCCCTTCAGATATCAAACTTACCGATTCGTAAACCTTCTCAAATACCTCATCCAAAGATTTTATTTCATAATTTGAAAACTTAGAAATTACCCAGTCACTTAAATCCCAATTTGGATTTGGCTTATCTCCGATACCAATTTTTATCCGAGGGAATGCATCAGAACCTGAAACCATCAAAATATGTTTAACGCCGTTTTGCCCTCCGTGAGAGCCTTTTTTTCTTATTCTAATTTTACCAAAAGGAATAGAAATATCATCGAAAATCAGAATAGTATTCTCAGGAGGTATTTTGTAAAACTTCATCGCCAAACCTACACAATCCCCACTTAAGTTCATATAGGTTTGAGGTTTTAAAAGCAGCGCGTTTTCAGATCCGATTTTAACTGACGCGCAAAGTCCTCCAAATTTAGAAACAAATCCTGAACAATTTAATTTTTTGGAAATGTAATCCACGGCAAGGAAACCCGAATTATGGCGAGTGAATTCATACTGCTTTCCGGGATTCCCTAAACCTGCAATGATAATACTCATCTTAAAACCCTCAAACTATTCCAAAATCATAGTAGATACGGGCGTATCTTTATGAATACGATTAATTGCCTCAGAAAGAACAGGAGCAATATTTAAAACCGTAAATTTGTCTATCATTTTTTCCTTAGGAATCTTGATGGTGTTGAGTAAAACAACTTTCTTTATAGGACTGTCCTGAAGTTTTTGAACTGCATCGCCTGAAAGTACTGCATGAGCAGCATAAACATAAACTTCTTTTGCTCCGCCTTTTTCAATTGCCGCTTTAGCTGCATTACAGATAGTTCCTGCGGTATCGATTATGTCGTCAACTAAAATTATTTTTTTACCTTTAAGATCCCCAATTATGTTCATAACTTCACTAACATTAGGTTTGGGACGCCTTTTATCAATAAGAGCCAGCGGACAGCCTAATCTCGTAGCGAATTGACGTGCACGTGAAACTGATCCAAAATCAGGTGCTAAAACTGTAAATTCTTCGGGATTAACCTCACTGGCTTCTCTTATAAATGATGCAAATAGTGGAGCAGAAATTAAATGGTCTACAGGAATATTAAAAAATCCTTGAATTTGTAAAGCATGAAGCTCCATAGTTAAAACTCTGTGTGCACCTGCGGTCATGATAAGGTCTGAAACCAATTTAGCTGATATAGGTGCTCTAGGTTTTGCTTTTCTGTCTTGACGAGCATACCCAAAATACGGAATAACCGCAGTTATCCTCGCTGCAGATGCCCTTTTGATAGCATCTATCATTACTAATAATTCCATCAAATTTTCATTAACCGGCGTACTTGTAGATTGAACTATAAAACAGTCTGAACCTCTTACAGATTCATGAATATCAACGGTAATTTCTCCGTCTTTAAATCTGACTATTTCTGATTTCCCGAGCTCACACCCAAGTTCAGCAACTATGTCCTCGCCTAATTTAGGATTAGATCCTGCTACAAAAATTTTCATTTCTCTTCCTTGTCGTTCCATACAGTCTCTCCTCAACTTTAAACTTCTATAAATTTAACTTCATTGAGTTATCTGATTTACTAAGGACGCAAAAGGTCCAACATTTGCACCGCTTTTGATACTACTGTTCAAACAATAACTCTGAGTAATATTCACATTGTCCTCAACGTCGCAGTCAATGATTTGTGAATTCGGACCTACCACGCATTCCCTGCCTATCTTAGTTTTACCACTAAGAATAGTTCCCGGTAGAATCGTTGTGCCAGAACCTACTTCTACCCATTTCCCTATTATTATACCATCTCTGCAAGGAATTTTCACGCCATTTTCCATCATACCATCAATAACTTTATTTCGGGCAATTTCATTTAATTTCTGGAGCTGACATACATCATTCGCCCCTAAAGCAACATTACTCGAAGTAGTTTCGAAAGCATCAACCCTCAAACCTGCATCAATCATAAGCTCAATTATAGAGGTTAAATAATATTCCCCTTGATGAGTTTCATTTGTAATCTTCCCAAGATAATTCATGAGTTCACTGACTTTAAACCAGTATGCTCCGGAATTTATCTCCTTTATTGACCGCTGGCTGAAACTTGCATCGCTTTCCTCGACTATTGCTTCAACATTGTAATCTTCATTATTCCTTACAATTCTACCATATCCGCAAGGATTTTCCAACCTGGAAGATATAATAGTTGCGGCATTATTTGAATTTTTATGTATCTTATAAGCTTTAGTAATAGTTTTTTTATCTATAAAAGGGGAGTCTCCACCTAAAATTAAGACGTCCCCTTGAGAATGTTGGCGCAAAAAAGGCATAGCAGTTATTACTGCATGAGCGGTTCCTTTGCGTTCTTTTTGTATTATGACTTCAAGGTCATATTCCAAACTTTTAATGTAGTCCTGAACTAATTCGTGTCTGTATCCGGCAACAACACAGATGTTTTTAATGTTGCAATTAACAACTGAATTTATTACCCATCCGACCATAGGTTCAAACAAAATAGATGAAAGTACCTTAGGTATACTGGATTTCATTCTCTTTCCTTCTCCGGCGGCAAGTACCACACAACAGGTATTCTCCAACAATTTTCACTCCTAAAAATTCTCTTCGGCCTTAAAAAGACAACTACATATATTCTATATGCTAATTCAAATCATTTCAATGATAATTTTTTACTATAATTCTTTATTCTCTCCAAAAGGGCTCGAAATACTAGCTTTTCCACCCTGAATTTTTAGGACTTTAGTTCTAAGTTTTTCAATAAAACTTAAGTTATGAGATATCATTAAAGTTATCATACCTGGTTTTTGAGCGATTAATTTAGTAAGCTCAAGCACTCTTTCACAAGAAACAGGGTCAAGTGCGGCAGTATGTTCATCTAGAAGTAATATTTTAGGAGTTACAATCGTTGCCATCAAAAGTGTTAAAGCTTGCCGTTGCCCTCCGGATAAAGACCCAATTTTATCACTTAAACGATTTTCTAGTCCCATGTTTAATTTAGAAAGTTCTTCTTTGAAAAATTTGACGTCAGGCTTTCTTCTAAACCACAGCAAGTTTCTTTTTGAATTTCTAAATGATGCAAGTAATAAATTTTCCTCAACCGTAAGATTAGGAGAAGTCCCTTTTAAAGGGTCTTGAAAAACTCTTCCAATGAACCTAGATTTCTTAAATTCCGGCATGAAAGTGATATCTTCTCCATCTAAAATAATCTTCCCACTGTCTGGAAAAACACTTCCGGCAATTAAATTCATAAGTGTAGATTTACCAGTGCCGTTTTCACCTACTATAGTCACGAAATCCCCTTTTTCTATCGTGAAACTTAAATCTTCAAAAATAACTTTTTCTTCTCCATCAATCGGCCTAAACGATTTACAAATATTTTTAACCTCTAACATCTTTTACACCTCTTTTCAAAATTTTCTTGACCTCAGGTAAGGCAAGTAAGATAGCAGCTACTAAAGCGGTAAACAATTTTAAATCGCTGGGATTCATCCCTAAAGTAAGTACTGTTAAAACTACAAATCTGTAAATCACAGAACCAAAAATTACGGAGAGCGCCCTAAAACAAAACTTTTCTCTTTTTATAAACGTTTCACCTATTACTATGGACGATAAAGCAATAACTATAGTTCCAGTACCCATGTTAACATCTGAATATCCTTGATTTTGAGCAATCAATGCGCCGGAAAGTCCACATATTAGATTGCTAAGCATTAAAGATAAAATTTTTTTGAAATCGGTGTTTGCTCCGTAAGCTCTCATCATTTGTTCATTATCACCTGTCGCTCGGATCGATAAACCCAACCGCGTCTTAAAAAATAAACTAAGCATCAAAACAATTCCAACTAATATCAGACCGCTGAGCAAAAGAGAAGAAATTTGAGTAAAGTCCTCAAAACCGATAGCATTTTCAAAACTTTTAAATATATTATCTTTACCCAACAAAGAAACATTGGCTTTTCCCATAATTCTGATATTCACAGAGTACAGTGCAATCATAGTAAGAATACCGGAGAGTATGGCTTGAATTTTTAGTTTAGTATGTAAAATTCCAGTTATTAGTCCTGCTGTAGAGCTAACCACTGCTGCAATTATTGTACTTAGCCAAGGGTTCATTCCATTTGCAATTAGTACCGCACAAACACTACCTCCCAGTGCAAGACTTCCTTCAGCTGTCATATCTGCAAAGTTTAAAATTCTAAAAGTTACATGCACTCCAAGTGCCAAAACTGCATATATAAATCCTTGGAAACATGTAGATATCAAAATTTCCATTTATAATTCCTCCTTTAAATCATTTGAAAGTTGAATATTTAACTTTTCTAGTGCTTCAAAATTTATAACCAAATTAGTGATTTTTGCGTGTTCAACAGGCATTTTTGCAGGATTTGCTCCTTTTAAAATTTTATAAGCCTGAGTGGCCGCAATACGACCTAGCTCGCTGTAGTCTATTCCATAAGTGGCAGTTGCACCTTTAGATATCAAATTTACTTCCCCACAGATTAGCGGCTTTTTGCTTTGAGCTGTTAAACCCGATATTAAACTCATATTCGAAGCAACGGTGTTGTCGGTAGGTGTGTACACAGCATCCACTTTACTCAACATATATCCAACTACTTGCTCTATTTCTGAAGCTTGCGAAAAAGTAAAAAATTCAGTCTGAATACCTATTTTCTCAGCTTCACTTTTTGCTATGTTTGCCTGATATCTGGAGTTTGCCTCATTAGATGAGAATAAAATTCCTATTTTTTTAGTTAAAGGTTTGAGCTTCTTGATTAAACCTATCTGCTTATCAATCGGTGCTAGATCGGAGGTACCTGTAACGTTTCTTCCGGGTAATTCGTTAGAGTCCACAAGACCTGTTTCCTCAAGATTGGTTACGGCAGTGACTATAATGGGTATCTTTGAGGTAACCGCAGCGGTGGCTTGGGCGGCAGGAGTGGCTATAGCTAAAATTAATTCACATTTTTCATTTACTAATTGATTAGCAATCAATGTACAGTTAGCCTGGTCAGCTTGGGCGTTTTTATAAATTATTTTTCCTTCAAAACCTAATTTCCTAATTTCATCTTCAAATCCTTCACGGGAAGCGTCAAGGGCTTCATGCTCTACGAATTGTATAATCCCAATTTTATGTTCATCCGTTTTTTTGAAAAACACAAAGCTAGATAAAACCATTAATGCGAAAGCTAATATCATGTTCTTGTTTTTAATCATCCCAGTTCACATCCTTTATGTATTTTTTTAAATAGATAAGTTATAAAGTAGTAAGTATCGTAGTTGTAAATCAAAAAAGATTTCATTTACTTCCTCCCAACAAAACAAAAAAGCCTAAACTATTTTCATAGCTTGGCTCTCTAGATTTTTGAAAACTAAAAAGCCATCACGGTTGCATTCAGCATCCGCAACGGCCAACGAAGGTTATTACGGAAACTGATTATCCGTAATAGCTATATAAATTATTAAATTGTGAATTCAATATGATATTCATAAACAAAACTCCTAAATATCCAATTCATTAAACTTACAAGATTTATTATACATCATATTTTTGTGGCTGTCAAGGGTAATTTTTTATTAAACTTCATCACCAAGATATTGCATCTCGCTTTTAATTTCTTTGGCGCAACTTTCTCCTTTTAAAATTCTCAAAATTTCAAATCCAAACTGCATAGCAGCCCCTGGACCTTTAGCAGTGACGATATTTTCATCGCAGCAAACTAAATCCTCTGTTAAAATTGCCCCTTCAAGCTGGCTTTCAAACCCCGGATAACAACATGCTTTTTTATTTTTTAAAAAGCCCATCTTACCCAAAATGCTTGGTGCAGCACAAATAGCTGCTACTAAAATTTTTCTTTCAAAACAATACTTCAAGATCTCTCTTAATTCAACACTATTGTAAAGATTTGTAGTACCTGGCATTCCTCCCGGCAAAATTATAGCCTCTATGCCCTCTTTTTCAATTTCACTGATATCAATATCAGCTTTGATTTTTATCCCTTGAGTTCCCGTTACTTCTTTGCCTTTTACTCCAACTGTTTTTAAATCAAATCCTGCTCTTCTTAAAATATCAGTAGGAGCAATAGCCTCCATTTCCTCAAATCCATCCGCTAAAAAGACGTATATCATATAAATACCTCCAAAAAATCATATCTAAATTAGAATGTTATCACAAATACAAACCGTTATACACTCCTAAAGGGATATCTTGAAAAAAACTATAAAATCAGTTAAAATAGTTATATAAAAAGCTCGGAGGAATTAATTTGAAAGATAACATAGTAGAACTTTTATCCCCTGCAGGTGATATGGAAAAATTAAATGCTGCCTTAAATTTTGGTGCCGATGCAGTATACTTAGCAGGAAAAGAGTTTGGCATGAGATGTTCCACTTCTAACTTTGATATTGATGAATTAAAAAAAGCAATTGAAATTACTCATGAGAAGAATAAAAAAGTTTATTTAACCTGCAACACTTTGCCCAGGAATGATGAAATTGACCGTATACCGGAATTTCTTTCTACCGCTCAAGATTTAGGTGTAGATGCTTTTATTATAGCTGATATGGGTATTTTAGGTCTTGCAAAGAAATTTGCACCAAAAACTGCTGTACATATCTCAACTCAATTCGGAATAACAAACTATATGTCCGCAAGAGAGCTGCATAGCATGGGGGCTCAAAGAATCGTTCTTTCGAGGGAGCTCTCCCTTGAGGAAATATCTACTATCAGAGCTAAAACAGATAAAAGTCTTGAGTTGGAAGCTTTTGTTCATGGTGCAATGTGCGTTTCTTTTTCGGGAAGATGTTTAATATCCAATTTCCTTACCGGTAGAGATGCCAATAGAGGAAATTGCGCTCAAGCATGTAGGTGGAAGTACTACTTAACTGAAGAAAAAAGAAAAGGTGAATATTTCCCAATTACTGAAACCGATAAAGGTACTTATTTCTTTAATTCTAAAGATTTATGCATGATTGAATATATCCCTCAGCTTTTAGAAGCAGGTATTACAAGCCTCAAAATAGAAGGAAGAGCAAAATCGTCGTATTATGTGGCAGTTGTAACGAATGCATATAAGCACGCTTTGAAACTTTTTTATAAAGATCCCTGTAACTACAAACTTGAGAACTGGATAAAAGAAGAAGTATATAAAATCAGTCATAGAGAATATTCAACTGGATTTTATTTCGGTAACTCTCCCGGACAAGTCTACGATAGCGGAGGATACATCCGAGAATATGAAGTTGTGGCAGTTTGTGAAGGTTCTGAAAGGGGTTTTATCAGGGTATCTCAAAGGAATAGGTTTTTTAAGGGCGATAAATTAGAAATTCTTGAACCTGAAGGCGAGCCTTTTGAAATTACAGTTGAAAAAATCCTTGACGAAAACGGTAACGAAATGCAGTGCGCTCCTCATCCAACTCAAAAACTTTTGATACCCTTAAACAAAGCAGTTAAACCGGGGGCATTTCTAAGAGCTCCGCTTAGAAAAGAAACTAAAAATTAAATAAAAGGAGAGTTTAAATATGAAAAAAAACTTAACCAAAAATTTTTCACTCATTTTGGCAAGTATGCTAATGATTTTTACTGGAGGATGCAGTGCGAAGAATGATGCAGTAATTACTCAAACAAATTTAGAAGAATTTAAATCTTTGTCGATATCCGCAGGAGCGAGTGATATTGAACTCCTGAACTCTGACCACTTTGCCCTTGAGGTATGCAAACGTACAAAAGATGCCGACCCTACATTAACGCTTGACGATCACACACTTAAGCTGGATTTTCATCCTCAAAATTCTTGGATGGATTTTTCAAATCAAAAACGTTACATAAAGGTTTATTTTCCTAATTCCGAAAAACTTGAAAATGTATCTGTTGAAACCGATAGTGGGAACCTGAGTGTAAGCCCCATTTTTGTTTCCAAATTTGACCTAAACTCCAAATCAGGAAGTAGCAAAATTAGTCTAAAGAACCCAGAATGCATAAATATCAAATCTTTAAGCGGAGATTTAAGTTTGGACCAAGAGTCTTCTTCGCCAGTAGACTTAAACTTAAACATCACATCAGGTAGCTCCAATTTAACTGGAGATATTTGGGGTAATGTTAATATTGGAAAGAAAAGCGGGAATTTAGTAATGAAGGGTAAATTTGAAGGGGATACCAATATAAATTCAGTATCGGGAAACACTAGCCTGGAATGTAAAGGCTCATCTTTGGAATACAACTCCAGCTTATCTTCAGTTTCAGGTAAGATATCAGTTACTGAAAATGGCAGTCCTTTGGTCTTGCCTAACATGAACTCAAACGTCAATCCTTCAAATAAATCTATGGTAGTAAACAGCACAAGCGGAAAAATTTCAATTGATTTTAAATCATAGGATTTTTTAGGTAATCTTCAATTATTTTATTAACTAAAATTTCGGGCGAAGCATTGTTGTCAAAATCTGCACTGCTAAACCTTTCATAAAATGGCTCCCTTATCTCGGACATTTCATTTAAGTTCTTGGATAAGGGCCTATTATTTGTTGCGAGCAAATTTAAATCCCTTTTTAGACGATAAATCTTTCCGTTTTGCCTGAGAGGTAGGTAGTTCTCGGGATCTAAAACCACGCCTCCTCCCGTTGATATCACCAAATTACTTCTCTTACCCACTTCGTTTACTACTTGTTTTTCTGCATCTCTAAATTCTTTTTCTCCGTACTTTTTGAATATTTCCGCAATGCTCATACCATAACATTTTTCGATTTCTGAATCTGTATCAACGAATATTTTTCCAGTTCTAGCCGCTAACAACTTGCCAATCGTGCTTTTGCCGCACCCCGGCATGCCAATGAGTGAAATATTTGAAATTTGAAGCAAAAGTTCTTTAATGATTTTTTGAATTATCGAATTATTTAAATGTGAGTCGGAAAAAATCTCTGCCGCCGCCTTAGCTTGAGCAACTAGCATTGATAAACCCGTTGCACAAGGGATGGATAATTTTTGAGAATCGAGCACCAAGGCTGTGTAAAGGGGATTATATACAACATCAATTACTCCGCTTAAATTTTGAAATTTACTTATATCAATAAGTTTTTGTCCATTATTGGGATACATCCCCACTGGAGTGGTATTAATAATAATATCTGAGTTTAGATGGTCGTAAATATTTTTATAGTTTAAATTTCCTTCACGGGATACAACTAAAATTTCCTTCGCACATGACTCTTGAGCAAAAACTTTTGCCGTAGCAGATGTCCCTCCGCTACCCAAAATTATTACCTTTTTGTTTTTAAGGGAAATATTTGATACATCTACTGTGTATTTAAGACCAAAGTAGTCAGTATTGTATCCACAAAGGAAACCCTCTTTGGTGACTTTCAAAGTATTCACGCTTCCAATTGAGCTTGCTTTTTCATCAAGATAGTCGCAAAAAGGTATCACTTCCCTTTTATACGGCATTGTTATGTTTAAGCCCTTAAATTTTTTCAATTTCAGTATATGTTTAAGCTCATCAAGATTTAAGTTATATAGGTTATAGTTGTAGAGGCCGATTTTTTCGTGAATAATCTTCGAATAGCTATGAGCTAAATTCAAACCAACTAACCCAAAATCCATTTTATTACCTTCTTATTTTTCTTCTAGTTTGCTCTCCATTATGCAGGCGGATTTTATTATTGTTTCGTATATATCATTAAACAAATTATCTTCAAAGCCATTTTTGATTGCAGCTGCTTTAGCTTTGGCCATTACTTCCTTTATTCTTTTTTCATCTACTATTGAAATATTATGTTCTTTTTTGTATTTTCCAATCTCCCTAACAGTTAAAAATCTTTCGGCAAGCAGGTTTAAAATTTTGTCATCTATACTATCGATAACTCTTCTATACCGTGAGATTGGGTTATCATTTTTCTCAAATACTTGCATTTTAAGAGCTCCTTTTTAAAGCTAAATTTTTAGTGATTTTTTTAAAATTTTAAATTCTTCAAGATTTAACTGCTGCAAGCTATCCGATAAAGCATTTTTAGGGTCAATATGAACTTCCGTCATTATGCCATCCGCTCCTAATGCCACAACCGCCTTCGCAATGTTTAGCAAAATATCTTTCCTCCCCAAAGAATGACTCAAATCCGCTATCACAGGAAGATTAGTTTCTTGCTTCAATATTGCTATACAAGATATATCTAAAGTGTTGCGAGTAGCAGTTTCAAAGGTTCTAATTCCTCTCTCGCACATGATTATATTCCTGTTTCCCTCACAAGCCATATATTCTGCAGCAAATTTGAATTCTTCTATCGTCGCACACATTCCTCTTTTCAAAATAACACTGTGCCCGGACTTCCCTACTTCCTTTAAAAGTTCAAAATTATGCATATTCCTAGAACCAATCTGCAAGATATCAATTGAGTTTACCATGTGATCTAAATGCCTTGGATCAACTATTTCACTGACCGTAAACATTCCGTATCTTTTAGCTGCTTGTGCAAGCATTTCAATTCCTTCTTTACCGAGGCCTTGGAAATCATATGGTGACGTCCGGGGTTTATATGCTCCACCTCTTAGAAATTTCACCCCTACAGAAGATAGCCCCTGAGCAAGCTTATCGATCATTTCGGTATTTTCAATGGAACAAGGTCCGGCAATAAATTGAGGCCCGTTTTTCACTGAAGGAAATTGTTCTTCTATACTTCTAAACTTTTCATTCTCTATTTTCATATGGTTAAACCTCGTGGTTAATTTTTCTGTTTAAATTCGGAATCATTAAGTCAAGGATCGCAATAGCTCCAGCAGATTCCACTACCGGAACAGCTCTCACCGCGATACAAGTATCATGCCTCCCACCAAAACTAACTTCACATTCTGTTTTTTCTTTCAGATTTACAGTCCTTTGAGGCTTGCTTATCGAAGCAGTAGGTTTAAATGCAACTTTGAAAATTATTGGCATTCCAGTGCTTATTCCACCTAAAATGCCTGAGTGATTGTTGGTTTTGGTTTTAACTTTCCCATTTTGGATAATAAACTCATCATTATGCTCACTACCAAGCATAGAAGAGCAATTAAATCCTGAACCGAATTCCAATCCTTTAACTCCAGGCACGGCGAATATCATAGAAGAAATTTTGCTTTCTATGTTATCGAAAATCGGGTCACCGATACCCTCAGACAAACCCACAACAGCACATTCAATAGTTCCACCAATGCTGTTGCCTTGATTTTTAATTTCTAAAATTTTTTGCTTCATTTTTAAGGAAGCTTCTTCGTTTATAACTGAAAAACTTTTCTTTGAAAGCTTCTCTAAAATTTGACGGTCTACATTAATTTCATCAAAAGGTTCATCCGAAATATCTCCTATTTGGCTCAAATGTGCCCCGATATACACTCCGCTTCTTTCTAAAATTCCTTTGCATATCGTCCCTGCAAAAACTATCGGAGCTGTAAGCCTCCCCGAAAGATGTCCTCCACCGCTTAAGTCAGAAAAACCATTATAACGAACAGTGCTGGTAAAGTCTGCATGGCCCGGCCTTAAAATGAATTCATTTTCTTTGTAGTCAGAGGGATTAAAGTCTTCATTTTTTATGATTGCACACACCGGACTCCCAGTGGTTTTTCCATTTAATACTCCCGATACAATCTCTGGTTTATCAGATTCATTCCTGGAGGTTGTTAAAGCACTTCTGCCGGGTTTTCGCTTAGACATTTGTGAATTAATCTGGTCAAAATCAATAAATTCTCCAGGAGGAAGCCCATCTATTACTACCCCGATAGCTTTTCCATGGCTTTCTCCAAAAATAGAAATTTTAATATTTTGACCCCATATGGACGACATTCACATTCCCTCCTAATAAAGCATAATCCTTAAAAAAATTCGGATACGACTTATTAATACTCTCTGCACCCTTAATCTTTAGCCCTTCCGGCACAACATTCGCCATTATACTCAGTGCCATCACGATTCGATGGTCATTATGCCCCCAAAGAACCTCTGAATGTAATTTTTGATTTCCTATTATCTTTAGCTGATGTTTAGTTCGATAAATTTCTACCCCTAATTTACCCAGTTCTTCAGATATAACTTCCGCTCGACTGCTTTCTTTAAATCTCAATCTTCGTATGTTGTTTATTACTGTCATCCCTTCAGCATTGGCCGCTAACACGGTTAGTATCGGGACCAAATCCGGAATTTGAGAAGCATCTATGGTGATACCGTGCAAGTCACTTTTTCTAGTAACAACTGCTCCTCGTCTGGTGTAAATTTTACCACCAAAATCAGAAATCAAAGAGTATATACTCGAATCCCCTTGGATAGAGCGTGTGTTTAATCCCTTAATCGATACCCTCCCTCTAAGTAATCCTGCTGCAAGGAAAAAAGCTGCTTGCGACCAATCTCCTTCTATGGTGTAGTCAGCTGGTTTGTATTTTTGATTTCCTGCTATAAAAAAACCTGTTTGCGTTCTTTGAGCCCTTACTCCAAAATGCCTCATAACTTGAGTAGTCATGCTAACATAGTTTGCAGATTTTAATTTAGAAGTTATCTCTATTAGACTATCATCTTCTAGTAAAGGTAATGCAAGTAGTAGACCTGAAATAAATTGAGAGCTTGTCCCCCCCGGAATGCAAAAAGTACCGGGTGTTAATCTTCCGCTTATTTTTACTACATATTTCCCCTGATACTGAAATTTTAAACCATTTTTGGATAAAATTCTTAAGTATGAAAGCAGGGGTCTTTTGGCAAGCGACTCGCTCATCTTAAAACTTGCACTTATACCTAAAGCTGAAACTATAGGAATTAAAAACCTTAAAGTAGAAGCTGACTCACAACAATCTATAACTATATCTTTTTGATCATTGAGTGAAAACCCTTCAACAAACAAGTTTTCTCCTTCCAAAAAAAATTCAGATCCAATATTTTTCATAGCTTGAATAGTGGCTAAGATGTCTTGTGAAAATGAAATCGGAGTAATTTTACACCTCTTTCCTGCTAAGCAGCCGCATATTATGCTTCTGTGTGTTAAACTTTTCGAAGAAGGTATTACTATCTCTCCACACAGCTCATTTGGTTTTATAATAACTTCACTCACATTCAAAAACTCCTTTCATAAGTTTTGATACTTTTTCCATTGGAAGTTTATATACAACTCCTTCGCCGATCTTCCTAAGAAGTATGAGGTTTAAGTTTTTATTCATAACCTTTTTATCTTTAAGTACCAAGGGATATAATTCTTCAAATGATAATTTAATTTTACCACCAATGTCGTATTTTGTAAAAACAGACTTTAATCTTGAATAAGTCCCTTTATCCGTCAAACCCAAATTCTCTGAAGCTTTAGTCACTAAGAGCATTCCCGAAGCAATTGCAGTTCCATGAGAAATACTTTTGTAGTTATAAGCTTTTTCTATTGCGTGACCTAAAGTGTGGCCAAAATTCAGCATCATTCTTTGGTTTAAGTCTTTTTCATCTTGCTCGATAAACCTTTTCTTCACGGCTATACTTCTTCTCAAAACTTCATGTATACTATCTTGCAAATTTTGCTCTTCTAAAATTTGAAACAATTTCTTATCACCAATCGCTCCACACTTTATCGCCTCGGAAATACCGCAGTGTAATTCGCTTTCGGGTAGAGTTTTAAGCACATTGGGATCCACAAACACAAACTTGGGATAATAAAAAGTTCCTATTGTGTTTTTACTGTAATTTGAGTTAAGTCCGTTTTTCCCTCCAATCGAGGCATCAATCATTGCAAGAAATGATGTTGGGATACTAATTAGATTAATTCCTCTGTGGTAAGTTGAGGCCACAAATCCGGATATATCCGTAACGACACCTCCGCCAAGAGCAATTATTAAATCCGACCTGGTCATAAAATTTTCAGATAAAACTTCATATATCTTACCGGCGGTGCTTAAACATTTATCGGTCTCACCTCCAGGCAGCACAATAGTCTGAACAGAAAAATTTAACTTTTCTAAATTCCGATATAGCCTACTTAAATAAAACGAAGCAACTGTTTTATCCGTGATAATTAAAATTTTGCACCCCGGGAAGTGGTTTAAAATAATATCCGAACAGTTCTCAATCAAACCCTCCTGAATTAAAACTTTACTTTTCCCTACGTTCAATTTTTTCACTTTAATTTTGACCTCCTAGCTCCTAAAGGATATAAATCCATAATTTTCATACATAAATTATATCATATTAGGCCATATTTTTTCGATTTTTTTAAATTACAAAAATATTTTCAATTTTGTATTGACTTCTCTAAAAATTATTGATAGAATGTTTTTTGGAAGTTGTGATGCGGAATGGTGTAACGGTAGCACAGCAGACTCTGACTCTGTTTGTGAGGGTTCGAATCCTTCTTCCGCAGCCATATCTTCTACTGATATTATTAGTGATTGATGGTTTATGGAACGTAAAGAAGTAATTATCCTAGCTCTAAGTATTCTGGTGATAGTTTTGTAGCAGTGGTTTGTTGGATCGTTTGGTTTTTTTGTTTGGTTCATTTTTATAAATGAAATGGGTAGGTTTGAATACGGCTCAGTTTATATTATGGAGTGATGGATTGTGGAAAACAAGAAGACGTGGTCAAAGGTTTTAGATATTTTTGTGATCGTTTCTACCATTCTAAGTGGAGTTTGGGGTTTCATGAACGAAGGATTTCAATCAAGTGCAGTTATGTGGGCTGTTATTATTCTTGTTCTTTGGATTGTTCGGATCTATTTATACAAGTTTGATAGCTGAATTTAATAGTAATTACGAGGTGTAGCTCAGTTTGGTAGAGTGCTTGGTTTGGGACCAAGATGCCGCAGGTTCAAGTCCTGTCACCTCGACCATATCAAAGAAGCACGGGGTTTTGGATACGAAAATATCTGGATCCGTCGTGTTTTTTATATTGATATATATACTATGATTCTACTTAAAATCTATAGAGGCTAAACATGAGAGCACCATTTCAGATACTCGCAATCCCTTTTAGAAAAAATCCTGAGCTTCAGTTTTGTGTTTTTCATCGTTCAGACCCGGACAACTGCCAGTTTATTGCATGGGGCGGTGAAAACGACGAAACAGCCGTGGATACCGCAATTCGGGAAATTAGAGAAGAAACTGGCGTAAACGTAGAGAAGGTTATAAAGCTTAAATCAATGTCGTATATTCCTGCAAACGCTATATCAGATAAACATAGAGAACTTTGGGGCAACAAAATATTTGTAATTCCCGAATATACATTTGGATTTGAATTTGATGGTGATATGATACTATCTCATGAACATGTCGGATACGAATGGCTTAAATATAATGAGGCTATGATAAAATTAACATGGGATTCAAATAAAACCGCATTATACGAACTTAATTGCCGTCTACTTGAAAAACAATAAACTTAATTCGCAGGTGTTCTTAGTTTTTTTCAAGTATATAATCTTTCCAAATGTTTTTGCACCAGTCTCTCACATCATCAAAAGTTTCAAATTCAGGATCCATTATCTCTTCTAAGCTAAACCACCCCAGCCCTTCAGTTTCAGAATAATTAACAATTTCCGTTTGATTTTTAAGTGGACAAGCCCAATATACAATATCGATATGTATATGATAAGGTGTTACCACATTTTTTTGTAGTGCCAAAGGTTTTATGAAATCACTTTCCCTCGGCACTCTATTTCCCATCAGCTTCACTTTGATACCAGTTTCTTCAAGCGTTTCTCTTATCGCTGCTTCCTCGGGGTCTTCATTTGCTTCAATATGACCCCCGGGCTGCAACCATTTCCCTGTTTTTCGATGTTTAATGAGCAAAAATTTCTTCTTTGACGGACTAAAAATATAAACAGAAACACAAAAATGTTTCTCCATTGTGATAATCTCCTATTTATGAATTTAAATGCTAGCTTATTGAGTTAAAAAAAGAATGTTTCAACATATCATTTTCTAGAAACTGACCGCTAAAATTGGTAGTGACTGTCTCGGAGGGAAAATTTTTTATTCCTCGAGCCGTGACGCAACTATGTTTAGCTTTGATATGGACTGCAATATCTGAAGTTTTAGTTAGAATACTCATGATTTCTATTATGTCCTGGCCAATTTTTTCTTGCAGTTGCAAGCGTTTGCAGACCATATCGACTAATCTTACTATTTTAGAAAGCCCTAAAACAAAATTATTTGGAATATATCCTACGGAAATCTTCATGTCGTACATAAGCGCAATATGATGCTCACAAAGACTGAATTCTTCGATATTCTTAACAACAACCATATTTTTTGAATTAGTACAACTGTCAATTTCAAAAGTTTTGTTTACATCTTTAGCTATCTCTTCATTGGAAACGTTTTGATACAGTGTAAGATCATGCATCATCCTCGTAAACCTTTGAGGTGTATCACTTTCCAAACTTATACCTAAACACCTAAACATATCCTCAACTGCCCGCTCAGCTCCCACAAAATCTATTTCATCCGCCACGCTTTTTCTATTGCCTCCTATAGATATTCATCATCCAGTTTTAAGTTACCGTATTATCCTAAATTAATTTAACACATAAAATTATACCACATCAAACAAAAGCTATTTTAAAAAATTTTTTACACCACCCGGTAAACTATTATTGATACTTACTAATAAAAACAGTCTCCCTTCCAATTAATAGATTTCAATCAGAAGAGAGTACTAATTTTCTACCTAATATTCACAAGAGACCCCATGAATTGGACCTCAAATTTTTTTCTACAATTTACCTCCAAACACAGGAAATATTCCAAATTCTCCATAATTCTTAATTGGCTCAATGTTTTTAAGAGTTTCCATATCTTCATCAGAAATTGTAAAGTCAAGTTTAGAATTTAATTTCATATGTTCCGGATTATCAGATTTGGGTAAAACTACCATTCCTAGCTGCAAATCGTATTTGATACAAATCTGCGGAACACTTACTTTGTATTTCTCGGCCATTTTTAGGAGAAATTTATTCTTTAAGATTTCCCCGTGAGCAATTGGAGAATAAGCCTCTACTAAGATATCTTTTTCTTTGCAATAATTAATTAAATTCAGAGGTGTATTGGAAATGTGGACAAGTATTTGGTTAACTGCTGGACGGATTTTACAATCCGATAAAATATTTTGGATATCTTCTTGCAGAAAATTCGAAACCCCTATTGTTTTTACTTTATCCGCCTTCACAGCATCTTCCATGGCTCTCCATACTTCTTTATTCTCCTTCAAATATCTGTTCTGCGATTGATTAACTTCATTCCACGGTTGAAGACTATGAATTATCATCATGTCGATATAGTCCAGTTTCATTTTATTTAAAGTTTCATCAATAGAAGCAGCCGCAGATTTATACGTTTTATGCTCGGCAGCCACCTTGCTGGTTATAAAAATTTCATTTCTAGAAGCACCACTGCTTCGCAATCCTTCTCCTACGCCCTGTTCATTACCGTAAGCTTGAGCAGTATCAATATGGCGATAACCTATATCGATAGCCGCACAAACAGCTTCAGCTACTTTGTTGTTATCAATCATCCAGGTGCCCAGGGCTAATTTCGGTATCTTTATACCGTTATTCATTTTGTAAGTTTCTTCTAAAATCATATTTGCCTCCCCTTTCTAAGTGACTATTCGTTAATGGAAAGAGAGTCAATCCAATCTTTTAAAACAGCCTTATCAAAGCTACCGAACCGCTTACCCGGCTTCCACTTAGTATCTTCCGAACAACACTTTTTCAAAACTTTTTCAGTTTCGCCCATTCCACTTCCACCAGATGTGGCGAAAGGTATTATTGTTTTTCCTGAGAAATTGTAGCTTTCTAAAAAAGTATTAATAATGGTTGGTGCAACATACCACCAAATTGGAAATCCAACAAATATTGTCTGATAGCTATCAATATTTTCTACTTTATTTGCAATCTCAGGACGAGAGTCCGGATTACGCATCTCTACGCTGCTCCGACTTTCTTTATTCGTCCAATCCAAATCAGCTTTAGTGTACGGAATTTCAGGTTTAATTTCGAATAAATCTGCATCTGATACCTCAGCAAGTGCCTCGGCTAATTTTTTTGTAGTACCGCTTACGGAAAAATATGCAACTAACGTCTTTTTCATAATGTTTACCTCCTAATTTTCAAATATTGAATTTAATATATTTTTTCGAGCTTGACCTTAGGAAAAATAACGTGCAAGATTGTTTGATTTCCTTTTGATAGCCCCATTGAACATCAAAGCACTAAAATAATTATCTAATCACCACCCTTTCATTATTTTTACTCATATAAGTATAGCACGTTTTAGGTTATTTATCTATATTATTTTATTACCAAAAATTAATTTAAGCGAATTTATCTATTTTTTCAAGTAACTTTTTAGTTTGAACATTAGGAGAAGCAATAAAAG
>ERZ1034917.170-NODE-170-length-63639-cov-18.672858_pt1 | contig 63639 bp, 49 predicted proteins | sample MGYA00520605_ERZ1034917 | MGnify/ENA primary metagenome ERZ1034917 (study PRJEB33766, sample SAMN09781784) | gut metagenome | biome: gut microbiome | host: Homo sapiens | place: Madagascar | study: EMG produced TPA metagenomics assembly of the PRJNA485056 data... | reverse complement strand
CCCGCATCCGGAGCGAATGGTGTGTAATATAGCACAGCCCCTCAAAAATGCAAACAGGGAAAACGAAAAAAACGGAAAAACGAACAATGGCCTCTGTCGACGTTGCGGATTTTTTGCTGCCCTCCCAGAGGATGGAATGCGTGACACGAACGGGTCGGGGGGAAGTGCTAAACCAAAGAATAACAGCAGCAAAGACAAAAGACGGGAATATAAAGAAAAAAACAGAATCCGGCTTTGAAAAACTTGTATTGCGGGGTATATTTCCTATACTCGGCAGGACATACCCGCTGAAAACGAAGGGAATCATAATGAAAAATATACTCTCAGTCTTATGTCTGATCGCAGTTTGCGTCCTCCAGGCGGATGATATTACAACGGCAAACGGGAAAACATACCACGAATACACCGTTGTTTCATGGTCCGCGGAAGGACTCGCCATCGTACACCGCTCAGGGGCGACTGTCATTCCGCTCGAACAATGGCCCAAAGACCAAAGAGATAGAATCGCCGATTATATCAAAAAAATCGAAAAGCGACGCAAGGCGATTGCAGGAAGACCGGATCTCAAAACGAAAAGCGGAAAGATTCTCAAAAAATACAAAATCATCCGCTTCACAGGGAGCGGGGCGCTGATCTCATACTGGGGGGGAACTCTGCTCGTAAAGACCGATGATCTGCCCGACGACATTCAAGAGAAGCATCAGCAGGAAATCGAAAAAGCAAAACCGAAACGCGGAATGGTCATTGAAACAGTTGCCGCACAGCAAAAGTTTCCCGAAGATCTGAGTCTGAACAATCAGCCGGCCAAAAGGTCGAGAAAGCCCATGGAAGACAGCGGAGACGGCATCGACTTCCAAGTCTCAACCCCCGGCGGAAGAAAAACGCATGTCAACACCGGCGGCAAGCAGCAGAAACAGACAAAATCCAAGAATAAAAACCAAAAGCAAAAATAAAGGCAAAAATACAAGGACAATCAACAGGAAGAAGAATTATGATGGATATTACGGATTTTTCTCTTACCCGGCCGCCCAGAGCGCGCGCACTCATTCCTTTCGGAGTGTTTCTGCTGTTCTACCTCGGGCTCTCAATCGTATCCGGCGACTTTTACAAGGTGCCGATGCCGATTGCGTTCATCGTCGCCTCCGCCACGGCGCTGGTGCTTGACCACAAATCTTCCCTCAAAAGCAAAATCGAGCTTTTCGCGCACGGAATGGGAAACGTCGACATCATGACGATGTGCCTTATTTTCATTCTCGCGGGCTCATTCGCCTACACGGCCAAAGCAATGGGCGCGGTGGACGCCGCCGTCAATATCGCGCTTGCGTTCGTGCCGGCGAATCTTCTGGTCTGCGGACTTTTTCTCGTGGCATGCTTCATTTCGATCTCCATCGGGACCTCGGTCGGGACCATCGTTGCTCTGGCGCCGATAGCAATCGGGCTGACGGAGAGCGTCGGGATTTCGCTCGGCCTCTGTCTCGGCTCGGTGGTCGGCGGAGCCATGTTCGGCGACAACCTCTCCATGATTTCCGATACGACCATCGCGGCGACGCGCACTCAGAATGTGGAAATGGGCGACAAGTTCCGCTCGAACATCCGCATTGCAATTCCGGCGGCGCTTCTGACGATTGCAGCCTATCTCATTCTCGGCCACAGCGGCACCAGCGGAATCGAACACAAAGTCATCACCTGGAGCAGCTGCGTTGCGGTGCTTCCCTATCTGACCGTTCTCGTGCTTGCGGTGCTTGGCGTCAACGTGATGGCACTGCTGATTTTCGGAACCGTCTTTGCGGGCGTCATCGGGATGTTCAACGGGGCATTCAGCTTCTGGAACTTCCTCGACGTCATGGGGAAAGGCGCGTTGAGCATGTCCGAAACGCTGATTGTCGCCCTGCTCGCCGGCGGACTTCTTCGCGTCATCCGCTACAACGGGGGCATTGAGTATCTGCTTCAGAAAATCGAACCGCTGATCCGCGGATACCGCGGGGCGGAGCTCGGCATTGCGGCTCTCGTAAGCGCAGTCAACCTCTTCACGGCAAACAACACGGTAGCAATCGTCATTGCGGGACCGATTGCAAAAGACATTGCAACCCGTTACAACGTTCCGCCGAAGCGCGCGGCAAGCCTGCTGGACACCTCCTCCTGCATCGTTCAGGGGATCATTCCATACGGAGCACAGATTCTTGTCGCGATCGGGCTGGCGCGCGGAACAGCGGAAGTATCCTCCATCGACGTGCTGAAGTTTCTCTGCTATCCCTATCTGCTCGGGCTCTGCATGCTGTTTTCCATCCTCTTCATCCGAAAACCGAAAAACAATTCAGAAAACTAAACAATAAAGTTTTCTTTATTACGTTATATGGGACAGAAACAGTTCTGAGCAAACAAAAAAAGATCTGAACCAAACACAAAGAGAGGTGCCATCATGGAAGCAATGAAACTTCTTCTGACAGCAGTCTGTTCCGTCACCGTATGCGGGAGCGTATTTGCAGCACCGCCACCGCCGCCGCATTATTACCGCAACGACGGCGTCGCGCTCGCCGCGGGAATCGTCGGAGTGGTGCGGAGCGCTATTGCGCCCGTGGTCTACACGGTTGCGCCGCCACCACCGCCGCCGGTTTATTATGCGTATCCGCCACCGCCGCCTCCGCCGTATCCATTCTATGGATATCCACCGCCTCCGCCGGCATGGGGTCCCGGACCGCGGGTTTACAACGTTCCGCCACCGCCGCCTCCGCCGCGTCATCACAGAGGCCGCTGGTAAGGCTGAATCCCGGCAGACTGAAACAGATCCGCCGGGATTTTTTTGTTTCAAATGAAAAAAGAAGGCGGAGAGAGCTTGGACTCTTCTCCGCCGAAATTCAGCGCAACCGACGCCAGGTTATTTCCGTTTGAGATGCAGGATGCGGCAATCGTAATCGCCAACGAGAGCGGCATGGAGGCCAACCTGAGCGAGACCGCGTCCGGTCATCGGGCTGTACTTTGCGAATTCCGCAAAATATTCCGCCTGATCCGGAATTACGGTTCCATGACATTCAATCTCGTAAACCGCATCCGGATCAAGTCCCGGAACCAGGAAGAAGGGAACCCGGTCGCCGAACTGGATGGAGGCGCCAAGCACAAAGACAACCGCCTCGGAACGGTCTTTCGCGACATACTCGTAGATTGCATACGGATGTTCGAACGCGCTTGCCAGACGGTAAAAATCGCCGTTGTGAATCACCGGACGAAGCTTTTTGTAGAGATCGACGTAAGAGCGGATTTCCGCAATTTCCTCATCGGAGCACTTGCCGAGCGGCTTGCCGCATGCGAGCGAGCCGAGCATTCCGCAATATGCCTGGAACTTCAGCGGCGTGGTGCGGTTGTTCACGTGGCGCATCGTATCGCTGATGTGGCACGCTCCGCCCGCCATGCGCGGCATGTTCATGTAGGTAAAGCCCTCATGAAGCTTCAGAATGTCAAGGGCGTCCTGGTTGTCGCTGCGGTTGATGCGCCCGAACGAACGGGTCATCTGAAGTGAAGTGCGTCCGGCTCCGCTTGCGCAGTTCTCCATCAGGAGGGACGGGAAATCCTTCGCGAGGGTCTGGAAAATCCAGTCGAGGTTGTGCGCATAATCAATCCAGATGCGTTCCGCGCCGCCGGGAGAGGAGAAGAAGGTGTTCATATCCAGCTTGAGATAGCTGATGCCCGTCTCCGCGACCAGCTTGTGAATGGAGGTGTAGAGATAATCTGCGACTTCTGGGTTGGCAAGGTTGAGCATCATGCTGTGACGGTCGGCGTCTCCGCGGTAACGGACATCCGGTTCGCAGCCGGGATAAGCCATTGCCCACTCGGGATGCTCCTTGTAGAGATTGCTCTTGATCTCAAACGCCTCAGGCTCAATCCAGAGGCCGAAAGTCATTCCGAGCTTGGCGACCTCCTCGATCACCGGACGGAGACCGTTCGGGAATTTGACGGGATCGGGATACCAGTCTCCGAGCGCATGCTGCCAGCCGTCGTCAATGACAAACAGTTCGGATCCGATTCTTGCGGCGGTGCGTGCAGTCTCGATCACATTCTTCTCATTGACATTCAGCGCGAGGCTGCCCCAGGTGTTTGTAAGCATCGGGAGCTCCTTGTGCGCAACGCCGGACGGCAGAAGCGAGTCGTCCTGCCAGCGGTGAAGGATGCGGCTCATTTCGCCGAAACCGTCCGGAGTGAAACCGGCAACGAAGTCCGGAGTATCGAACGTTTCACCCGGTTTCAGAGTGAAACGGGAATCGAAATCGTTGATGCCGCCGGAAATGTTGCCGCGCTCGTAACAGTCGCGCTCAAAAACGATTTTCCAGTTGCCCGACCAGAGAACCGAACCGAAGAAAACGCGTCCGGAGAACTCGTTTGCGGAACCGTCATCCATCGCGAAAAACGGGATATGGTACGGTCCGGTGATGCCTGTACGGCTTTCGATCGTGAACTTGCCCGGAGTAAGCTTTTCATGGCAGGGCATCGCCTCTTTGCCCCAGTGTCCGGCGAGATGAGTGACGCGCCAGTCGGTCACGTCGCCCGGAAGATGCCAGGTTGCGGAAGCGAAGGTTTCCACGCCGATTCCCGCATTGCCTTCATTGATGAAAGAACAGGAACGGACGAGCACCTCTTTATAAAGTTTGTAACGGAGCTTCAGCACCAGCGGATGCATTGCATCGCGGAAGGAGAGAACGAGCGAGTCATCCCCCTTCTCGAATCCGGTGAAACGGAAATCGGACGCGCGGATCCCGTCGGGAAAGGTGAATTTGAGCGCGGATTCGTCAAAGAATTTTCCGCCGAAAACGGAAAGTTCACGGTAAAACGCCGTCACATCCGCCATGCTTCTGTGACGGTAGACCTGGCGCTGTTCCGGAGTCGGCATGTCATCCGGGCAGAAGAGCGGAGCGCCCCAGTAAAGGTTGACGGGAAGCCCGGTCTCCATCAGAGTGAAGCCGTAGCTCATCACATCGTTTGTGAGGAGGAAGCGGGTATTGTCCTTGTCAATCTGGATGTTCATGATTATTTTCCTTCCAGGCACCATTCGACAATCTCGTCGACGTTTCCGGTTGCAAGGTTGATTGTGGTATCCGCGCCGCCGTAGTAGATGCGAAGCTGACGGGTTTCCGGTTCGACAACCGCGCCGGTTGCAAAGCAGACTTCCGGAATGACGCCGAGGTGTTCATACTCGGTCTCCGGAGTCAGAAGATAGCTCTTCATGCAGCCGAGAATCTTTTCCGGATTCTCCAGATCAAGCAGCAATGCGCCGAGACTGTAGCGGAAGCCGCAGAAAGTGTTCTGCACGCCGTGAATGATTTCAAGCCACCCCTTCTCCGTTTTGATGGGAACGGTCGGACCGACTTTGAGACCGTTCCAGGGAACGAAGCCGCGCTTGAGCAGCGGACGGTGCTCCCCCCAGTGGATCAGGTCGTTCGAGCGCGAAAGCCAGATGTGCGCAAACGATTTTTCATACGGCGCACCGACGCTGTACGGACGCTCCAGACGGACATACTGTCCATTGATTTTTTCGGGGAAGAGACACGGCACGCGGTTGTGCGGAAGCGCGGTGATTTCGATCGGCTCAACCGTCTCGAAATCGGTTGTGCGGTAAAGCAGAGCGCAGCAGCCCCACTCAGAGTTCGCCGGACGGATGATGTAGTAGCAGTTCTCTTCCGCAAAGTAAGTCACGCGGCAGTCGATGGGATGAAAATCAAGGTCACCGAATTTTTTGTCCGGATCCACTTCAAAAATCGGCTTTTTGCGGATTGTGAAGTGAAGGCCGTCGGTACTCTCCGCCACATGGCAGCGGGCGAACTTTTCATTGCGCGGAATTACCGCAACCAGCAGAATGGTGCGTCCGTCCGGCGTCATGACCTGACCGGGATTGAAAACCTGGTCTGCAGGACACCACGGAAATTCCTCCGGGGCAAAGATCGGATTCCCTTCATAGCGGGTCAGCAGCGATTTGTAACCTCTTTCTCTCATGGAACAACTCCTCTGTTTTTTCGGGTTCCTCCATAATTTGCACCATGCAACCGGAAAAAACAAGAGCAAATCATCAGGAATCGACGCAAAAGAAAGCAACAGAAAAGCCGATCAATGCAACATTATTTATGTGCCGGAATCGCAACCGAACCGCGTTCATGCAGAAGACAGTCGACAAGGACGTCGGAAGAGACCGCTTCGCCACGGCGCAGACGCTCCAGCATATCGAACGCCTCACGGGCGAGCACCTCGAAATTCTGCTGAACGGTCGTCAGCGGAGGCTCCAGATATTTGGAAAAACGGGGCACCTCCCAGCAGATCAGGGAGATATCCTGCGGGACGCGCAGGCCGCAGAGCCGGAGCGCGGTCAGAGCCTCCACCGACTCGCTCTCGCCGCAGTTGATCACTGCGGTGACACCCGTCTCCACGAGCCGCCGCATATCCCCGAACAGATAAGGATTCCCGCTCCCCGCCGGTGAAACGGAACGGCTCTGAACGGAAGAAGCCGGATCCAGCGCACAGCTGGCGATGCAGGTTTCAAACGCCTCCGCGCGTTCGCGGTTGCTTTCGGTTTCGCGGCTGCCGTTGACGAGCATTCCTATTTTGCGGTGTCCATAGGAAAGCAGCAGGGAGACCGCGCGCCGCACCCCCTGCCCCGCATTGGAGCAGACCGAATAGATGTCGCCGATCCGCCACGAAAAATCATTGAGGCAGACCGCGGGCAGCACCGTGCTGAGCTTGCGGACGATCTGCGAGCTGAAATCCAGCGATAAAATTCCGTCCACCGCCCGTTCCCGCAGGAGTTCCGCATGGTCGGCAAAGAAGATTTCGAGCAGCACGCCGCGCCGCAGCGCCTCGTCGCGAATGGCGTCGAGCATGTTGAGCGTGTACCAGGCGAGAGCGACTCTGCTTCCGGGCAGGAGAACCGCATACGCCGTCGTTTTCCCGTTTTTCCATCCGATTTTTCTGGCCGCGCGGATGATATCCGCCGCGGCCTGAGCCGAAACGCCCGGCCGGTTGTTCAGAGCGCGCGAAACGGTCGAGATATTGAATCCCGTCTCCGCCGCAATCTCCCGAACCCCTTTTCCCGCAGGTTTTCTCATTCTACGCTCCCTCTTTTTCGTAATTTACCATACCGCAACGGAAAGTCAAGAATATTCCGCAAAACAATTTGAATTCCGATGTTTCTCATTTATAGTATCAGGGAAAATGAGGACCGTCATGAAGAAGCACATCATCTATACAATCGCATTCTGCGCCATTTTTCTTCCGCCGCTGCTTCTGCTTATACAAAGCAGACATACTTCCTCGGCAACAGAACCGCGGCTTTCTCCGGAGGAGCAAATGCAGAAAACGTACGACGCCATGACAATGGCAGCTTTCTGGGGCAATGCCAATGCGCTGATTCAAACGGCGGCATACTGCGCTCGGCATGGCGACTCGGTCCGCGCGGAACATTGGCTCCGATATGGAGCTCTTGACCTTCAACTGTTTCCCGTGCTCATCGCTTATGGAGACTTTCTGGCGGCATCCGCCGAAAAGAAAACAGCGGCGCGCGCCGATTACTGGTATGCAAAAGCGCAGAATCAAGTTCTTGCTCAGCCGCCCTTCCCAGCACGAAACGACCTGATGTCACTGCTTCAGCAGAAACGTGCCGCGGCCATGCAAAAACGGGAACGCGCACAATGAAAAACAATATTTTCCTCCATCCGCTCCTCCCCTCTGCATGGGATGCGATCACCGTGACTGTCTGCTGTGCGGCAATTCTCCTGCTCGAAGCGCTTTTTTCCGCCGGAGGTGGCTTCCATGTTGAAACCGTTGGTTACATTCCGCACTACCTGAACCTCGCGGGGAAACCGCTCGGAGCAATCATTTTCGATCCGGTCAGCACAGATCTCGGCAACTACCAGGCGCGGGAATTGAGTTATCTTGTCGACCTTTGGGATGTCCGCTTTCTCGCATGGTCCGCAAAACTGGGAGCCGTCCACTTCTATTCTTTCAGCCAGTGGTTTCTAATGGTATTGACTGTGCTGGTTCAGCAATACGGGACCCGCAAGCTGTTTCCTCAGCTTCCGGGATATTTTGCAACGCTCTTCTCGCTGGCGTTTGTTCTTCTGCCCTGTGTTTCCGCCAACATGTATTTCCGCTCGGCAAAACACGGGACCGCGTTTCTTTTCACGCTCATTGTCTATCTGACCATTTACCTTTTCCGGAAGACCTGCATCAAAAATGCACCCGGAGCGTTTGCCGGACTCGCCGCGGCTCTTGTGCTTGCGCCGCTTTTTGACAGACAGGCGCTCTTCTTTGTCTCTCTCTACACGGTCGGAACCGGACTGCTCCTCTCTGCACAAAAGAAATTTTCTCTTCACGTCCAGCCATTGGCCGGGGCAGGCATTGCGGGAATCTGCGCATGTCTTTTCGCCGCGCTCTACAATCTCTTTATCGCACCGGCTCTGATTCAATACTGGAATGGATACACGCCATCGTTTGCCATGCAAAATATGCCTCTCGCTTTTCAATCGGAAACGATCCTGAACGGAGCGGAATTTCTGTTTGCGAATCTCGGCTATCTGCTGAACAGGGGAAACGGGTTCGCGGCATTGTCTGTCGGGATCATTTTTGCCATTCTGATCTTTTCCGGAGCAGTGGCAAGCGCACAGAAAACCGGGAAATGGCTGTTTCCGCTCATCGTTCTCCACACCGGCGGAGCATGCCTTGTCTGTTCCATCGCAATGTATGCGAAACATCCGGCGATTCTGGAAACAAGAACCTACTATTTTCTGCCGATGTGCGCCCTTCTTTTCCCGTTCTTCGTCTTTCTCGCGGATTCTCTGCGCGTGTTTCAATGGAAAATCAATCCGGTGCTCATCCTGCTGGCGCTGATGACCGCGCTCCACCTCTTTTCCTATGTGGACACCTACCCTGTCTCTGCGGAAGACGGGGTGAACCGCCCGCTCAACCTGCGTCTTCCCGCATTCCGGGAAGCGGTAAACGACCCGGCGTTCGACTGCCGGCCGTCAACCATGCCGGCTCAAATGGAGCGCACCGCAGAATACCTGCGCAGGCTGAGAAACGGTAATCAGTAGTTAACTATCACTTCTGTTCACCGGAGAGTTTGAAACACTCTTTGCCGGCGCCGCATTGAGGACAATGCCATGTTGCGGGCAGCTCTTCGAAGGTTGCGCCCATCGTCGAGCGGTTTTCCGTGTGATTGTAAAACACTTCGTTCGGTTCTCCGGGAAAATCGGACTCCGCTTCAAATTCAGAATCCGATTCCGGACGCGGAGCGCAAAATCCGCACTTTGAGCACTCGTATGCACTCATGATTCCCCCTCCCCTGAAAAATTCCGGTCACTTGCCAGCCATCATCGACGCTACGTCGGATTCCGGCGACGTTATGCCTTTGATGCCGAATATCTCTACAAGAACCTTCGCTACCCCCGGCGAAAGGAACGCGGGAAGCGTCGGTCCGAGACGGATGTTTTTGAATCCGAGCGCAAGCAGCGCAAGAAGAACCGCTACCGCTTTCTGCTCATACCACGCGATGTCAAACGAGAGCGGAAGACGGTTCACATCCTCCAGCCCGAACGCTTCCTTCAGTTTCAGGGCAATCAGGGCCAGACTGTAACTGTCGTTGCACTGTCCAGCGTCCAGAACGCGCGGAATGCCGCCGATGTCGCCAAGTTTCAGTTTGTTGTAACGGTATTTCGCACAGCCGGCCGTCAGAATCACCGTTCCTTCCGGAAGACTTTCCGCGACGTCGGAATAATACTGCCGGGAGGCATGACGCCCGTCGCAGCCCGCCATCACGATGAAACGGCGGATCGCGCCGGACTTCACCGCTTCAACGACTTTGTCCGCTAGAGCAAACACCTGATCGTGCGCGAAGCCGACGACAATCTCCCCGTCTTCCAGCGGAGACGGCGGCGGACACTTCTTCGCAAGTTCAATGATTGCGGAGAAATCTTTCGGACGGCCGTTGACACGGTCAGGTATATGCGGCACACCCGGATATCCCGCCATGCCGGTCGTGAAAATCCGGTCGCGGTAAGAATCCTGAACAGGCGTGATGCAGTTGGTCGTCATCAGAATCGGCCCGTTGAAGCTGGTGAACTCCTTATTCTGAAGATGCCACGCATTTCCGTAGTTGCCGTGCAGATGCGGATACTTTTTGAACTCCGGATATGAATTCGCCGGAAGCATTTCCGAATGAGTGTAAACGTCAACTCCCGCATCTTTGGTCTGTTCCAACAGATCCTTCAGGTCGCGCAGGTCGTGTCCGGAAATCAGGATTCCCGGACGTTTGCCGACTCCGGTTTTCACCTTTGTAATCTCCGGCTTTCCGTACGCTCCGGTGTTCGCGGCGTCGAGCAGAGCCATTGTCTTGACAGCTGTGCCGCCGCATTCCAGAACAAGCGCGGTCAGCTCATCCGCCGAAAGATCGTGCGCCGTCGCGGCAAGAGCCTTGAAGATAAATGCGTAAATCTCATCATCCTCACGTCCGAGCATGGCGGCATGATCTGCGTAGGCGGCAATGCCTTTGAGCCCGTAGGTCAGCAGCTCCCTCAGGGAACGGACGTCTCCGTTTTCACACGAAAGCACACCGAGCGGAGCGGTCGCGGAAGTTTCCCCGGTCAGCTCTTTCACCCGGCTGAGCTGAGCTTCAATGCGGGCGATATCAAAGTTCGCATTCGTGATCGTCATGAACAGCGATTGAGTGACAAAGAGACCGAGCGCACGGGTTGACGGCTTTGTCTGCGCCAGAATTTTCAGCTGCTGAATGAGTTCATCCATTTTGTTTGCGGTTTCCGGAGCCTTGCCGCAGACTCCGCGCACGGTACACCCCTGATTCCGGGCCGTTTCCTGACATTGAAAGCAGAACATACTCATGATGTTTTCCCCTATCTGTTTCAAATTTCCGTTTTTATTCGGTCTGCATGCAGCCGTCGATTCCGACAATATTCACTTTCAGTTTTTTCTCTTTCCCTGCGAGTTCGAGCGCCTTTTCCACAATCGCGACCGTTCCGCCGCAGCACGGAACTTCCATCCGGGCGACGGTGACGGAGCGGATGTCATGCAGACGGAATATTTCCGCCAGTTTCTCCACATAGCCGTCCAGATCGCTGTCCAGCTTCGGGCAGAAAATGATGAGAATGCGTCCTTCCAGCAGTTCCTTGTGGAATCCCCCATACGCATGGGCGACGCAGTCCGCGGAGACAAGCAGGTCGGCATTGTCAAAATACGCCGCGGCGGGATTCAGCAGCTTCAGCTGGACCGGCCACTGGCGCAACGCCGACGCCCCCGTGACGACCTCTTTCTTCGACGCCGCGGCAATCCGTTTCGCCAGCGAGCCGGAGCAGCCGCAGGCCATCGGCTTGACGCTTTCCAATGCGGGAACTTCGTATCCGTTCTCCTTCAGCCAGGCGACAGCTTCGGAAAGCAGACGCGTTTCGCCATGATCTTTCAGGTGAATGAGATGCGCCCGGGTTGTTGCGGCGCCCTGTTTGACGATGTTCTCCATGACGCGGCGTTCATCATACGGAACGGCTTCGCGCTCGACGACGCGCATGGCTCCGGTCGGACACTTTCCGATGCACGCGCCAAGTCCGTCGCAGAAAAGGTCGCTGATAAGCCGCGCCTTTCCGTCGATGAGCTGCAGAGCGCCTTCGGCGCAGTTCGGGATGCAGTTGCCGCAGCCGTTGCAGCGGCCGGTATCGATTTCGATGATTTTGCGTTTCATAAAATTCCTCCTGAACACGGACGGCTCACAGGAACTGTTCGCCCGGGCGGACCGCGTTCGGGTCCGGTGTGAAATTTGCCGGAACTTTGTAGAATTCGACTTTGAACGCCACGGGTCCGGTGATTTCCACATGGTGGAAGCGTTCGGGCCAGATGACAATCGGGTGTTCCGGATCGGCATCAAGTTCTTCTCCGGTATCTTCCCAGACGAATTTCAGTTTACCTTTCGTCACGATGAGATAGCCGCATTTGCCTTTCGGCGCCATGTGTTTTTTGAGAATCGGCTTGAGGACGTTTTCATCCGTCATCAGCGGTGTAAGCGAAGCGAATTCCGCTCCGTCCGGCAGTTTTGCGTTCTGATAGTTCATAGTTTTCCCCCCTTTTGAACTTTGAATGTTGTGCCTTCGGTCGGCTCTTTCATGAATATAACATCCGCTTCCGACAAATGCAAGCAGGGAAATGATTTTTTCCGTGACGAACCCGGGGATATTGCAAAAATTACGCGAAAAAATTCTTAGAAAGATTTTCTAAATTTCTATCATTTCAAACTTGAATTTCCCATATGGGACATCTATCTTTCTTCGAATAACCGGAAGGCAAGCAAATATGAAAACACAAATTCTGTCATTGCTCATTCTCGCAGCATCATGCACGTGTGCTCTGCATGCTGCGGAAACGGCCCGCCCCGCACAACAAGCCATTGCGGAATTGATGAACGATCCCGTGGACGGGAAAAATTTCATCTGCAAACTGAAAAATATTCTCGAACAGCTGCCCGACGATGATGCGCGGTATGAAGCTCTCAAACCGCATCTGACGCCCGCAACACAAACCGCTTTTCTGCGAAGCAGGTACATTCGGTTTACACTGCAGGAACTTGCATATCAGAATCCGCAGTCTCCGCTTTACCCGCTCCTGCTTCAATGCGTTTCATGGGCCATAAGACAGCCTCTTCCGCAAAACAAGATGGCGCTCTCTCCCGCCATGCTCCGCTTGCACGCAGCGGTTGCAGTCCGGCAGGACCGCTTAAAAGACGCGCAAAATTTCCTCCAGACCGCGTGGAAACGCAAAAAAGAACTGGAGACATTCCGTCTGCTCGCCGCATGGAAACTTCTTTATGCGAAGGAAACGGAGCTGGAAAAACTCATTGCCGAATCGCGCGAATGCCTGCGCTCGCCGGAAGCGAAACTCGCCAGAGCGGCTCTTTTCCTCCGGATGAAACGTCCGCAGGAAGCTCTCAGGGAACTGGAAGGAGAAACATCCGGTGATGCGGCTTTTCTGCGCGGCATTGCCCTGTTCTGCCTTGAACGCAATGAAGAGGCATTCGATACGCTGGACAAGGGCGGACAGCTGCAAATCGACCGTTTCAAAGGCTCGTTCAACGAACGATTTTTCTATAACATTTTATTCCGAACAGTCCGCAGGGAATCTTCAGGCACATGGACTGTCGGAAAAGATAACCTGTATCAACGCTACCGAAACAATCTGGAAAATGTCTATAACTTTAACAGGGAAAATTTAAATATCGTTCCGGCAGCACTCGTCCAAAGCCCGGATCGCGCAAAGATCTGCCGTATACTGAAACGCAACGGCTGGCTCGAACCGGAACTTTTTCTCTCCCCGCAAAACACAAGCGAAAACTTCCGGAAACTGAGGGAAAAACTGCGCAAAGGCGAAGAGCTCTCTCGCGGAGAAACACTGTTCATACTCATGTGCCGGAAAGTGCCGCTTCCGCTGGATAAAAAAGAGCTTCTTTTCTTGGCCGAACAGTGTCTGCGGAAAAAGATTGTATCATCCGAGCTCCTTAAATACTGGTATTCCGCTTCCGAACTTCCGGCGGACGAAAAAGAAAAGCTGATTTTCAAATATTTCAGCGAAGAGAAAACACTGGAATCCCTGACATTCTTTTCGGATCCGGTCCTGGCTCCGGTCTTTTACCGGATTCTGAAAAACCGGGAAAGAACTCTTCCGGAGGAAACTCTTTTTCGGAACGTGCAGTCATACCTCATGGGAGCCGCTCAAACGCCGGAACAATTCGTCGAACTCCTCCGGGACCGGCTGAACGATCCGCAGCGTCTCGTGTTCATCACTTCTCCCGGCTGGTACATCGGGTTCAGCGTCAACTCTCTATTCGATGCTGTCACTTGCCTGCGTCAAACAGGTGGCTCGCACATACTGCCCTCCGCCCTTGCCGGATTCGGTTCAACAAATGGATTTGATTACTACATGGACAAGCGGAATGGAAGCAAAATAGAAGAATTTCTGGCAAAATCCGCCACGTTCGATCTGCCTCCGCTTCTGAAAATATATTTCCTGCTGAGAATCGACAACAAGCGCGCCGCACGGGAAATCATGAAAACCGTAAAACCGGTCACACCGGAAGAGCGTCTGAATCTGGCGGCGTTCGCATTCATCCTTCAGGATTACGCGGCAGTCGACCCGCTTGCAGGAGCAGTCTTTTCCGACAAAAACCTGCCGCTGATCTACCGTCAGCTTGCAGCAACACAACTGATCCGCACGCAAATTGTCTCTCCGAACCAGTCTCCGAAGTGGAAAGAGGCTGTTGAATTTCTGCTGACCACCGCTCCGGAACTGCGCAGAACAATCCTGACAGAACTGCTGGACCGTCCGTATGCGGAATCTCTCCGCACACGCTTCCCGCCTGTTGCAAAAACTCCGGATCTTAACACACTGCTGAAGACCGACCGGAAAGCGGCGCTTGAATCCGTCTTGCGGAAACTGGAAAACGCAGAACCGCTGATCAATACAAGGGGTGTATACGAAGATATTTTATTTTCACCGTACTCCGAGCGCCAGGTACTGAAAGAGCTGCTGCCGGAGCTGAAAAAAGCAATCAAAAATCCGCGGGTTCTGGCAGTCGTCGGCGAAATTGCTGAAGACAATAAAACAGCTCTGCAGCTGTATCGGGAAATCTACGCGAAAGATCCTCATGACCAGCTTGTGGCGGCAAAAATCTGCGCACTCGGCGAACCGGAGCCGGAGTTGATCAAACAGCTTATCCACGCACGCTATTTTATCCGGGAAACGCTGTTTCAGGGAAATCCGAAAAAGTATCTGCGGCTGGCGGAAATGATTGTCGATTCCGGCGAAGATCTTGATGAAACCTGGTGTTTTCTGCTTTTTGCAAAACTCGACCAGTACGCGAAATCCAACAACGAGCCGACATTTTTTTCCCGGGAAAGTGAGCGTTCATACACTCCAGGAGCATCGCAGAAACACCGGCTGGAACTGTGCATAAAAATCATCCGCCGCGGACAGAAAAAACCGGGATTTCTTCTCTCGCCGTATGTTTTCAATTTTGCACGATTCGCAGGCGCGGAGTTTCCGCAGGATTTGCGCGAAACCATGATTCAGACATACTCGCCCGATAAAAGAAGTGCGGCGTCGCTGGAGTTTTTCATTACGGAATACCTCAAGAATCCGGAAAAAATGCGCCCGATCCTTTGCGAAAAGGGAATGAAAGACGAGTTACACCGCTGGGAAGCTCTGCTTGCACTCCCGCCGGAACAATTTACCGCGTCGATGCCTGAGCGTGCAAAAGCTGTGGATGTTCAGGAATTTCTGAATGCATTTTCGGAGTATGCACACCTTGCGCTGCACAGGAATCTGCGCGTCCCGCTTCGCCAGCTCTGGAAACAGTTTTCAGTATATACGGCATCAACTGAGGCTCTGGCCTCGTATCTGACGCTTTACTCTGACAGGGAACTTCTGGAACAGTTTTTGCCTTTACAGAAAGAGGTTCAGAAAAACATGCAGAACTCCGGCAAATTTCCCTTCACGCCCTCTTACACATTCTTCAAGACAGTCCGGGAAGCGTTCGAGAAGCGGGCCCGGAAGTCGGAAAAATTTGCAGCGGAACTTCTGCATCAATACGCGCTCGGCAACCTCAATGCATGGTTTCTGATCGGCAATGTGCTTGTGATCCGCGATCCATTCGCCGCGCTCGAAAACACGCCGTTTTTCGGAACCATGCAGAACTGCGTTACGCCTGACCTGCAGTTTATCTCCGTCCTTCATCCGGAAACGAAGAAGCGTCTGAAAAACGCTATCCAAACTCGCATAAAGACAAAACAGAATGTCACATTCGGCATGGAAGCCGTGAACGCGGCACTGGCAGGGTCATGCAAAACCTTTAATTTTGAACAGGTTATGAACAGGCGTTCCGCAGAGTGGGAGGCGCTGCCCCGGAAGCGCAAACTGGAACTGCTGAATAAGCTCTCTCCGATTTTGAAACACACGAACTTTTCCATTTTCGCTTCGAAACAGCTGACTGAGCTTGCCGAAGCGGAGCCGGTTACGCCGGAAAACTTCGCAGCGCGTCTGGAAGCTCTCCGGCGAAGAACCGGACGACGCCCCGAAAACGCGCCGGAAAGCTATCTCGCCCTGCTGAAAAAAGGACTCGGATTCAAAGAGCGGATTTCAAAAGAGAAATTTCAGAAAATGCTTGCTCCGCTTGCGGGCGAACTGCTGGACATTTTCCCGATTCTCGATGAAAAACAGGAACGCGCCCTGCTGCCGTATCTGTTCGAATATTTGCTGTTCATCAACGACCGGAAGAGTCTGGACATCCTGCGCGAGTACACCGACCTCGTCACTCCGGAGTATCGCGCGGAAGTCGAAAAGAACTGCACGAAACAGGCGGCGGAAGCATTCCGGGCCGTCTTTCCGGAGGTGAAAAAATGAGAATTCCGACGATCCTTCTGCTCTTTCTTTTTCTTCAAATCTCCGCAAAGCCCTCCGTGCTGATTCTCCAGGGACGCGGAGGGACGCCGGAGCTCGACCGCGAAGTAAAACAAAACTGCGATGCGCTCAAAGCATGGTACGGCGACCGCGCAGCGGTTCAAATCTGTCCCACTTCCGCCGCATTCCGCGATGCGCTGGAAAAATCCGGAACGCCCCGGACTCTCTATCTCTTCGGACACGCCTCCGCGAACAGCCGGCGCACCACACTTTCCATGACGGACAGGCGGCTTCCCGTTACCGAACTGGCGGAACTCGTGAAACGCTTTCCCTGTTCCGAAATTTATCTATTCAACACAATGAGCGCGCCGTTTCTTGATGCGCTCGCCGCTCCCGGACGCTTCGTTCTTTCCGCGACAGACTCCGAACATCAGCTCAACCCGCCGCGCTACCCGCAGTTCCACCTGAAAGCGCAGATACAGCTCGGACACGGACGCGCCCCGCTTGAATACGCGACACTCGCCGGAAACCTGACTCATGAGTATTATAAAAACAACCGGCTGGCTCTCCCGGAAAACGCCTGCTGGTCGGACGGTTCCGGAAAACATTCGTATCCGTTTGACAAGCAAAGAGCAGCACCCGTTTCCATTGCAGAGACCACAATCCCGTCAACGCCTCTTCCGCACCGGGATTTTCCGGAAACCCTGCAAAATGCGACACCGGAAACGCTCGCGCTTGCGAAACTTGCCGAAAAAACCGCCGGAAAGTATCCGGGCTCTCCCGTTTTTTACTTGAAACGCACCGTTTCGGTTCTGCTCAATCCCGACAAAACGGCAAAAATCCAGAGGAATGATCTGCTTTATTTCAAACATCTCAACGGCGCGGAACGCTTTATCCCGCAACGGCTTGCGCATCCGGCGCGGCTGATTTTCCCGGACGGGCGGTTCCGGATTATGAAACCCGGTCCGGTTCCGACTCCGGAACCGGGTTCCATACTCGAACTGGCACGGGAAACAGCAGTGCGCGTTTCGGGACATCTGCCGGAGTTCCAGACGGAAATTCCGCTTCAGACGATTCTTCCAGTCGCCGCTCATGAATTCCGGATGGAAGGAGCGGTAAAACTTTACCGGATAAAGTTCTATCATCTTGAAAATCAATCGCTTGCTCCGTTCTTTCCGGAAGCGGGAGCCGTCGGAAAACCGGCGCGGATTGTCATTACAAGCCTGCACTCCTGGGAGGATTTTCTCGCGTGGTGCCGCCGCATGATGGACCGTGCGATGGTCTTGGACGATGCGGCGAAAGCAAAGACCGCTCAGCTGCTGCAGGGCGCGGCCTCCGACCGGCAGAAGGTGCAGCGGATTTATGACTGTCTGAACTCTCTGCGCTACGTCACAACCCCGCTCGGCGCGGCGGCGTTCCGTCCCCAAACCGCCGGAATGATGCTGCGGAACGGTTTCGGCGACTGCAAGGACAAGGCTTCCGCGCTCGCCGCCATGTGCGCCTATGCGGGAATCCGCGCGGAACGCGTTCTGGTGAACCGCGGCGGCGTTGCCGACCCGAATTTCCCCTCGTGGCAGTTCAACCACATGATCAATTACATCCCCTCGCTCGATCTCTGGCTGGATGCGACGGACGGGCTTTCGCCGTTCGGGGAGCTTCCGCCCGGAGATCATGGGATATTCGGCTTTTCCCTGGATGCGGACGGAGTCCGGTTCCGGAAGGTGAAAACCAGTTCAAAAATCAGCCGTTTTGTCCGGAAAATTGAAAAAACGGAAAACGGATTCGTTGAGGTTCAAACAGCACGCTCCGGAATTTTCGATTACGCACTCCAGGCCGCATCCAAAATGCAGGAAGTCGGCTTTCTGAGCTCGCTGGCGGACGAGGCGCTTCCGCTTGCAGAATACAAAACCGGACGCATTGAATCCCGGCCGGACGGCAGTTTCCATGCGTTCACGGCGGAAAATCCGGTGCGTTTCACCCTTCCCGCGGAACTGCTGAAACCGTTTTCCGCGCGAACCGTCACGCGTCCGCACAAGCTCTTCGACGGACGCGAATGGGAATTTACTCTGAACATCACCGGATTCCCGCTTCATAAGAAAACGATTGAGCGGAAAACCGCGCACTGCAAGTTCCGTTTCGATTCCGACGGCGCAGTTGCGCTGCTGACCATATCCGGACATTCCGCATCATCCGTTTCCCCGGGCGAGTATTCCGCAATCCGCGAATATCTGCGCGAATTCCAGAGGGAACTGAACCGTCTGCCGAAAGGAATTTTAAAATGAAATATCCGCTTCTGCTTCTGCTTCTCTTCACACTTCTTACGCACGCAGCGGAACCGTTCGAAAATGCGCGCGGAAGCCGTATCTCGTGGGCGCGGCTCAAGTTCCCGACGACCGGATACCGTCAAGGCGACAGCCTCGGATGGTTCTATCATCCGAGCGGCGACATCATCATCGTCGACTGGCTCCGCAAGCACACCTCCATGAACATGAAGCTCGAATGGAACATCGCGGACATCGACCGTCTCGACCAGATGACCGACTTCCCCCTTCTCTTTCTCAGCGGGAAAGGCGCAATCGACGCCACGCCGCAGCAGAAACGGAACTTGCGGGAATACATTCTGCGCGGCGGTTTTCTGTTCGTGGACGACTGCGTCGCCCTGCGCCAGATCAAGGAGGATCTCTTTTTCGACAGCGTCCGCACTCTGCTGAAAGAAATTCTGCCGGAAATTGAAATGCGGCGCATTCCCATGAGCGACGACGTTTTTCACACCTACTACACCATTAACGACTGGGCGCATCTGCAGGGCGTCAACAACGGTCTCTGGGGCGCATGGCACAAGGGACGCCTCGTGGCGCTGATGAATTCAAGCGACCTTCATTGCGGCTGGGTCGGATTCCATTTCAGCCAGCGGCAGCGCACCTTCGCGCTCAAGATGGCGGCGAACATCTACGTCTATTCCATGTTTCACTGAGAATCAGACGAGTTTCCCGAACACCCGGCGGATGAAGTATTCCAGCAGAATCAGCGCCGCGACAGCAAAATAAATCCACGGGGAATGCCAGCGCGGAAGCGTCGCCTCCTCCAGAAGCTCCAGATGCTCCGCGGGAAACTCGCGGTCCCAGTCCGGCGCATCCGTTCCGGAGAGCAGACGGACATTCGAGAGCGATGCAAAGCGTTCCAGCAGAGCGAGATCCGGCTCCAGAGCGGAATCTTCATCACGGTTTCCGGAACGCCCGGCCACGGTAAAATCGACGACGGCAACCGGTTTCCCGTCATAAAGCGCGGTCAGGGTATAGTTTCCCGCCTCGTTCAGAGGCACGGCAAAGCGCATCCGCTTCTTTTCCACCGAGGGAACGAGCACCGATTCGACGCCGTTCTCTTTCTTCATGCGGAAGTCAAGCGCGGCGGGCTGAGCAAGCATGGAACCGGGACGGAACAGGAATTCCGCCTCATCTCCGACCTCCATGATCCGGTTCGGAATCCGCCACTCGGCGTCGCAGGTCCGTCCGAGCGCAAGCCACGAAAAAAGATTCTTCCAGAAGAGTTCGAACGAGGGGTCATCCGACGCCGTCTTCAGTTTCCAGCGCCAGAGCGGGTCGGTTGCGAGAATCATGCTCCTCCCCTGTCCGAAATTCTGATACGCCATGAGGATATGGTCCGTTCCTGTCTCATCGCGGAAACGGGCAAGAACATTGGCGGCGGGCTTCGCCTTGCTGACCGGAGCGAAATCTTCAAAACGCGGGATGACGAGGGTGAACCCGCCGTCCGCAAGACGCTGGCGGAAGATCGGGCTTGCCTGTCCGGTCTGCGTCAGCACGAAATCCCGGAGCGGATGCTCCTTGTAACGCATCTCGCTGTTGCGCTGAAGCGCATAATCGAAATCGGTCGGCCTCCGGCGGCCGGAAGTGATGAGACGGACAATCCCGGCGGTGCGCGCATCGTAGCGTTTCTGTTCGTTGTACTTTTCCGAAAAGGTGACCGGAAGCAGTTTTTCCAGCGGTGAATTGGCGAACTCCGCCGCGACCATCGGATTTCCGGTAATGAAGATGAGCCCGCCGCCATCCTCCGCATAACTGCGCAGAACCCGTTCCATCTCCGGCGTAATCTGCTTCCGGTTGAGATTGAAAAGAACAAGAACGTCATATTTTTCGAGACTCAACCGGTCGTCAAGCCGCACGGGCTCTCCCGCCTGCCGCCCCTGAATGACGCCCGGAGCGAACACGATATCCAGCTTCACCGAAGGATCGTTCAGAAAGATGTTCCGGAGAAAACGGTTGCCGTATTCCAGTGCGCCGTTGTAGACCAGAATCCGGCGGGTGTTCCTGCGTGTCACTCCGGCGACAGTCCAGCTCTGCGTTTCCGCCCGCTTTCCGTCGAGGAAAAGTTCCGCGGTGAAACGGTCGGTTCCGATGTTCCGTACGGCAACGCGATGCTGAATGGTCTGCACACCGGTTCCGGGCCCGATCTGGAACTCTCCGAGAGTGACGCCGTTCCGACTCAGAACCAGCCGCGCGTTTCTTTTTTTGCTGATGTTGACGCGGCGCACTAGCAGAGTCAGCGGAATTTCGGTATTCAAATACGCCTGCGCCGGAGCCTCAATCTTTTTAAGAGCGACCGAGGGCGGCGCTTCGAGCGGTGCGGTCATGGGAATAAAGAAGTGACGCATCTGCGAATCGGCGAGCGCGGAAAAAGCGGCGTCCGTTTCCGCACGCCCGACCGTGTCAATGCCGTCGGTAAGCCAGAAAACGCCGTTGAAGCCGCGGCTCTCCAGCTCCGGAATCCGCGAAACCAGCATTCCGAGAAAATCGGTGCGCGTTCCCGGCTCCGCCCTCCGCGAAAGCGGATGAAAGAAATCGGAAAAACGGAACTGCTCCACTTCAAAACGCCCCTCCGGTTTCAGATTTTCCGCGATATACCGTTCCGCATCCTGAAGCCGGCTCCGTTTCCAGAATCCGGGTTTGCGCATGCTTCCGGATTCATCGGTCACGACTGCAAGCCGGTATCGCGAGGATTCGCGGATGCGGCGTTTCGTTTCGAGACGGGGCGCGCAAAGACAGTAAAGCAGAAGCCCGAACGCAGCAAGACGGGTCAGCACCATGAGAATCCGCACGGGAAGAGCGACCGGCCGGCGCGTCGTCCATGCGGAAACGACACACAGAGTCAGCAGCAAAGCTCCGGCTGCGCACAATCCGGCGGTTCCGCCGGGAAAATCCCAGAGAAAAAGTGTTTCGTTCACGGTTTTTCCTCCTGCTGTTTTTCCGACAGACGCTTGAAGTATTCACCGACGTCCCGGCGGTAACGCTCCGGAACGTCGTCGGGATTGAAGATATAGACATTTGTGGAGATCTGCACACGCGCAACCGCCTTCCGCAGCTCGCGGACGAATCCGGAGAGCTCCTCCGAAAGCCGGACCGCCGCGCGCCCCGCGGCATCCCGATGCGACTCGGGGAAGGCATCCGAATTCAAAATGCGCTTTGCTTCCGCAAGCACGCTCTCCGTCATGCGGTCTCTGCCGTTGCTGCGGAGAAGCTGTTCCAGAGCGACCCGGACATCATCCAGCTCCGCGCGGCACTCCTCCTTCAACGACGGAAGTTCCTCCGGATTTGCCGGATCGGGATGTCGCGCCGCGAATTTGAGCCGCTTCGAAAGTTCATCCAGTTTCAGAATTCCGGACTGGAGGATTTCCGACGGAGAACGTCCCAGCAGACGCAGCGTTTCAAGTTCATTTGCGAGTTCTTCGGCAAACTCTTCCGGATTTTTGGCTTTCGCCCCCCGATCCGCTTTTTCCGCGGCGCGGAGCAGAGATTTTGCATACTCCTGCTTTCCGGTTTTGTGCTGCTTCATCGCCTCGCGGAGAAGATCCCGCGCAAGCTCTCCCAGCGTTGTTTTTTCCTGATTCCTGCGGAGCTTTGCCTGAGCTTTCCGAAGTGCGGTCTTCATGGATTCATCCGCACGCCGTTCCAGTTCCCGACGCGCCTGGCGAAGCTCGGAAAGAGCCTTCTGCGCGGCAATGGCGGCATGAGAAAGTTTTCCGGATTTCAGCATGCCTTCCGATTCCGCCATCGCTCCGGCGGCGCGCGGGGCAAGCTGGACGGCGTCTTTACGCAAAACGTTCTGCCGCTCCGCAAGTTCCTGCGGATCGGTCTGAACCTCCTTCATCTTCCGCAGGAGTTCCTCCTGACGCTTCACCAGTTCCGCGAGCTTGCGGTCGGGATTCTCCGAGTCGGGCATGGGCGGAACTTTGAACTCCTGGTCATCCCGGAACGGTTCCGGCTGGTTCGATTCGTTTCCGCTTCCGCGCGGAAGAAGAACTTTCTTCGTGCTTTTGAGCGACTGAATCAGCTCCGCAATCGCGGTCTGCTGGGCTGCGGAAGCGCGGTCCAGGTCCTTTTTTTCCAGCAGTTCGGCGGCGTTCCGCATTGCGGAATATGCCGATTCCAGATGATTGACCGCATCCGCCGGCATGAAGCGGCTTTCCGGATCCCCCAGCAGGACATCCAGCTCTTTCGCAAGAGAAATCTGACCGGAACGGAGCTCGGAATAAGCGTTTTCATGCTCCTTCATCGAACCGCGCGCCAGCAGAATCTTTGCGGTGAAAAGAAGTTTGTTCAGTTCCAGCTGATTTTCAAGAATCAGAGTTATGGAGGCATGGGCCTCAAACATTTTCCGTTTGTTCGCGAAATCCGGAATCTGATCCGGCGTGAGCACATCTTCCCGGAACGGGCGCACTTCGATGAAACACGGAGTGCTCAGGACCGGACGGGTTCCATTCGCCGTCACCGCCTGCCCCGCAAGGTGACAGCTGACCAGTTCGAACGGTTCCACATCCAGCTCCTCAAGCGCAAGAAACCCCTGAAAACGGATTGTCCCCTTCTGTTCCGGCAACGAATCCGGTGCGAACTCCTTGCGTTTCTTCCCATTGACCGCGACTTCCAGAACAATGGAACGGAATCCGCGCGCGGAAAGCCCGGCCCCCTCCCATTCAAGTTCATCGAGCGGTTTGGCACGCAAATCCGCATCCGGCTGAGTCAGAACGAGTTCCGCGAGCTCCTCCCGCTCCGCTGTCTTCTTCTCTGGAACGGGTGCAGCGGCTTCCGTCTTTTCCGCGCGCGGCGGAACCGTTTTCCAGCGCAGGAGCTGAATCACGCCCAGCGATACCATAAGAATAAGCGGAATCAGCCACGCATGCAGAAACATCCACAAAGGCGCTCTGAACGAGCGGTAAGCCTGTTCCGCCTGCCCGTAAAGGCGACTCTTCAGCGGGTGACTCTCAGGGAGTTCCAGCCACGCTTCGAGCGCGGAATGCGCATGAGCCAGACGGTCCAGTTCCGCCGCACATTTCTTTCTGCTCTTCCAGCGCAGCCAGCAGACCGCCGGAGCGGAAAGGATCAGCAGCAGCGAAACAATCCGGACCTCCGGCGCAAAACGGGAAAGCGGGAGGAGCAGAAGCGCAAAAAGCACAAGCGCATACACGGCATTGAAGTTCCGCGAACTCCACGCGAGATTCAGAAGCTGTTCCGGCGATCTTTTCATCCGCGCACCGTCCTGTTCGCAAAAAGGAATTCAAGAAGGAAAAATATCAGCGCGGCCGCAAGAAGCAGACGCCAGGCCGAACTTGCGGACGAAGCGGCTTTCAGCCGTTCATCCCGCGAAAGGAACTCTTTTTCCAGACGGGTCTTCACCGCCGGATCCAGAAGTTTTTCCGCAAAACCGGAAGCGTCGACGGACGCCGGATCACTTTCGGCGGACGGAACGTTGACACTGTAAATACATCCGTCCGCACGATAGTTCCCGGGCTTGTCGAGTGTCAGCGCGGAACCGTCCGGCAGGGTAAGGGCGGAGCCGTCGGCAGTCAGTTCCGCCGGAATCTTCTGCGGTTTCGCGGAGAACAGCGCGAGTTCCCGCCAGAACGGAAGGAAGTTCCCGAAGGTCTGCCAGTTGGTCGCCTCCCGCCCGGGACGCGCGGCAAAGACGAAAAGCCGTCCCGCGCCGACACGCCGCTCCAGAATTGCCGGAGCGCCGTTGTCAAATGCGGCGAGAACCGAGGCGTCCGGAGGAACGGTCAGGAGAGGCACATCGAAAAACAGAACGTCGAACCACGAACCGGCGTTGACTTTCAGGTAGTCGCGCAAAACCGGATGCTCAAACTGAAGCATTGCCAGATGCTGAACGCCCGGAACGCTTTTCCGGCGCGTGCGGATTCCGAAATGTTCGAGCAAAGCGGCGGATTCGCGGGAAGCGTTCCGGAGAATCACCGCGGTTCCGCCGTTCTTCATCTGCGTTTCCGCGAGCGCGGCGGCGCCAGGCGGAACCGAATCGAAAATCAGCAGATCCGCTTTCTCTGCCGCCTGAACGGAATCCTTCTCAAGTCTTTGGACCGCAAGGACTTCCGGAATGAATCCGGCGGATCCGGAATAGAATATCCGCGGAGTGCTGACCGGATTCAGAGCAAAATAACGGATATCATCCTCACAGTAACGGTTCACCGCAGATGCTGTCGAATAGAGCCGGATTTCGCCTGCATGCGGGCGGAACTCCTTGCCGGGAATCAGCGAAAATTCCGCCTCCGCTTTCCCGTTTGCCGGAATGGTCAGCTCCGCACGGTCAACCTCCTTGTCATCCAAATAGACGGAAATGTTCACACTCTGCGGCGACGGGTTGTAATTGCGCACGGCTGCAATGACGGATATGCGCGGCGTCACTTCGGTATACGGCTGAAGCTGTTTGACGGACTCCACCGCAAGGTTTCCGCCGGCGGAACGGGGCGGAATTTCGATTTTGAGCTCGGAAGTGTTGCGGAGCTTGCGTGAAAAATCGACACGCTCCCACGGGACGCGCTGTCCGTCAGTCAAAACGACAATCCGCCGGTTCTTCGCCGGGACTGAACCGAGCCGGCTGTCCGCCGCAATCAGAGCGGTGCGGAACGAGGAACTCCGAAAAGTTTTTCTGTCTTTCTCAAACCACGTCTCCAGCCCGTCCCGGGAGGATTCAAAATTGCCGCTCCAGTTGAGCGAATTGGAAACGACGCAGAACAGGGTCGGATTCTCCGGAGACATCGCCGACAGCCAGCGTTGAATGGAAATATCGTCCGGCATGCTGAATGAACCGTCGATCAGAACAACCGTTGCCTCCTGCGGTTTCAATCGGTAACTCGCCGTCACCGGGTACGCAAAACCGAGCGCCAGACACGCAAAACCGAGCAGACGGCAGATCAGAACCAGATATTTCAGCAAAGAGTTGCGCCGTTCCTTGCGCGCCAGTGACTTGCGGAAGAAGAACAGCGACGGAAACCGGCGGACGAATTCCGGCTTCCGTTTCATCAGATGCAGAATCAGCGGAACGGAAAGCAGAAGAAGTCCGGAAAGGAACGCTGGAAATGCAAATGTCATCATCGCCGCCTCCCCGCTTTTTCCCTGTGCCGGAGCCATGCGGCAAGGAGTTCGAGCGGCGGACGCTCCGTGCAGAGCGGCACATATTCGCCGCCGAATTTTGCCGCCAGTTCCGAAAGAGCCGTCTGATGCGTCCGGAAAAGACGCTGGTAATCTTCGCGCAGAAGCTCCGGAGTCACGATCATTTTCTCCATGCTCTCCGCATCCTGAAGCAGAACGGAATCATCCGCAAAGAGGTCGCGTTCATCCGGGTCGAAAATATGAAAAAGCAGAATTTCGCAATTTCTCCGCCGGATAAAATCCAGAAGAGGCGCAAGTGTTTCCGGCTCCGTATAGAAATCGGAAAACAGAACCGCAATGGAGTAAGGTTTCAGTGCACGCGCCAGATGCGGAAGAGCTCTCTCCCAGCGGCAATCTCCTGAATCCGCCGAAGCGGAAAGATCCGCAAGCATCCGCTGAAACTGCACTTCAGAAGCGGAGGGCGCGGCGAGCTCGGGCATGCGGTTCCCGACAAGCCCGAGCGTAAAGGCGTCGCCCTGCCTCCGGAGAAAAAGCATCAGAGCCGCGGCACATGCCTGCGCAAACGCATATTTGCTGATTTTCGCGCGCGTCCCCTGAAAGTCCATCGACGCGCTGCGGTCGAGAAGCAGAACAGCGGAAAGGTTGGTTTCATCCTCGCGCAGACGCATGTAGAGACGGTCGGTTCGGGCATAGACATTCCAGTCGATGTTCCGGAATTCATCGCCGTACGTATACTCGCGATGCTCTTTGAATTCGACGTTGCACCCCTGGAACGGGCTTTGATGAAGTCCGTTCAAACAGCCTTCCACGAGGAAGCGGGCCCGGAGTTCCAGCTCCGGAAACTGCGCCAGCTCCTCAACGGAAAGGTAATCTGCAACCGATGCGCCGGGCATTATTTTACCGATTTCAGCAGTTCTTTGAGCAAATCGGGAAGTGCGGCATTTTCCGATTCCGCCCGGTAGTTGAGCACCAGACGGTGCAGCAGAACCGGTTCCAGCGCCGCCAGAACATCCTCATCGGAAACGGCGGAGCGTCCGTCGAATGCGGCGAAGACCTTTCCCGCCAGCGCCAGGAACTGTCCGGCACGCGGTCCCGCGCCCCAGCGGAAATACTGCGACGCCAGTCTGTTTTCCGCCGACGGGCGGGTTGCCCGGACGATTTTCGCAATCCGGAGCGCAACCGACTCGGGAACCGGAATCCAGCGGATCGCCTCCTGCATCCGCACAAGCTCCGCCGCCGTGACGACTTTTTCCAGCGGTGCCGGAGTTCCGGAGGTCGTTTCACGGATGATTCTCACCTCGTCGTCAAGCGACGGGTAATCGACCGTCAGGCCGAACATAAAACGGTCCAGCTGAGCTTCTGGAAGCGGATACGTCCCCTCCTGTTCAATGGGATTCTGGGTGGCGAGCACAAAAAACGGCTCCGGCAGCGGATGCGTTTTCCCCGCCGCGGTGACGCTCCGCTCCTGCATCGCTTCAAGAAGCGCCGCCTGAGTCTTGGGCGTCGTGCGGTTGATCTCATCCGCCAGAAGCAGTTGCGCAAAGACCGGACCCGGCATGAATTTGAACATACGTTCGCCGGAAAGCTTGTCGATTTCCAGTATTTCGTTTCCCGTTACGTCGCCCGGCATCATGTCGGGCGTGAACTGAATGCGTTTGAAATCAAGTTCCGCGGTTTCCGCGAGCGTGGAGATCAGCATGGTCTTCGCCAGCCCCGGAACTCCGGTCAGAAGACAGTGTCCGCGTGCGAGGATTCCTGCCAGAAGCAGATTTGCAAGTCTTTCCTGTCCATATACTTTCCGTCCGATTTCCTTTCGCATCCGCTCCACTTTTTCCGGAATCATTTCCAATATTTCAGCCGGTTCGTTTTGCATGAAAAACATTCCCTTCATATAAAATCAATCCATTTTGAAGAAGTATACACCGGAAAATCAAAATTGTCAAGCATGGAATTTGCCGTACCGGATATTTATATTCAACAGACATCAGTTCTTCGCCTGCAAAAAAGCGGCGGATTCCCGCAATCCGGTGTTTTTTGCAGAAACGGATATGTTTTTTGTCGTTTCAGACATTCCCTTTTTCCGATTTTGTGGTATAATATACCAAAACAAAATAACGGAGCGGCTCGGGAAGAGCAGCCCGGAGAAAAACAAAAAACAAACGAAAGGCCGGCAACACGATGAAAACTCATCCGAACAGAAGAAGCAGTCTCATCCCGTATTTCAAGGGCGGATTCAATAAATTCACCCTCATAGAGCTCCTTGTGGTAATTTCCATCATTGCAATCCTTGCCGGCATGCTTCTCCCCGCGCTGAATTCGGCGCGGGACAAGGCCCGCGCCCTGAGCTGTCTCAACAACAATAAAACCGTCGGAACCGCCATGGCGATGTATGCAACAGCCAACGACGACTGGCTAGTTCCGACCTTTGCGCCAAGCTACAATCCGGATGACAAACGCACCGTCTGGCTCGGAATCCTCAGCGGGATCAGCGTGGAAGATCCCAGCAGACCTTCCGCGGATTCGCCCAACCCGTCAAACGTCGTCGGCCCCTACGGAGTCGCCTACGGGTACGATTCCCCGACGAGCACATTTCATTGCCCCTCCAATCCCAAACCGATTCTCTGGGCAGACGGGCATTACTGGTTCACCAATTATCACCTGAACCATGCGCTCCACGGCGGTGACTACTTTGGGAATGCGGCTCCTTGCCGGAAAGTCAACCAGGTCAAGGAACCGTCAAAGGCTGTCACGACCATGGAGGGAGGCGAAACGGTCATGGGATCGCCCTTCATCCCCAAATACGGAAACTGCAAATCGGACGACAAGTATGTCACCTACAGCCGCCATCCGGTCAACAGCCCGAAGGGACACTCCGTCACGCTCTTCACCGACGGCCATGCCGCCAGCGTAACCGAAGCCCAGGCAATCACAACCAAAGGCTACGACGGTTCCGGCGACCTTCTCAAGGCCGGATTCAAACACTAACCGAAAGGATTTGATATGAAACACGCAAAATTCGCGGCTCTTGCCGCCGCACTCGCCGCGCTGCCGGTTCAAGCGGAACTGCTCAATCCCGGCGCCGATATGGAACTCGGCGAAACAGGAAAACCCGTCCCGGGGTGGATGCTCACGCTCAACAGAATCGACAGAAAGCTCCTCAGGACTCAGCCGGACACCTTTTTCACCACGGAAACCGTGATGGAGAAAGGACGCGGACGCGTTCTGCTGGTTCCGTACCGCCCCGGCATGTACGACCTCAGTCTTGTCTGCGGCGAAATGAAAGTCCCGGCGGACGGCGAAGTGGAAGTCGCATTCGACGCGAAAGCCGGCAAGCCGGTCGGCGCGGATCGTCCGAACATCCGCCTCGGCGCGGATTTCCGCTGCTACGCCCCGCTCAATTTCATCCCCGATCCGAAGTGGTCGCATCCGTCCTATCCGCTTCTCAGCTGGCTCTCCGCCGACCCGACGGAGGAATGGCGGCACTTCTCTCACAAGGTCAAGGTCTTCAACATCGGAACCGCATACGTTATGACGCTTCAGATCCGTTCGACGGACGGCAAGGCTCTGAATGCGCCGCTCTATATCGACAACTTCCGCATGACGTTCCTCAACGGTAAAAACGATTATCCGGAAGAGGCTTCCATCGTTCCCGATCATGCCGAAGCGCACTATTTCAAAGATGAAACTATGAACTTCCGCATCACCGCGCGCCTAAGCGCAAATGCGGGAACGGAGAAGACGGAACTTGTCTTTGTTTCCGTCCATGACAATGCAGTCCGCAAAGTTCTGCCCGTCACTCTGAAGAAGGACGGCGAAGCTCCGCAGAACGGACTCACCCGCTATACCGGAGCAATCGCCGTTCCCGCGGATCAGTTCGGAGCCTTCAAGCTGAAACTCCGCCGCAACGGAAAAGAGATCGCCTCCATCGGCGATGTCTCCGTCCTGCATCAGCCGGTTGACCACAAGCGGTTCTCCCCTGGCTGGAGCATCGGAATGAACGAGCACTCAAACATTATCTACAACGGCTACCAAAATGCCACCCACACGACATATTTCGGAAGATACAGTTCCTGGAATTCCGTCGGACGCATTGCGCGTCTTGCCGGAATGCGGAATGTGCGAATCTGGGGAAGATGGGTTCTGATCGAACGCGAACCGGGTAAATTCTCGCCGGACGTCATCGGCCCCAACATTGACGAATATTACAAAAACGGCGTGGAACCGTTCTTCTGCATCGCCGCCGGAATGGGGCTCCTGTTCCGTGATCAGGGACCGAAAGGAGAAACGGCGGATTACCCGCTCTTCTATTACGGCAAGTACATCAAAAAATACCCCAAGCCCGGCATCGTCATGCTCGATGCCCCGCTTGACGTCTACGGGCGTTATCTTGACTACTGCATCCGCACCTGGGGAGACAAGGTCAAGATCTGGGAAATGTTCAACGAACCGGGTGACCCGCTGATGGGACCGCAGCAGTATCTGAAATATCTGAAGTACACCTACAAGGTTCTGAAGGAGAAAAACAAGGATTATCTGCTTCTCGGAAACGGCAACACCTGCGATGTCGGCTACGACAAAGGCTGGTGCCGCCGCCTGAGCGAAGCCGACCCCGACTATGTGGACTATGTCGACGGCATTGCGTTTCATCCGTACAACAATTCCAGCGACTACGAGAAAAACATCTACGGTCTCTACTCCGCGCATATCAAAGAACTGCGTTCCACTCTGAAAAAGCAGAAACCGCTCTACAACACGGAATGCTATTACATCGTCGGAGCGCGGAACCCGCAGTCGGCAATCAACACCCAGGACCGTATTCCCGCCGAAGCGGTTCAGCGTCATTACCTCGACGGCATGCTGAACGGCGTCCGCCTCGCGGCGTCTCCGAGCGACAACCTGCTCACCTACGACCCCTCGTCGACGGGAATGCGCGTCATGAGCGAAACGGCCGTCGCGACCAATGCTCTGTCCTTCATGCTCAAGGACATGGAGAAACTCGATCCGGTCCCGCTGAATCCGTTCATGCGCGCCGGCATTTTCAAATCCGCCGACGGGAAACAGGGTGTCGGATTCGTCTGCGATCTCCGTCCCTCCGGCTCGACAGTGAAAACAGGAAACGAATCCGGACTTCAGTTCCTCGATCTTTTCGGCAACCGCATGGCGAAGGCGGACGGAACGACGCTCAGTTACGAACCGCTTTACATCAAGGGGGAACCGGAACGCATCGCGGAATTTTTCAAATCCGTGTGCTTCATTCCGAAACAGAGCTGCCGCGTTTTCGGACGCGCCCTCGGAGACCGCCTCTATCTGACCGCGCTCAACAGCTTCGGACAGCCGGGAACCATCATGACAAAATTCGCTCCGGAAACCGGACTGCCGAACATCCAGTTCGCGTTCAAAGACGCCGATGACGACAGCACGGTCTCCTTCCCTCTGCCCGCGAACCGCCAGCTCTCCTACCGCGTGGAATCCAACGGTGCGGAACTCGGCGGCGGCAAAGTCGAAATGGCTGACCCGGTTCCGGAATTCATCATTTCCGCCACGGAGAACGAAGCCAAAGAGCTGCCCCTTTCCCGAGGAGCCAAAGCGAAAGTCTGGAACGACGGAACCAGCCTGAAAGTCCGGGCAAACGTCAAAGCGGCGAAAATCACTCCCGCCGGCGGAGAATCGCTCTGGGAAGGCGATGCGGTCGAGCTCTTCATTGATCCCGCGCCGTTCTCAAAACCTGACAAAGAGGTGATCATCAGCACAAATCCGCTGAACTGCTTCCAGTACGTTTTCGCGGCGGCGCCTTCGAAGACGGGCTCCAGTGTGCTCGCGATCTCCCGGACCGACAAGGAGTTCAAGACGAATGCCGCAGTCAAGCAGACCCGCACGGAAGATGGCTATTCGCTCGAAATCTCCATTCCGTGGACGGAGATCCGTCCGGCATACGGCGGAGTGCTCGGACTTGAAATCGAGGTCGCGCGTCCGGGCGAAACCGGCTGGAAAGAAAGCCTCAGCGGAGTAAAGGCATTTGCATTCAAAGACCGCAGTCACTATCCGCTGTTCCGTCTGCAAACCAAAGCCGCAGTCCGGAACGGCAGCTTCGCCAAAGGCGAATACGGCGAAGCGGACGGCTGGTTCTACACGCCGCAGTCCAACAGCTGCCGCATCGAAATGGTTCCGAAAAGCGGATTCAACGGAGGAAACGCGGTCGTTCTGAACAGCACAAAGGTTTCTCCGGGCAGCGGCCAGCAGGGAATCTCCCAGCCGGTCGCCGTGCCGGAGTGGGCAACGGGAATGAAAGTTTCCGCGCTTGTCGAAATGAGTTCCTGCACAACCGCAAGCCGCCAGTTCAACAGCTGGCGCCCGCAGGGATTCTACCTCGGGCTAAGCTCGCGGGACATGAGCCACATTCTGCACCGCGAATTCTCCGCCCCGTTCGGCTGGACTCTGCTCCAGTTCTACGCTCCGGTCGAAAAGCAGGACAGGCATCCGCGCGTTGAATGCGGTCTCCGCCAGGCGTTCGGAAACCTCAAAATCTCTGAAATTCAGGTGAATTTCATCAAATAACAAAAAGGAGTCAAGACATGAAAAAACTTCTCACACTCGCCCTCGCCGCAGGACTTGCGGCAATCGCAACTGCGGAAAATTTCCGCATCGACATCTCCGGACAGAGCAATCAGGTCGGGCTCGTCGTCAAGCAGATGGATGACGGAATCACCGGAACCCAGGCCGAATGGCTCGGCGACAAAAAAGACCAGCGTCTCATCTTCTGCGGCCCCGTTGCCGGAAAATGGGAAAAGAAGAGCTTTTCTTTCCTGCCGAAGAAAGACGGAAAAATTTCGATCTGTCTGATGGGCTACGAAAACCGTGCGGACGCCCCGCTGATCGCGTATGACGACATCAAAGTCAACGGTCAGCCGCTGATCAACGGCGGCTTTGAAGCCTCCTCTGAAAAAATTGCCCCATGGAGCAGCTGGGGCAAAGCAAAACTCGCCACGGACGGCGGCGCCGCCGAGGGCAAAAATTTTGTCCTGGTCAATCACCACAACCCGGCAATTCAGGACTTCTCCGTCAAAGCCGGAGAGCTTGTCACTGTCACCGTTCAGACGAAAGCAGCGAACTGATTCACAACAAAACGGCAAAAAAACGGGCATGAACTGAAAATCATGCCCGTTTTTTTTGCCGCCGTCCGGTCCGTCAGATACGGATGAACGAATACGGTGCGCAAAGTCTGCCGCCATAGGCGAACTCTTCGCCGCCGAGGTTGTAGACCACAATCGAACCATCCGAATAAGTGACCTTGAAAACCTTTTCCGCAACCAGCTCTTCAAACTCCTCCATGAACTCATACTGGAGGTCGCTGACCGTGCGGTAGCGGTCATAATCCGCTTTGATTTGCGCGACGTCGGCGCGGAGCCGGGCGGGATCGCCGAAACGCAGATCCTCTTCCCCCATCCAGTTTATACCGGAGGAACGGAATTTCGCATAGAAATAGCTCAGCGGACGTCCGCCCCAGGCAAGATTCAGAACGGGAAGCGACTTGTCCGACTTGATGCTCGCGTTCACCGTGTCGCAGAAGGTGTTGTAAAGCACGATGCCGTGATAAACCACATGCCAGAACGGAATGTGGCGGTCAACCATCGGACGTTCAAATTCGCCGTTGCGGTGGAAAACCGTATAGAGAACGTAATCGAGATCTCCGATGCAGAAATCCCATGAACCTTCGGATGCGCTCGCGCCGACTTTCTCACGGGCAAGAGCAAGGGTGCGTCCGCGCCAGTACGCGGCCTCCTTGCGGGTCAGCGGGTGACGCGGATCATAGCATTTCGGCGGGCGCAGGATGCTCATCACATCGAGGTAGTGCGTGCCGCGGAAGCCGAGACGCGCCATATCCGCCATATCCTGCTCCGCATAAACCTCATGTGCCTTTTTCGGACAGAGATAATAGGAGTTGCCGCCGCCCCAGTTGCCGAACTGATGAAGCGCCCCGTCTTTGTCGCGCATGCAGTTCTCCTCGCTCCAGCGTTTCGCGATCTTGTACGAATCCAGCAGGTTGGTGTGTCCGCAGATCAGATAGCCGTAGGATTTCGCCTTCTCGATCAGACGCACCATCGCCTCTTCGCCGCCGAGCAGAGGCTCGACCGGGAAAAGATCGGGGAAGCGTCCGTCGTGTCCGGATTTGTTCCAGCCGACCAGACAGAATTCCGCGTGTTCGACGCCCTGGCGGTGAAACTCTTCGATAATCTCTTCGCACTGCTCAAAGGTAATCGCGACGTGAATCGGCGGCTCCGTCTCTTCGGTCTGGTCGGGGACGGGCGACGGAACGGGTTTCCACGCCAGGCGCACACGCACTTCCGGTCCGAGCGCGGCTTCTCCCACAACCGGGAACTTCTTCATGCGGTCGCGGATCGGTTCGCACGCGCCGCGTTCCAGCTGATACCGACGGTATCTGCGCGCGGCTCCGCACCAGGAGGCTTCAGACCCGGTCAGCTCGAAGAAACGGACTTCGATATCCTCATACGCGCCCTCGCCGTTCAGAATGAAGCGCGGAAACATGTAGTAGAAACCGTCTTTGATTCCGGTTATGAGACTGTATTCCAGAGCCATTCCGGCAACCACGGCGAGCGTCCCGGCGGAACCGGTGTTGAACACATAGAGCGGCATGTCGTTGCTTTCGAACTCGCACTCCTGTTCCCCGCGCGGATCAAAAAAGATCTGTCCGGCGTGCCCGTCGTTGTCGATGCTCGGAACCACGTAGAACCCTTCGCTTCCGATTTTGGCATTGCAGAAATCCGGGAGGAAATCAACAGTCTGCGTCTCCATCGGAATCGCATCCTTGCGGAGAACCGCGGTATTGCCCTGCATGAGAACAGGAAGTTCACGGACAGAGCCGTCGGTCATTTTCAGTCTTGCTATATACATATTCAGCCTTTCTGCTTATTTGGAAAGTTCGGTGCGGATCGCATCGGCAACGGCTTTGCCGCAGACTTCGATGCCTTTCAAACTCAGATGAATGCAGTCGCCGCGGAGCAGTCCCTCTTTGTCGCGGTTCACAATGGCATAGAGGTCGTTGATCGGAACGCCCTGCGCTTTCATGTACGGAACAATGACGGCGTTCAGCCGGTCAATGAATTCGATGTGCTGGTTGAGGCTGCCGTCGCGGACCGGCGTGGTCGTCGCGAAAATGACGTGGGCGCAGTGTTTTTTCAACTCGCGGAGAATCCGGCTCATGTAGAAAAGATACTCGGCGGGGGAAGTGAACATGCCGTCCTCTTCGCACACAACGGCGGAGTCCCAGAGCCCGATGTTCCAGTGAATCACATCCGGCTCACCGCAAACCTCGAACCAGCGGGAGAGCTCATTGAGCGCATATTTCGCAAAACGGCAGTTCTCTTCCGGAGCGACGACTTCATAGGCGTCGCCCAGTTCTTCTCGCACCTTGTTTTCGTAGTTTCCGCGAATGGAATCCCCCAGCAGCAGAACCCTGATTTTCCCGCTCGGGTCATTCCGGCGGCCCGCTTTGCGGAGCAGTTCCGCGGCAAGACGCGGGTAATACCCGCAGCGGCGTCCCTTCAGCGACGCGCAATCCGAAGCGCCGGTGAGTTTGACAAATTCATTGCGCAGTTCATTGCGGACGGAGTCATCGGAAAGCGCGTTCAGCACGGCGGCGAGTGCATCGCAGTCGGCGCCGACGGCACAACCTTCCGCTCCGGCAAGTTTCCGGATTTCATCTGCGGCTCCGCAGTCCGGACGGGGAAACTGTTCTGTTTTCATTATGCGGGATCCTTTTTTATCAGTTGTGATAAAACTAAATATAGCCCTGTTTTCCGCGAATGCAAGCTCTATCGTTTGATTTTCCGGAAAAAGCGGTTATACTATCTTCAAATTTCGGAAAGGAACTCTGCAGATGAATGCAAAAGAACGGATGAAGAGCGGAAAAATCTACTTCTGCACCGATGAAGAGCTCGCAAAAGAACAGCTGCGCCGCCTTGACCGGCTCTACGATTTCAACCAGACCCGTCCTTCGGAAATGCCGAAACGGATGGCCCTGCTGAAGGAAATTCTTGCGGAAGTCGGCGAAAACTGCTACGTGGAACCCCCGCTCCATGCAAACTGGGGATGTCACACGCATTTTGGAAACAATGTCTACGCGAACTTCAACCTGACTCTGGTTGACGACACAGACATTTACGTGGGCGATGGCGTCCTGTTCGGTCCGAACGTCGTCGTCGCGGTTGCCGGACACCCGGTCGATCCGGACCTCCGGCGCAAAGTCGCGCAGTTCAATCTTCCCGTGCACATCGGCAACAATGTCTGGATCGGCGCGGGCGCAATCATCCTCCCCGGCATCGCGATCGGCGACAACTCCGTCATCGGGGCCGGAAGCGTGGTCACGAAGGACGTTCCCGCGAATGTCGTCGCCGTCGGCAACCCCTGCCGCGTGCTCCGCGAAATCGGCGAACACGACCGCGAATACTACTGGCGCGACCGGAAAATCGAGATTCCGTGAAAACCGCCTTGTCTATTTGATATTCGCGTGTTATATTACCTGTAAACAGGAGGTTGAATCGTGGATGCGGATGCTATACTGAAGAAGGCGAAAGAGGTCATTTCCATTGAAATCGAAGGACTTGAAGCTCTTAAGAACAATCTGAACGAAGACTTTGTCAAACTGGCGCAGGCCTGCTGCGAAACACTCGACAAGGGCGGGAAAATCGTCATTACGGGCATCGGAAAAAGCGGTCATGTCGGCAGCAAAATCGCCGCGACCATGGCAAGCACCGGCTCGCCCACGATCTTCATGCATTCCGTTGAAGCCATGCACGGAGACCTCGGAATGATTCAGAAGGACGACCTGCTCATCGCCATCAGCTACAGCGGCGAAAGCGATGAAATCGTCCGCGTAATCGTCCCCGCGAAACGCCTCGGCGTCCGCGTCGCCGCACTCACCGGAAACAGGAACTCCACACTTGCCCAGCTCGGTGACATCCACGTCGAAACCGCCGTGCCCCGCGAAGCATGCCCGTTCAATCTCGCGCCGACAACCTCCTCGACGGTTCAGCTCGCGCTCGGCGACGCTCTCGCAATGGTGCTGCTCGCCCTCCGAAAATTCACAAAAGAGAACTTCGGCAGACTCCACCCGGCGGGCGCAATCGGACGCGCCGTCACCATGCGCGTCGGCGACGCCATGCGCAGCGGCGACCGTCTCGCAACCGTCACGGCGGATTACAATGTCAAAGACACGCTTCTCAAGATGACCGCCTGCCGCAGCGGCTCCGCGATCATCGTGGACGACGCCGGACGCCCCGCCGGAATTTTCACCGACGGCGACTTCCGCCGCCGCGCGGGCGTTCCCGATATTCTCTCCAAAAATATTGCGGAAGTCATGACGCCCAACCCCGCCTCCATCCGCGCCGATGCGCTCGCCATCGAGGTTCTGCGCCTCGTCGAAGTGCGCAAAGTGGACGACATCATCGTCACCGATTCGGAAAACAAAGTCGTGGGCGTGGTTGATATTCAGGATCTCCCCGGGCTCAAACTTATGTAACGCAAATGGAGAATCCCACTCCTCTGCTGGAGCGTCTGCACTCGGGCGAACCGGTTTCGCGCGCGGAATTTCTGGAAATCTATTCCCCGTTCCTCTCGCGCATTCTCCTTTCCGCCGGCTATTCCCCAGCGGAAACGGAAACTCTGCTTGAGACTTTCGCACACACCGTTTTCGGAGAGTCGGAGCGCTTCGTCCATTCGCCGGAACGTGGAACTCTTCCGGGCTTTCTGCATCAGATTCTTCTGCGCACGCTCGCGGAGCTGCCGCCGCGAACGGAAATCAGCGAAGAGCTCTGGCGCGGGGAATGGCGCAAGCATGTGCTCGACCAGGCGCTTCAGAAACTCCGCATGGAGGAAAAACCGAACGAGTACGCGGCTTTCGAAAACCACGTACTCAACGGCAAATCGGCGCGCGAAACCGCCGTCATGTGCTCCATGCTCCCCGAAATGGTCTATTTCGTCAAGACACGTCTCATGCGGAGGCTCCGCGCGGTGATGAAGGACTATTCGGACTGAGTCACGCGTTCCATGCACTCAAAACGGAACAGCTCCGAATTTTCGTTTTCAAGCAGCCCGTCCCAGCACTCCCCTTCCGGATTCACCCATTCCACCGAGGATTTTTCAACGGATGCGCTCCGGATGTTCTCGAAAAAGAACGCCGGTATCCGGTGCGGAAAACGGTTGCGGACCGACGGCGTTTCATCGAATACGCCTCCGGGCTGCGTTCCCTGGCGGACAAAGCGCAGTTTCACCTCCGAAAGAAAAATGTTCTCCACGTTCCCGGCTTCCGGATACGAGGAGATGAAACAGCTGCTCTCACAGTCGATATCAATCTCTTTCAGCACGACATTGCGGATAGTCCCGGCGCGTTCTCCCGCGCGGCGCGGCGACGCGGAGATGAAAACGGCGTCCCCCGCGCCCCACCAGCTCCAGCGGAACTTGTGACACGGCGCATTGCCGTGCGCTCTTGCGCTCCCCGAAATATTGCGGAAAACAATGTTCTCAACCTCTCCGCCGTCGCGCGCATAAACCGCGATCGCATGGGAGGAACCGAATACACAGCAGTCCTCAAAGGAGACATTGCGGACCGGAGCAAAGGTCTCCGTCCCGATCTTGAGCGCGGCGCTCGTGGAATAAATCTCGCAATCCTCGATCCGGACATTCGCGCAGCCGCCGTAAAGCTTTGCAACTTCGGACGAACTCTTGATACAGATCCCGTCGTCTCCGGTCTGAAGGTACAGCCCTCGCGCGGTGAAGTTGCGGCAGCAGTCGATGTCGAACGCATCGGTGTTGCAGGCCCGGAGCGGATTTTCCACGCGGATGTTTTCCACCAGCGTATCACGGCAGCCTGCAAAATGAATCGTCCAGAACGGACTCTCCCGGAAGGTGATCCCGGAAAGGACGGCGCCGCGGACATCCTCGAAACGCAGAAGCTTCGGACGGAACTGTTTCGGATCGTCAAATGTCAGGTGCTCCTCCCCGTTGCCGCCGTTCGCGGGATCGTCATGCGAAAAACTCATCACCTGACCGAAGACGACGCCCTCGCCGCAGACACGGATATTTTCCGCATGCAGCGCATTCAGACACGCCCGCGGCTGGGAATCCGGCGCAATATCATCCGGCAGCGGATAATCCGCCGGATTCAGCGAAGCGATCAGCACCGCTCCCGCATCCAGACAAAACACGATGTTGCTTTTCAGCCACAGAGAGCCGAGCAGATAACGCCCTTCCGGAACAAAAACAAGACCTCCGCCTTCATCGGAGCAGCGGTCGACGGCGTCCTGAAACGCCTTTGTATCAAGCGTGCGCCCGTCTGCACGGGCGCCGAAATCCATGACATTGAAGCGCATAGAACCCTTCACTTCTCAATCCGCTCCAGAGTAAAATCCTTGAACTGGAACTCATTCAGCTGAGCCGTCGGACGGAATCCGATGCTGCCGTTCGTCACGCGCTTTTCCAGCTGCGGATGCTCCTTGAGCGACGGTGTGCGGAATCTGAATTCCACCTGCGTCCACTCTTTGGCAACCGCAATGTTGCCGGAACAGTAGTAATGTTTCACCTTGTTGTTGTACCAGGAATTCACGCCGATGGTTCCCGTGCCGACTCCGTTGCCTTTCACCCAGGCTGTCACACGGTAATCCGTATCCGGAACCAGAGGGAGCGAATTGGAGAGCACCGAAGCCGGACGCTTTGCGTAGAACGATTCCGGCGCAGTGATTTTCACCGCCTTGCCTTCGTCGATATGATCCGCGGCGTCAACAAGTTCCACCTTCAGAGCCTTCTTCATCCAGCTCGGCTGAATCCAGTTGGAAACGATTGTTCCGTTTTCCGGCATCACGGCCTTTTTCAGAGCTCCGGCGGAAAGCTTTTCAATTTTCGGATTTGCTAAAACGCCTTTCACTTCCGCGTTCGCCACAAAGTAGACGCGGAAGTAGGTCTCCATGTCCTCTCCGGCGTAGGTGTAGATGACCGGAGCGGTTTTGCCCCTGGCGTTCTTCATCTCGACAAAAGAGTACGGAAGCTCCTCGATCTTGTTGAGTCCGTACTTGTATGATTCCGGCGCGGCTCCGGGAAAATCAAGCTCGAATGAAATCCGGTAGAAATGCTCCTTCTCCAGATTGACGCGCGTTATGAACTCCGTCCGTTTTCCCGCGGGTGCGGTGAAGGTGACTTTGTCGCCTTCCGCCGTGCTTCCGGCGGGACGGGCCCATGCCTTCCAGTTCGTTTCCGCGCATACGGTTCCCGCGAGAAGTCCGGCGAGAAGAATCAGTGCCTGCTTTTTCATTTGCTGTATCCTTTTATTTGAGTGTTAAAGTTCCGAAGTTGAAACGGTTTCTGTAGTTGTCGCCGTCGCCGCTCCACGGAATGGAGGAGATGCGTTTGTTTTCGTCCGAATCATTGACGGCGATATCGAACGCGAGGGTTGCCGGCGCGTTCATTTTGAGGCTCTTCCACGGAATGAGCATGACAGCCTCATAATCTGCGCCGTTTTCCTTGATGTTCCAGCGGATCGCGGAGGAATCCAGATTCGCGCTCGTGCTCAGCGAGGCCTTGTGCGATTTCGTCGCGGGATTCGCGAACACCCGGAAAACATGCTCGTTGTAAATTCCCTTGTCGAGTCCGGAGAACGGACGGGAATCAATGAAGAGCTCCACGCCGTCGCCCTCCCACGGAGTTTTCGCCTCGTAATCGCCGCGTTTGTCGTCCTTGACGCTGATTTTGAACTCCAGTCCCTCCGCGAGCGCGGTGACGCGGAAGGATCCGTAGGGCGTCGTCTGCTCCGCGCCGCTCTTCACGGATTTGCGGACGGGAATAACCGGACGCGTCACGCGCTGCATTTTCTTTCCGTTCGAAAGAATGACCGTGTATTCCTTTTTGAACTCCGTCACCGGGAACAGGAAGGTATGCGACGCTCCGGCGGAAATGACGGCGGACTGCTTGCCCGCCACTCCGCGCGGCTTGACCTGCACGGTCTGCGCTTCCAAGCTGCGGTTCAGAACATCAATCGCGATCACCGTTTTATCTCCGCCGATTGCGCGGATTCCGCGAACCGCAAAAATTTCATCGGGCGCAACCGTGAGATTCTTCTTCAGATCGTTTCCGACGAACCAGACAGGCTTCGCGGTCAGCGTTCCCTTCGCCGCGATTTCATTGCCGAAGATATCGAACACCTTCACGCCAGCTTGGGCGGCAAAGAGGAAGTGCGTATCTTCATCCACCGCCCAGACTGCGGCGGTCTGCGAACCGTCGGAGTTTTCATAGATTGCGCCGTTGCATCCCGCAAGCGGGACCCACGGACCGAGACATTTCTTTCCCGCGGTGAAGCGGAAGAACGCGTTCCCCGCGATCATGTGCGGAGCCGGAATCGCACGGTGATACTTCCACGATCCCGAAACGTTCAGGCGCGGCTGGTAGAAATGATTCTGGAACTGTCCGGCGCTCAGAGTCAGCGTGTGCGCCAGTCCGTTCGACTGGTCGATCAGATAGCGGCGCAAAGCGTTTTCGGCGGAAACGGCTCCGTCCAGCAGATAGCGCACCGGAGAACGGTCCTGCATGATTTTCGTGTTCTCTTTCAGAGAATGAATGTAATAGAGCTCCGAGTTCCAGAGCGGCAGTTTTTCCGCGCCGTACTTTTTCAGAATCGCCTTCACCTGCTGAATCTGCTGCTGCGCGGGGACCGCATCGCTGTCCAGCTGGGCTGAATAGGGATGAAACGAGACGGCGTCGCAGTACTTGAACGCTCCGAGCTTGCCGCACTCATCAATGAATCCGCCGAGATTTCCGGAGAAATCACCTGTCGCGCAGATTCCGATAATCACGCAGTCCGGATTCACAGCCTTCGCCGTTTCGTACGCGGCTTTCAGGTACGGCACATACTCCGCCGGATCAAAGAAAAGATTCGGCTCGTTCATGATTTCAAAGTAGCGCACCGTTCCTTTATACCGGGAAACGACGTCGCGGACATGCTTCTTCCAGTCCTCCATCCGGGTGAAATTGCGGACCGTTCCTGAACTCAGATACGTCCGTTTCCCCTGCTGGCTGCGCTTGATGATGAACCAGTTTTCATTCTCGTGTCCCTTTTTTGTGGAGATGGAAGAGTCGCCGAGCATGACCACCGGTTCAATTCCGGCGCGCTTCATGATGGCGATATCGTCGTCATGCGGGAAGTTTGAGATTTTCCCCTCTTCCGGTTCGAACCGCATCCAGCGGAGCCAGTAGCGGCACATCCGCATTCCGGAAGCGCGGAGAAGCTCCCAGCGTTTTTCGGGCGTGTCCTGGAAGATGGTCGCCGCGGCAAAACGCTCCTTGCGGTGACGGCGCGTATATGGCGGCTCATTTTCGCCGACCATGAAATCTTTTTCCGGGTCCAGCTTGATATCCGGCAGTTTCGCGAGCACGCCGAACGCGGCGGGATTCAGCTTGCCGTCCGAGACCGTTCCGCTGAAAACGGAAACGCCGTAATGATTGAAATCGTAATCCAAGGGAACGGTCTTCGCCGAATGCGGAGCGAGTTCCACTTTCAGCGGGGGAAGATTCCGGCGGAACGCGGTGTCCGCCTCCGATTCGTTCAGCTTCACCTCCAAGGTCTTCGCAGTGTCCGTGTAGTTTGCCGCATGAACGCGGAGAGTGTGTTTTCCGGCATAAATCCAGTCGAGATCGCCCTTCAGGGAAACGGCGGCCTCGACTCCGGCGGCGGGAGCGTACGGCTTCGCCGTGTCGCCCTCATCCAGCTGAACGCCGTCGATCCAGAGGGTCATGGGATTGTCGTCGAGGATCAGATTCGGAACGGAAACGGGGCCGATTCCCTTGAAGTTCCAGGTTGCGGAAACGCGGGTCCATTCGGTCGTGACAGGCACATATTTGAACTTGACATCCCAACGGACGCCGTCCGCCGCGACATGGTAGAGCTGAAGACGGATTTTCCCCGGGCGATCCGCCTTGACATACATGGAGAGCGTATATTTCCCCGCTTTCGGCGTATCGACTTCCGGAAGCGAGAATTCGCACTCCATTTTCGGAATCGGCATGATGAGTTTGAGAGAGCTCTTTCCGTGCACGGCGGTCGTGGAGTCGATTTCCGCTGTCAGCGGCTTCCAGTTTTCCGCACCGGCTTTTTTATGATAGTTGATGGTTCCGACTCCGGTCAGTCCGAGTTCGAAACTCGAATTCTGAATCGGATTTGCCCCCGCCGCGAAAAGCGGCAGAAGCGCGAGGGTGAAGATTTTTCCGTTCATGGCATTTCCCTTGTTTTATTACGGTTTGGCTTCCCATCCGGCCGCTTTGATGATTTTGCGAACGCGGTAAATGGATTCATTGAAGGAGGAGGCGACAGAGGCTTGTTTGGTGGAAACATGGCCGTCCCAGTGAGCGACGTTGTAGCGCATGCTGTGCCGCGGCGCCGGATTCGTCAAAATATCCGCCGTTTCGCCGCCGAGCGTGAAATATCCCTGCGTACCGAACGGATCAACCAGCTGCGATGCGATTTCAATTTTGCCGTCGAGGAACATGTATGCCCGGGATGGCTCGCAGATCTCCGTGAGTCTGTAGGTGTTGTTGTGGTAGAAATCCTTGCCCGCCCAGTCACCGCCGAATCCGTTCATGGCATAGGATTTTGCAATGGAAGCGGTTCCGGCATCCGAGTTCGCCTCCAGCCATCCGGCGGGAGCTCCGGAACTCGGACAGAGCAGACCGCGCGTCCAGTAGTAGCGTTTGGCGCCTTTCTGGTTCATGATTTTGCGGTAATGTTCGTTGCTGGTCCAAAGCCGTTTGAAGCCGTCTGCATCGGCGACGCCGTCGTTCATCATGGTGTAGTCGTCGCAGTCGCCTGCATAGGTGATTGTTCCGAGCGCGAAGCTCTTGAGATTTCCGGAACATGAAACCGCTCTTGCCTTTTCGCGCGCCGAGTTCAGCGCCGGCAGCAGCATTCCGGCGAGGATTGCGATAATCGCAATCGTTACAAGGAGTTCTATGAGGGTGAAATGATGTTTCATTCCGCTTTTCCGAACAGAACGAAATACGGAAAGAGTTTTTCTTTTTTCCATAGGAGAAATCCTTTCTGTTTCTGGTTTATATTTTCCGTACCTGCCTTTTATTATACCACAAAACCTTGAAAAACACAATAGCTGAAGATGTTGATTGCATATCTCTTTCTGGGATGTTGCCGTTTTTCCAGCCAAAATAAAAAGCCGGAAAACCGCATCGGACAATTTTCCGGCTTTCTGGAGCACTGCTGAAATCAAACGGCTACCCGGTCACCTCCACACGACTCCGATCTCCTCCGGAAGCTGGTCCCGCACGAAACAGCGGTCAAAGACTTCCGGGATCCCGTCGATCAGGTACTGTCCGTCGCTTTCGCGTCTTGAGACACACTCCTTCAGTTCGACCGGCTGAAGTTTCTCCGAAAGCATTTCGATGCAGTTCGTATGCTCCCGCGCAATCGCCAAAGAGCAGAGGAACCGCTCTTCTCCGGAAATTTTGCGGACGACGTCCATGAACATGTCGTCATTTGCCGGCTGAACGATACCGGATGCAATCACGGCGCCGTCTTCAGAACAGATGTTCCATCCGCGGTCCACATTCCAGAAAACCGATCCGCGCTCGCACCGGATGCGGATGACCGGATTGAGATTGACCGGAACCGCATGAGAGAGCAGCATCGTCAGCCGGCTTCCCGTGCTGACCGTAAAGCGGACCGCGCAGGTATCGAAAGTCTCGATTTCCTTCCGCGCGCGCCAGAGCGTTCCTTCCGCCTCAACGGCATGAGCGGATTCGCCGAATCGTTCCCCCGCCAGGAAAAGTTCCAGATTCAGATAATGGGCGAACGCATTGTTGATCGGAGAATCCCAGACCGGGGTTCCGTCAGCCGCCGCACGTCTGCCCGCCCAGTTGTTGCGCCGGTAATACTGATCCGCACGCGGCCAGAGCCCCTTGCAGACAATGCTCTCAACCCGTCCGACGCGTCCGGTCAGAAGATACTGTTTCAAAAACTGAATCTCCCGTCCGTAGATATGCTGAAACCCGACGGCGACGAATTTTCCGGACTTTTTTTCCGCTTCCATCATGCGCCGGATTGCGGCGACGGACCCTGCGGCCGGCTTTTCCACCAGCACATTCGCGCCGTTTTCCAACGCCTGAACGGTCAGAGGTTCATGGAACGCAATTCCGGTCGGAATGCAGACCAGATCCAGCTTCCCGCGCAATTCCGCGAACATCGCGTCGGCGGACGAGTAAATCCGCGCACCGCATTCCCGGAGCTGTCCGATCTGCGCCGCCGCCTCTTCCGGATTGATGACGACTGCCGCGGAGAACTCCGCAACGCCCAGCCGCACAAGCCGGATGATCCGTTCAAAATGATTGTATCCGTAGCCGGACACCCCGATCAGCCCGATTCTGACTTTTCCCATATCCCGTATATCCTTGTCAATGTTTGAGTTCATTCCGCCGTTTTCTTCCGCGATTTCAGCGAAAGGATTGCCGGAGGCGCCGGAAAACCCCGAACGGCTGATACCATTCGCGATCCCAAAGGGAGAGCGAAACGATGCGGAACGATTTCATAAACCCTCTTATTTCCCGCGGAACGCCTGCGGATCAAGCGTAATTGCAATCATGCCGATGTTAATCTCCTCACGCGGGGAAATCCGGATCGTATGCTTGCCCTTCTTGAGAAAGACCGGCCACTGCGCGCGTTTCGGCAGCTTGCCGTCAAAAAACTGAATCCACTGGGTTTTATTGAATTCCGTTTTGTCGTACTGGTGCGCAAGTGCGCCCGCAATCATCGGAGCGCCGTCAATGCCGAAGAAGAGCGAATCGTGATGCGAAACCGGCTTCGTGTCGAACATCACACGGGCGAAAAGACAGTAATTGCCGTCGGCGGGAACCTCAAATGTCATTTCAATCAGTTCCGCACAATCGGCTTCCGCAGGAGCGCCCCACGGGGGAAACTGGAGAAGGCCGTCTTTCTGCAGAGGCTTACTGTCGTCAAGAAGGTCGAAATTTCCTCCGTTCGCGGATTTCGACATATCCAGATAAACCGTGTCGTTCCGTTTCGGCAGAAGCGGCGTTCCGCCCTGGACAACGCAGGACATGTCATCCTCCGCAAAGGCGGAGGGAACCAGCGGGAAGGCCAGAACGGCCGCGGCAAGAAGTGCGAGTTTTCTGTTCATTTTCAATCCCTTTCAGTTTTTGTATTCAAATGCATAGTGGTTGTCCGTGATGGCGATCAGCCCGATCCGCGTCTCTTCGCGCGGAGCGATGTGAAGAACATGGCGTCCCGCTTTCAGGAAGAACGCCCCGCGGCTCTCCTGATGTCCGGCCGCTTCCGAAACCATGAACCAGCGCGCCTCTCCGCTCCTCGCCGGAGAAAAATCTCCGCGGCGCATCGGCTGTTCGTCAAACGAATAGAAGAATGAATCGTGCAGCCCGACCGGTTCCGGCGGAGCACAGCGGACAAAGACGCCGTAAAACCCGTCCTTCGGGACCTCGAATTCAAAGGAGAGACGCTCCGGGGAGCCGGGCTTTGCCGGTTCTCCGCGGCGCGGCAGCTGAACCATGCCGTCCTCCTCCGGACCAAGCGAAGGATCAAGACGGGGAAAAAACCGTTTCGCATCGGCTTTTTCCGGATTGAAATAGACTGCGAAATCTTTTCCTCCGTGCGGCTTCAGCGGCATCGTCCAGCCCGTTTTGGCGTAAACGGATACCGGACAGCTCAGTCCGTCGGCGAAACGCACCAGGAACGCGCCGCGCATGAGCGGCTGTTTCGCAAAACGCGCCGGATCAAGCTTCACCCTGAACGAAACCCCTTCCCCGGGGTTGATTTTTCCGGAAGCGGGCAGAACTTCAAACCAGTCGAAATCCCGATTCTGCGCGATCCGGAATTCCACGGGAACGTTTCCCGTATTTTGCGCTGCAAGAGACATCTCAGTTTTCCCCGCAGCAAACATCATCTTTCCTTGATTCAAAACGACCGGGACCGGGCGCAGGGGAAGCGCAGGTGCGCCGTCGCCGCCGAACGCTCCGGCGTCCGGATTCTCATCTCCGGCAACCGGGACGCCGCGTTTGCGTGCGGGGGAATCCGGACTCAGGCGGTAATCGCCCGCGGAGGGGTTGCGGAACTGCGGATCGGCGTCGTTCAGCAGATTTCCCGCCATGACTGCAGAGGGAAGCTCCGCATGTTCCACAAGATTGGCGCGTCCGTCGAAAATATTGTTATACAGGAAAAGTTTGTGATGTTTCAGCACATCGGTTCCGCGTCCGGGTCCGGAAAAGGTGTTGCCGAAAATATAACTTGCGGCAAACTTTCCGCTGCGGGGCGACGCCGTTTTCAGGAAGAGGTTGACCTCCCCGCGCTCGTCTCCCATATCGCTGACGAGGTTGTTGTACACGTAGCTCGGTCCTGTCATGCATCCCTGAATGCTCACGCCGCAGAGCGCGCCTTCAAAGCGGTTTCCGAAACAGCGGACATTCTGCTGACCGCCATCCAGTTCGATGTTGTCGTCGTTGCAGAAAATCATGAAATTGCCATAGATTTCCGCATCCTGATTGAATCCGCCGCGCGGATGAAAGTTGCCCCAGCCCTCCACTGCGTCATTGAAACGGTGAGCGTCGCTGCCGATGAAATCGTTGTACCGGATCACCGTGTTGCGCACGACGTGCACCATGACGGCTTCCGGTCCGGCGGGATGAGCGTAAGTCCAGCTGTTCGCGCGTCCCAGCGGATCGTGGATGTAGTTGCGCTCGACGAGCAGATTGTCCGAATTTTTCAGATAGATTGCGGCGTCGTAGTTGAATCCGTTGAAACTCTTCGGAAACTTTCCGGCAGCGGGGTAGAAACGTCCGTTGAGATCAAACCTCTGAACTCCGGCGCGTCCCCAGCCGGATATATCGCAATTGGCGATCCGGATATGCGAAGATTTTTCCACATGGATTGCATTGGACATTCCGCCCCGGATGACCAGACCGTCCAGCAGAACATACTTTGCATTGCGGATATTGATCATGGCACTGGACGAGTGGTAACGGAAATTCTTCTCCTTGAACGCCGCCTGTTTCGGATTGGTCAGGACGAATCCCGGTTTGACCGTGTAACGGATCCAGCCGTCCGGCGCCCCCTGATCATTGATCGTCAGATGCCCGCCGAAGTTTTTCTCATCCAGAACGATTGTTTTCGCAACCGGGACCGGAGCGCCCAGAGTACGGAACTTTCCGCGTCCGTCCGGAAGAGTTTTTCCATCGGGGGTCCGCAGTTCAAACTCGTAAGCGGCATCCTCCTTCAGATAAATGACGCTGCCGCGAAGCTCCGGTTTTTCGAGGTCGTGAACCGGCGCAAACCCGGCGACCCATTTTTCCGTTCCGCCCTCCCGGACATACGGCAGCACATCCTGTCCGGCTGTTCCGGACCAGTAATACGAACATCCGCGAAACAGCGGAACCAGCTGCAGTTTCGCTTCCGCCGCTCCGGCAAACGCCGAAATCAGCACAAAGCAAACGATAAAAAAGCGTTTCATGTTCACTCCTGTCTGTTGTTTCAAAGGAAACGGTCTGTTTCTCAAACATCGGACCGGGATACGGAATCGTTCCGTTCCCGCCGATTTTCCGCGGTTCGAATTATTCCTGCTCAAATGCGGACGCCCAGTCGCCAAGCGTTCCCCCAGTCAGAGCGTTGCAGCGCATTTTGTTGCCCGCATGACCATCTGCGTAAAGCACATTCGACGTCCTCCTGTGGCGGTAGTGCACTCGGTTGTCGGTATATTCCGGCTGAAGAAAACGCCGGTCATGGTTGATGAGCGACGTTACATTTCTGCCCTCGTACAGATGCGGAAAGCGCGAAGGGCTCTTCAGGCGGGAGAGCGGAATCACCGGATAATTGGTCATGTCGGCCGCCGGGTTGCTGTAGATTATTCCCGCATTGTTCGGAATCACATACGACTGGTTCAGCGCATCCCACGTGGAATTTTTGTCATAAGCCAGACGGTTGTCCAGATCCGACGGACGGCTCCCCAGCGTCACCGAAGGACACGCCAGAAGCGAATGAACGACATTCAGTTCAAAGACGCTTGCTCCGTTCCGGTTCACTTTCCGAGTCCGGGCGTTTTTCATGATGTAGTGATTGGCGAAATATCCCTGCGGAGCCGAAAACTCAAAATAGGGATTGGAATCGCTCTCCTGAACTTTGCAGGACTGCCGCATCAGCGTTCCGCCGAAGTCGTTGCTGTACTGCTGGAACATCAGCCCCAGCTGCTTGATCTGCGACGTGCAGGAAACAGTCTGCGCTTTCGCCCTGGCGGAATTCAACGCCGGAAGAAGCATTCCGGCAAGTATAGCAATTATCGCAATTACTACCAGGAGCTCTATGAGCGTGAATTTGTATTTTGTTTTTCCGGTTTTCATAACAAGACCCTCCTTTTTTTCACTTTTCTGTTGTTTTTATGTTGATTTTCAAAAAACGAAGTCCGTCGGCATTGATCTTTCCCGGCACACGGTGACCGGCTTGAACGATGACCAGTTTTCCGTTTTTTCCGCGGAAGCTGTTGAACACCGCGGCGACCGATGAAGAATGGGCGCTGTTGTCGAACAGTCCGGTGCTGACAAAAAATGCGGCGTCAGGATCAATGCGCTCCGCAAAGAACGCGGTGTCTCCCGCCGGATAAAGAGCATCTTCCCTGTCGGTTTTTCCTGTCAATTCAAGCTCTGCAGCCGGACAAAGCAGCGTTCCGGCAAGCATTCCCGCAACAACGAATGTTTTGATTTTCATGCGAAATCCCTCCTTGTCTTTGTTTATGTGCAAAGGATTAAATCTTCGGAGCCTGATACGCCTCGTCGCCGCCGTAACGCGCATAATCGCGCGAAAGCGACCACAGAACCGCGACTCCGCTCAGAGCCAGCAGCGCGCCGATCGGGAAGAGACAGCGGTAATTGTTGTTGAGCAGATCCAGCAGTTTCCCGATAACCGGAATCAGCAGCATGTTTGCAACGGAAGCGATAATGCCGGTTGCCGAGGCGAACTGCGCAAACAGCTCCCGAGGAAAAAGTCTCTGCTGAAGAGATGCGGTCAGCGTCATGCAGCTTCCGGAAACGACGCCGTGCAGAATCAAAATCGGACCGAACGCTGCCGGATTGCAGAGCAGGAACCAGCTGGAAATCATCAGCGCGGCATAGAGGCTGAGACACACTCCGCCCGTGCGCAGCGGATTGTAGCGGTCCGCCAGCATTCCGAGGAAGTAACTCAACGCAAAGGAGCATGCATAGGTGACAGCAATGTAAAGTCCGTATTTATCCATCCCGATTCCCAGCTTGCCCGCATAGATAATCGAAAAACCGTTGACCGGACCGAACACCAGGATGAGCAGCGTCTGCGCCAGCATGATTTTCCGGTAGTAGCCGAGCGAAAAGCTCTGGCGCAGATAGGTCAGCGCCGCACGCCAGACTTTGATCGCCTGCGAACTTTTGCTCTGACTGACTTCGCCCTCCTCCGTTTCCGGCGGCGGATAGCTCCCCTCCTTCACTTTCAGGCACAGACACAGCAGCCCGATTCCGTACAGAGTTCCGATTCCGATGAAAATCGGCATGACATAGAGCTCCACCTCTTTCAGCAGGAAAAAGTTGAAGAGCACGCCCGCCCCCAGACTGATCATCCGGAAAAGTCCGTAAAATCTTCCAAGCAGCTCGCGGGGAACGACGTCGTTGACCAGCGCGTTGAACAGCGCTCCCGCCAGAGTGGTTCCGAAATCCAGCAGAACCCACGAAACGCAGAACACGACGAGGCGTCCGCCGTGCAGACTCAAAGCGGGAAACAGCTCATGCAGTTTCCCCCCGAGCCACGGCGTCAATCCGAGCCCGTAAAGTCCCAGCACGATGAACGGCGTCGTAAACGCCAGAAACGGAATCCGGCGTCCATGCGGACCGCGGTGACGGTCCGACAGATAGCTGATGACCGGTCCCAGAATGATATTGGTGAAGTTCGGAAATGCAATGACGATCAGCGCGTAAAGGAAATCCGACACGCCGATCTGTTTGATCAGCAGCGTTGCGGAGGGACCTACCGCGCGGTCCTTCATCGCCCAGGTGAAGTCGCCCCAAAGCAGCCAGAAAAACAGCATCGCCAGCCCCGCGGAAGAGTAAACCAGAGTTCCGGCCTTCCATGTTTTCGGCGAATGCAACGCCATGTTTGTTTCATGCTGCTCCGACTTCATTGACAACTCCTTATTTTCTTGTTTCGGGTGTGTATTTTATGATCGCCTGCAATACAGGGTTCAGTTCATCGACAAAGTCCCGAGGCGTCCGGGCGGAGTAGAGAAAACCGGACATCGCCTCCTGGATCAGCCCGTTCACCATTCCCCAGGCATAGTGCGGAGTCGCGGCGATGCGGAACATCTGCGGAAAGAAAATCTGATCCTGCGGATCGTTTTCCGCAAAGCTCTGAATCGCCGCGCTCTTTCGGATCGGAATGCCGTAACGCCGCCTTCCGATCTCCTGCTGAAGCTCCGGCGAATAAACGGAGCGGATGATCTTGCGCACCGTGTCAAAATTGTTGACGGTCCGGCGGATGCAAAGCAGATCGCCCGCCATCAGCGAGAAATTCTCTCCGCCTGAAACATGCGGCAGCGGCAGGAATTTTCCTTTCAGAGAATACGAAAGAATATCCTGACGCGTGCACAGCTGCAGCGCACAGCGTTCCGCGCACTGTTCCGGACGCGGAAGAATGTGGTAGAGCTCCTGCAGCTTCCGCAAGGCAGTCAGCGTTTCAGGCGTGTTGAGAACAGCTTTGCACCCGCCCTCATGACGCTCGAAAATCCGCCCGCCCAGATGCGTCAGATAAATCAGCCAGCGGCTCGGATCTTTCGAACTCGCGAGAACCTGCTGCGGCGGCAGTTTGCCGTGCAGAGAACGCAGAAGCGCAAGAAAATCATCCCACGTCCAGTCCGGTTCCGGGAGCGGACAGCCGCTCTTCCGGAACAGTTCCTCATCGCAGCAGAACGCCCATGGAGAAAACATGAGCGGCAATGCATAGAGCCGACCGTCGTGAGAACGGAACTGTTCAATCTGCGCATTGAAAAAATCACTCCTGTCGGGAAATTCCGACTCAAAGAATTCCGAAAGATCAAGGTATTCCTGCTGCTTGGCAACCGCTTCGCTTGAAACGCGGACTTCGCAGGAACCGAAATGAAACGCCTTGATATCAAAGAGTTCCGGAACCTGAGGATGTATTTTGTCGCGGAAAAGATTCTCCCAGATCGGACGGAACGTCAGGAAGCTGTTCGGGAGAATCCGCTCCGCCCAGTCCCTCCGAACCCTTGTCCCCTGCCGTGAAACCCCGCTGGTGAGGATTCCGTCCGCAATCAGCGTGTTGAACGCCATCTGCATGATCGTAAACGAAATGCCTGTCTGCTCGGCGAGGTCGCGGGCGGACGGAAGCTTCTCTCCGCCTTTGAATTCAGCGGATTCAATGTTCCGTAAAATATATTCACGCGCATTCTGCAGTTTGTCTGACATTGTGCGACTCCTTGAAAAACAATTTCCTCAGGAGAACAGCCTTCTGCCGTTCTCTTCTGAAATAGTATAGCATTTAAAATGACAATGTCAATAGCAATTCCGCAAAAAAATCAATTTTAAAAATTTCCGCTCCGCAAATCAAGGAAACAAATGAAAATTCGAAAGAGCAGTTTTCATCCGGAGATCATGACCGACTTCATAACAGTAATTGACAATGTTAAACAGAAAAGCATTCATTTGAAGAGAAAAGATTCCGCGGTTTTGCGGAAAACGGTGTTGCAATTTTTCCGAGGAGAACTATATTGTCGAAAAAGAAGGTGCAGCATGGCAAACGAATTTTCTCATCGGAAAACACATCGGGGCGACTGGGAGATCATTTCCAGCAACCTGCGGTGGCAACTCAGAGTCTTCAATCTGGCAAAACCGGACTGGCATGGAACCGATGCGCGGAAAGGAAACCGTCTTTTCTGCATCCGCGCCGGAAGCGGATTCCTCCGCCAGGTCGAAAACGGAAAGAAACTCGATCTTGCTCCCGGCTACGCCTATTTCATTCCGAAAGATGTTTCCGTTGAACAGAACTTTCTTGCAGACCTTGAACTTTATGCAATGGAATTCCAGATCGATCTGCTGCCCGGACTTGATCTCTTTGCGTCAAACAGAAACCTTCTAGAATTCAAACCGTCCCCGCAATTTTATCAGATGCTTGCGGACGCCTATTCGGGAGAGCCGTCGTGGGAAAATTTCTTTCAGTTTGAATCGCTGCGCCAGCAAATACTCATCCGGCTGCTGCATGAAATGAAACCGAGCCTCTCCTACATGGATTTCTGCGGAGGACTCATCAAATACGCAAGGCTCATCGACTATATCCGGAACGAGGCGACCGCACAAACCACGATGGAGGAGCTTGCCGGAGTTCAGAACTGTTCGTACGACAAGCTCAGCCGGATGTTCCGCGCGGATTTCAAAATGACTCTGCGCGATATGCTCAGTGCGGAACTCTCCATGCGCGCGAAAAATCTGCTGACTTCCACAAACTTCTCTATCAAGGAAATCGCGGAGCGGCTCGAATTCTCCAACGAATATAATTTTTCCCGTTTCTTCCGCCGTCTCAACGCATGTTCGCCGAGCGCCTGGCGCCAGCACCGCTACGCCGCGGGCTTTGAATTGAAATTCGGGAAAAACATCTGACCGCTGAAAATCCCCCTGTCTTTAAAACTCAAAAACCACCGGTATTTCCGGTGGTTTCGAGTGTCGGGAAAGCAATCGGATGATTACTTCTGTCCGCGGATGCCGAGCTCTGCGGAGATGGCGACGAACTTCTCATGATTCTCGGAGCTGAGATACTTGAGGAGGCGTTTGCGCTTGCTGACCATTGCGAGCAGTCCTTTACGGGTGCTGTGGTCTTTCTTGTGGGAGCGCATGTGCTCCGTGATTTCAGCGATGCGCTTCGAGAGAAGCGCAATCTGGACTTCCGGGGATCCGGTGTCGCCCTCTTTGCGGGCGAACTTTCCGATGATTTCGGTCTTTACAGCTTTTTCCATCTTGTGTTTATCTTTCCTGAAGTTTGGTTAAAACTCTAATTTCATAAGAGCCTTAATTTAGCACGTCTTTCGTGAAATGCAAGTGTTTTTTCCGCTTTTATAGCGTTTTTGTCGTTCCGCCGGGAATTTCCACCGGAACTCCATCCGCAAGGAGCCACACGGAAAGCGCCGACGGATTCGTCACGCGATCCTTGTCCACCGAGAAATAGAGACTCCGCTGCGCCATGACATAGTCGTAAATCTCAATATTCGCAGCATACCAGATTGCGTCGTTCCCGGACATCTTTTCGCAGAACTCTTCGATCAGATTCCAGGTCACCGGAGCGGATTCGCGGTCGAATTCAAAGCTGTGACCCCAGAGATAGAAGAGATCCAGCGGATGATTCCGTCCGAGGAACTGATCCGCGAGTTCCAGAATCCCGTGCGACTGATGCGCCGTCGGATGCCATCGCAGAAAATCCTTCGGAAGGGAAAAATTGCGCGTCGCCTCCACGGTTCTGGAGTACACGATGCCGGACGCGCGGAGCACTGTCAGAACATCGTCGTCGTAAGTTCCCATCGGATAGGACATGCCGCGGACGGAATAACCGCAGAGACGCTCCAGGTTGCGGCGGTCTTCAAGAACCTCCGTCAACATGACGTCTTTCGGGCAGCGGTCGAGAAACGGATGTGTCAGCGAGTGAACCGCGACTTCATGTCCGGCGTAAAGGTCCCCGACTTCGTGTCTGGAAATACGCCAGCTTTCCTCGTCCAGCATCAGCCCGGAATTCAAATGAAAGGTCGCTTTGAGCTTGTTTTTGTTGAAGATCCGAACCAACCGCCGATCAGCGACATTGCCGTCATCATAGCTGAGCGTAAGAGCTTTCTTTTTCCCCTGCGGCCAGCATTGCTGATGCCTTTGAACATGTTACAATCCTTTTTTTATCTGTGCGAGAGCGTCGATAAAGCGCTCCACGTCTTCGCGGGTGTGCGAAGCATTGAGCGAAACACGCAGACGCGATGTGCCTTCCGGAACGGTCGGCGGGCGCACGGCAAGCGCAAGGAAACCGGCATTGTACAGAGCCTTCGAGACTTCCACCGTTTCCAGAGGATCGCCGATAATGACCGGAATGATCATCGTTTCCGAATTGCCGCACGCGTAACCGAGATCATGAACCGCCTGCCGCGCACAGGCGGAAATTTCGTGCAGATGCGCCCGCGCCTCATCCATCTCCGCAGAACGGAGCAGATCGACCGCGGCCGAAATCGCGCCAAGCGTCGAAGGCGGCATGGCCGTGCTGAAAATAAACGGGGAGCAGGTGTTGATCAGATACTCGCGCACCTCATTCGTCGAAAGCAGACAACCGCCGGAGGAGCCGACGGCTTTGCTGAAAGTGGCAAGCGAAACATCGCAGTTTTCCGGCGTCGCATACCCTTTGCCCCCGCGTCCGGCGACTCCGGTTCCGTGGGCGTCGTCGAGAAAGACCAAGGCGTTTGCCTCCCGCGCGATCCTGTGCAGTTCCTCAAGCGGAGCGACGTCTCCGTCCATGCTGAACACGGTATCCGAAGCAAGAAGTTTCATTTCATTCGGCGTGTTCGCAATCAGGCGGCGCAGATGATTCATGTCGCAATGGCGGTAGCGCTTGAATTCCGCCTGAGAGAGCAGACAGCCCGTGTTGATGCTCGCATGGTTGAGCTTGTCGGCGAAAATGGCGGTATTCTTGTTCGCAAGCGCGGAAATGACTCCGAGATTCGCCGAATAACCGGAGCTCAGAATCAGCGCGCTCTCAAACCCTTTCCACTCCGCGATCTTCGCTTCGAGTTCGAGAGCGGCTCCGCTGGTTCCGGAGATCAGACGCGATGCGCCGGAACCGGTTCCGAAACGGCGGGTCCATTCAATCGCACCTTCCATGAGCTCGGGACGCATGGAGAGTCCCATGTAGTCATTGGAGGAGAAGTCGATCAGACGCTTTCCGTCGATTTCGCACTCGCGCGGAGAAATCCGGTTCACCGCGCGGAGCGTGCGCAAACGTCCTTTGGCGCGGATATCGTCCATCCGCGCCCGGATCATATCAAGAACCGGCGTGCTCATTCGGTCAGAATGTCCTTGTAGGTCTTGCCCGGCGGAATCATCGGAAGCACGTGGTCATGATAGAAGGTGTGGCAGTCGAGGATGAACGGTCCCTTCGCTTCGAGCATCTCGCGGATGGCGTCGGGGAGCTCCTCTTCGGACCAGACTTCGCGTCCGGGGATCTCGTACCCCTTCGCTATGGTCACGAAATCGGGATACGGACGGTTGTTCTTGATCGTGAGATCCGTGTTGCCGCGTCTGCTTCCGTAGAAACGGTCTTCCCACTGGGCGACCATGCCGAGGTGCTGGTTGTTCAGAACCACCATCTTGACCGGAATCTCTTCCGCAAAGAGGGTTCCGAGTTCCTGGATGTTCATCTGGAACGAACCGTCGCCGTCAATATTGATGACGGTTTTACCGGGAGCCGCGAGCTTCGCGCCCATCGCGGCGGGAAGTCCGAATCCCATCGAACCGAGTCCGCCGGAGGTGAGCAGCTGGCGCGGATATTTGAACGTGTAGAACTGCGCCGCCCACATCTGGTGCTGACCGACGCCCGGGACGATGACCGCTTCGCCGTTGGTCTGGCGGCAGATCTCTTCCACGACGCTCTGCGGCTTGAGATAGCCCTCTTCCTTTTTGTAGGAAAGCGGATGCTGCTTCTTCCACATGCGGATCGCCGTCTTCCACGCCGGACGCTCCTTCTTCACGGGCTCCTTGTTGAGCTCGGTCAGAACATCGCGGATATTGGCGACGACGCCGATGTCGGCGCGGACGTTTTTGTTGATTTCGGAAATGTCGATATCGACGTGAACGATTTTCGCGTCTTTCGCGAACGAAGCGACGGGACCGGTGACACGGTCGTCGAACCGTGCGCCGAACGCCAGCAGCAGATCGCTTTCATTCGCCGCATAGTTTGCATAGAAGGTTCCGTGCATACCGAGCCATTTGAGCGAGAGCGGATGATCCTCGGGGATCGCGCCGACGCCCATCAGAGTGGTGACGACGGGGATGTCGTATTTTTCCGCGAATTCGGTCAGTTCCTTCGCCGCGCCGGCCGCGATGATGCCGCCGCCCGCATAGATGCACGGACGCTCGGATTTCGCGATTGCCGCACGGATGGCTTCGATCTCCTCCGGCTTCGGCGCGCCCGGAACGGTGTATGCCTTGACTGTCGGTTTCGGGTCGAAGACGAACGGAAGTTTCGCCTGCTGAACATCTTTCGGGATATCAATGAGAACCGGCCCCGGGCGACCGGAATTCGCGAGGTGGAACGCATTCACAATCGAGGGAACGATGTCCTCGGGCTTGAGAACGAGATAGCTGTGTTTCACAATCGGGCGGGTCATGCCGATGATGTCGGTCTCCTGAAAGGCGTTCTTGCCGATGAACCGGGTACCGACCTGACCGGTGATGATGACCATTGGGATGGAATCCATATACGCGTCGGCGATGCCGGTGAGGAGATTCGTCGCTCCCGGACCGCTGGTTGCCATGCAGACCCCGGTCTTGCCGCTGACGCGCGCATAACCGTCCGCGCCGAATGCGCCGCCCTGCTCATGGCGGGGCAGAATCACGCGAATGGAGGAATCCTTCAAAGCCTGGTGAAATTCAATTGCCTGACCGCCCGGATAGGCAAAAATGAGATCGACGCCGAGTTTTTCCAGTGTCTTGATTGCGATCTGAGCCCCCTTGATCGGGGTGTTGTCCTGAGAAACTGTCATAATTCTTATCTTTCAAAAAAGTTTTGTTTGAGTTGAAGTGGAATCCCGTATGGTGCATTCCGCACACGCGATTTGCCCGGCCGCGGTCGAGATCAGAACAGTGCGACCGGGCGAATAAGCGTCCGGAGCTCAAGCTGCCGCCATGTTTTGTCAAATGCCTTCATACAGTTTCCTTCGTCTTTCGAAAAAATTCTCTCTCAAATCTCGTCAAACGCATTCCGCCCGGCCGCAGTCGAGATCAATACAGCGCGACCGGGCTGATAACAGAGACTTTTTTCGCAAGAACCCAATTTTTTCCGCAGGTCATCTCTTGTACCGCCTTTTTGTTATATTGCCGTATAATATACCGCCTTTTTTTATTTTTTAAAGTTTTCCCGCAAAAAATTTCCATAAAAGAAGAATTTTTCTTGTTTTTCCGCTTTCCCATGATATAGTATTAGGATTTTCAGAAGGATTCAGAAATGGCATTCAGAATAGAAGACAAACTGGTGATCGGAGTCGCCTCCAGCGCACTCTTTGAACTCGACGAGGCGGACGCCGTGTTCCGCGAAAAAGGTCTCGCCGCATACCGCGCCTATCAACTGGAACATCAGCACGACATTTTCCGAAAGGGCGTGGCGTTCCCCTTCATCAAACGACTGCTCGCCATGAACAAGTACTATCCCGACAGCCAGCCGGTCGAAGTCGTCCTGCTCAGCCACAACGACCCCGATACCGGACAACGGGTCTTCAACTCCATTCAGCATTACAATCTCAACATTACGCGCGCCGCATTCACAACCGGCGATTCCCCGTTCAAATACATTCCCGCGTACAATGTTTCCCTGTTTCTCTCCGCGAATGCGGCGGACGTCAGACAGGCAAATATCGAAGGTTATGCGGCCGGACAGGTTCTCGCAAGCACTGCGGAGGACGATGAGAACGATGAGGAACTCCGCATCTCCTTCGACTTCGACGGAGTGATCGCCGACGACAGCGCGGAATACGTCTACAAGGACGCCGGAATCGACCGCTTTTACGAAACCGAAAAAGCGCGCGCCGCAATTCCGCATTCCCCCGGTCCCCTCGCCGACCTCTTCGCCAAGCTCGCCAAGCTCCGCGACCTGGAGGACGAACGGGAACAGAACGAGCCGGGCTACAAACGACATCTCAAAACAGCAATCGTCACAGCCCGCTCCGCGCCCGCACAGGAACGCGTCGTCACCACGCTCCGCGCATGGAACATCAAGGTTGACCAGACCTTCTTCCTCGGCGGCATGGACAAGGGACGCATTCTCGCAATTCTGAAACCGCACATTTTCTTCGACGATCAGGTCGATCCGCATCTGACGTCGGCAAGCCACTACACTCCATCGGTCTACATTCCGATCAACGGCGGAAGAGCAGACTGACCGTTTCCTCATGACGAAAAAAGTATTCAAAGCCGCATTCGTTGCCTCGCTGCCTGTCCTCGCGGGATACCTCGCGATGGGCTGTGCATTCGGAATTCTCCTCGACGCCCAAGCCGGTCTCGGCGCGTTCTGGAGCCTGCTGATGAGCGTAACCATCCTCTCCGGAAGCATGCAGTTCGCCGCAGTCGATATTCTGAACGCGGGACTTCCCCTGCTTAAAATCGCCCTGCTGACCCTCTTCATCAACATCCGTTACGCCATGTACGGATTTGCGCTGATCGAACGTTTCGAGGGCAAAGGCTGGAAAAAGCTCTACATGATCACCGCGCTGACGGATGAAACATACGCGCTTCAAGTCGAAAACAAGGTCCCCGAGGGCGAGGATTCGACAGCCTATTGTCTCGCAATCGCCATGCTCGACCATTGCTACTGGATCACCGGCTGTCTGGCCGGCAGCATCGCGGGACACTGGATGACGTTCAACAAAAAGGGAATCGACTTTGCCATGACGGCCCTCTTCCTTGTGATTCTGACGGAACAGTGTCTGGACAAGCGCAACCGCATTCCCTCTCTGATCGGCGGCGGAGCAACGCTTCTCTGCCGCATCATTTTCGGAGCGGACAACATGCTGATTCCCGCAATGATTCTGATGCTGACAGGTTTCCTGCTTCTCCGCAGGCGTCTGGATGAAAAGGCGGCTGCGGCATGAGCGGCGCATGGTATCTTTTCTGGGCGGTCATGGTGATGTCCGCCGTGACGATTCTTCTGCGGGCGTTCCCCTTCATTCTGTTCAGCGGACGCAAGCCTCCGGAGTTCGTGCTTTATCTCGGACGCGTTGTCTCCCCCGGAGCAATTGCGATGCTGGTGGTTTATTGTTTCAAATCGGCGAATCCGCTTCACGCCCCGTTTGCAATTCCGGAACTGCTGGCCTCCGTCGCGGTTGTGCTGCTGCATCTGAAATTCCGCAATCCCCTGCTTTCCATCATCGTCGGCACCGTGCTGTACATGTCGCTGGTGCAGTTTGTATTCGCATAAGAGAACTGGACCCATACGTGGTCATTTGCTTTTTTTCCATATTGCAATCCCGCGGACGATGCTTTTGACGACCACCGGAATCAGAAGAATCGCAAACAGCAGATACAATCCATACCGGAACGGCGCCAGCGCGGTATTGGTCACATGTTCCGCAGCTTCCGGATTTTTCAACCCCTCCTGCAAACCGTCCGAAACCTTGTAAGCGGAAACGATTGCGGCGGTCGTGAGTCCGCCCGCCATAATGTTTTTCCAGTTCAGAGCCTGCAGAAAGGCGGAGGGATCTTTCGATTTCACGACCGTTTCGGCGAACAGCTTTTTCGTCGCCGGCGAATCCGCTTTTGCCATATATCCGAGCAGCCGGGGTGCCTCTTCCGGCGAATGCCGAGCAATGTAATGCACGCAGCTCTCCCCGAACTCTTCCGCGAACCGGACCGACAGTCCGGGAGCCCGCGCCTCGATCTTCAGGATGTCCGGTCCCATCTTCTTCGCCAGCGGAAGCAGCTGCTCCGAATGCAGCGCAAGACTCCGCGACGCCTCCGGAACCGCCTTGCAGAGCCGCCAGAAGTCATCCCCATGCCGGATTCCCTGTTCCAGAACCTCCAGTCCGCCGTTCCTGACCAGCGGCAGAACATCATCTCCATACCGCGCAGAAATTTTCAGCATCTCGCGGCTCAATGCAATCTTTGTTCCCTCCCCCAAAGTCCGCCCGCTTCGTTTCGCCGCCAGTTCAAGGGTTTCATCGACGACCTTTGCCAGCAGCTTCGTTCCGGCGGCTTCCGCGGAAAAAACAACGAATCCGAACGCAAACACCAAAAAAGTTTTCCGCAGAATCATTCCATAACCTCCCCAGCCAAATAATTTTTCAATTCAGAATCCAGCCGCTTGCCTTCCTGCAGATAGAGCGATACCAGCGTTCCCGCCCTTTCTTTGGATTCCTCCAGCAGCTTTGTCTTCGCAGAACTGATACCGTTGTACAGTTCCGATTTCAGTTTTTCCGGCATAATGCGGCTCACATCATAAACATCCCACGCGGTCCATGCCAAGCCGCCGACCGCAAGCGACGCCCCGGCGATATCGCCGATCGGCAACGGACCGTCCGCCACAGCGCAAATCCCGCCGATTCCGAACGACGCGCAAATCCTGACGACAGGTTTCGCGAAAAACTTCACGGCATATCTCCAGGTCTCCCGGATAAAGATCACCTCAAAAACGACTCCCGCTCCCGCAAACGCCGTCTTCAAAGCCGCCTCCTGAACGCTTCCGGAAAATTCATTGAGCATATTCTGAACTTCTTCCGGGCTTTTCGACGGTTTGGTTTCGCTCAGACTGTTTTTGTACACGGCCGCAAGCTCCATTGCATACTGCGCATGTCTCTCTTTCAGCCGCAGCTGAAGATTCTGCAGCATATCCGCCGCAACCGTATTCGCATGGATGCAGGGTTGGACAACGGGTCTGTCCAGCACGCTCATGTAAGCATCCGCGAAATCATGCGTTCCCTGCAATTTATCCTTTGCGGCCTTGTAGCAGAGATTCATGCAGATCTTGAACCGGCACAGTTCTCCGACGACTTGGGGAACCGAACCGGAGGCTCTGTCAAAATCAGGAGAAATCTTTCCTTCCAGCTCCCCGGAAAATGCAGACAAAAGCTTTTCGCAATCCGCATTATACTTGCCATTCAGCTCCTCCATCTGCCGGAGCAAAGCTGCTCCCGCAACCTCTGCCGAGTCTTTCGAATACATTTTTTTGACATGCGGCAAAACAAGACAGCACACCCCGAAAAGGACGAGCAGAGCGGAAGCGGTCAGAAAACTCTTCTTCATCATATTCCGGCGGCTTCACCCTTTTCGCAGGAAATACGCGGGCGCGCAACTCCATCCATGGCACGCGCTGTTGATGCGCGGATCCGTTCCATACGGAGTCAGCCGCTCGTTTTCCGGTACAAAAACTTCTGGAAATACGTTCATTCCCTTCCGGAGCATTTCTCCCCAGTAGGCGCGCAAATGACAATCCAGTTTATCTTTTTCCCCCGCATGCTCATAAGCCGAGAGCAGATGGTGATGCAGATACGGCGTCACCGGCCGGATCGCTTCCGGAGTCTGTTCCAGACACTCCAGAATCTCTTTCGCCTCGCTGGCGGATACCACGTCTGCAAGAATCATCCAGATCTGCGATGCATAGGAAATTTCCCCTTTCGGACCGCTCGTAAACAATCCTTTTCTGCGCTCAAAAGCATGTTCCCGCAACTGGGAGGAAAGATATGCCGCCTCCTGCCTGAAATTTTTCTGATCCGCTTTGTGTCCAAGCATCCCCGCGATTTCCGCAAGAGCGCGCAGCCCGAGAATATAAGTTCCCTCGCTGGCAGTCCGGCGGTCCAGTTCGCACCAGTCGATAAAATTCCATCCGGGCAGCTCCTGCTCCGCAATCCCGTTGCGGTAAAACGGACGGAAAATCGCAAACTGCTGAACCGCAAGAGCATACATATCCTTCAATAACGCAAGGTTGCCTGTCTGCTGATAGTGAAAAAGCAGGAGATCGGCAAAAAGAAATGAATAATCGGAAATGGCGCACTTCGTTCCATACGGACGCGGTTTGTCGAAGATGCACGCAGGAATCTGCCCGTTTTCAAGCGGAAATGCCGCAAGCAGATAAATACAGCGCTCAATCAGATCGAAATTGCGGAATGTAACCGCATTAACCTGCGCTTCCAAGCGCAAATCGCCGAGCCAGAGACGGCGGTCGCGCTTCGGACCGTCAAGCACCACCTCCTGCAGACAATTCCGGAGCGTCCGTTGAGCGGCACGATCCAGTTCAACCGCCTCCGCATCAAACGTTTCCGGCGGCGGTATAAATTTTCGCACCGCAGACTGAGCCTCAAAAGCGATGTCCTGAAATAAAAGTTTCTCCGGCGCGCCAATCACTTCCACATAAAGATAGCGCATCGCATAAACGCGCGGCAAAGTGTATGTCTGCGGCAGATCGTCCAGTGTCACAATTTCTTCCTGAAGCCATGACTCTGCAAGAGCGGACCCGTATTTGCGGTTCCGTTCACCGATTTCAAGAGGGAATTCTGCAAAAATCAAACGTAAACGAACCGGTGCATCATTATAATTTGGCGCAGTCGCGAGTTTTAACTTCAGCCGCCCGACGAACTCTTCTCCGAAATCCAGGATAAACCAGTCTCCGTGCCGGAATGTTTTTTTCAGAAAATTATCTGCAGAGTCTTTTTTCCGCACAATTCTCCAACCCTGCCAAGCCGACGGATCACGCACAGCCTTTGCAAGAGCCGACGGTCGGACAAGCCATCGTTTTAATTTATGTTTTCGTTTTTCCGCCTCATTCAAGAAACCCGAATTTTCCATGGGATCAACGCCTCCTGCTTTATTTTGCAATATAATATGAGATTCTTGAAAATCAAATTCATCTTTTTGCTTTTCGTATCCGTTCCTCGCGCGGGCAAGCCTCCACCGTCTCAAAAGCTCAAAATATCCATCGTTTAAAAACAAAAAAATCCCGGCGTCGAACTACTCTCCCGCACTCTGTTGTGCA
>ERZ1034917.169-NODE-169-length-63646-cov-1312.522574_pt1 | contig 63646 bp, 88 predicted proteins | sample MGYA00520605_ERZ1034917 | MGnify/ENA primary metagenome ERZ1034917 (study PRJEB33766, sample SAMN09781784) | gut metagenome | biome: gut microbiome | host: Homo sapiens | place: Madagascar | study: EMG produced TPA metagenomics assembly of the PRJNA485056 data... | reverse complement strand
ACCTGCGGCGAGTACTACTATTGCGAGTACTGATGCCAAAATAATGTTTTTTACATTCATAATGTTTAAAATTTTAAAAAATATACTTAATCTTTAAAGTTATTTCATTCATAATCTCAACATTTTAATATATACAACACCTCTATACCCATAAGAATAAATGGGATAACCAAGCGAGCCGAACCTTATTTTTTATCAACTATAATATAAATAATATACCATAGTAGTTCGTACTCCTTGTAAAGCCAGCATAAGTCTTCTGATACCCACAGAGCTTTGCTCGTTATGGTTGGCTTTCTCATTTCTGATATGGGCACCCGTCGTGAGGTGACACGTTGCGGGATTTACACAACCATAATGTAACTTACCTGACAGAGCAGTTTTATATATCGGCCGATAACTCCGAAGAGGACTGCACGGATTGAACCTCGTATGTCTTTGCTTGAAACTTTGAGATAGGGATAAAATAAAACCCTATCCGCCGTCTGGGTCACGCTCCAAACTTTGGATAGGGTATATCGTTGTAGTTGAGCTAGTCAACTTCTGATAATCTTATTTATTTGCTAGCGCGTGACTTCTAACAAGCACTGCAAAGGTATGCAATAGATTTTTTATCGCCAAATTTGGCACTTTTTGCATTAACAAGGTTTAGACATAGATAAGTTTCGTATTTGATATTTAGGCATATTTACGGGGTTTTTCGGAAAAGTAAGATTTTAACATTTTTAGATTTTTTTTCAATGAAAAAACCTCGCTCGACCACTTGTGCCAAGCGAGGTGAAGCAGAAATACGTGAGCTATCTTAGTCTGATATACTGACAGCCTCGTTTACCTCCACGTCCATTATTGAAGCTATTGTCCCTGTGATGATGGCTGTCAACTTATTGTAGCTTATGATAAAGTTGTTCTGCTGTCTGTCGCATGGAACTCCTAATTTCTCACACGCCATGTTTGTCTCTTTCATATACTCTCTGTATACCTCACTCAGTTTGATGAGTGTCTTGGCGAGTCTTGGCTGTTTTACATTCTCAAGCATGTCGTAATCTACGTTATTCTCATTCATAGTTTAATCTCCTTTTACTTTAAGTTTAATAATGTTTGTCTGTTAAGTCCAACGATTGTAAGTAATTCGTTGAATGTTGCGTCATACCAACGTATCTGCGTCTGCTGTTGGAACTTCGGGTCTTGCTGATTCTGACCGTACTTGTCGAAGGCAGGAGTGATAACATACCAGCTATGCACCTTCCCCTGCTTTCCTGGGCGAGTAGCATGCTTTACCACACCTTTGAGTTCGAGCATACGATTGAAAGCTTGTGCAGAGATTCCTACGTTGTGTGACTTCAATAAGTCGGTGGCAGCGTGGGTGATCGGCTTTTCCGTTCCTGCGTTTACTGCATCAGGCAATTCGGCAGCCAAACCGAACTTGTCACTAATCTTCTTTGCCCATCCAAGTTTGGATGCCTCATTGATATTGAGGGTCTTGATAGCCCAATCCGCAAACGTGAGGTTGGCTTGTACCAATTCGTTCAATGTTGCCTTCGGATGACCTACGTTGTACTGACCTGTCTTACGGATGGAAGGTAGAACTTCGCTCGTTACCCAACGCTTGAACTCTTTAGCACGTTCCTGCTTACTGCCAAAGATGAGAGCATAAACACCACTTTCATTAATAAATGTGGTGGCAACTACTTGATAAGCATCTGTTCCATCTGACTTCTTTCCTGTAACAACCCCCATGTCGTGTTTCACGACATCGCCCTTGTCAACGTGTCGTGTGATTGCGTCACGACCGTTTGTGTAATCAAGCGCCCGTGTTACATCGTTTGCGCAAAACAACAATTCGCTACTTGCATCATCTGTAATGATGCGAACCTGTCCGAACTTTGGACTACTGAAAATTTTTAATACGTCCATACACTAAGTTTTTAGACACGAAAAAACTGCGCTACGTGTTGTCTAAGGCTCTTAGTAAACCTCCGATGGTAGTTTCCACCCATCGACACGGCGCAGTAATTCTTATATATAATTACTTTATATTCATAAGAAGTGGGCATACTAAACACATCCTCCTTGTAGAGGATATAGTAAATACACCGCTAAGATTTATAGACGTTGCAAAGATACGAAAAACTTCTGTATTCTTGCTATATTTTTGCGATTTTTAATAAAAAATCCCCACCTACCGAGTAGATGGGGATGGATGCGTAAAACGGATTGTTTTATTCATCTTCTTCTAAGAACACCTGGCACTTGATTCTGTAGTCAACTATTTTGCCACTTGAAAAGCGAATAGGCAATATAAAATCAGTGTTTTGCGTCTGGGTTTTTCTTAAATCCTTCTTTTTAACCCACAGTATTGAGTATTCGACTAAGTTTTTATTAATAAGGTCTTTATTTGTATATTCTTTGCCAATAATCGTTTCATCATCTTTTTTATAGTTCATGGTAAAACGATTGTCATCGCCAAAAACTATAGGGTCTCCGTCCCATCTAAAATTGCTCCACTCTACATATATTCTTTCATCTAATTTGTTGTGTAGCTGAACGGAGCAGTAAAATTCCTGTGGAAAGAAGGAAATACTTATAGAATCGTTTTCAAAGACATTCGATTCGGAAGAATTTGATACAGGATCAATAACTTTGATGGCCAAGTAGTCCTTTTTTCTTGCGCTCATGGTACAGAACAATAGCGCCATGATAGATAAAATCAATGTTTTCTTCATATTTTGACTTACCGTGATGTCGAGGGCTGAATTAGTTTATAAATCAAATAGAACTCTTGGAAGTCCGTTAAAGATGACGGGCGATTCCTTCCAGTCTATCGTTACCCAGTTATTGAACTCGGCTATTGCATTTTCGCTTACAGGGTAACAACCCTGCCAGTCGCTGAGAAAATAAGCCGTTCCATCTTCGTAGCAGACAAAAGATGTCTTGCAAGATTCGGATGATGCGAAAACGAGATAAGCACCGTCTTCACTGAGCGGAAGTATGTCGTCTATATTGTACTCTACTTTTTCGCCTGAGCAATTATACTCAGCCTGTTCAATGAGTTGTTTTGCCAATTCTTTAGTAATCATATTGTTTCGCTTAACCGTGATGCGTAGGGCTGAGTCTGTTAGTTGATTTCAATCTCGCTATTGAAGTAGCTATCTTCTCCAACTGCGAATGGTAGCTGAACGTTGTTAATACGCACTTCATAGTCTGAATATACTCGCTCTTTCTTTCCGTCTTCGTAGCGAACATCACCAATCAATACTCCATTTGGAGTAGATGGCTTTACTATCTGTGCAGGAACTTTGATGTATTGAGCAACATCAGATAATCTTACTTCGTTGTACTTTGATGTCTTAATCTTCATAACTTATTCGCTTAACCGTGATGCGTAGGGCTTGGTTAATAATTGCAGGGAGCATTTTCTACTCCCCGGTTTTAGCTAATCATCATGCTTGCCTCCCTTGATAACCTCGAACACCCGATGCTCTCTGTCTTCGGAAAGTCTATTGCCTTCTTCGTCGCATATATGGCCATCTTCGTTGACCCAATGTTTAGCATTAAGCATGTCGTCTACGTCTTTAAGGGTAAAAAGACACTCTTTCGCTTCCTGTATGACGTTTATTCCATTCTCCTCTGCTTTCTCGAAGAGTTCGATGAAACCGCCATCAAGGTCGCTGACAAAATCATCTGTGTAGTCGCTCATTTCGTCAATGTAGCTCATGTTTAGGTCTTTAAGCTCTTTGATCATCTGTTCGTTCGTTCCAATCTCGCCCAACATAGGCTTTTGAAGAGTTTGTATGAAAAGTTTATGATACTTCTCTTTGCACTCCTTGGCCCACTTTTCGAGCGTTTCCTTTTCTACTCCTTCTAACATAATTCTTAATTATTTGTGGTTAATACTATCTATCAGTAAATTTGTGAGATGGGTGGCCGAAAACCAAGGTTCGAAGCGCACCCCTCTCTTTATTAGTTCATTCTTGATGAGGTCAGATACACAAGATGCTTCCTTTTCAAGTTTCTCTGCCTTGCGCTCTGCCTGTCCCTGCTCTATCATAGCTCTGTATGTATCTTCTACGTCACAGATGCCAGATAGTTTGTCGAGTCGCCTCTTCAATGACATAGAGTTCTTGATAAGTTCCCCTTTTGTCATGTTTTTTAGGCTTTCTCTATAAGCTATAGCTTCTTCTTTTTTCATAATTCTAAATTATTTGTGGTTATTATCTCTGAACTGCTCGATGCCAAGAAGGATTTTCAGGGCCGTAAGCATTGTAAGATACTTACCTCCTGTATCAATACCCCTCTTTTCGAGCTCGTCCATTATTAAACTTCTCGCTATGCCGATCTGTCTGCTTTTTGCGTCAATAGAATTTCTTAAGTTTGAGTTTTCTTTGATACATCTGTACGCTTCGTCAACATCACCGAACTTAGAAAAAGCCAAAAGCCTTTTCCTCATTTTGTTTGCTTCTTTTAAGAGATTCCAGCCACGCAAATTGGCCAACTTCTCTTTGTATTCTTCTCCGTAATCCATATTTGTAAAGTTTTAGTTAATAGCGAGGGAGGTTCTACCCTCCTCTCTGTTTAGCATTCATCGCCGACGCTATTGTAATCATCGTCGTAAACACCAAAAATGCGCAAGGTTCTTGTGTCGATATTGGTCTTTCCCACAATGTAACGCTGCGTCATTTCGATGTTTGGCTTACCTCCGTTGGCGTGCCCCATCATGATTGCAATCTGCTCGACCGGTACGCCCTTCTTTGACAAGTTAGTAGCAAACGAGCGTCTACCCGTGTGCGAAGACACGAACTTGAACTTTGGTCCAGATTCGTATTTACCGCATTTGAATACCTTGACACGAGTATCGATTCCGCAGTTGCTACATATTTCTCGCAGAACCTTGTTGAAGTAAACGTCAACAACTCCGCCAACAGGCTCGTCTGCTGTTCCACATACAAGGAACGGACGGAGCTTCTTGTGAAGAGGAACTCTCACCTCCGCTTTTGTTTTCTGAGCGACATATACGATATATTTCCCTGTATCATCGATATTCTCGGGCGTGATGTTGTGGCAATCGCTCAGGCGGGCACCGCACAAACACTCAAGTATGAACATTCGCTTAACGTACCGCTCAACAGATCCATGAGGGATATAGTCGATAAGGCTCTGTATCTCGTTATCAGTAAGATATACAGCCTGAACGGGAACTCGTTTAACCCTAAGTATGGAGTCGAACTTGCTGCTCCGTATGCCCTTCTCGTCGTTCTCCCTTATGACAGCTTTTATTGTAGCGCATATCGTTCTTGAAGAGTTAGGAGCATAAAGTTCCTGTATTTTTTCGGTCAAGTCACGAAGATTGTCGTCAGTAACATCGGACCACAGTGGCTTGTGCCCAACAAGATCGGAAAATGTGCGTACAACATTGATATACTTAGGGTGTTTCCAGATATATGCGCCATAAAAGGTATCATGCCGCCACGAAGAACCGTGATAGTCAGAGAACCACCCCTGTTTTATCGCATACTTGTACTTCTGCTGCTGTTCGTAGGTGAGAAGCCTCTCCCAGTCTCTTGTTTTTAAATGAATCTCTTTCATAATTCTAAAATGTTTTGGTTTGATAGTCAGCAAAGGTAGGTATATTTTTTAGTATAAACCAAACCTTTGCCGTTTTTAACGCTAATTTAACCTTCAAGCTCATCGTTAAGCTCTGAGACTATTCTTGCGAGTTGTTCAAAATCCATCCAGGGGTAGTCTGCTGCAAGGACTTCTTTCTTAACTCTATTGCAGGTTCTCAAGGTTAGAGTAATGACTGGTATAGCGGTATAAGTATCGCTTATAGCAACCGAGGTTGCCTCATAGAGTTCTCTGTAGCAAGGAACCGGCTGTTTGAGTTTTATATTAAAGACACCGTATTCTTTCATGATTTCCCTGATGGTACACGCAAGCTCAATTAGGTCAAAACTGCGCATACTGTAAATCTTGTCTTTCAATTCTTTCTTATCCATAATTCTTAATATTTAATGATAAATTACTTCAACTTCGTCCCAATACTCGTTGCATCTACTTACATACACGAGTTCAACGGGATAATCATTATAGTTGCTCCAATTTTCAACATATTCCTTGGCCATCCATATTGCGTCGTCGTCCGATTCCGCAATAAATTCGTAGGGTTCGTCCATAGGAACTGCTCCTGTATCATACAGGAATAGATAATTTGCCTGATAGTTATTCTCCATAATTCTTAATGTTTTGGTTTGTAGAAACCGCTACGTTACGTAACGGTTTGGTTTGACTTATCTTTTAAGGAAGCTCTGTTCAAGTTTATTGCGAACTTGCTCTTTGAACCGGTCTGCCGCATCTTCGATTTCCATACGAAGGTAATCGTAGCCACAACGACATGGAAGACTGGATGCGAATGTACGAACATTGTCGATTGATGAGAGAATGCCGTAGACCGCACTCCGTTCGTCATCGGTCATATTGTACTCCTTGTCATCAAGTGTAAGACCTTTGTCGTATTCCCCTATTTTATTGTCTGGGTAAGCCTTGTTGTAAAACGCAATATACAGCTCACGGAGCATACTCTTGCAGTCTTCCATGTCATTAAGAATATCTCTAAGACTATAAGGCGCACCGTTTTTGCCATGTCCGTCATCTCCAACCCAAGCAACAGCTTCCTCGTCTGGATCGTAGTCTTCCCAACAATTACGGAGTTTATCTATAAAATCCTGTTCGTTTTCGTTCTCAAACCAAATAGTGGCGATAAAATCCTGGTCTTGTGGGGAATACTTCTCTAACTCAACGCAAACCTCACCTCTTTCTTTAGGTGTATCGCTAACGTTGTAGCTCCAGCCTAAATCCTCTGCTAATTTCAAAAAATCATTCATTTCTTTAAGTTTAATTGGTTAATAATAGCAGCGCGAAACAATGATGTTCCACGCCTTGTTTGGCTTTTACACCGGCAGAGACACGATGTATTCTTTCATCTTCTTTCGTGTTCTGCTCTTGACATCGAAGTGACAGTAATCTCTCAGCCATATCACAGCATCCCTTATTACAGGTTCGTCGACTATAAGAATCGGGCGAATCAATCCTTTCTTGTTCATGGACTGGTAATCAACAAAGTCGAAATCATCGTCAGGATCCTCGCATTTTCTCTTCCAGATGCTCTCGTCGAGATAGTCTTCGATAAAATCTCCCTCTGGCGGGTTATCCATCTCTATGAATCTCTTCGGAGTAAGAAGAATCGTATCTTTTGCCTCGTGAGTCATAAAGAAGTCCTCAACAATCTTGTTAAGTTCTCCCGTTTTCAGTTTCTTCTGTACGATACCCTTTTTCTTCATGATACTGGAAGCGTCGAGTATTACCGTTGCTTTTCTTACTGTTGTCATAATTCAAAATATTTAAATGGTTAGACAATGGAAGGCTGGAGTTGTATAACTCACAGCCCGGTTTTGGCTTAGTCTGTATCTACTTCTACATTATAGTTCAGTTTTACAGTTAAAAAATCGTTACCAAGGAAGAGCGTGTAGATTAAAGGATTTGCCATAGTTTCTTCGAGATACTGCTTTGTATGACCAATATTTATGTTGTTTTCTGCATACCCAGTCAATCGTTTGACAATCTCCCTTCCCCATTTAACAGGGTCGTAACAATGCAGCTTTCTGATGTACATGTAATTCCCGTTGATTTCTATCATCGTAGGTACATCTTCAACAAAACCAAGATGGAATTTGTTGCTGATATACGGCTTATCAAAGATTACATCGAGAATTGATTTCTCGACGATATCATTTCCTTCAACGATAGCCTTTACGTATCTTCTCGGATTTACGTTGATTTCTTTCATAATTCTTTTTTTTGTTTATTGGTTAATAATGTGCCTCATCAACCTTGTGACGAGGCTTTTGGCTTAGTCTGTGAAATGGAACTGCAACTCAACAACACCTCGCGTAACCATATAGGTACAGACAAGTCCCTCGTTGGAATTGAACAGGCTCACATACTCGAACTTTCTCACATCGTCTAAGCGCTGGATAGAGAAAGAGTTGACAACCCGGACAGCCCATTCGTCAACCTCCTCTTCGGGAGAGTTGTTCGGAATTAGTGATACAGCAAGGCAGTTGTCGTAAACAGAAACGATAGAAGGAAGGTTGTTGATAAAGCCAACAGCCTTGTGGCCCTCCTGTATGTATCTGCTGCCATCGAACAGCAAGTCAAGTAGGCTGTCTTCCATGACGTTCGTCTGGTCGATAGGCGCAGGGCGCAGACTTTTGATAACATCATATCCATCTTTAACTGTATTCATATCTTTATAGTTTTTTGGTTAATAATAGTGGTTTCTGTGCTTGTCGGGCACAGAGAACCGTTTACAGGCTTTTCAGATAGGTACACTCAACGGAACATTCAGAGTTCTTCTCGTCCATAAAAGCCTCTCCGTTACTCCATGCCTCATAAGCTTTAGACTTGGTTTGTTCTACGTTGTCCGCTTCTACTTCTACCCAACCCTTCATTGTCTCGCTGATACCAACAAAATACTTACTCATAATTCTAAAAGTTTAATGGTTAATGAATTGCAGTCGGCTATCCTTTGCTGAACAGCCGACCTTTTGGCTTTAAACTCGCGCATTCTCTGACGTGGTGTCTTGCTTTAGCTTCGTGATCCGGAGAGTTTTATGCTCGCCTTCAGATGCCGGCTGATTCTGCCGGACTCGGAAGGCGATACAAGAAGCTCTTGTAAATCGTAGTGTCAGACCGATGCGCGAAGGTGACAGACCTTAGGTGTTTGTTACTTACCAGACTCCTTACAAGCCTTGTTGATAGCCTTTCTGAAAGCGGACTCCTCTGCCCAAACGCACAGCTTTCCGTCAACAGAAATGTTGGATTCTGCGATGAGCTGCTTGAGCACACCAAGCATTCTCCATCCCTCTTCATCTGCGCCATACTTTTCAGCATCGGTATCTATCTTGCGGAGAGATGCCGCTTCGGACTTGCCTGTAAAGCGAGCCTCGCTGAACATAATGAGGTTACGCATTGCGAAGTAAGAACCCGCACCCTTGTAGGCGCTGATGAACGTGTCGGACTGCTTGGTTTCCCATGCGAGGTGCTTGCGAATCTTGTTGAACTTCTTAACGAGGTTGTAGAGTTCTCGTCTGTTCGTTGTGTCAAATCCGTCGCGAGCAATTTTGTACAGAGGAACATACACTTTTTTCATCAAGTCTGCAACAAAGATGTTCTTGTTGTTCAGACGAACATAAGGAACACCCTTGCATCTGTGCTTGTACTCTTTTGTGTTGCATCCGTTCTTGTCCTTGCGGAAGATAAGATTATCGTTAACGTACGCCTTAAGTTTCTCAATATAGTCGTCCACCATACCTGAGAATGTGCATTCGTTGAAGAAAATCCCTCGCTTCGAAAGGTTCTCTGTGTCACCGTGCTCCTGCATCTTGGCCTGAGCGTAAAACTCGTTTTCAAGCATACGCCACTGATACTCGTAACCCTTGCGCTGCAAAAGCTCGTTGAAAGACATCTTGCCGGACTTCATGTCACGGAGCATACCGAAAATCTGAGCGGTTACCCAGCGACGGAAAAGCTTCCAGTTGTTCACGTATCCACCATCGACAATCTTCTTGCCAACAGCATCAACGACAACATCGTCAAGATCAACAGGTATAGCCTCGCCTTTCTCGATTCTGACAAGCTTATCAGCACCAAGAGTGTAGTAGTTACTTACATCAACGCCGGCACTCTTCAATGCTTCCATTCGCATCTGCGCCTTGGTCTTCTTGCCAGTAGCTTCTACGCTGTTAGTTACGATGTTCAAGTTCTCACCAGTGATTGTTACAATTTGTTTCATAATTCTAATTTTGTTAATGGTTATTAAAATGTTAATTAAATCTTGTGGATGAGGCTTATGCCCCACCCTTGTTTGGCTCAATCCAGTCTCTGAGAATGATCAGGTCATTGTCATCTTTAGAACGCCAGAACCATGTTCCCCATGATGGGTTCCATGTAAGGCGTCCGAGAATTATGCAGAACAGGACATACACCTCCAGTCTGCATCTCGCTACTTCGCGTCTCTCACCGTACAACATATCTTCGTCTGAGAGCTCTTTCTCAGGCAAAGCCTTGAAGTAGTAGTGTCGATGCGATTCGGAGCGTTCTGAAGGCACAGAGTGCTTGTATTCCTGATATAGCTGCTCTATCTTGCTCATTATTTCTTCCTCCGTAGAAGGAAATGTGCCAAGCCAGCCATTATACTGCATATCATTCACGATAATCTTACCATTCACTCTACAAGTTCTCTTCTGAAAGTTGACGGTGAACTTTGCACCGTCCCTAACATCGTTGATAATTAGTTCGTATATCATAATTCTAAAATAAATTGGTTTGTAGAAGAGGAGCATGCAAGCTCCCCTTGGTTAGGCTGCATCTTTCGGCTGTAAGCCGTATTCCTTGATAACATCTTCGATGAGGTCATCAGCATCTTTGTAGTACTCTCCCCAGCATGAATCAATCTGCTCCCAGTCGTAGGATTCAGAGGTATCTCCGTCGTCGTACAATTTAGTGTACGGACGTTTCTTTTCAAGGACGTATCCTTTTACGTCACCCCACATCCACATGCCGATATCATTGACCTCTCCCTCGAATAAGTCCAAGGCTCGCTTTCTCCAGTTTTTGGTATTCGTTTCTATCATCTCCTTGAAGCGTTCTTTGTCACAGTAGGCATATCCGCTAACGTAATCTCCCTGGCAATATCCATGGGATGACCACTCGTAGAATGCAATATCCTTGCAGTCTTGCAGAAGATACGTAAAATCATCCTCTTCGAGGATATCACAAAGCTCCTCTCTATCGTCGAATCTCTTCAAGTCGCTCGGACAGAACTCTTTGTGGTTGTACCACTTTCCGTCGTACAGATTCTCAAGATACCACATGTGGTCAGACTTGTCGTAGCGCATACGGAAGCTATCGACATTTTCGCTATTGATGTAGTCGATAATCTTCTTTTGTGACACATATTTGCAGACGAGCCGTTTTAAAGCATCCTCTGCATTCTCAGCGCCAACTTCGCTGCTGCAATAACAAGAAAGTTGTCTGTTATATCCGTAGTTTGGATAATCCCAGAAGTAAACTCCTGCCAAATCCCAGTCGGTACATGGGCATCCGGCATCCTCATCCTGAAAAACCGTGATTCTGTAATCACCGATTTCCTTCTTTGCAAATTCGTAGCTCATATCTAATATCATTTAAATGGTTTATAATTGTATCTCCACATGCAAGTGGAGAAATTTTCAGCTCAAACGGTGTAGTCGTACCCTGCGCCACTACATCTCCAGACGTCGCCAAATCTGTATAAACGTCTGTAAAGTGTGGATAATTTTATTTTTCTTACCTCCATGCAGTTGTAGAGTGGAAGCAGTTTTCTTGCTGCATTAATCCTTGATTCCATAATCTAATTGTTTTTGGTTCGTAATGGTTCCCCACATTATTGTGGGGATTTTAGCTGATTAAACTCTCATTGAGCGTGTACGCTTCAATGTCGTACTCGTGATCGGTTCCATTGGTACACTGGGATTGGTGGTGATAACCACGCAAACCCTCAACCTGCTTTTTTGTTGCTCCGTCGTCCTTGGCTACCTTACAACATCTTCTGATACTACCTGCTACAACAAGTAATTCGCGGCTTGCGTATGTATTCCAGTTGTCTGTGCGATAGAGCGCATAAACTTTCTTTGCCATAATTTACTTTTTAATAGTCACACAAAATAGTATCTCCATCGTATCTTACGAAGTAGGGACATCTCTGGCAAGCGGTAATCATACCGACTGCCAACAGCTTTTTAAAATTAGGGTTTGGGCACTTTTCGCCCATGTCTGCCCTTGTAATCTCAATTTTCTTCATATTTCAATCTTTTTGGTTAATAGAAATCCCCACCCGTGAGAGTGAGGATTGGTTTGGCTACGGCAGCTGGCTAGCCTTTGCCGCATTCTCGCAGTTGGTAGTCGTTGGGACTCCCTTCCACATCGTTCCAAAATGATCTACGCAAAGAATCCACAAGCCAAGCTTGTCTGAGTAAGAGAAGATAAGATCAGGGAAATTCTTCTGCATCCATTCCTTATCCTCTTCGCTCATGTTAGTGAGGAACCACTGGAATATCTCGATTCTGTTCCTTTCTTCTTCTGTCAACTCTGGATACTCGATGTTTTCAATCACTGATTCGTCATTCTCTACAATCTCGTTACAGAGGATGAACGCACTTTTTAGCCAGTATACGGCTGTGTAGTAATCCGTTATCATAATTCTAATATTTGGTTAATAGAAATCCCCACCCGTGGGAGTGAGGATTGGTTGGCTAACCGAACATAAGATGCGTAATGATATCCTGTAGAACAGGCGGGTAGCCGGACTCAAAAATCTGCTGAACGGCAATCTGTCTTGCCTCCATGTTGAGTTCCTTGTAGTCCTCTACCATACCTTTCTTGTTTCCGCAGTTGTAATGATACAACATTACATCACAAACAAAATCCTCGCAGTTGTAATACTTACACTGCTGCTCCAGTGTCTTGCTTTTTCTTGCCATAATTCAAAAATATTGGTTAAACAATAGAAGGCACGCTCACACACGGGCGCACCTTGTTAGGCAAATACTACTCTTCTTCATCTTCATCCTCTTCTTCTTCTTCATTGTCTTCTTCGTCAAGACAATAATAGCTGTCAAGCTCATCTGTGCCGGAGTAGCCTTCTTCTGTACACTGCTCGTAACTGCGTAGTCCCGTCTTGGCATAAATAATGTCAGTCATCGTGTTCTCGCTCAATCCATTTATATCCGTGACAAGTCTAACCTCGTCCTCTGTGGCGATATTGTTGTCAACAATGAAATCCCACAGCATAGCTTCAATACTTTCCATATCCTTTGAATATTTAGTTAATAATTGCTCCTACGTGTCTCCACGCAGGATTTTTGGCTTAACGCTCCTCTACTTTCACACTCACGGCATAAGGCAAGTCATCTCTGTCAACCTCCCCCCATTCATACTCAATGATAGTGCTCATGTATTTGTTCTCCATCTTATAGATGACTCTATCTATAGTTCTCTTACTGATGGTGCGTCTCGTTTTCTCGACCTTGAACTTGACGTGAGCCTTGTATCCGTCATTAGTGAACTCAACGAGTCCTTCTCTTCTCGCAACTGCCACACATCCGTGGAATGCGTTGATGAATACATACTTTTCTCCATCAAAATACACATCAATACGTGTATGATACTCTTGTGTCTTTAAATATTCCATAATTCTTTCGTTAATTGGTTATTATGTAGGTAGAACAATAGCTCTACCCTGTTTAGCGGCACATCATCTCACGAAGTATCTTATTCGCTCTCTTCTCGCTCTGAGATACACGCCTGTTATAAACTTCTCTGCTTAATTTACGTCTCTTGCAGTCTGCTGCAATAACTTGCTCGTGAGACTCTACAAGTGCCTGTAGAAAATTAACATCTGCTTGTGTCATAATTCTCTAATGTATTTGGTTAATAATAGAAGCAGGACACAGGACGTGCCCCGCATTTTTGACTACTTGTCACCGCACGCAATATTATGAGGGCAGCAATGTTCTTTGCCGTCCATCAATCCGTGAAAGCAGCATCCTACACATCTCTCTGTGACTATATCCCACTCTCGTTCTATTCCGTGCCTGTCGATTACTTTTACTGTTTCCATAATTCTAATAATTTTGGTTTGTAGTAGAGGGAGATAAAACTCCCTCAATTTTCAGGCTGTGTGCTTCCTGATAAGATCGGTAAGCTTTGAAAGCTCGGAATCTATCTGCTTACGGCTGTCCACGAAGGACAGATTTAAATAAATGGTATCCTCGCAATTCTTGTCGAAAGCACTGGCATACACGGAGATATATTCTCCATTTCTGCCCACGCTTATTTCTAAGAACAGCTTCTCGTTACCAAACATGTCACGCTGCGTCTCATGCAAACGTGGCAAAACCTTACTACGCAGATAATTTCTGCACTCTTCCCATTTAGGATTCTTTAATTTCTTCATAATCTAAAATATTGGTGAATAGTATGCGTGACAACCGCCACGCACATTTTTAGCTCATGCACAAAATGGCTATCTCGTTGAAACTCTTTGAGATAGACTCACGGCTACGATAATCCCTGTAGCCCTTCGCGTTGTTGCTGTGCCACTGACGTGCTGCAATCTTGATCTTTTCCATCTCGTGCATAAGAGCACGCTCGAAATTCTTCTGTGATTTCCTGTCTTGCATAATTCTTCCGTTTAAATTGGTTTTACATAGTATGCCCAGGAAAATGCCTGAGCACATTTTTGGCTACTCGTACTTGTTGAGCATGAAAATCATAATACAGCCGTCTCCGTTCATGAGCATCTGACATTTGTCCTCATCTGTAATGATGTGGGCGCAAATCTTTGCGAACATAGGAAACGGCTCATCCTCCATCTCGTCATGATATACTGCCAGGTATGTTCCCGGCAGCAGAGAACGTGAATCCTCAGGATCGCCGCCGAACTCATCGCACGCCTGTATAGGACATAGAACTCTCTGGATAGATGTGTGTGTACACATATCTTCATCGCAGTCCATGCCCATCATGATATCAATTAACTCACACTTGCTTAATTCCTTTGTTATCGTCTTGTACATATTCTTAATATTTTGATTATTATCGTACTGCCCAAAGAACAGGCAACATTTAGGCTATAGGATTTCAAAAGCAGAAATCCACGTAAACAATACGTGTGCCGCTGAACTCCCTCCAGTGACACACGTCATCATATTTGTAACCCTCGTATTTGCGGCTACTTCTGTTGTATTCGTCACGCACCCATACGGGAGCGCTCTCTGAATTCGTCAAGCGGAAAAACTCTCCTCGCTTTACGTTCTTTAGTTCTGTCTTTCTCATAATTCTGTAACTTGGTCAATTATCGTACTGCCTGAATTTCTCCAAGCAGAATTTAGCCAAATGTTTCCAAGCACAATTTTCGTACTTGCCAACTCTCTCACACCTCAGGGAACATGAGATTTTCCAAGCGGAGTGTAGCACGCCAAAGCTCGCGGAAATACCACTTGCCAATTATCGTACTGCTCCAGAACTTACCAAGCAGAACACCCCAAATAATTCCAAGCAGAATTACAGGAATATTCGTACTTGCCAAACACAACAGCGCAGGAAGCGCCTGAAAAAATCCAAGCAGAATTATCGTACTTGAATAAATAATCTGTCTTGCTGTCATAATTCTAAAATTTGTTAGTGATTGTTCCGTAGCACACGCACGACAATTATCGTACTGGCTACGGATTTTTAGGCTCAAGCCACACAGAATAATGTAAGCACACCATTCTTCAGTGACCCGAATTCAACATGACTCAAAATCTCCTGAGCATCCGCAATGACACTCTCGACCTCTCGCATGGAAAGGCACTTTATTCTCATTGTACTCATAACTCTAAAATTTTATGGTTATTGTTCCCTACAAATGTAGGGAGATTTTAGGCTCTATAAATTACACCCTTAGACAAAACCTCACACAAATAACAGGTGCGTTTGCCATTATTCCATCACCTCGCGTCTACCATAATAACGGCGGTGATAGTGTTTACGCCACACTTAGGATTGAGAGCATCAAAAGCCTCTGATAATGTGTGGTATGTCATGTAACCACCAAGAATATTAACCTTGTTTGTCTGATAAAGCGTGAATATCTTTTTCATAATTCTAATAATTTAAATGGTTCGTATAATAGGAGCCACGCACGGATCTCTCCATGCGCAGCCATTGCCAGGATGATACACTTTCATTGCGCACGCTTGTCACCCACGACACTCTATTGTGTCGCTTCGTCACCCTCTGAGGACTTGTCGGCATCTCGAAAGACACCAGCGGATAACCCCTCAGCGTTCTCCGCACGTTTTCATGGGAATAATTCCCACACGTCCGCTACTTGTGTAGCGATATAGCTATACGTACAACTACTTACGTATCGTAGACCTTTTGGATATACCTCACGTGAGATAAACGATAACTACTCACGATTACAGATTTGTACCACCCGCGCCCTGTAATGAATGTGCGCAGCACTTTAGGAACTCGTCCACGTGTGCCAAACGATAGAATATGAATTATGATTTTTTCCGTCCGTCATCTCTCTCGATAACTGCACAGCTACGGCTCTCGCTCTGGTCCACGTGCCTCATCTCATTCGGTATCGTGTCGGCTCTGTGCTCTCTCGCTATCCTCGACGGGATTTCTCGCCCGCCTTCCTGTATCGCTACAGGTTTGTTTGCCGGATAGCTCTCTGAAATTTTGGCAATTAGTCCCCTGAGGGAGAATAAATTCTCTCTCTAAAGTTAAGCCCACACACCACGACAAGGTTTACCAAAAAGTGTGGGAAAAATAAGGGTACGACGACCCGCGCCAAATCTCCGGACTTGGTGTATAATATCCCACGGTGGCTTTATTGTGTCCACCGTGGGGAAAGATAGTGGGTGTAAAGATAGGGCTTTCGCCCTATCTTGTTACTTCTCGCCTCTTAAGGCTGCGAGTTGTGCCTGCAGCTGGGCGATACGTTCCGTTAAATCTTCCTCGCTTGCTTTCTGTTTGCGTGCGACCTTTGAACCGCTTGCAAAGGAAGTGTGAAGGGCTGCAAGCTTCGAGCCTAAACGCTGCACGGAGTCTATAATGCTTGTTTGCTCGTCTTTTCCGTTGTCGTTGAACCACTGGAAGAAACGGGGCACGTTGTGCGTGTGGCTAAACTCGCTAACGGCTGCACGTACGCATTCGGTTTGCAGGTTGCAGTAACTTTCTTCACCCAATACGTAAGCGGTTGCAAGTTTGTTGTACTTGCTGCGTGCTACTTCCAGTTCCTTACGTGCTGTAACGACGTCTTTTGCTTTACACTCTGAAAGCAACGCTTTGCGGTAATCGTTCAATGCCTCAAGACTTGCGACAATTGTTGCGTTCTCCTTACATTCTGCTACGTATGCAGATACGTTTGACTTGTTGTTTGTCATGTTGTTTCCCATTTCTCCACACACGAGCGACACGGGTAAATGCTTTAAGTGAAAAATAGCGAGATAATAGGGTTAATTTTCTATTGAAAGCCCCTTTTCTCTCTTTCTGTATTGCAAAGGTACGACTTTTTTTTGATATTACCAAAGAAAAAGTGTTAAATCTAACATGAACAAAAGCCTATAATTATCTGTAATACAGCACTTTATAACTTTAACCTTTGACGCAAAAGTAAAATATCTTTACTTTTTGGTTGCGTATATGTAACTATATACAGGTAAGAGTGTTAAAGTGTTAATAAGTAACCAGTGGGAAATTTTGTAATAATTTGTTACGTCAAGTCCTTTGTAATATGTTTTGATGTTTCACGGCGCATATTTATGCAAAATGCGATGAATGATTATGCAGTTGTAAGTGGTTGAGTATTAAGGGGTTACGAGAGCAATGTTGCGAATTAACAGAAATTAACATTCGTGAAACAAAAATGCAAAATTTGGTTTGGTTTATATAGAGTAAACCAAATGTATATGTAATGATATTTTACCAAAGCACCTCACCCCCCCCTATTGGAGCGCAGGCCTGGGGCGTAGTCACCTCACACAAAAAATTTTTTCTTTTTTTAACTCAATCTGTCAAGAATGTTTACTTTTCTTCCGTATTGCATATTTATTCAAACACCTTTGTCTGGGTCTTGTCAGGATAATTTACTTTATGACCTTACCCTTGTTATTGAAAGTGTAAAATGTATATTTATCCTCCACCTTTTGAATGTTAATAATGTATAAATATACCGCATAAACAATGTATTTTAGCATAATTATGTAGTTATTTCTTATTTTTGCATTATTCCTATTATTATATAGGGCATATAGGTGAGGCTCACTTGTGGTGCGTAATCCACCGAAGTCCCTTTGTTTACAGGGGTTCTTTCATGTTAAAATAACGCAGAAACTAAAAAATTATTATACACAGATGGAAAATGGTTTAGCTATAGACACTTTACACACGCAGCTACTGGACCTGACGAGGCAAAGCGAGTTTGGTTTTGACGCATTGCGTTCTACCTCTTGGGGCAGGGTAAATTCTGACACTTACAATATCCTGAAGTCTCAGTTCGTGAGGTCTATGCGTCAGCTTGCCAAGAAAGCTCCTGTAAAGTATTACAAGGGCAGCTATTATATCTTCAATGGCAAGATATACGAGTCCGTCCCAAGGATTGTCCTGGAGCAGACCTACCAGCTGTTGCTCCTTGACCTCGCCATAAGTCCGATGATTGGCGTCAGCACTGTAATGAACAAGTCTTTCATTGACGTCATAGAGTGCTACAACATTCTTCATCCGTCCTTTGACATCGTGGCTTTCAGCAATGGTGTTGTGGATTTCGGTAGAGGCTTGCAGAATCCTGCCGTTATGCCGTTTTCTCCTGACTATCATGTGACCTACTATCATCCTTACGACTTCAATCCGAAGGCCAAGTGCGACAGGTGGATGAACTTTATCCATGAGGTGCTCCCTGACAGGACATCGAGGATGATACTACAGATGTTCCTTGGTTTAGGTTTGATACAGCGCGGAACGGCTTACAACCCGTATGAGGGAAAGGAATCGTCGAAGATAGAGCTGTGTCTGCTTCTTATAGGCACGGGAGCCAACGGAAAGAGCGTTATTTTCGACGTGGCTTGTAACCTCTTTGGCAAGGACAGGATAAGCAAGATGGATTATGCCGACCTTACCGCAGAGGGTGATGAAGGAATGAGGGGCAGATATCCAATAAGGAACGCCATCTTCAACTGGTCTTCGGACTCCGATCCGCGGAAGTTCGGAAGGAAGAACACCGGTATGTTCAAGAGACTTGTCAGCGGAGAGCCTGTCCCCATGCGAGAGCTTGGCAGGAATGTTCTTGAGGCCAACAATATCCCGTACCTCATCTTTAACCTCAATGAGCTTCCGTTCCCAGAGGACGCGTCGCTTGGTTTTATCAGACGTTTACAGTATGTCAGCTTTGACGTTACCGTACCCAAGGAACGCCAGGACCCGGAGCTTTCGAGTAAGATTATAAGAAGGGAGCTTAGTGGAGTGTTCAACTGGGTCATGCGTGGTGCGCAGGAGTTGAGGAAGCGTAAGTACCGTTTCCCTGCCGCCGAAGGAAGTGCCAAACAACTTCTCCTGTCTCTTCTCGGCTCTCAGCCCATATACGCCTGGATACGCGCTTACGGTATAAGGAGTGATGCCCAAGCAAAGGGCGAAGTGTCCAACCTCTTCAATTCCACCATGCTTTATGAGTGTATGCGCAGGTTTTGCGCTATCAATGATGTTGACGAGAAGGACATTCCGTCAATGAACAAGTTTGGTAGGGATATGTGGGCCAAGTACGGTTTCTTCAAGAAGCGCACGAAGGAGGGCAATGCCTATCAGATGTTTGGCGTCACGGAGGCGGACCTGAAGCAGGACATCCTCATCAATGAGGTTTGTAAGGGCGAGGAGGACAATGATGAGCCCGACAGTTTTATTAAGAATGACGATTAAACAGTATGGTTATGAAAGACTGGAAAGGAAACGGAAAGAGTACTTATGTGACGATTGGCGCGTCGAACCACTCTGACGGAGAGCGCGAGGAGCATGACTTCTACGCCACAAGCCCAGAGGCTGTAGACGGCCTTGTCGGTGCTGTAGGCGGCATGCTTTGCGGAAAGGTATGGGAATGCGCGTGCGGAACGGGCAGTCTGTCTGGGCGGCTTATCGAGCTTGGGTATGATGTGGTGTCCACCGACCTTGTGGACAGAGGCTACGGAGGTGTCATTGACTTTCTTGAGGCTGACGATTTGCCTGACGGGTGCGGAAGCATTGTCACCAATCCACCATACAAGTATGCCTCTGAGTTTGTGAGGCACTCACTGGAGCTTCTTCCGAAAGGAGGTGTTTGCGCCATGTTCCTGAAGACTACGTTTCTTGAGGGCCAGAGGCGCTACGATGAGATTTTCAAGATTACCCCCCCCAGAGTACATGCTACAATTCTCCAAGAGAGTTAAGTGCGCCAAGAACGCGGATTTCAGTTCCTACCCTTCCTCTGCCATCGCCTACGCATGGTACGTATGGAGAAAAGGGTTTACGGGCAACACTGTCGTAAAATGGATTTAGGGCCTGTAAATATTGCTGTTGTTTGGCTTTCAGGCTTATCAAACCGCGAAAGTCTGTGGTTTTCGTTGTTTTGAAAGCCTTTCAAGTTTTAAAACGTATGTTTTTGGATGGTGAAAGCACGAAAGTGCGCATTCAGTTCAAACTATAAAATTTACTTATATGATAGACAAAGAATATATCAAGGGAATCATCTCCGGTATCAACGATAAGAAGGATGAATGTAATATGATTCCGTCTCACGCGTCCATACAGGAGATTTTGGCAGAAGTCCGTAAAGATACTTTGGATTGTTTGAGGAATCTGTGTAACGACAGGGACATATCATACAACAAGACGTTGAACAGTGTTTCATTTAAATGTTTGTAGCTTATGGGTGAGGATTTTGGAGGTGAGTTTTGTATGCCTATAATCTCCGTAGAAAACATGGAGCCTAAGGCAGCGGATAATTCACACCTTAATAGAGTTATTTTCAATAGTGATAATTATTATGGGATTCCTCGTAAAAAGAACGAAGAAGATTTGGTTTTCATTGAAGCTGAAATCGAGGACGAGAACGAGGTGTTGGATTTATTGTTTTCTTCTTTGTTTGGCAATCGGTACGAAAGAACTCTCAGCAGGCTTAATAACGAGTGGCTGGAGAAGATGTGGAAAGCTTCTGATGGCGACTTATTGGTGTTTAGATTAGAACAGATATACAAAAGTCTTGACAGAAAACAGGAAGAGTTCTTTTTGATGCAAGATCGTTTGGAGCAAATTAGGAAAACGATATTCGTAAAAGATTTAGAATGAGAAGACATCACAATCCTAATAAAGTTCCTCCGCTTAAGCCCAACCCCGAGCATTGGACCAGGAAGGTTCATTCATGGAAGGCGAAGGTTGCATACGAGACGGAGGATGATGCTTGGGAGTTTCTGAACCAGAATCCGAAGTTGAAGGTACTTGGGTGGCATCCTTACTTATGCAAGGTTTGTTCAAAGTGGCATATCGGTAGGTTACACAAACAATGAGCTTATGAAAGGTAGATACTCTTGGAAATATAAAAAAAGAATCAGGTCTATGTGTGACATGATTGAGGAAGGTCTTTTATTCTTTCTTATTGACGAGGTTATATCGGTAGATTCCGGATGCTTTCTTCATGAATTTAAGAATATATGGTGGAAGACATTGGATGATACTCCAACGCCGTTTTTGGTAGAGATAAATGATCAGGATGCGATACTGAGGCCATTCAATACCAAGATAAGTAAATCGGAAGGCTTTCGGGATGATGGAGCTATCGTTATTCCTGCAAGAGATTTCCTTTTTAAAACTAACTTAGCTTGTGGAAATATTTTAAAACAGAAATAGTTGAGATATGAAGAAGAAAGGATATTACGAATACAGTAACGGTATTTATCCAAGGAAGCTGTGGGTTCATATTGGTAGGGACCTAAACGAAGTGATAGACTCCTGCTTTGATGGGTGTGATTATTCAGATGTGGATTACTGCGGTGCCACTTATGATGCAGCGACAAGGAAGGATGATGACTCGTATGGTGTTCTTGTTTCCTTTAAATGCCTGAAGGATATGACTATGAACGTCTGCTGCCACGAGGCTTCTCACGCCTGTGATGCTATTGAGAATGCTATCGATATGAAGCACGGAGGCGAGTCTTCAGCTTACTTGATAGGCTGGATTGCGTCTTGCATCAACAAGGCTCGTTTGGGCATTGGCGATTTCGTTGAACTAAAAGAAGATAATGAGAAATAGCTTATGATTAAGAAAGAAGATATTAAGGTTGGACTGAAGTTTTTACTTCCATGTGAGCGTATAGAACGGACTGAAGATGGATTTCTTTATTATGTCAATACAAGGAAGAATGTATACTCGGCACTGAGCGAACCAACAGACGTTTTTCGTGTAAAGTCTGTTAAAGGTGACCGTGTTTATTGTGACGTTTGCGACGTTACTAGTGTACGCGTAGATTTAGATATTTTGCAGGAGAATGGTTTCTATCCCGAATATGCAGAAAAGCAGATGGATGAATGGAAGAATTCTATCATCGGCGATAATCTTAATTGGAGCGAGTTGCCGTTTAATAGTATTGTTATGGGAAAACAAAACGAAAGAACCGATGCAGACCGATTCAAGAAAATCACCGACAAGATGATCGATACCTATAAGCGCAAAAATCACGACTATGGGAATGCTTTTTCCGAAATGTATGATGAGCTTGGTATCAACTACGGATACGGAAAAATACGAGAGAAAGTGAATCGTATCAAGACGTTGAAGGATAATGAGGCACAAGTCGCTAATGAGCCATTGGAAGATGCTCTTCTTGACTGCGCTAACTATTGTATCTTGACGTTGATGGAATATCAAAAACGTAAGGGACATGGAACTGACTGATTATACTTGCAAGGATTGTCTATTCTTTGATAACGGGACGTGTAAAGAAGAACGCTTCGGGAGAGACGTTTCGGAAGATGATGATGCTTGCACAGATTTCGAGTATAAGGAAATAAAAGTTGAACTTTAAAATATTGTTATCATGGCATTACCATTTGGAAAGACTATCAAGACAAGACACTTCACCGTACTGAAGTTCAGCAAGAGCTTGTCAAAGAAAGAAGTTGCTTCACTCAGAGAGGATATTCCTGCTGAGATCAAGAAGCATTTACAGAGAGGCTCGCTGCCTTTCATTAAGATTGCAGACATCGCTGGTACATGGGGCGTTGAATACTCTATCGGTACATCCATGTACGCTGCACTCGATGAATGTGTTCCTGTGGCTGTAGGAGACCATTACGAGTTCTCCAAGGATAATGGAAACATCATCGAGGCATTTGCCCAGCTTATGTATGCGGATACATCGTTGCCTGGCGATGCAGAATACACGGCAGGCAAGTTGAAGCTCCGTGACGAATACATTGCTCGTGAGGCTGCAAGAAGAAACGCTGCTGCCGACAAGGGTAAGACAGAAGAGCAGCTTAGCAAGGAAAGTGATGAGGCTGTTCAGGAGGTTGTTGATCGAGAGAAGCACGCTGACACTATCCTTGATATGGCAGAACAGATTAAGAAGGAAGGAGGCCAGCATGAGTGATAAATTGATTGAGATAGTCGAGGACCACAATTCCCTGGTACAGGCACTCCAATTCATTTTGGAGGCCGCAGAGACAAAGAAACTGCCTCCATACGGCCTTCTTCCTACATTTAACGACTCTTTTCTTGATGATCGGCTTAGGATAGCCCTTGAGCTTGTCACAGGAGAGAAATATTCGTGATATATCGTATATTTTCTTCTACTTCATTTATATAAAAGTAAGGGGTGGTATCTGAGAAGATATCACCCCCTTTTTAACCAAAAAAATTTTAGAATTACGAACAGCAGAAAGAATCTGTGAACATAATCTGTTTGCAAAGGTACTTGGTTTTGTTGAATTTATGATATATCGAAGTTGCTTTAACATGAATTTAACTATTTGCCACCCTTACAGAGTCCATTCTTAAACAACAAGCAGTCATTCTTGCCGGTTGGATAATTTATTGGGAGGTAAAAATGTACGGTCGAATCCTCAGTTTGAAGCTCGTCCTGTTTAATTCTTGCGTACTCTGCTATAAGTCGTGTTTGTTCTGTCCACTCCTTTGTGCCCTCTTTCATCCTTCGTCTTGCAATTACGAGGTCTGTGAGAATCTGCTCCTTGGAAGTAGCTTTTGCCAACTCTTCAGGAGAAAGCTCATCGGCGCTCTCGTTCTTCGCTTTCTTGCCCTGCACCTCTGCGATTCTTGTCTGAACAGACTCCAGAGATTCAAGTTTATTCATTTCTCGCTCTAAAGTGTCTTTGGGCCAGTTGAACCCTTCTCCTTGAAAGGCAACAGCCCAACTGTCACGGGCTGACATGCCGGAGCCACGGAGGCTGGCGTAGATGTAATAGCGAGGGTCTTTCATCTTGAGAGCCTTTACCTTTTTGTAAATATCGACGGATAACGTGTATCCTTTTGTTTCTTCAATCATAATCTTATTTCTTTTTATTATCCTTGAATGCAAATACTGTGTAACAACAACAGGAAACGTGGAACGGTGGATATGGGTCTTTGAAAGAATGAAGACCTGCGTCAGCTTCGCTTTGGCAAAGCTCGCAGTAATAGCTACTCCCTCTCTTGACGTAGAACCCGATAGCCTTGTTCTCCTGCCCATACTCCTGCTCTGCCTGTCCCCACGCTAAAGCAATCACCTGAGAAGCGTTTCTTACGATATTCTGATAGGCATTTCTGTAATATCCCTTTCCGTAAGAAGGAACATCGATGTTAATGTCCTTTCTCTTCGCCTTGGTGATGACTGATGTGTGATATGGGTCTTTATAGCCTGTGCGGATGGAAGACAGTAGCTGCTGGTCTGAATATCCCATCAAGGTTCCTGCCTTGATCATCCTCACGATGTCTTCAGCAAAGTTTCCGAGATAGACGGCGTTTCTTTCAGATGTCGTCTTTCCGTAGATGTCGCTGACGAGAAACGATTCAATGTTTTCGCTATCAATCCCGAGAATCTTGCATGAAGCCTTAGAATAAGCAGAGATGTAGCTGTTGATACTCTCCTCTGCCCCGGCCGTAACATTCTTGGCGTAAGAGAGCAGGGCTGACTCGTTTGTGAGCCTGCCCGCACCTCTGTATCGCTTACTTGCGGCAATTACCTTCTGTGTTGATTTCCAGAGAATATCTGCAATATGGCTCTCGCAGTTTCGGATTGCCTGCAAGCGCTTCCTGCTGTAATCGACAGAACGTTTTAATTCATCCATAGGCTATTAATGTGTTTGGTTGTAGTGCTTCCAATTGTTCTTGTCGTCCACGTCATTGTTGTGATTTTGGTCCCATTTCTTGCCACTGCGATTTGGCCTCCCTGCCTTGCGGCCACCGCCGGTGTTTATGTCGTTACCACCCTGCTGTTTATTGATTCGTGCTGTAGCTTCCTCCTCCTCGATGGCGTTCTCTGTCTCGTTATCCGCACGCTGAATATCCATAAGAAGGTCTTGCTGGTCCTCCTCTTTCTTCTCTCGTAAGATACGCTCCCATTCGGCATTCTTAGGGAAGTCAGGACAACGCTCCGATGCAGTCTGCTTCGAGAGGAATCCATTCTGAACGGCAGTTGCAAGATTTGTAAGAAGTTCCGTTTTATTCTGATGAGTATAAGGCTCAATCCATGCATTGATATCGAGACCAACAATAGAAGCCGTCGCATTGTTTTCGTGGCCGATTCCGAACTTGGCAATTTCAACAAGTTTGTCAAGGAATGGCTGCAACTTCTGAGAATCATTCATGGCAACCTCTAATGCAGGAGAATAGAGGAGTTTGATGGCTACACCTGGGAGGTCTCCGGACTTCAACTCAGGCGGCTTTACTGTGAATGACAGCTCATAGATGAGGTCATACGACTTGTTAAGCTGGGTCGCAAAAGCATCTGACGCGTCGGTTCCATTGAGGAATCCCGCGTCGTTATCCTTGCTGTTCATAGCGATAACCTTGGCTGCTCCTGTCATATCGTCGCCTGAAATGGTAATCTCATCACCATCACCCTTTACGTAGAATACAGGGAAAGCGTATGCCTTGTTGTTCTCGCAAAGATACGAGAATGCCTCCTCGTAATCTTCGATGTTCTTCTGAACATTGGACCAGCAAGGTCCCTCGTCATTTCGGATATATGCAACCGGTATTGAATTGAAGTGATGTTCTTTCTTCTCAACAAGAGCATATCCGTTCATTCCGAACAACCCCTTAATGAGGTTCACTGCCTTCTTCGTTACACTCTTTTTGCCGATATCATTTCTAAACCTATAATAATAGGTATCATCCCAGACCTCAACCCACTCAATCTGAGCGTTTCCGTCTTCATCCAAGTCGTAATACTTACGGGCGAATACAGAGAGTTCTCCGGTGATCGAGTCGTAATGCGGATAGAGGTAGTCGCCATTCTTGAATGACAGAACCTTAACTCCAAACTTTCCTTTGTCGATATAGCCGACTGCTGCGGTTTCTGCAACAGTCATGTATGAGCTTACTGCCTCGAAGAACGCAATCTCCATGTTGTGCATAAGCCAACCCTTCTTAAAGATGTTAAGATTTTTCTGGGATTCCTCTTCCTTATCAAGTTCCTCTGTGCTGTCGGCAAGCTCAAACTGAATGTCATTTCCTGTCAAGTGTAGGGTGTGCTTCGTTGCGACAACCTGCTGGAAGGAAAATGCACATCTTGTGATTGGCTGTATGTAGTAGCGGTTTCCTGTAGTAGGATCTTTCGGGTCCCACTCTGGATTTTCCTTAATAATGTCCGGGTAGGCGTTTTTGTCCCAGATTCTATGTCCGCTTGGGAAGTACTCACGAAGGAAGTCGGACTGGGTTTTTACTCTCCATACGCAAGGGTCGTAAGGCATGTTCTGCATACTCCTATCACCAACCTTGTCGGAGAAAGTGCCATGGCTCATGTATCCGTCAGGCTTAAGCTCGTAGAATGGTTTCTTTACGAGTATTTCTCTAAAATTTAAATTCTCCATAATCCTTTTACCTTTTTATGTTTCTTTTTTGTTAAACTGAATATCATTACGTAGAACCAAGACTCAAAGAAGTCAGGCGAGTGGCCGACATACTTCTTGGCCTTCTTTTTAGGCATAAGTTTGAATCCCTTATCATCTCCGTCCTCGTCACGTCGGAGCATCTTGCGTTCCTTCTGAAGAATCTGTCTGAGAGGAACCTTATCGAATCCGTTTCCTGAATACTTTTTTTCAAGCAGTGATGAGTCGATGGAAATCTGTTTATCCTTAATCATCTTGTAGAATAGCCATGCGCACTGGGATTTCAAGTCCTTGTAGAGGTATTTGATACCTTCCTCTTCTTTGTGGTTTTTAGCAATAGGGGCTGCCTGGTTATTGAACGGAACGGCATCCTTGAAGAATCCCTTGAAGTACTGACCGATGCCCTGTAAATCGTAAGTGAAGTTGCATTCCTCGACTCCCCACTCTCTCAGCTTAGCCTCAACTACCGAAACAAGAGTCTTAGAGTCCAGCCTCATCACAACCAAGTCCTTGCAGTGCCATCCTTCCCAAAGCCACATCACGAAGTTGTCGCCGCCCGTGAATGCGATATCGGCAGATGCTCTGCGCTTCCCGTCTCCGAGTTGTTCCGCATTGTCGTAGATTTCATCAAGGTCTTCCATCTTGATCATGTCATCTCCAGCAGCTTTCCAGTTCCAGTTTGCTTCCAGGTCTCGCATACGCTGTTCCTCATCCTGCTGGGCAAGGTTGGCGAGATATGAAACATCGGTAGAGATAAGCTTGATGTTCTCTGATACGTCGGCGCGGATGAATGTTGCCGACTTGATGAACATTTCGAGTTTTGTATAACCAAGTTCCTCATAGCTATCCTTCCAAAGGCTATCGATAATGCCCTTGCACTGCTCGTATACCTCTTCTCTTGTATCGCCCCAGTAGATTGAGTCCGGCGTATCACCATCCATGAAGCAGTAACGAATAACCCCATTCCTTTCCGGATCTATATATCCTTCGTCGGTAACCCACCAATCGATGAACTTTCGTACCCAGGATTCTGGGTCAGGGTTACAGGTAATCCAGAAGCGGTTTCGAATGTGGGCTGCGTTTCGGTTGTTGGTCAAGAGGTACTTGAACTTCTTATATGGGCACTGAGTACCCTCATCGATGCAGACATAGGCATACTGGCGCCCCTGGAATCGTGTCTTGAAATCCTGATAGGCTCCTGCGTAGTACGAGAATTTGAGCCATCCTCCGTTGTCGAAGTTCCAGGTCATATCATTCTGTGACTTATTGTAAGTTCCAAATTGGGAGAACAATTTGTAAGAGTCTGTTACCAAGGACTGCAAGTCATCTTTTTCATTACGGAGGATGGTTGCATGGAAGTCTGGATTTTTGATATCTTTCAGAACTTCCATAAGAGAACTAAAGCTCTTACTGCCACCGCGGCTGCCGCCACAAATCTTTATATCGGCGTCGATTGAGAGCATATCCTCCTGACCGCCACGCTGCGCTATAATCTTCAGCTTGTCGGGATGCTTCTTGTCGGTATCTCTTAATGATTGGATATACTCTTGAGTGTAAATTGGCTCTCCATTATCCAAATTTAATCCTGAAAGTACTTCTTTCTGCATAAAAATACAATTAATATTGCAAAAATATAAATTTTTCTTGGATAATTGCATACTTATTCATATATTTGCAAAATAAGAGGTATATTTATACATTTTAGAGTGGAAGAACCACTTTTAGAATAACATTTTTAATCAAGAAACAACATGACAAGAGAAGAACTCTTAGCATTGGTCAACAAGGAACTCGGTAGTACCAAGTTGACAATTAGCGAGAAAACCATCAATGAAGAACTTGATGACGTACTCGAAGATTTTGGTGAAGACGAAGCTGCTAACGCCAAGTTGGTAACCAAGGTTACAAATCGCTTGAAACGCATGGACGGCAATCTCCATTCTGACGTTTCTCAGCAAGTTAAGGAATATAAGAAGAAGGCGAGGGAACGCCAAAAGGCAAAGGAATCTGAGGAGGAAGAGCCTGAAAATAACGATATTCCTGACGAAGAGGATATGCCTGAGTGGGCAAAGAAGCTCATCGGTGAAGTCAAGAAGGAGCGTGAGGCGCGAGAGCAAAAGGAAGCAGCTGACGCAAAGAAGGCGTTGGTTAACTCCATTAAGGAAGGTCTTAAGGCTAAGTTTGAGAAAGCCAACATTCCTTTGAATTCGTTTTTCGTTAAGACAGCTTTGGATAAGCTTGAGATTCCAGATGGTGAAGTTGACATCAAGGATCTTGTCGGTAAGGCAGAGGTTCTTTACAATGCTGACCTCAAGGAAGCGGGTATCAATCCAGAAACAAAGCCTCGAAGCGGAGGTGGCGGAGCCGGAGGAACCGGAACCGTAGACGAACACGAGTTCGATGATGTTGCAGCTATCAGATCTCGACACAAGCCAAAGGACGAATAACAATTAGTATTCAGGATAACAAATTTATTTATTGATTATGGGAACAGTTTCTCCTTATTACAGTGAAAGGATGAATGGTAGCGGCTTCTTGCCAGGTCGTTCCCTCATCCAGGCTCGTGGCGAAATCGGCGGTATCCGCTATGTATTCGTCAAGTTGAATGGCGCCGCAAAGAATGCTTTCCGTACTCCTACAACTGGTGGTAAGTTGCTTAACCCTTTCAAGGGTCCTGCAAAGATTTACGCCGGTGACTTTCTGGAGTATGATCCTGGCATCTATGGCAACGTAGGCGCGACTGTTAAGATTCTTAAGTCTTACCAGTGTGCAAAGAAGACCGGTGCTACTGACACAACTCTCCTTATTGTACGCGATGGCTACAAGCATATTCCGTTCATTGGAGACAATATCATGGTTGCTCCTGACGCTCTTGATGGCACAGGTACAGCAGTTACGGTTACGGGTGTTGAGAAGACAACCGAGGCTGGCGCAGACGTATGGAAGCTTACTTTGTCAGCAACACTCGGTGTTGTAGCGAAGGATGCGGTACTCGTTGAGGCAGCAGCTGTCGGCGCGTCGCAGAAGCCTATGGTAACCAACCCTAACGGTTATGCTCAGTGCGACTACGACTTCCTGTTCACCCCAGGTGAAGATTTTGAGGATGGTGCTCGCTATATGCTTACTCCATTCCTTGCTAACGATGACACCGTTATGTATATCGACAGGATGTCTCCAATCCCTCCTGCAATCAAGGCTCTCAACAAGAGTCGCGTTAACGGATGGTTCCATCTCTAATTATTAACCTTAAAGATTGATTCAGGATTATGGCAAAATTTGATTTTAATAATTCGCGACTTGCCAAGTTCTTCGGTTCTCAGGAGAATACGGCATATTTGCAGAGTTTTCTTGACAAAAAGGAAATCTTCTTTACTAACTACGGTTGGTACAAGACACAGGGACACAACGCTCCGTTCCTGACATCTACCGACAACTATGGCTTGGCAACATTCAACGTCAAGGCTCGCAAGTTGAAGGCAGCTCCAATGGCTGACCTCCGCGCACCTCTCGGTGATTCTAACCAGATGGATAAGAATGGACACAAGTGGTACACCGCTTCTATCCCCGACTTCATCACTCCTGGTTACGTTGAGACCGCAGTTGAGCGTTACGCCCGCATCAAGCAGTTCGAGGAGTTCGGTAATGATGCCGATATCTTGGTAGACTGGTGCGATGAGGTTCAGACCCGTATCGACTCTGTTGATGCGACAATGAACTTTATGACCGCTCAGTTGATGTCTACCGGTAAGATTGACTACTCAGGCATTGGCCGTGGTATCTCTACCCCATTGCACAGGGCTATCGACCCTATCGAGTATGGCGATAACTTCATCAATGGCGGTGCAAAGAAGTGGGCAGACCCTACTGCTACCATCCTTACCTACATGAAGGAGAAGGAGGCTAATTATCGTGAGACCCGCGGTGGTTTCGATGGTGCTTTGATCTGGCAGATGACTCGCAATACATTCTATAATGTATTCTTGAAGAATGCTGAGGTCCGCGAGCTCGTTACCAATTACCGTCAGCTGAACTACATTGCCTCTACCAAGACAATGCCTATCAGCAAAGAGCAGTTCATCAAGGCATTCGTTGACTTCGAGGGAGTATCACCTATCGAGATTGTGACCGAGAAGGAGCGCAACCTTACTCATACAACCGATGAGTACAAGCAGGGTTGGTCTGACAACATCGTTGTTCTCCGTCCTGCCGGTGATGCCTGTGAGTTCGAGCGTACAGACAGCCTCGACAAAAAGCTGATTGAGTATGCCGGCAACAAGGCTATCTCTACTTTGTTCGGTACAACCAACGATGGTCTCGGTCTGTTGATGAACTCAACGGTTCCGAACGGTAAGTACATGGAGTGGCACACAGACATCATGTTCTCTGCTTGCCCAGCTCTCATCGACTTCCCAGATCATTGCATTATGGACATTACCAAGACTGATTAATTTCGGTCTTGGAACTATTAACGTAATTAGATTGTATGGTTATGGAATCAGAGATGGAAGTTTACACTGCATACGACTACCTTATCAACAGGGTGAAGTTTGATGTGCCAAAGAAGACCATGTTGGGAATCATGCTTACCCGCTGCATACAGCCGGAGTCGCTGATGTGTGACTGTGATGCTGACGCGCTGAGTTTAGCATACGCCGATACATTGAAGTGGTTTTGTCTTGGTCCAAGCAAGGTGAACAACACCTCTGATTCCGACAATGGTTGGACGCACACTGGAGGAGGATATGAGATTTCGGACGATGATATCAGTGCAATGAAGGCGGAGGCTAATGCTATCTACCAAAAGCTTGAGCCCGACTCGATGCTCAAGAAGAAATCCACCTTCCGGTTGACCTCTCACGGAGTGAAGCGGGCGAATTATTCTCCTTGTGGAGAACCTCTCCCCCACATCATCAAATAAGGCGTATGGAAAAGGAAAACATCAGAAACCCAAGATACCCACACACTATCAAGATTGTGAGGAAGGTCGTCGGAAAAGCCGACCCTGGTGACCCGTTCGCCGATGATGACGCTCCCGTCGGAGAGGACAAGGAAATCGTTCTCTATAACGGTGAAGGTCGCAGTTATACGGACACTACCACTGTAGGCGATAAATATGTAGACCAGAACAAGAGGAAAGCATCGATTCCTGTCAGATATGACGAATGGGGTGCTGGCAGATGTCCTCTTGACGGAGACACAATTTATTCCACTGTCGGCAAAAACACCGAGGTAGGTATGGTCAAGGACTGCGAACCGGACAATAACAGGACTGTGGTTTACTGGGAATATATAAGAGTTTAGGCTATGGGAAGTTTGGCAGATCAGTTCGTGGAAATAGAAAAGAAAATCCGTCAGATGGCTGTACAGAAGATGCAGCAGAAGATGGACCACGCAGCAGAAATGACAATGAAGGCGGCAGATGAGTCACGTGACTATAATGACGTTACAGGTAACCTGTATAAATCAACCGCTATAGGCACATATTACAAAGGCTCCTTGCAGTCGATACACTACGCCCCAGGCCCTGAGCCAACACGCCCCACCCTTGCAGAAGGAGAGAGATACAATCTTGACAGGTACTATCGCAGTTCGTTTTCGTTCAAAGATAGCGGACGTAGGCCTTATAAGGGTGAATATGGAGAAGGTGGACAGAACGGCCCTGCAACGGCAGAAGATGAACTCTTGTACAACGAGCATGGCAAAGGAAAGTCTGATTCCACTTGGCAAATGTTGCTTGTTGCCGGAGTTGATTATGCAAGATTCGTTGAGGCAAAGAAGGGTCACGATGTTATCACGTCGCTCAGAGATTATTTAGTCAGATACTTTAAGAAGGTGTGATTATGATAAGTATTAAGACATTATACTTCGATGTGGGCAACGCCATGAAAGGTGTGTGTGACAAGGTGTTCCCACGCAACCGCCCAAAGGCTGTTGACAAGAAGATAAACAGTTATATCGTTGTCTTCTTTCCATCTTCTATATACAACAACGAGATGAACTCTGACGGTGCGTATAACGACTACTCTACCACTCTACAGATAGAAGTGTACGTGAAGGATAAGGTCTCAGCAGACAATCCCAACGCACTTGATGTATCCAAAGTAGACGATAAAGTAAAATCTGTTATGAACAGATTTCCAATCTCCACCAAAAACATCATCGTAACAAATCCGATGATAACCATGCAAACAGACGACGGAGACGGATACTCTGTCACCATCATACAAGGACGATTGAGAACAAAATAAGTATTCAGGTATAACAATTTAAAATATTTTAGATTATGGCTATGACAACTATTGACAAGATGAAGGACATTTTCAATGGTCCTAAGACTTTGCTCTACTCAAAGGCTATCACAGACTTGAGCAAGGCTTCAGTTGACATCACACCAGAGATTGAGCTTCCTGTGGAGGTTGATTCTCTTAAGGCAACCATGGAGGATCCGACCATCAATCACTACAAGGTTATCGGCCTTGCCGGTGACTGGGCAACTACCGCAGAACTCGGTGACTTCAACGTAGAGTTCGTTGTTCCTTCCAAGGCAAAGGACTTGTTGAAAATCATGTTCGGTGAGGATGCAATCACAGAGTTGACCAAGGTTACCTTGAAGGGTACTGGTGACGAGACACTTGATGCTACTACCGGTTTTGCCGGCGTTGCAGTTGCACCAAAGAAGTTCAAGATCAAGGGTACTATCGTCATCGTTGACGACGAGAAGGAGAACCTTATGATCGTGACAAACATCGCCCTCTATGCAACGTTGCAGTGGGATGACACAGGTTCAAAGCCAGTTGCATTCAAGTTCGCCGGTTCTATCGAGGGTGCAGGCATGCGCAGCATCGCTTGGCTTACTAAGGCTCCAGCTCCTGGTATTGGCGGCTAATTAAAGAGAAGTCTATAGGTAATTAGATTCAGGATAACAACCGTTGGGCGGCAGGCTTATGATAACAGCCGTGCCGCCCTTCTTCGTTTAAAAAATCATACAATCATGGCAGAAGAAAAGAAAATAGAGCAGCCTTCGGTGGACTTGCAGGAGATGCTTGACAGCGTTATTGGTGACACACCTACGGAGGTAGTGTTCCGTGGTAAGAAACACAGTGTAGGATGGCTCAGAAAGGGAACAATGAGAAGATGCACCCATATCAAGATAAAGGAGAAGAACGAATGGAAGCGCAACGTCAAGATTTGCGTCTGCATTCTCCTCAACAACATCTGGAAGATACGGGCCTTCTACTGGATTTACTGGCGTTGGCTCTACTACATCAAGGACGTAGACGTGGTAGAGGTACTGAAAGTTCTCGATGTTTCTAAAAAAAAAATTCCATCGAACGCATTCTCGCTGACTACCATATTAGCGACAGGGATGACGGACGTGATGATGACGATGGCGAGGAGCGAAGTAAAAGCTATCCAAGCAGAACAAGCTGGGGAGCAGCCTTCTCGTTAGCGGAGAAGTTTGGTTTTCTCTTCCATCGCAAGTACTTCATCGCAGCCTACGACTACTGGTGGGGCTATTCGTCGGCGCAGATTGACCTCATGGTTGCAGACCAGCCTCTTGTCGTCTATCCAAAGACAAAGAAGGAAAGCGGGCCGAAGAAGCACACGTTAAAGGAAATGGATGACCTCTATGACAGATGGATGGAGAAAAGGAAGAATAAGGGAAGCCTCGTTGGTAAGAATATAAATCTTACTGATTACTTAAACAATGAACTCTAATTTTAAAATATTCAGGATATGGCAGGTGGAAATTTAGGTGACTTGTGGTTCCAGCTTGGTGTGAAGGATAATACATCTAAGGAACTTCAAAAAATCATCGACAAGCTTAAGACAGGAGACGACGCTGCAAACTCACTTCTTCGTGCTCTCCAGGGATTCGGAACGAAAAAGTCTGGATTTAAGGAGCAAGCGGAAAAAGCCAAAGAGTTTGCCGATGTTCTCAATGAGATAAATAGAAGGATTTCCAAACTCAAAAAAAACGACAAGAGCGATGAAGCTAAAGATTTGCAGATGGCGGTAAAAAACGCCCTCTCCTATCTCGATATGCTACAGAGAATCAACATAGAACGCAGTAAGATTTCGGAATTGCGTTCACTTAACCCAAATGTCGATACCTCGAAGCTTAAGGAAGCAGAGTTGATGCTTGAGAATGTCAATAATCAGCTTTATAGATTACAGAATAAAGCACAGGGCGGCGGAGGTGGCGGCGTAGACTATGCAAACGTTTTGCAAGACTACGCTAAGGTTCTCCAAATGACGTTCCGTGATGTAAAGCAGATTACCGATCAGTTCAAAAAGGAGAACCCTTTATCTGCCTTTTCGGGCGGAGCAGCAAAGGTTGAGGCTGATATATCAAGAGTAACTGAAAAGCTTGCCAAAATGCGAGACCTCATGGCAGAGGGTGCGTTAAAGGGTTACAATACTAACATGCTTGGTGGAAGTATTACTGAGCTTGACAAGATTCTTGCCCGATTGCAGTCTGCATCTGGCAACAAATCAATCCTCACTGATGCTGCGCAGATGAAGAACCTTCTTTCCGATGTTGCTGTAGAGATGACAAAAGCAACCGCTGCGACCCAGGCATACGGGCGAGAAAAAGGAAAGGCCATCACAGTAGAGAGGGAGTTTGCCGCGGCAGCTAAGTTGAGTGCAAAAGACAATGATGCGGAATTAAAGGCTCAATCTGATTATATAAAGAGGTATATGGCTCTCGTTGAGAAGAAGCGTGAGATTGCAGAGAAGGCGGGCATATCTACGTTCTTCAAGAACGATCAGGGTCTGAAGAATATCAAGGCAGAGATAGATACATTGCTTGAGAGGCTTGGAAAGGTCAGAGGAGATATCACTCTTTATCAGAATGCAATCGGAACCGGTACGAAGGAATATGTCTCCTTCGGACAGCAGGGCTTGAAGGAAGCCAATGCTGAAGCTGAGAAACTGATGGGTACAATAACAGCTCTTCAGAACGTTTACGATACTCTCCGTGTCAGCCAGGCAAATGTCAAAGACTTGATAGGTCGGACACCTCAGAAGCAGAGGCAGGACGACATTCAGAAAAGAATGTCTGACTACTATTCCAAGCTCGAAAAGGATTCGGCGAAGCAGGAAGCTCAGGCTGTAAGAGACGCTGTCAAGGCGAAGCGCGAAGATATTGCGGTCGAGAAACAGCGTCAGGCAGAGATTAAGAATGCCGAGCGCCGATATGATTCTCTCGGCAATAAGGTTCGCCAGCTTCGTTCAGAATACAGCAGGGGTATCTCTATTGGGGCAGATGTAAGCAAGGCAGAAGGCGAGATTAACAGACTCCTTGCTTTAATGAGAACCCTTAGAGATATCAGGGGAGAACTTTATTCAGGGAACTGGAAGAATAGCCTCGGTACGCTTGGCAATATGGGAAGCGGTCACGATACCACATTGGCTTCGAGGGTTCTTCAAGACCAGAGGGCAGTAAACCAAGAGGTTCAAAGAGGCATTGAGCTTGAACGGAAGCGTCAGCAGGAGATTGCTCAGACGGCTGCAAAGGTTCAGTCTGATTTGGTCCGCGGCTTCGAGAGAGCCAACAGTCATGCAGGAAAGCTGAATTCAACCGTACAGGATTTGAAGTCACTTTTCTTGCAGGGAGGTCTTGTGTTCGGCGCACAGCAGTTCGCTATGAGCATCATCACTACTGGTGGTGAGATGGAGAAGCAGCACATCGCTCTCCAGTCTATCCTTGGTGATATGCAGAATGCGAACACCATGTTTAATCAGATTAAGGAACTCGCTCTTAATTCGCCATTTACGTTCTCTGAGTTGAACCGAGACGTTAAGCAGTTGGCTGCGTATGGAGTTGAGTACGACCAGCTCTATGACACAACCAAGAGGCTTGCGGATATGTCTTCCGGTCTTGGTGTTAGCTTTGACCGTATTGCATTGGCGTTTGGTCAGGTACAGGCTCGTGGTTGGCTTGACGGTAAGGAACTTCGCCAGATTGCTTATGCAGGTATTCCTCTGCTTGAAAAGTTGTCTGAGTTCTACTCTAAGCAGGAAGGTCGAAATGTCTCAACATCAGAGATTAAAACTCGTATCTCAAACAGAGAGGTAAGCTTCGATGATGTAAAGTCTATCTTCTGGCAGATGACAGATGCAGGCGGTCAGTTCTATAACATGCAGCAGGTTCTGAGTGAGACTTTGCTTGGTCGCTATAACAAGCTGAAGGATGCCTGGGAGATTATGCTTGCCGACTTTGCTAACGGTAAGAATGTTATAGGTGGAACCTTCAAGGGCATACTTGATGTTGTTACCAATCTTGTGCAGCAGATTCACGTCTTGGGTCCTGCTATGGTTGCTGCATTCGCCGGACCGGCTCTTATGCGTGGAGTTAAGATCCTAGAAGGCGGCATCGGAAAGAGAATACTGAACTCAAAGGGGAATATTGCGAAAGAAGCAGAACTTAAGCTCTTACGTGGAGAGAAAATAACTCCTGTAGAGAAACAGATTCTTCAGTATAAAAATCAGATTCGAATTCAGGATATCCAGGCACTCGCAAAGGCAAATGCGATAACAAAAGCTGAACTAAGACGCTTGTATGTTACCGGTCAGATAACCAAGGAGATGTACAAGCAAGGTATGGCTCTCACCAAACAGGAGGGTCAGGTAAACAGAATCTCACTTAGTGAATTTCTGAAGGGATTGGCTAGCCCTAGCAAATGGGGAGCAGCAGGAGGTTTGCTTCTCGGAGGCTTGAAGTCCGTATTCAGTTCTATCATCGGTTTTTTTGGTGGTCTTCCAGGAATAGCTATATCTGCCGGATCTGCAATCTTTGCGTACTACTGGCAGAAGCATCAGCAGCTGAAACAGGATATGGAGACTACAGCTGACGAACTGAAAGACAGGTACACTCAGATCGGCGAGTTCCTTCGCGATAACGATGCAGATAAAGCCATTAAGGACGGCGATGAGAAAGAGATAGAAAACCTCATTGACGCATATAAGGAAAAGCTTAAGGAGATTGCTCCTGAAAAGGAGAATGCTTTCACTATGAGCCTTCTCGAAAAGAAATCGAATGAGGACAGACTTAAGTATCTCAAAGAACAGCTCATTCTTCTCAAGCAGGTTGAGGAGAGTACTCAGAAATCTCTTTCGGACGAGGGTACATACAAGGGATTCGACGAGAAGCTGTCTTCTGCAAAGGAAATAGCAGAAGCATTCTCTTCAGCATCCGCAAAGGCGAATATGATTAATGCCACACAATCCGACTTCGATAGCTTCAACTCCTGGGAGGAAAAGTATAAGGATGAGGTGAAAGCCATGCGCGATTATCTCATTGATGAGCTTGGAGATATTAGCAACAGCCCAAAGTTACAGGGTAAGGCTAATCAGATTCTTTCGTCATTCTTTGCAAAGCAGGGATGGAACCAGGATGTTTCTGATCAGTTCCGTGCTGACGTTCTTAATGCGATGGGTGTTGAAACTGGCTTCTACGAGAATAAATTCAAGGATGCTCTCGATAACGCAGTAAACACTTCGTTTCCTTGGATTGGTGACAAGATTCGCAACAACCAGGAATTGACAGATGCAGAGAAGGTTCAGGTTTCAAACATGATGAAGGATGCTGCGGCTCAGGTTCAGAAAGACTATCCTTTTGCATCAGACGCATTGAAGCGAATGCTTTCGGCTGATAGATTCGAGGCTGTCATTCATCTCGTATTCAGGAACGATGGCTCGGATCTCACTCAGCAGCTCGAAAAGAATCTCAAGGGTAGTGGTTACGACTACCATGAGAAGAACAAGTACGTCAAGAGTTGGGGAAAGGATGCCGGAGACGACTACGATAAAGCAAAGAGCAACGCAGAGTCGGACATTACTGCTGCCAAAAAGGAACTTAACACCAGAAAGAAGATGCTTGCGCTGGGCAATCTTTCTCTCGATGAGTTTACACAGAAGCGGAAGGAGTACGAACTTAAGATGCAGGCTTATCATGATAACTGGGGCGAATGGTTTACTGGTGACGACAAGAAGAAAAACAAGAAAACCGGTGGCCGTAGGTCAACAGGTGCGCAGACAGATAAGGCTCTTGAAGATTTGAGGAAGCGTATCGACTTATACAAGAAGATGTATGCCGAAATCAAGAAGTTCAAGGAACTCTACGGAGAGGGTGCTCTTGGTCAACTTGCAAACGACGGAGAGTTCGAGGCTATATTCAATGATAAAAAGAGGTTTCCTATCTCCGACTACACCAATTACGAGACCTCTATTAAAGAACTCTTGAAGACTCTCCCGGCCTCAACAAGGGAGAGATTGGACTATGCTGCAAACGAGAAGGCTGGCATTCAAACTGAAAACCGAAAGCTTCTTGAAGACCAGCGCAGAGACGAACTGAATTTACTCAATAAGCAACTTGATACTATATCTGAGCAGTATGAGACATACAAGAAGATATATGAGCTGACAGGAAACAAGAAGGGTTCAGAAAACTTAGCTTTCGGAGGGACCATTCAGTTTGACACATACAAGAGGTTCCTGGAGGAGCAGCTCGATGTTGCCGTAAAGCACGACAATATTCAGTCTGGCCTTAACTTGACTACGGACGAGGTTAAGGGAATGAGTCTTGAAAATGTCAAGGATAGGTATGGGGAAGAGTCTCGTGTTTATGATATTCGCAAGAAGCTGGAAGATGAGAACAACAAGATCAAGAAGGAGACCATCGACCTTATGGCTAACCTGATAGAGAAGAATGCCACCATTGCCCAGCAGATTGAGGACGAGAACCGCAAATACGAAAGGCAGCTTGAACTCATCAAGGGAATAGAAGACCCACAGATGAGAGACAGAGCCAAGGCCGGCGCCACAAAGACTCACAATGAGAATGTGGCGAAGCTTCTGTTTGAGCAGTTCAAACAAGAGTCTGACTGGGTTACCATCTTTGATGACCTTGACAGGGTATCTTCCGCTACCATCAATACAATGATTAGCAATATCGATGAGTTTTCTCGGACTACAGGACTTTCGATCGAAGTTGTTAAGCAGTTGCGTGACGCATTGGATAAGCTGAGAAATGAACAGATTGACAGAAATCCACTCCCGTCTATATTCGGAGGTGTTCGTAGAGGAAATGCAATCGGAGAGATTCTTAAGGGCAACAGAAAGATTGGTGCTTCCGGAATCAACATCTCGGATGCCCAGGCAAAGAAGACCGGACTGAAAGCGGGTAAATGGTATAGCAATGCTGACTTAGAGAATGGCAAGAAGGGAGCATACAATGATTCCTCAAAGGCTATTACTTCTCTATCGGGAAAGATGCAGGCTTTGTCAAACATCATGGATCCAGTTATTAACCTGTTTGAGGCTCTCGGCGAGCAGAATTCTATCCTCGGTCAGATTGCAGGCGGTGCTTCAAACGCATTCAGTGCAGCTGCTAACGTTTCGGGTGGTTTAAGTGCTCTCGGCCTCGGGTCGGCAGGTCCTTACGGAGCGGCAGCGGCAGCAGCCCTGAGTGTTGGAAGTTCGCTCATCAAGGCATTTGGCGCAGACTACAGCAGCTACAACAAGGCGAAAGCTGAGTACGAAAACCTCACCTCCATCTGGGATTCTCTCATCTCCAAGAAGACTGAGTATATGAATATCCATTGGGGTACAGAAGCCGCCAATGCCTCGAAGGAAGCCCAGGAGATGCTGGAGTCTGAAATAAAACAGACGAAGGTGATCGCGCTAAATAACTTTAACTCTGGTGCTTCGGCAGGAAGCCACTCTATCAAGGTGAGAGACTGGAAGAAGCGAGGTTGGAAGGAGGCTGCACCTGAAATATCCAAGAGATACGGCGTGAAGTTTGACAACATGACTGATATTCTGGATATAGACTACAAGGTGCTTCAGCAGATAAAGAAGGACTACGCGGAGCTTTGGGCCAACCTTGATGAGGACTCAAGGACCTATCTTGACAAACTGATAGAGTACGGTGAGAAGTCGGAGGACATGATAGAAGCGCTGACTGAGAAGCTGACAGGCAACAAGTATTCCGACCTCGTTTCCGCCTGGGGTGACGCAATGGCCACGATGTCGAACACATCGGATAACCTTGTGGATCATTTCGAGGAAAATCTAAGGAATGTTATCTTGAAATCCATGATAGAGAATCTTTATGGAGAGAAGATAAAAGCTCTGATAGAGAAGACCAAGAAGTATGGCGACCCTAATGGTGGTACGGAAAAGAAGCTTGACACAGCAACGGGAAAAGTAATGTCCGAGTACACCAACACAGAGATGAACGAGATAGGCAAAGACCTTGCTGACGTGACAAAGCAGATAGAGGCATCAAGAGATTATCTCAAGCGGTACTACGGATGGAGCGACAACAGCAGTTCTTCTCTTACAAATTCTGTGAAAGGAATAACGGAAGATACAGGAGACCTGATTGCCAGTTACCTCAATAGCATCAGACTTGATGTGTCAGTAATAAGAGAGGAGCAAGTGAAATGTATGTCGGAATCGAACGAGATAGCCAAGTCGCAACTAACACAGTTGAACCTCATATCTACCAACACTCTAAGAAACGCTGAAGCAGCAGAGCGAATAGAGCGCGTATTCGATGAGTATAGCAGTAATTTCAACATGGTTATCAACGGCGTTAAGTCTATCAAGGTAAGATAATGTAATGATTAAGGGCGTGATGAAGTGTTATTCGCGCCCTTAATTGCATAAATATACATTGATATTCTCATTTTACTTGTATATTTATACAATAAATTGTATATTTGCATCATGATAATTGATTTTGAGTTATGAAAGATTATTTCAGAATTTATATGCAGAAAGAAGGTGATGGTGCCAAGGTAATGGACACTATAACCGATTTCGGTATGTACGTAAGCGAGAGCCCGTTCAAACCATGCGACGCAGTGAAAGAACCTGTAAAGAGGAGCTGGTATGACGAGCACGGAGACGATGAATATATAGGTAAAGACGGCCTGTACATGGCATCTTACGAGAATAAAGTAAAGTTCCTGTTTAAGGGAGAAGTATATGGGGCGAACGAGAAATGCAGGAGCTTTGTGAATTATCTCCGAACAACAGGCATGATGAAGATGTACTGCGACTTCAATAAGATTGGCAGGCAGCACGTGAGGTTGAAAAGCATAGACCCTGTGCTGTACAGAGACCCAGAGAACGAAGACTTATTGGTGATGAGTGTTACCTTTAAGTTTAATGACCCCGTGACAGACATTAAGCCAGTGATGGGTGCGGACGGAAACATAACAAACTTAACCTGATACAGACATGAGTAGGTGGAACATATATCATAAGGACGGAACAAAGCTTACAGACGTGAACGATGACGAGGTTGTCGTTCACGGATTGCAGTACTCAGACAAATGGACGGGAGACTGCTTCCTTACCATTGACTTCAAAAACAACGCTCCAATCAACTTTAAGATAGGCGACTACATCATATACAGAGGAGAGCGCTTCGAGTTGAACTATGAGCCGGGAAAAGACAAAAAAGCAAGGCTAAACACATACGGAGAAGGATTCGTGTATGACAGCGTAAAGTTCAATGCGTTGCAGGATGAGTTGTCGAGATCGGAGTTTCTCGACGTGGTTCTGAACGACAACGAACTGCATTATACTGCCCTGCCGAAGTTTTCGTTCTACGTAGAGACACTTGACGACCTTCTCGACAGAATACAAGCCAACCTTGACGAACAGATCGGCAAGGGTGTGTGGAAAGTGTACTCACGCAGTAAGGAAAGGTCTTTGCAGAGAGGCTGTTCAGATGCGGACTGGAAGAATGTTTATGGAGAAGGAACGTCTAACAATGTTATCGAATCCAAGTCTATCACCGTTGACGGAAAGACCTGTTGGGAAGCCTTGGCCTTAGTAAACAGCGAGTGGGACGTAAACTTCATTGTAAGAGGTCGGAACGTGTACGTTGGAACGGCAGGCGTGCTCGCGAAAAACATCTTCAAGTACGGGCTTGGAAAAGGGTTGAGTGAGTTGATCCAAAATGCAGACTCAGAACAGCAAATCGTGACAAGGCTAAGAGCTTACGGTTCTGAAAAGAACCTCCCATCTCACTACTACGCAGACCTTGGCGTAAAGTACTTCTGTAACATCACAGAGGTGAACACGGCAACAAGCTATCTGTCAGTGTATATCGACATGGAGTACATTGACAATTATTTCACAATCCCAAGAGTTTTCGTACCTAATGACGGGACTGGTAAAGAACAGACGTACGGATACGTCCTAAAGGTGACGTTTGACTTTCAGACGGTCATCACCTGTGTTGTGACAGCTTTGAGCAGCGGTAAGGCCGTAATGTTATACTCGGAAGTGAAGAACAACATGGAAGACAACGGAGACGAGCCGTCAAAAGAAAATCTTGACAGGTTTATCGCACAGGTAAACGCAGGAAACAGAAAGTTGTATATAACTGGCGGTCTGAATACTAAGGCGGTGCCATCGTCAATGAAGGAGTATGCGCAGAATCTTCCCAACAACATGTCTATCAACAGGCTGATGTTGCCAGGATTCCCCCATGTTTCACTTAACGACTACTACAACTCGCTGAGTAAGGCTGATAAGGAATATGTAAACCCAACGGGCAAGGAACATATCTTTTCGACCAATCCACACAGGCCCTATATTGACTCTGTGAACATACAGCAGATTGGTCTGCGTTCCGCATCGCAATATTTTGATAACGATGACAAGACCAACGGTATCGTAGAGATATACCCTACAATCGAAGAAATGGTTGTCGGTGGCGTGCGTGTTGATGAGATTGATAAGGGCGTTGCACCCGAGGACAACGGAAGGTTTGAAGACGGACAAACCGTAAACAATGTTGACATCTACCTGAATCCGTCTATCGACTTCGATATCAACGACCTGAAGGACAGTGATTTCTCTATCGCCATGAAGGATGGCATGTGTGGAGGAAGAACCTTTAAGGTGGCATCATCGGTAAAAGAGAACGGCAGATGGAGGTTGACCATACAGAGAGTAAAGGACGATGCCTTGGAGCTGTGGTTTCCATACAAAGACTATCCTATCAGAAAAGGAGATCACTTTGTACTGACAGGTATCACCCTACCCGACTCTTATGTGAACGCAGCGTCACTAAAGCTTCTGAAATACGCCATTGCCTACATAGACAAGAATGACTACACAAGGTATGTGTACCAGCCAAAGGTGGACGAAGTGTTTATGGCCAGACAAAACGACCAGGCGACTGAAGATAAAACCGGAACCATCAAGAGCCTTCACGACACGCTGAAGGCAGGCGACATCATGGAGTTTGATGATGACGACTTACACATAGGAGGCAAGGTGACCATCGACCAGCTCGTTATAAGAGAAAACGAAGGAGGCATACCGACCTATGAAGTAACTCTGAGGAACGACGTAGAAGTCGGAACGATGGCTAAGATAAAGCAGCAGATTTCATCCCTTGAAGCAGGGAACGGAAAGGTAAGTAGCGAGACATCAAAACAGATAACCGACTCGACTATCAATGAAGCTTCAAAACACTTTCTGTCGAAGCTAAAGGATGACACTGCGCAGGGATTAATCACATTTGCGAAAGGTCTTATTGCCAAAGGTCTTGCTGATTTGATGATGGGAGCGAAGTTTGGCAACAATGCTATGATTACGGAGTTGGGCGATGCGGTGTTTAATACCATCAAGTCTTTCGATTACGACAATGCGGCTGAACAAGGCTTTTCTGTTGAGAAGGAGAAGAACGGCAAGTATCACGCCTTTATCACCAATCTTACCATTTGGGGAAAGGCTATCTTTAACCAACTGGATGTAAGAAAACTGTCTTATGCAGGCGGTAATGTGTATCTTTCGGGCGCAGGAAGCAAGATAGTGAAGGTCGTGCCTGTAACATGGGAAAGCGAGAGCAGTGAATGGATAGAGACCTCTGTAGATAAATGCAAAGGCTGGCTCTGTTATCTCTTGGCGGATGACGGAACTACGGCTACACAAAACCTGTGGAGAGAGGGAGACCAAGTGAGGTGCAAGACCATCGGAACGCTGGCTACTGGAACCACGAACGCAAGCAACAAGAGCTACTGGCGAACAATCCCTGAGCACGGCGTATCGAGTGTGAACGAGAAGATATATGACGGATATGGCAACGAACTGTATGGAGGACAGATGTTCTCATGGATAGTAATCGGCAAACATTCTTTGTCGTTAGACTCAATGACTGAGGAGTTTGCAACGGCAGAGGTAGGTGGTATTCCTGAAGCAGGAGACACTATTGTGCTTGACGGACATAGAGCTGTTTTTGTTGGAGGACAAATTGTTGACGATGATAGCAGAAAAGGTGTGCTGATACTGGAGAGTACTGGCGAGAACACACCTCGCATCGTAGGCTTCAAGGGTGTAGACAGATATACACACGATGGCAAGGAGGTATTCGTGCTCTCGCCTGATAGGATAAGGCTTAATAGCGGTATCTTTGAGTGGGTATCTTCGACTGGGGATGCTATGCACATGGTGAACTACAGAGGCGAGTGGAAGGCAGGAAGCTATGACTACTACGACCAAGTGAACCACAACAACGCCCTGTGGACTTGTATAAACGAGAAAGGAACAAGCCAAGAGCCTTCGGACGCAAGCAGCGACTGGCAGAAAGTGTTGTCGGGAGAAAAAGGTGAGAAAGGAGACAAGGGAGACAGAGGTGACGAAGGACCACAGGGACCTAAAGGAGAAACAGGTGCGCAAGGCGAAACTGGCGCACAGGGACCGCAGGGCGAGAAAGGAGAACAAGGTACTCCTGGAGCAGACGGAACTAACGGAGAGGACGGAGTGAGCATACTTCTCGTACAGCCCATCGTGCTCGACACTAACGATGACGGCATCGTGTCGGACACCACGGCAGAAGGACGAGTAAAGGTGATGAGAGGTGGCGAGAATGTTACTAACGAGTGCTCAGACGTAAGGGTGAGCTATATGCAGAACTGTACGGCTGCGGCAAGCTTGGCTACAGGATACATAAAGGTGAAGCTCAATTCTGTGAACACTACCACTCTGGCGAGCGGAGACAAGGTGTCGGTGAGCGAGGGATTTGTCACAATCGCATTCTCTCTCGGAGGGAAGAGCTACAGTACGCAGGTTCCGTTCTCGGTGAACGTGTCGAAGTATATGGGTAGTGTAAAGGCTACGGCCAAGCAGTATCAGTCGAAGTTTGAGGCACTGGAGAAAGACCTGAAAGGAAGTAATCCTACCGTTCTCAACGCCTACACATCTACTATCAAGCAGACAGCTAAGGAGATTACTCTCAGTGTTACTCAGAGCCAGCAAGGACGGCATAACCTACTGCGAGATACGGCGCTGACAAGGAAGGGTGATATATATTATTCGGACGACCTCTTCCAGCCTACGATAACACAGGGCGTGAACGGCCATAATGCCATCCGCTTCTCGGTGACGGGTAACGGAAAGCCTCAGTACAAGGGACTTTTTTGGGGACAGATCGTCAACGGCATCGCTGTGAAGAAGAATACCGACTACACTTTCTCGGCATGGATAAAGTGCGACACGAAGGACTTACAGGTTATTTCGGAGGTGTTCAAGAAGGCTGCGCTGAATGGTGATAGAAAGGAGGATATTCATCCGACAAGCGGAGACATGATATGGCCGACGAAGGAGAACGAGGTGAATCAGTGGAGGCAGGTGAACTACACCTTCAATACGGGCAACGCAGAGTTTATCGAGGTGAATATCTTTGTCTACAATGGCATAACCGTGGACGGAACCTTTGGTTTAACAGCCTCTGGTAACGGATGGATATGTATGCCGATGTTGGAGGAAGGAAGCGAGTACACAGGCTGGACTCCTGCGGAAACGGACTACGACTATGTGGGAGGAAACCTTTTGGAGGATACGATGTCACTGACCAGATCGTCTGACAAAAGCAATCTCCAGTTTGCCAGCGGACTGATTATGTTTGAAAAATACGAAGGCTGCTACGGAATATTGTATAACAAAAACAACTCGGCAGAGTCTCTGTTCACAGAAGCCTTGCAATATAAATTTCCAACAACAGCTACCCTTTCTGGGCAGGCGAGAATAGTAAAGAAGCAGGACTATGTATTCTCCTTCGTTGCCAAGGGTAGTGGGAACATCAACGTTTTTCTCTATGGAGACAGCGTTCATGCAAATGTATATACAGAAACCTGCGAAGGAAACGAATATACGGACGGCAGGGCTGACGGATACGCACAGCTCGCACTCACCTCGACCTATAAGCGGTACTGGGTGCATTGGCGAATAGAGGACTATACTGGAGAGGGAGCAGAGGTAATTCCAGACAAGGTGCTGATACGTGTTCCAGGCGATACTGAAGCTTGGGTGACAAAGCCGAAGTTGGAGGAAGGCGCACAACTTACTGATTATACAGAACGGAAGACCGACCTCATAGACAGAGCCACGGCCAAGGCGGCAGGACTTGAGATTACGTCGAGCGGAGTAACTCTGTATGGCGAGAAAATCAAGGTGGAGAACACGTTATCTACTGGTCAGACTACGACAGCCGCTCTCTTTAAAGACGGAGCCATCAATGCGGCTCTGATACTGGCGCAGATGCTTACATCGCAAGGACACAACGGACAGATGGTAAGGATAGCCGATGGCCTTATCAATATCTACGGCAAGGCAGGAACTGCAAACATCCGCTTCGGTCTGAACAGTTCGGGACAGGCCGTACTGTCGTACTACGACGACAACGGAAACTTTCTCTACGACCTCGGTCCTGCTGGTGTCGCCTCGCTCAGCAAGACCGACGCAAAGATAACTTCTGAGCAATATATCAAAGCAGAGGATGCAGGACTGACGACTCCGCTCGGAGAGAATGTAGATCTTCCGTGGGTTGACACAACGAAGTCGTGGTACACGGCAACGAAGGACAACAACTACATTCTTTTCGTTAAGGGTGCGACGGGTAAAAAGACAACCCTGTATCGTTACTCAGCACCAAGAGTGAACGGAAAGATAGTAGCCGACTCGGCCAACGGATTGAGTACCTACGACCTTGCGAGTGCAGCCGACGGAAGGACGTTTACGAGCCGCACAATGGTGAAGAATGGTGCGCTGACAAATCTTGCGGATGGCGTGTTCCTCACTGGGGATGTCACTGTCTACGACAACACAAAGCTGGTGCCTTCCATCAAGAAGGGACAGAGCGTGACAAGGCCATCCTTCTATGTACAGACAGCTTCCTTTAACGCAAAGTTCACGACACTCGGATGGTTCGGAAGAATCTATTCAATACAGACAGAAATCACTTTCGGTAATCTTGACGTAGGAATAATGAGCAATAATTACTAAACGAATATGATAACATATAAGGAACTGTATGCTACGCCTTTGGAAACGAAGGTTGCGACATGGAAAAATAATGAGGTGCGTCTTGCTGTGAACGAACGCAAGACAGAAGACGGTGAGTATCTGTATGACTGCGTGCTGCTCGATATGAATACCGATGCGGAGCCTACTGAAGAACAGCTGGCAGAGGCTCTGAGAAACAAGTGCATCGAGCAGATAACGGAGTACGATAAGAGCGCAGAGGTAAATACGTTTTATCTCAACGACGAGGCTCACTGGCTCGACTTCGAGACAAGAGATAGGGTATATCAGGGCAATGAGCGACTGAGACGAATGGGGAGAACGGAAACGACCCTGTGGCTCGACGGCGAGTGCTATACCCTGCCTATTGACACAGCTCAAGACCTCATCAGTAAGATAGAAGTCTATGCTAAAGACTGCTACAATGTTACGCAGACCCATCTTGACAAGGTTGCGGAGTTACAGACGATAGACGCATTGATAGCTTATGATATTACGGCAGGTTATCCCGAAAAAGTACGACTAACAATTTAATTTTATAGCTATATGAAGAAAATCGTTAAAGGTAATGACTTCACGCTGAGGATTCCAGTGGCGAAGATGGTGGAGGGGCAAGCGAAGGCTTTCCCCTTGCCAGCCTGTACGGACGTGGTGGTACAGGTGTGCAATCAATTCAAACGCATACCTCTTGCGTTTGAGATTGATGTAAAGGAGGATAATGTTCTCCTTGCGAGAGTAGAGGGCGACAAGATGAGCCTCGGCATGTATGCCATCGAGGTGAAGGGTAAGATATTCGGCAATGACTGGCGAAGCAACGAATATCCTCAGTTTGCCATCGTGTCAAACAATGCCGATGCTGATACCGAGTTAGGTGAGACCGATGAAGGCGATAACAGCGTGGAGATGGATACCGCTATGGTCATCCTCCCTCCTACCGTGGAATTGTCTGACCTTATTTCAGACACAAATGAGGCGTTAGGAAAGGTTGATGGTGCGGTAAGTAAGACAGATGAAGCCGTAAAAAAAGCCAACGATGCCGTAAGTCAGGTAAACGGAGCTCTGGAAAAAGTTCAAAACGTAGATATTGATATTGACGGCACAGACTTGAATATTACTCGTCCGAGTGGTGAGAAAAAGGAATTTGACCTCATGCAACTCAAAGGTGACAAGGGCGAGCGTGGTGAGCAAGGTATGAAGGGTGATACTGGGGCGCAGGGAGAACAAGGTCCTCAAGGACAAAAGGGCGACCCATTCACTTACGATGACTTTACAGAAGCAGAAATCAAGGAGTTGCAGAAGCCAGCTATCGAGGCTGCTACCAAGGCACAGGAGATATTTAAAAAGGCAGAGACGGCCACGACAGGTGCAGAGACCTGTAATGTAACCATGCAAGGCTCTACCATCTCTGTGACAAACAGACACGGAGAAACTAAGTCGGTAGATGTTATCAATACCGATGAAGAGGTGACTGTCACAATTGCCTCTTCTGTTGACTCTATCAAGGTGGCTGGTATCAAGATTAATGTATTCTTGAACAACGGTAAGACACCTCAGAGCTATACGACAGATACAGAGGGCAAGGCTACATTTACCATTGCCCGAGGAAACTATTATCAGGTAACGTTCCCTGAGTACGGCAATGCTCAGCCCATTGCTCCTCAAGGATATACTGCCGTGCTGGGTAGCCGCAATATCAATGTGGAATATCTGCCTTACGATGAGGACAGTATGGAGAAGGTGATTATTACGGCTACTAAATACGATGATAACGTAGGAACAGCATGGGAAGGTATCCCTGTTATTGTGACGATTGACAAAAAAGATACTACTTATCAGACGGACACAAAAGGCCAGGTAACAGTGTTCGTTCCATACAAGAAGGAGTACACAGTTGTCATTAACGACCAAGATGGCTACAATGTCAGCTTCAACAAGAACTCGAGAACATATACATCGAGTGTTCCACAAAGGATTATCGATTACAGGTTTTATCAGTTCAAGGCAGGTATCTTTGTCGTTGATTCGAATAAAAACGAATATTACATCGAGGACTGGGTAGCAGCAGGAAGAAATGCCGATGATGCAGTAGCTATCAAGGTGGCAGACGCTTCGCTCTCTATCAACCACGGTACTTTCTGCATCCGTACAAGCGATATTAAGAATGTGTCAAAACTGCTGAGTATGGCATGGTGTACGCATAACTTGCGGTTCAATTCTATTGCGCTAAATGGTAATAATGTAAAAGATGCGAATTACTACAACGGAGAGTCTTCATCATTCCTTATCAGGCAGGAGGCTCAGGAGCGAAGTTTATCTGTGCCAGCATTTGATTACGCCTATGGTCAGATATTCAACCTTGGCGGTGAGGATTTGCATGGATTTATCATGTCGGTTGGTCAGGAATACGTACACGTAGCCAATATCGGTATCATCAAACAGGTATTGGAAACCCTGTATGGTGAGACGGTTGCGACAGACTACTACAACTTCATAATAAAAAAACAAAGGTGGATTTCTACGCAGTATAATGCAGATAAAGTTTTTTACGCCGATAGTATTATAGATAGTTTCTACGGTATCAGGACAAATTTGCGCATGGTTCTGCCAGTTTTCGCTTGTTAATCTATTTATCTATTTAAAATACACTCCTATCTCTATGTAAGTAGCGAGTAAGCAAGGATTTAGTGGATAGACACAAATATAAATAGTAATTGTAAACAAAATTAAGTTATGGAAAAGATTAATTTTATCAAGACCTTTATCCCTCAAGGGGATTATAAGGAAAAGTATGAAAACGGAGACATGGTGGTTCGCCATCTTGGTGCTGTACTTGACGAGAAGATGGGAGTATACGAGTGCTACGAGTGTACTGTGCCTGTCAGTGAGTATAATGAGGACGAGGTTCAAGAGGCATTCGATTGGTTCGTTTCAAAGATGGATGCCTTGAAACTCGAACAGGCAAAGGTCGAGAAGATAGCCGAAATTACAGCCTACGACACCTCGTCATCCGTGAACGGATTCTTGCTGAACGGAGTGCTTGAATGGCTCGACAAGGCGACACGAGTCGGACTGATGAACTCAACCAACATTGCCAAAGCAGCAGGACAGAAGACTACAACCTTATGGCTTGGTGGCGCAAAGTTTGTTATTGACTGCGACGAAGCTATTCGATTGCTCTCTGCATTGGAGATGTACGCCCTGGAGTGCTTTAACGTTACGGCAAGCCATAAGGCTGCTGTAGGTTGGCTGATGAGTCTTGAAGAAGTGGAGGCTTACGATTACAAGACTGGCTATCCGAAGATGTTGGAGATGAGTGTGTAACTAATTAAAACGAAAAGATTATGTATATACTAAGTGTTATTTCTTTCCTCTTACTTGGAGGGTTTCTGCTTCTCGCAGCCATGCGCTTCGGTGTTCCTGCGATGGTGAGTGATGTGTATTATCAGCTACAAAACTGCACAGGTAGCGAGGTAATTGGCGATAAGGCGAAACGAAACTATGGATGGGTGTTCACCGCTGTAATGGTTACGTGTGCGGTACTGATGATGGTGTGTATGCTCGACACAGGTAATGGTGTTCAGTGTCTCGCCTTTATAGGCTGCGCAGGACTGATGTTTGTTGGTGCTGCACCAAATTATCTTGATGCTGATGCCTACCCTATTCACAAAGGAGGTGCGCTTATAGCTGCGGCAGGGTGTGTAGGCTGGTGTCTGTCGGTATGCTGGGTGCCAACGGCTGTAATAGCTCTTATCTATCTGCTACTCGTAAGCTGTTCGGACGATGACGAAGGATATAAGCCTGTGTGGTATATGGCAGAGGTTGCAGGGTTTCTGGACGTATTCGTGACGTACTGGATAACAAATTGATAGTAAAATGCCGTTGTTTGTAACAATAAGATGGTTTAGCAAAGTTTAACGCTAACAATTTGGCATATTTCTTTCATTATTGCCACAAAAGTGTAACTTTGCAACCATCTTATTATTGAATCTTAAAACCGAAAATTATGAATAAAGAAGATGAAAGCGACCTATTGCATTGGTTGCAAGACAAAGACGTAAGTGAAGTGATGAACTTGCTGATGAAGCACGGAAATCGGTATAGCAGAAGGATTCTGAAATTCTTTTGCTGGTTCTGTAAGTACGTTCCAATAATCATTATGTGCTTACACGCTTATGGAATGTGGGATTTTAGTCAGCATCCAAGGGAAATGTTCATAACGAACAATGAGAATTTTCCATGCTATTTATTCATCTACTTTATGGTTTATATTTTACCTATGGTTCTTATACTGGCGAGCAGATTCTTCTTCCTATGTTGGAGATACCGCATTCCATTCTTCTACTTCTTCGGCATCAATGCGGCTCATATTGTAGAGTGGAGTTGGTACACAACTCAAGATATGATTGATTCGTGCTTCACAGTCATGATAGTAACGGCAATGTTTTATTTGTATGGATTTGCAGATATGTTTATCAGCAAAACCAAGTTAGGACGAAAAATCTGTGCATAATATGGGAAAGATACTAAATTATAAGTTGCTCGGCACGGCTTTGAAGTCGCTGAGCGATGCTTGCTTTAAAGCTGACGAGCAGCAGCGAAATGGTGAGAAGGTTACCGCTTGCGGAATGAGCGATGAGGACTTGGATAGACTGTGTGATATTATTCCAGATATGCTTAACCCGATGATGAGCACCGAGGAAGTCAAGGAGAAACTGCACGTTTCTGATGCTACACTTAACAGGATGGTTGCAAAGGGTGTCATTCCGAATGGTGAATGCAAGAAGCGAGGACATACGAGATATTTTAAGAAGTGGGATATTCTTCACTATATTAAGAGTAAGAGAAAATCATAACGTATTAAGCCCTACGCAGCACGGATAAGCGAGTATGTATGAGTATTATGGACTTTGTGTTTCAGACTTTGATTATAGTAGCAATGATAGTCGTCATTAATTGCACGTTCATTGCATACCTATACATTACGCATGAGTACGAGAAGGTCGATAAGTTCTTCCTGTCTTGGGTAACGATGTCAACTATGGTATTGACAATGTGGTTCGGATTTGGACTGTATTTGTATTTTAATTATTTCTTATAAGCTAAAGAGAGGTAAGTGATAGCCTCTCTTTTTGTTTTCAATCCTTTCCAATGTTTGCAAGATTGGAAAAGATTTTTATTCCCCCTATATTAGCTCAATATGATATTACCTACTATCACATTAAATCACTGATAATCAACCACTAAAAGAAATTGTGATAGAGTTATATTTGCTCTCCGATATTCTCTATACCTTTGCATCCGTAACGTTACAATAGTGTTAGTTAATATTAAGGATTTCAAAAGATTGTATTATGGAAATGACAGATGCAAAAGTCGTAGAGAAGAAAATCTACGAAGAGGGAAAGAAGCACGATGAGTATGCCAGCAAGGGTCTGGCAGGAACCGCACTTGGCATTGGTATCGGTGGCTTGGCTTTAGCTTTGCTCAACGGCAATGGTCGTGGTGTATTCGGCTCTCTCGGTGGCAGCAATATGCCTGAGAACGTAAACATCAACACCTACGGAGCTAACTCAAGCTCAAATCAGCCAACCGCCTTACAGGTCATGGAGAAGGAATGTGCTGATGAGGTGAAGTTGCTTACCGACATGTTCGGCTTGAAGCTCGACACTGATAACAAGTTCTACGCTATGCGTGAAACTGACATCGCAGAGAAGTTCTCTATGTATAAGGGTGCTACAGATGCTATCAACGCTGAGAACCGCCGTGCAATGCAGGCTGAGTTCGGTCTGTACAAGTCTCAGATTGATGCGGACTTCGGTCTGTACAAGAATCAGAGAGACCAGTACGATGCGCTGCAAGCAAAGTATTGCGACCTTGACAAGAAGGTGGCCGTAATGGAGGCTCTTACTCCTTACAAGGAGAAGCTGATGATGGCTTACGTGAACGAGAAGACATGTAACTGTCTTCGTGGTCAGTTGGTACTCCCATCTACGCCAGTAGTTTCTGGTTACGGCAGCTACGGCTGTAACTGCGCCACTCCCTCCACTCCCTCCACTCCCACTACAGGAGCGTAACAGAGCAGCAAGGAAGTCTGTAAAAAGGACTAAGAAAAAATGAGTTGGTGAGGGGTGTTTACCCTCGTTGGTGGATGCCCTCTCACCTCTCTAAAATATATCACCAACTTTAAAAGAGATTTATTATGATGAATTTCAGTAACAGTCCATTATTGGATATGGGCACAGGTCAGCAACAGCCGCAGATGATAGATGCAGAGTTGCAGAAGATGTATGAGGCCTTGCAACAGAAGCGAGCATCTATCAATATGCAAGCGCAGCAGTCTTCCACCCCTTTATGGGATGAAATCGACAAGATTGAGGATAATCTTACAGGAGCGCAACGTCAGTACTTGATGCAAAACCAGGAGTACGTTAATAGCTTGCAATATGTGTCTAAGTTAGTGCAAGATGAGGAGTTGCGTATCATACGCCCTCGTATTGAAAGCACTCAGCAAGGACAGGAGGCATTGAAGAAACATCTATCTTTGATGCAAAGATTGAGAAAAGAAGTAGCGCAGGCAGAGGAGCAGAAATCTGCCATGCTCAACGATTATATGACTAACCACAGTGATAAGACTTGGCAAGAATACCTCGTATGGTACAACAAAACAAAGAAAGGAGGAGTTAAGAAATGAACATAACGGAACTTAAAGAGAAGCTGCTTACATCGGTAGACCTGTGGGCAGACGCAAGAATTGACGATATGATAAAAGGAAACCCAATGTTGGCAATTCCTTCCGTCTACATGAAACGTGCGGCGCACAATATCATATCCATCAACAAGGAGAAGTTAGGTAAAACTATTGATAATGCAGCATTGTTTATCGGTGACGAGAATGGTGATATTAATGTAGATACCATCTTTGACGATGCCATGCAGATGCTAAAAACCATTGACAACTATAGCTTTGAGATTGGATTCATAAGCGGTAGGATTGATGGCGGAACTCTGTATATCGACCTACCCGACAATATCTTCACGACACTTCTTTTCGGGAGCAAGAAGAGTATTAGTTTTGGAGAGAGCGATTTTGCTGAATTAAAAAATTTATTAACTGAATAATACGGATATGGAAGAATTGATGAAAAACTTTGATGAGCTATATGGAATAATGGCTACGTCGGCAAACGTGAAGTATATGCGCGTATTTGGTGATACCATGCGCTGCATGATGAAGGATATGGCGGACAGGCATCCCGAACTGGCACAAGAGTATATCGAGAAACTATGTGCCATCAAGTGGAAGAACTACCTTACGAAAAATGAAGCTTTGTCCATCATTCAGAAAATGGATCCAAAGGCTACTTGGGACATGCAAGTATGGTCCAGCGAAATGAAAAAGCACAATCTACACACAGAAGATAGCCCTTGCTATAACGACTATGCCTTGTACGTGGCCATGAATCAAGTGGTGAGCGATCACGGAGAAACCGTAGCAAAGATTCTCGGTAAGGACAGTTTGAGCGACATCGATGATGACCATCTTTTGGTGTACGCATATAGCCTTGCTGTCGACTTGTTAAAAGACAAGGACGGTGTGTATGATATCAGAGAGTATTTCATGAAATAAACATTAAAAAACAGATAATGAAAAAGGTTTTTGAGAATGTCGTGTCGTGCGAAGACATGCAAGAGTTGAAGGCTTGCCTGCAAATCATGATAGAGAGTTGCGAGATAGGTATGAATAACAGCGCCATGCTTGAGATGATGAAGCAGATACAAGGAGAGGTGTCTGGTTGTAACTATGACGAAGAAATGGCCGATATGCACCTGTGTCTTATAGGCCAGCTTCACACTAAAGATGTAGCCAAGGACTATTGGCATGAGGTCAAGAACGACAAAATCAATATAGCAGACTGGTGTGTGCTATGGGGAGAGATGGTTAACAGAAATGACGAAAAGATAAGGAAGTGGTTCCCTAAAATAGGCACTCTGGACTACGAGAGAAAAATCTTCGATGAGTGTATTTCGTTTCTCGCTAACGGAGAATTGCCATTTTATGACCTAAAAGTTTGACTTTTTGATCGTTATCTGATTGAGTTTCGGGATTTTATTGCTATATTTGCAGAAAAGACCGAAACTTATATTTTTTATTACAAATTATTCAGGATAACGATTATGATAGATTTATTAGATTCTTCCCAAATCCGGCAGATAGCGGTGACAATCTTCTCTGCTATACTCGCCTTTGCAACGCCGACTGAAGGTTTCGTGTTGGCGCTGGTAATCGCTTTCGGCTTTAATATCTTCTGCGGAATGAGGGCCGATGGTGTAAGTGTTGTGCGATGTAAGAACTTTTCTGCATCGAAGTTCGTAAACGCCATTTTGGAAATGTTGCTATACCTGACCATTGATTACGTCATATACGGCATCATGGTCGGTTGTAATGACGGAAACGAGGCTTTGTTTGTAATCAAGATGCTCACGTATATATTCTGCTATGTGTATATATGCAATGCGTTTAAAAATCTCATTAAGGCATACCCTAAGAATATCTCATTCAGGGTTATTTATTACATTCTGAGGTTTGAGTTCGCAAAGGCATTGCCGAGCTATTGGAAGCCGATATTGGAGAGATTGAGCCAGGAGTTTGATAAAAAAGAGGAGGAAAACGAGAATGGAAGTACTAATTGATAGGGCCTGGAAAAAGGACGACTATACTATCAGTCGTCTGTACGTGAATGGTAATTTGTTCGGATGCAACACTCTTGAGGATACAGACAGAGGGCTGAATCAAGAAATGGACTTGAACGAAATCAAGAAGAAGAAGGTTTATGGGCAGACTGCAATACCAAGCGGCAGTTATGAATGCGTATATACCTACTCTAACCGGTTCAAGAAGATGTTGCCATTGCTTCTGAACGTAAAAGGATTTGGCGGAATACGCATACATAGCGGCAACTCCGCAAAAGACACTGAGGGGTGTATTCTTATCGGTAAAAACGATAAGAAAGGATGGGTTAGCGATTCCAGATTCTGGACCAACAAGCTCATTCAGACCATGAAGACAGCTTGGGATAAAAAGGAAAAAGTAACGATTGTAATTCAGTAGCTTATGAAACTGGTTGATAAGATAACAAGAGTTGTAATTGCTATTGCAGTAGCAATGCTGATTCTATCAATGTTCTGTAGATGTAAGGCTAAAGAACGCGTGATAGAAAAACATACATACATCACTGATAAACGTAACGAGGCTAAGTGGGATTCGCTCTTTAACGCAAGGCTTATTAAGGAGTTGAAATCTTATAAAGCATCGCATAAAGAGTCTGTAAAGTCTACCACCAAAGAGAAGACACATATAAAGGACAGCACAGCTTCGAAGTACGATGTGAACGGAAACAAAGTCGGCGAAGACAGATTTCACTACGAATATCACGAGCTATCACAGGAAGATGTACAGATACTGAGAGACAGTATTTCGAGCCTTAAGGAATACAAGGATAGTGCTGCGATATATCATAGCAAGTGTGACTCCCTAATCTCAGTGATAAGTAAAACATCGAAAGACAAAGTATATGTCGAGAAACAACTATCAAAGGCCGATAAAGCTTTCTTGAATATAGGTAAGATTGCGTCAGTTTGCCTTTTTATAGGCGTTCTCGCGTTTTTAGGTTGGATTTACTGGAAATTAAAGCTACATTAAACGTTCTTAGTTTTTTTCTGATGTTTTTATTGGTTATTAGTTGATTTACAACAAAAAGGGGTGACCACACGTGATGCGTAGCCACCCCTCGATTATCTATAAACGTATAGATAATCTTCAGCTTCCATGGAGGAAGCTAATGCCGTACTCGGTCTTGTAGTGCTTCTTTCACGTTCATAGGCTATCTAAAATCACCATTACCGTCTATCTTGCCTCTATTCTTTCGAGATGCAAGTTTTTTTAAGTTTTCCCTGCATATAGAATTTACGTTATATCCTAATACAGAACATATTCCGTTTAACTGCCAAAAACAGTCACCGAGTTCTGCGCGGATTGCCTCAAAATCTACACACTCAACATCGTCGTGAACCACTAACTTGTTGTTTTCGATGTGAGCTTTTCCTTTTCTGATAAGCTTACCAATCTTTGAAGTAAACTCTCCAAGTTCACCCATAAGATTAAGGACCATGTAGCTAAAGTTCTCACAACTAGACATGCAAGTAGTCATTGCTGCCTTCTGATACTCATTAAGAGTCAATTGTTTATTTTCCATTTTAATATTTAAAGTTTAAAATTCATGTTTCTTGCAAACCTTATCACAAGATGTTTCGCAATCTTTTTTGAAGCACCATCCATTGCCTAAGATGTCTTCGCATCCCATCCAAAGGCAGTTGCCGCAACATTTTTCTTCTTTTTCCATATTACCGATGTTTTATCACTTCCAAATACTTCAACTTTGCGAATCGGTATGAGTTATATATTCCACCAAGCGTTTTATTCACCTTAGATGTGAAGAACTGAATGCAGCCTGTATAATCATCAAAACCTAAGATGATATACTTTTCTTCAATATACCCTGCCACGTATGCGCCAATATCCTTACCTTTATAAAGAACAGGCTCTCCACAATGTGCATTAAAAAATTCTTTATTTGTCATACGCTACTTGAATTTAATGACAAAAAACTCAGTATCAAGCCACTTATCAGGACATAAACCCCTCTTCGGCTTACCGATTGATATACTATCAATCTCCTTCTCGATACGTGGGACATCTTTGCGGTAGCCGTTGACGAAGAGGACGTGGGTGTAAGGACGATACAGCACCTCTCCACAATATGTTTCCGCCGCTACATCATAAGCTACTTCGCAGTTAGTGGTCAGACGTTTAATCCAATAAGGTTTTATCTCCCGATACTCCTCTGTCTTTTCGCCAGTCACAATCATGTCGAACCATTGCTTGCTGACTGTGAGGGTAAGAACCTTTTCTGTTTTCATACGCTACTCTTCTTTATCTTTTGGCTTTTCAATCAAGAATCCGATGCTGGCATGAATGTTACCAAGCTTATACCACTTTTGGCTGATAGTCATTACGTAACTGCTGAAGGCTTTATCTTCAATTTCCAATTCAAATTCCTCATCGGTATCAGGCTCGCCGTGTCTTACGTAACCTTTACCAGGAGTATAGATTAGACGATGATAACCACCATTCTGACAGAGATACAGACCGCTGTTCTCATAATCCGAACTCCAAAATTCCGGCTTATTTATATAGCAGAGCATCACATCACCATCGTAGATAGGGATATGTGATTTCTTGCCTTCGTTCTCACCTACATACTCCCTGGCATCAACATAATCTACCTGTCGGGCGGTAGTCATCAATACATAGCCATTTTTTATCATTTCGGCTATCTCGACAAACGAAGCCTGACATTGCAGATCAAACTCCTTCTGGATACATTCATCACCTTTTTCAAATATGGCAAGGATTCTTGAATTTCCATACGCACCAGAGGCAGAGGAATCTTTAACAAGACTATTCAGCATCTGTAATTTGCGAGCTTCCTGCGCCATACTTATCATAGTGTGAAAATAGTCGTCTGATTTATCGTTGATACACCAATACTGACCGGAAGCCACCTTGCGCAAATAGCCGTACATGTCCATCGCCTCACGCTCCGAAATGTCATGCTGCATACATACAAACTTGTATTGGTCTGGATAAAAATGTTCTACCAAATTGCAGAATGCCTGCATATTTTTAATGGTGCTTACATATTCTTCTGTTTTCATACGCTATTCATTTATTTTTAACTTCTCAAAATAGAACACTACAGGGGCATCAAATGCAGGAATAAGTAAACCGTATGCAATACTCATGTTTACTTGAAATTTAGCTGCACCTCTCAGCAACCCTTCTGCCTGTTGCTTGATGGCATTTCTGAACTGTTCGACGCTCATATCACGTTTACGAAAATTACAGGCACGGCAAGAAGGCATATAGTTGCTGATTTTATCTTCTCCGTGGGAAACTATGAATTTCCCATCCTTAGCACTCCAGCGAGAGTAATAACCTCTATTTTTGGGAACAATATGATCGACCTGCATGTCCTCGTACTTTATCGATTTTCCACAATAAGCACAATGACCATCATACATTTTGTAAACGCGAAGCCGTTCTTCTTTCTTCACACGCTATTCCTCCAACTTTAAAGAAGTACCGCTTATCTTGCTTTCTTTAATAAAGTTATTAACGTCTTCTTTTAAATTGTTTCCGCAATCTTTTTGCAACTCTGCTATCTTTTTGTAGCCGAACCCGGCTTCTCTACAGAGTTCTGCAGCTATCTGGTAGTCCTGGACAAAACTAATAACGTTCTGAATGACTGACCACTGGCCTCGCTCAAAGTCGGTAATGCTGTCATTTTTAGGAATACCTAACGCCTTATTGCACAACCCGCATACTCTGACCATTTCTTTTTCAAGCTGTTCAAAAGAGTACTGCCTCCAGTGATATGTAAGATAGCTTGCACTACCCAATGCTTCTTTAACTTTTTTATCCATAACTAATCCTCCTCTTTCATATAAGGACAAGCAACTACCTTTCGATAGTACTTACACTTATCCTTGTAATCACAAAAATCGCAAAAACAATACGCCATACTATTCAACTTTTACGCCAAATGGAACTCCGTCAGCAAAAACAAATCTACCGAAAATCTCTGCGAAAGATATAACAGTTGGCGAATCATACGAAACACCAGTGGTAGCCACCTTTGTGATACTATCTCTTATATTATTAAGCCTATCATACGTATATCCAAACGGTTGATGTTTTTGCATTTCCTGCCAGCACTCTTCTGCATTTGCAAATGGGCGATACTTTGGTTCTTGCTATGGCTTGATGCGATACTCATGACCTTTCATATACCACAAATCTTTTACCTCAGTCCAATCATCCGAAAAACCAGAACCTTTTATAAAATCTGGTTTTAGCCTACACTTAATTACCTTTCCTTCAGCAAAAGCCTGCAGGATAGGATAAAATTCTTTTGCTTCTTTTCTATTCATAGCTTTAATAATTTAGTTAAATACTTATCCATACTATAATATGCCACTTCCGTTATGGTATACACATAGAATGTTTTCTTCCCTTTAGTTACTTTCTGTCGTAAAACACTCCCAGTTATTATCCACATAATTGGTATAAGTATAAATATTACATCTATAAATGGGGTTATGATACATGTTGAATACATAAGTAACACATATACTAATCTTTTTAATGCCTTCATACTTAATTCTCCAACTCTTTAAGTGCCACCACTAACAATATCTTAGCCTTTGTCGTACATGGATATGGCGCTTCATCAATAGCAGTTTGGGCTGCTTTAATATATTTGATAGCTTTTTCTTTACTCATTGTTTATCCTCCTTTGCCTTTAAGTATCTTCGCTTGAAACTTTTGAACTGTCTGTTTATAGCATAAGCCTCTTCATCAAAGCCTTCATCTAAAGTACCAGACATAGCCATAAGGGATTCTGTTGCTTGAAAGAAAGCTTCAAAGTCCTTTTCTGTTACATTCATTTTTGCCATATTCTTTTCTTTTTACCCTCTCCTTGGCAACAGGGAGAGGGTGGTTAGTTAATCTGTTATTTTTCCAAAGTCAATAAGTCGTCTTCTATTGTCTTCTGGAGGATCATTATAAAATCTATTAGCAGGAACGTTAAAATTACCGACAACATCAAAATTATGTTTATATAATAACACTTCCAATTTATGTGATACTTGATAAAATTCTACGTCAAATACATAATCGTATATTTCGTCGTCCGAATCAATTACGTATCCTGCAAGACGTTTGTTTTGTTTCCAGTGTCGGTAAATCTGCTCGTTATAATATTTGTTTAATTTTTCAACTATATTAGCAGTAAGACCGTATAACGGAGCTTCGACATTTAACCACCATCCGTCCATGCTAACTGTCATATTACATTTTCCAAATAGAAAATTATAAATTCTCTTTTTTCTTATATCACCTTTATTTTCTTTATAAGACTCTAAACTTTTTATCAAGTTATCTATGCCATCAGGGTTATCAGCTTCCTTGATAAGTTTAGCTTTTTCGATTATTGCATCTATTTCCATATTTTATATTTTTTATTAAATTGTGATAATTTTTTATCTTTATTTTCCTCTTTTTGTTTTTCTCCTTCTTTTGATTCGTCTAAAGCCATAACCTTTAAAGCATCCGCCGAATGGCGAGGTTGTACTCCTACTAACTTACTACCAAAGGAATCAAACTCCTCTTTTGAAGGGTATCTTCCATATTTGTGATAATAAGCACTTCTAATATTACATAGGTGCCAAAATGTAGCCGGCTCTCCTATGTCGTTAGCCAATTTTTCAGCATACTCATCTAATGTCATTATTTTTTAAAAAATTTTTCTTCTACAAAATCTACATATCTATAATTCAAAGCAAGCTCTTCGAGTAAACACTTTACATCATCAGCCACCAATTTAGCAGCTTCTTTCGGTGTAATTGTAGGATTAGCTGCCAATCTTCCTTGTAAAGCAGCTACAGCGTAGTCGTGCGCAAAATTATCCATTGTGTGAACAAAATGCGAGTATCCATTTTCTGTTAATGCTTTTAAATCGCTTAACCATATAGCAAGTTGTTTATGCTCTAAAGCGCAATTATAATTACTGGAACATTGTTCATTAGCTTTCTCTTTACAATGTTGTATTGCTTCATCAAGTGTCATATTACTTATATTTATATCCTTTGCAGGATGGTTAGTTACTCTTCCGCTTTTTCAAGGGAAAAATAATCAATTCCCCAAGCTTCGTTTGCGTATTGATAAGGTTCTCCATTTTTCTTTATTTTTCGGATAAGAAAACGAACCTTAATTTCATTCTTGCCAAGAGATATGGCTTCTTTTAGACGTTCTATGATAAAGATATTGCCATCTTTATCTTTCACCTTGTCACCTTCCTGGAAAGGTAACAAACTTAGAAAGTCGTTCATTATATCATTCTTCTTTTTGCGAAGCTCTGATATTTGTGAATCTGCCATCTTTAAGCAACCTTCTACATTCTGTAATTCGTTGTATAATTCTTCTTTTGTCATATCATTAAAATTTATGCCAGAAGGCGGTTAATAACTGCGTCTTATCTCAACTTTCCACTCCTTAGAAGCGAACTTCTTTTTGAGTTTTTTAATTAAACTCTCTATCTCTTGAAGAGATTCAAAGGCATTAACTAAATCTCCTGCTTGATACGGGAAATCCCATCTACGTGGTTGTTCGTCTATCTCTTTCTGAGTGAGTGGTCTAACAAACTCCCCTTTGATGGTTTGATATTCATTTGGAATTTCAATTCCTCCCAAATATCCACTTACCGAGTTGCTATCACACACATTGTTTACATTAATACACAATGTAGCGTAATAATGTATTGCGCCACCGCAAAGACCTGCAAAAGAACGAATTTCAATGTTCACAATTCTCTTTCCGTCTTTAGTATAGCTACCCGTAGTTGTATATATTTTCTCATGGAGATTAAACTGAAATCCTTCTCCAATATTCTGAGGAATAACCCCAGTTATCTTA